>WUUC01048535.1_pt1 | contig 14758 bp, 12 predicted proteins | sample 6278441 | NCBI WGS metagenome assembly WUUC01 (sample SAMN13675441, study PRJNA597444) | soil metagenome | isolation source: soil | place: USA: Washington | collected 2017-10
GGCCTCGCGATGCGCAGTCCAGCTTGTCCAGAATGTTCGCAATATGCCGCTTCACCGTGTGCAGGCTCAAGCTTAAATCCCGTGCTATATGCTTATTACTGGCGCCGGCCGCCACTTGTTCCAAAACTTCTCGTTCGCGATCCGAAAGCGCCGCCAACGGTCCCGACGCCAGCGGTGCCTCGTTGAGCGAAGGCCGCCAAGTGTCGAGCCGCTTTACGAGCGAAGCCATCGCATCGGTGCGCCGGACCTCGCCCGGCGCCAAGGCTAATAACGCCGCAATGACCGATGTGGGTTCAAGGAGTAAGAGGCCCACGGCCTGCTCTTCGGTTGCTTCCCGATACACCGGGGCAAAAGTTTGCCAGGCGCGGCGCGCTTGGCCCGCTGTCGATTGCGCATAGGCGAGCGCCACTCGCGGGTCGGCATAGGTCATCGGCATTCTGAGACGCGCATGCAAGTTGACGGCCTTCTCCAATGCGTCGATCGCCGTTGCAGAGTCCCCGTTCAGCAACGCAACGTGTCCCCGCGCAGTTTCGGTTGCCGCATCGATGAAGGGCCATTCGGCAGGTCGTTTTGGGCCTAGCAACTGCGGCAGCAATTCCGAATAGGCAGTCGCGTCCATTGCCAGCCAATGTTGCCGTGCCAGACCATGTTGATAGCTTCGCTGCCAGGCTGCGCGATGTCCGCCGACTTCCATGGACTGCAACGAAGCGATGATGGATTGCGTCAACTCGATCCCGGCTGCACTCTGGCCAATGGCGCCCAGATAGAGCGCCCTAAAATTCAGCAGCCGCTCCGCGACGAGTCGAATGCCGCCGAATTGATGCTGCAACGCCTCGCCCATCTTCAGTAGGCGTTGCACCTCTTCCCGCCGGCCATGCCAGAAATGCGCCCAGGCGCCCACCGAAAGCGCTGCAAGTTTCCAAGGTGCGCTGACATTCGGATGGATCTGCTCGACCAATTCATAGTAGCGGTCGAAACTTTGTGCGACGCGCGGCAAGCCGATACAAACGCAATGAATACGTTCCGCCGCAGCGGGACAGACGCGAAGCGGATCCTTAGCCGCGTACGCCACGAATTCCGCGAAATAGTCGCCCACCTTTTCCGGTTCGCCGAGCGGAGCTAAGTTCCAAGCGCGCTGCAACGACAACTGCGCCTGCGCGATCGATCCGAGCGGCAGCCTGGCAATTTCATCCAACATCGCCGTGGCGCCCTCGGCTTCGCCGGATGAATTCAGCGCATCGACGTACAGAAACATCGAGCGAATGCGGCGCGATACCTGGTCGGGCGAAGACAGTCCATCGATGGCGCTGCGAAACTCCCGTTTAGCGCGGCGCCAATCCCAGCGCAGCCACGCGCAGATGCCGCGCAAATAGCCGAGCTGCGGGTGCTGGGCGCGATGCGTTTCGGGAATGCTGTCGATCCAACGCTCAAGCGTGGCATGACCGCCTTCGATCAATAACGGTTCGCCGCTTTCCAGGATGCGAACGATTGCGTCCTCCCAGCGCTCCGCCGCGAGAAAATGCGCGATGGCGCGCGGCGTCGAAGTTTCCACTCGGCCCGCCCGTTCGTGCAGGTCGCGTGCGTGACCCGGCCGCCGTCGTTCGAGTTCGCCGGTCAGAAAATCGCGAAACAGATCGTGAAAACGCAGCACGGGCGTTTGTTCGTCAATCGCCGTCAGGAATAGATTGCGTCGATACAGCGCTTCGAGCACCTCGCGCGAGTCATCGCGACCGGTGACGGCTAGGCAAAGATCGGGATTCAATTCGAGCAGCACGGAGCACTGCAGGACGAAATCAAGCAAATCGTCCGGCAGTTCGGCCAGCACTTCTTGTGCGAGATACGCATAGAGGTGGCGATCGCTGGCCTCGAGACTTGCGGGTCGTTTGCCCGGCATCGGGCGGGGAGCGAGCCGCGACTGTAGAACTAGTGACAAGCCCGCCGCCCAACCATGAGTGCGGTGCAGCGCATCACGCACTGCAGACGCGTCCGGCTCGACGCCGGTTTTAGCGGCAGCTAGCGCCACCGCATCGGCCAAAGAGAACTCGAGATCGGCAGGCGTCAGCTCCGCCAATTCGCCGTGCACACGCCAGCGCGCTAGCGGCAATTGCGGTTCGACCCGCGTTCCGAACAACAGCGACACATGATCGGGCAAACGCTCGACAAGCGATTCGATCAGTTCCAGCGTAGGGGACGATTCAATGCGGTGAAAGTCGTCAAAGACGATTACGAGGCGCTGCGCGGTGGAAGTACACAAAGCATTTACGACGGTAGCCAACGCAGCGCGCTGCTGTGTGCCCGTTCCTGTGGCATTGGCCAGCAAATCGTGAGGTGGCGAGTCCCACGTCAACTGCAATTGTTCCAGCGCGCGTAACAGCGACGCAAACAGGCGGTTCGTATCGTTGTCGTCGTTGTCGATCGCCAGCCAGACAATGCGGCGCGTGGGATTCGCCAGGCTTTCTACCGCCCATTGAGCGAGCAAAGTACTTTTGCCGTAACCGCCCGGCGCCGACACAATGGTGACGGGATGCGCATCGACCGCCGCGTCCAGTCGAGCCTGTAGTGCCGGACGAGGCACTGCGTCGCGCCGGAGCCTTGGAATGCGAAATTTGGTAAGCGGCGTTCCGCCCCAAAAGGCGGTGTCCGGGGGAGTATTCATTATCGTGTCAGCGCGCGGACGAGGCTGACAGTGTAGCGGGGTGACAGTCTCTGTGTTCGTCAAGAAATTGCTGCATCGAGCCGCTCATCAGAGTCATAGAATCGCTTGTGGGGCTAAACGTCACTTGATTACGTCAAGCGATCGGACGCCAAGCTCAGGCGTCTCCAAGTACGCATTACTCGGTGATGACTAAGCGTTACGCCAGGGCATGCCGGCGAACGAGAGATGTGGGCGCTGCTAAGCTGGACAGGTGGATTAGAGAAGCAGGAGGTTAGTTGAATGCCTGAATCGGTAGTCTGTGTAGGCGCCGTGGTGTTTCGAGATGCGAAGTTGCTGTTGGTGAGGCAAGCGACAGGCCATTCGCTAGCGGGGCAATGGACGATTCCGTGGGGACGATTGGATCGAGGCGAATCGCCGGCGGCGGCTGCGCTTCGCGAAACCAGCGAAGAAAGCAGTGTCGTTGCAACATTGGAAGGATTGCTGGGTGTGCAGGAGCTTCCTCCGCCGTGGTCAGGATGGATTGCTCTGATCTATCAGTGCCGTCACGCTGACGGTGAGCCTGTGGCCGATGGCGTGGAGACAGATGCCGCTCGGTATTTTTCCCGCGCCGAGTTCGAAGCTCTCGATGAACCTATCGAGGTTTGGAGTCGATGGCTGGTGAGTCGAGTCTTCGACGGGCAGACTTCCCTACTTCGCAGAGCTGAGCACAATCCCTTCGGATCCCAAGGGTTTCTATGATTGATGTCAGCAGCCTCGAACAATATTTGCACGAGCACATCCCGCTTTCGAAAGCGATGGACGTGTCGGTGGTGTCGTTCGATGCGGAATGCGTCGTGCTCGCTGCGCCGCTTGCGCCCAACATCAATCATCGAGAAACGGTGTTTGGCGGCAGCGCCTCGGCGCTCGGAATTTTGGCTGCATGGTCGCTGTTGCACCTGCGTCTGCGTGCTGCAGCGATGGAAGCGCGGCTAGTCATTCAGCGCAATACGATGGAGTACGACGCACCGATCGCGGGTACATTCTTCGCGCATGCAACACTTGCATCGCCGCACGAATGGGAGCGCTTCGTCGAAGTCTTTGCGCGTCGACGCAAGGCGCGCATCGGTGTTGTTTCGGTCCTCCATTACCAGGAACGACAGGTGGGGCGTTTGACAGGTGACTTCGTGGCGCTCGGTTAATTTTAAGATTACCACTCCATCGAATTGCCGCCGTCGGCTCCAGTCGAGTCCAGCCGAGCCGTGTGATTATTCAGTCCACAACTAGGTGTTAGGGCCGGACCTTCGTATACTGGTCCTGCGTAGGCGCCGATGCGCTCCAAAAGCGGTCAATGCAGTCGAATGAAACCGGTTGCAAGACAAGGCTTTGAGCAGCTTTCAATGTTGTTGAAAGGGTCTGATCGGCGCATACCGGAGGTCTGCAAGGACCTTGCGAGCAGGTGCTACCGTCGCCACAAGACGACATGGAGGCCAGGGTGAAGGCGCATTCAAGTCGGAACCGAGCACTGGACTCATGAGTCTCTTGAGTAGGCCTTAGAATCTGGGTCGCGGGCGTCCATCGTCCTGCGATTCGTTTTTAGTTCGTTCAACCGAGGGGTAACCATGACGACCAAGCTTGAGAAAGAATTAAAGCGCGAAATTCAAATCAACGAGGAACCCTACACCGTGACGCTTTCGCCGGTAGGCTTGAAGTTGACGCAGAAGGGCAAGCGCAAAGGTCAGGAACTCGCGTGGAAAGACATCATCAACGGTCAGGGTGCAACGACCAGCGACATGAGCACCTCGGGCGATGACGGCGAGTGACCGCACTCCCTCCAGCATGAACCAGTAAGCATGCGTTCGGCTCGCGCTTTCAGTTGGCGCTTCGCGCCACTGATCGCGGCGGTATGGATGGCGGCAGGGACGCTGAACACTGCCGCGCGAGCCGATACCACAGTCTCACCCGACGGCATCCGCATCGCATACGAAACGCACGGCGAAGGCACGCCGGCGATCATTTTTGTCCATGGATGGTCCTGCGATCGGCAGTACTGGCGCGCCCAGTTAGCAACCTTCGTTTCACAGTACAAAGTGATCGCCGTGGACTTGGCGGGCCATGGCGAATCCGCGTCCGGCCGCAACGTTTGGAGCATGACTGCCTTCGGTGGCGACGTCGCCGCCGTGGTCGAGAAGTTGGAGCTGAAGCACGTCGTGCTCGTCGGTCACTCAATGGGCGGCGACGTTGTGATTGAAGCAGCTCGCCGCCTGCCGGGACGGGTGGCAGGGATTGTGTGGGTAGATACTTATCGGCAATTGGACTCTGTGCGAACGCCGGAGCAGGTTCGCGCCTTAATGGCGCCGTTCCGCTCAAGCTTCGTCGCCACTACACGCGATTTTGTCCGTAGCATGTTTCCGGCCGATGCCGATGCCGCATTGGTTGAGCGGGTGGCTCTCGATATGTCGGCTGCGCCTCCGCCAATCGCCTTGGCTGCGATGGAAGCAGCCCTGAACTTCGATCGCGAAATTCCAGACGCGTTGCAACAGCTGAAAGTCCCGGTGGTGGCGATCAACGCGGAACATCCTGCCACCGACATGCCATCGATGCGACGCCACGGAGTCGATGTAATCCTCGTCCCCAAAGTCGGTCACTTCTTGATGTTGGAAGATCCGAAGCGCTTCGACGATGCGTTGCGCAAAGCTATTGGCAAGTTCGATCGCTGATCCGCATCGCGCAGGATCATCAACGCGTCAGCGCCGACAGGCGCGCCAATGCGATTTGTCCCTACAGAATCTCCTCGCCCGCCCGCTATGCTGGAGATAGGAAAAACAGGGCGTGCAACGCCTTTTTAGGAGGAGCCATGTTGGTCAGATTCAGTTCCACCGCGACAGAATCCATCACTATGTTTGGCGACTCCGCCACTCAGCTTATCCGAATGATGGGCGCAACCGGCAACGTCCCGGGTGCAGTGCGGGCGGAAGATATCCCGTCTGCGCTCACTATGCTTCGCTCCGCGCTCCATCGCGTGCAGGAAGTCGTAGCCGATCATGACGGTGTTGAAGATGACGAAAAGGAAGACGAACCACCGCCTGTAGCGCTCTCGACCCGCGCAATGCCGCTGCTCGGCATTCTCGAACGCGCAGCGCAAAAGGGCGCGCCGGTGATGTGGGAGAGAGCGTGAGGAAGAAGGCTGTGGGCATGCTGGCTAGCTGGCAAAGTGGCCAGAATCGGCACAATGTGAGTATGTTTTTGCTCTGACTTCTACCAGCTGGCCAGCATGCCAGCCGGCCAGCATGCCGGTTCGCCACCGAAGCAGTTGGCCAATAAACCAAAGTCGGCCTTACAATTGCGATCCTGCAATGAAGTGAGTTGGTGCGTGCGCTTCCACAAATACCAAGCCTTAGGCAACGATTACCTGGTCATGGAAACGGGCGGGCGGGAATTATCGCCCGCCGCCGTGCGCAGAGTGTGCGATCGGCATTTCGGGGTGGGATCGGATGGTATTTTGATCGGCGCGGCAACGGCGGATAGCAAACAATTCACGTTGCGCATCTTCAATCCCGACGGGTCCGAAGCCGAAAAGAGCGGCAATGGGCTGCGCATCTACGTGCGCTATCTGTGGGACAACAAGATGGTCGGCGATCAGCCATTCGAAGTTGTGACGAAAGGCGGAGCAGTGCAGTGCCTGGTGCAAGACGCCGGGCGGACGATTACGGTCGATATGGGCATTGCGAGCTTCGAAAGTCAGAAGATCCCAGTGAATGGGCCCAAGCGCGAAGTGATCAACGAGCGCATCGAAATCGACGGACAGCAATTCGCGTTCACCGGCGTGACGGTCGGCAATCCGCATTGCGTGATTCACACCGATGAAATCACGCCGGCCATCGTCAAGCGCTACGGACCGGTGCTGGAAACGCATTCGCTTTTTCCGAATCGCACGAATGTGCAATTCGTCAAAATATTGGATCGCAAGCGCATTCAAGTCGAGATTTGGGAACGAGGCGCAGGCTACACGCTGGCTTCCGGAAGCAGTAGTTGTGCGGCGGCCGCAGCGTCGGTGCGACGCGGCCTATGCGACGGCGCAGTCACTGTTTTGATGCCCGGTGGCCAACTGCAAATCGAAGTATCGCCGTCGTTCGCAGTGCGAATGACCGGGCCGGCGTCGAAAGTTGCGGATGGCGTGGTGGCTGCGGAATTGCTGGCAGAAGTAGGCTACGGCACCAAGGGCTAGCGCTTGAGCCCAGCGCAGCGGAGTCATCGGCCTGTGAACGTCGGCTTGCGGCGCTCACTACTCGCGCGAGTTCCCTCTTGAAAATCCTCTGTCAGTCGTAAGCGGCTTTGTTCTGCCAACTCGCGATCCGTGGCTGCGGCGATTCGATCGGCGAGTCCTGCTCTGAACGTTGCACGCGTGGCCATCACCGCGAGAGGCGCTGCGCTCGCGATTTCGCGCGCAAGTTCGATCGTTGCGGCACGAACATCCCGTTGCGCGACAAGCTGGTCGGCCATTCCCAAACGCACAGCCTCGTCGCCCTTTATCCGGCGGCCGGTATAAAACAACAACGCCGCCGGATTGCGGCCGATGAGTTCGGGCAGCGTCACCGTCAAGCCGAATCCTGGATGAAATCCCAAGCGTGTGAAATTGGCGCTAAACGTGGCCTCGGTACAGGTCACGCGAAAATCCGCGGACAAAGCCAGGCCCAACCCGCCGCCGATTGCGGGTCCGTGAATTGCGGCAACAATGGGTTTGCGTGTGCGGAACAGCCGCACCGCTTCGCGATACAACGCTGCGACGCTTTCATCGCGCTTGCCGATCTCAGCGGATGCATCGTCGCCGCCGAAATTGGCGCCGGCACAGAACGATTTCCCTTGTGCAGCCAAGACGATCGCTCGGCATTCATCGTTCGCATCGATCGCCTCGTACGCGGCCGCAATGTCGCCAATCATCTGTGCGTCGAAGAAGTTGTGGGGCGGCCGTTGGATTTCGACGATGGCGACTGAGCCGTCCACCGATACGCCGACGCTGGCTGACTGCTGATTCATATTCATGTTGTCGATCCCGCGATTCAACGTAAACCCAATCCTCGGGCGATGATGCCGCGCAATACCTCGGTCGTGCCGCCCTGGATGGTGAGCTTCGGCACGACGGTGGTGGCATAGTTCAAGAGTGCATCGAAATGAGCGCGATCAACCTGATCGCCATCGATGAACGCAGTGAGTTCGCGCGCCTTGTGCGGCAGCTGTTGTTGCCATCCAGTGCCGATGTCTTTGACGATGGACCCTTCGAGCACGGGCTCTTTGCCTGCCTGCAGCATGCCATTCACCGAGACGGACATGCGTCGCAGCGTGTGCAATTGAGCGACCAAGCGGCCGATGCCTTCCGCCGTGTGCATGTCGGGAGACGAGCCGATGACGTGTAACAGTTCGAACAGTAAATACGAAGTCTCCAGAAATCGTTCCGGTCCGCTGCGTTCGAAGGCCAGTTCGCTGGTTGCTTGTTTCCAAGCCATATCGATCTCGCCCAGCGCATGGTCGGCGGGGATGAAGACGTCATCGAACACCACTTCGTTGAATTCCCTGCGTCCACTGAGATCGAAAATGGGATGCACTGCGATGCCGGGCGAGCGCATATCGACCAGAAATTGCGTCAGGCCGTGCCTTCTGTTGTCCGGGGTGGGAGGCGATGTACGAAAAAGTCCGATCATGTAGTCCGCATGCTGTGCGCCGGTCGTCCACACCTTGGTACCCCGCACTTTGAACCCGCCTTCGCAAGCGGTTGCGCGCACGTTGGCGGCGAACAAGTCGGAACCGGAATTCGGCTCGCTCATGCCGATGCAGAAGCAACACTCGCCCCGCACGATCCTCGGCAGGATGTCGTTCTTGATGCGATCGTCGGCGTACTTGAGCAGCATGGGGCCGCTTTGCCGATCAGCTGTGAAGTGCAGCCCCACGGGAGCATTCGCAACACGAAATTCCTCGGTAACAACGTAACGCTCCAGAAAGCTGCGCTCGGCACCGCCATAGCGCTTCGGCCAAGTCATCCCAATCCAGCCTTTCGCTCCCACTCGACGGCTGAAGTCCGCGTTGAAGTTGGAGTCCATGAAAGCGCGTCGCGGATCGAAGGTTCCGGCAGCGACTTCGGCGTCGATGAACGAACGCACTTCCTGTCGCAGCGCTTGTGCGGCCGCGGGCAATCGAATGGGATCGAACTGGATGGAGCCCATGCTTCAACGTGCCGACAACATCGGCCAAAGCGCGTCGGCGCCTCGATCGGCGACGAGTGCGCCCAGCCGAACGGCCCACACACTCTCGCTGCCGAAATCGTCGCGCCATGCCCAAAGACGCTGCGTGAACCGATGTAGCGGATGTTCGGCCGAGAAGCCGATTGCGCCGTGCACCTGATGGGCAATCGCAGCGCCGGCCGTTACCGCCTCGCCAACTCGGATCTTGGCCGATGCGACTTCGAGCAGGAGCGCGTCGTCGTAGTCGGTGCACGTAGCGATTGCGTCCGCCGCAGAACCCGACGCCGCGACGGCAGCCGCTACTTCGCCTGCCAGCTTGGCGAGACTGTGCTGAATTGCCTGAAATTTCCCGATCGGCTTGCCGAATGCAACGCGCTCGTTCGCATACGCAACGGACATGTCCAAAATGGTTTGTAACGCGCCGGCCATCTGCATCGCCCGCACGGTGGCGCCCATCAACAAAAAAGTTTCCAGATCGACATCCGAGATTGCGCTCGCAAGGGGTAGGGCGTGTTGCAGCGTCAGCGTATCGCGAGGCTCGCCCGCCAGATTGCTCGACGCTTCGAAGTTGACGGCAGAGTTCGCAACTAACGCGACGTGCCAGCGCGCGCCACGCGAGGCGAGCACAGCAAGATGAGAGGCGTTGCGGCCAAAGGGCACTGCGCGCGCGCGGCCGGTGATGCCATCGGTGAATGCAAAGGCATCGCGCGTGTCGACGGGCGCAATCGACAATGCACCCGCTGGCGAAGGGAGTTCCGCCTGAGCGAGCAGCCATGATCCCAACAATGTTTCAGCGAGCGGTGTCTGCGCCGGAAATTGAGCGGCGATCCGCACGATTTCGAAACCATCCGCCAAGCTTGACCCCGAGCCGTTCAACGCCTGAGGCGTCCAGGCTCGTGTCAGCCCGGCGTCTTCGAGAGCGTTCCAAAGCGCTGTTTCAGCATTTGCATCGACGCTCGATCCCAACTCGCGAAAGATGCGCTGTGCGGTATCGGCGATGAGCGAATCGGCGGTCACGGCTCACCTTACCATTTGTAGACGGGATACAGGTTTAGGCGCGAGTCCCATGACGAGTGCCGTTGTAGAAAGAACCGCAAGCGAGCCGCCGGGTCTTCCGCAAATTTCGCTTCCGCGAGCCGCTGCTTGAATTCCTTCGCGAGCTTCGGATCTGCCTGCAGCATTTCGCGCGCAATCAGTTCGGCCACATACGGTTCGATATATTCTTTCGCTTCGAAACAACCGTTGAAAAATCCCCACGCGGCGAGCGAGTCCGGCGCTTGCGGTTCCAGCAAACCCATCAGCAATCGCACGCGGACTTGATTGATGGGCACGAACAGCGAGCCGGCCGGAAGATCGACGGATTCGTCCTGCCACGAGCCTTGTAGCGTCGCCCGCATACGTCCTTCGAAAGGCGCTTGCGAGAACTGAGCCGACGTTGCGCGGAATGCCTGCACTTCCGCTTGTCCTGGCTTGGCAGATTCATGTGCAATGCCATGCGCAGACAGTTTTGCTCCGATCTCTTTTGCGTAACCCGCCGGAATGAGATAGCCGCGGGCCGGCGCAGTACAGCGCAGTGCAGGAGCGGTGTTCGTCCGAAACGGAACGCGCCAGATTTGCGGAGTGGTGGCGTCGTAGCGCGTGACGAGATCGCCGGAGATCTCTGAGGGCTCACGCGTGTAGGCATAGCCTCGAAAATCGATCGTTGTCGTGGTGCCCGAGTCGTTTGGCGAGCGTTCCATGCCTGCGGTGGGTTCACGCCAGCCCGTGGCAAAGTCGAGAACGAATTCCTTACCGGCTGCGCTCAAGCCCGCGCGATCGGCGTCATGAGTCAACTGCACCCACGCCCGGCCGTGCGCGGCTGTGAGTTCCGCCAAACCTAGAATCGTGTTGCGAGTGACTTTTATGCGCGTCGCGTAGTCTTTCCATGAATGCGTTTCGACTAAGACGGTATAGCGATTGCGGGCCGGGAAGTAACCTGTCGAGAAACGGGGGGAATACACCGTCAGCAGAAACCCGGACGCTGGATCGTCTGTTTCGTACAAATCCGGATAGAACGGCAGCGGCTTCGATCCCTTCGCCTCAAGCTTCTCGATCAAACCGTCGCGCAATGTCGTTGCGCTGGCGAACAGGGTCGGGTCACCTTGGTGAATCGGTTCGACTTGAATTGAGATGTCCGGTTCAAAATCGGCGCCGTCGGTGACGTGCATGTCTGCACAAATTAATGGGTCCCATTCGTTGAGCAGCGCCAGCATCGCCTGCATTTCCGGCGCTTCGGCCTTCATGTAATCGCGATTGAGATTCAGATTCTGCGCCGTCGTGCGCCACCCCATCGCTTCGGGGCCGACCTGATTGGGGCGATTCCAAGCGCCGAATCTTTCATGCCCATCGGTGTTGAAGGCAGGCACGAATAGGATCGCGATTGATTGCAACAGTTCGGCGCCCGCATCGCCGCTCAGCATGTCGCGCAGTGTCATGAAGCCTGCATCCTTCCCGTCGCTCTCGCCGGGATGGATACCGCCTTGCAACATCAACAGGGGAATACCGCGTGCCTGGATATCGCGCGCGCTCAAAGCGCCGGTGCGCGAAGCAATCAGCGCACGGAGTGGTCGGTCTTCAACAGAACGTCCGTACTCGAAACTGCGGACGGCCTCGGGCCAACGTTGTGCGAATGCGGCAGCAAGACGTTCGACTTCGTCAATGCGGCCGGTTTGCTTGAAAGCCGACTGCTCGGCGAGCGTGAGGAGTTCGTTTGCGTGCGACATGGAAATTGCTCGTGTGCTTGCATAGTAGCAAACGACCGTCGCTAGTCGCGAATCACCGCTGCAGCGCTAGCGAAAGTAGTCGGGGAGGCCTGGCTTTGTGGCGCGTAAGATCTCGACGACCGATCTTTTGTCATTGGCGCTTAGACGGCCATAGCGTGGGTCCGCGTCGCTGCCCGATAACACCGCCCACAGACGCGCATACACGGCTTGCAATGCATCGTCTGGCAGCGCGTCGAATGCGGCGCTGTAAACCATGTAACTGCAGGGATAACGAAACAAGCGGCGAGACAGTTCGAACTGTCTCAGCGATCGACCTTTATTGTCGAGCGGCCCTTTGGCTGCGAAATGCTTGGCAAAAGTGGAGCTGGCGACGACGGTCCCCGGTAGTGGGATTTCTTCGACGAACAACAGCGCATCGACCAGTTCGCGCGCGTTGTTCGTCAACAGCGACCGATACAGAGCGCGCTGCTCGTCCGTCGCAATGGAATCGCGAGCTGCCCGCGCATCCCAGTTCATTCTCGTCAGCAGGTTGCTCATCCGCGTTTGATGCTGGAACACCAAGAGCGCTACGACATCGCTGAACCTGCCGGGATAACTCGGATGTAAGGTGCTCAGTGGGAGGGCTGCAGTGGGCGCTAGCGGCCGACTTTCAACCCCTTCCGGTGTGAATGCTTTGTTGCCGAGATGATCGGCGCCGACCGTGCCGGTGACGAACCATCCGCCCCACCGATCGGCATAGGGTGTGCGTTCATCCGTGTAGCGGTTTCCCAACGCATTGAGGGCGCTCCCGTCGGCGCCCGTTGCAACACTCCGAAGCAGAAAACCTGGCACATCCATGCTGTTGTGGGAGACGTGGCAGGAGAGACAGCTGTCGCGACGGATGAATCGAGGCTGCTGCTGGAGTGTTTGTTCCAGTGTGTAGAAGATCACGCCTTGCCGCGGATCGTGCGCAGCAATCTCGATCAATGGCGCATTCTTGATGAACCCTAAAGACACCTTGTCATCGAAGTAAAGCGCTCGTGGCGTTTTAGGTTCGATGAAGCGGGATTGCACGCTGGTCTTCGAGAACACGATCATTTGTGAATCGATGGGTAGGGCGAGCGCATCGAGGACGGACGCCAAATAACCGTTCTCGGCGTTGAACTGCAGAGCGAGTTTGCCCGCGTCGAGTTGCTGATTGAGTTGCGCCACCGCGTCAGCCGCCGGCCGGGTTGCATACCCGATGGCAGGATGTTGCGTCTCCGCTATCGATCCCCTGTTGCTCGGCAAACCTTCGACTTGTTCGGCGGTGAGCCGCGTTTTGGGTGCGACACTATTTTCGGCATTTCGAACCAGCTTGCAGCGCGCGGAGTTCCTGCCGCGGCTCACGCGGCAAGTGATGGTGCCGTCTTCCTGCAACTCGCCGCGAAACTGCTGACCGGAGTGTGCGATGTCGAATGCGATGCTGCGACCGACAACGAGATTGCTCGCCGGTGCGTCTACAACGTCCCGTTCCGGAATGCTCACCCACCCTTGCCACCGGTCGTCCAGTTTCTGAAGTCGGACGGTGAGCGCAATCTCGTCGACGGCGAGATCGATGGCGCCGCGCCAGGTGCCTGCTAGCGATTCAGGAACCGGCGTTGTGATGCGATCTTGTGCATGGACCATCCATGCGGCCGTCATCAGGCCGCAGGCTGCGGCAGCGGCGGACCTAAGTTTTCCGATCGCCATACAAGCGCCATTCCTTGCCGACGATGAGGCGCGCGCCGCGGTTGAACGTCACATACGACCATGCCCAGTTCAACATGACCGAGAGGCGATTGCGAAAGCCATTCAAGTAGTAAATGTGCACGAGCAACCAGAACCACCAGGCAATGCGGCCGCCCAGCTTGAAACGCCCCATCTCGACGACGGCGCGCGACTGGCCGATGGTCGCCATCTTACCCTTGTCGCTGTATTTGAAGGGCAAGCGCGGCGTGCCATTGAGAGACTGAATGTTCAGAGACTGGATCACCATTCGAGCGACATGCGCACCCTGTTGCGCGGCCACGGCGCCGACGCCGGGCAACGGCTTGCCGTCCGGGCCAATGCAGCGAGCCATATCACCGCAGACAAAAATGCTTGGAAAGTTCGTTACCGACAAATCCGGCTGCACCAGCACGCGACCGACTTCATCGATGGGGAATCCGGAGTCTCGACCCAGCTCTGACGCCTTGACGCCTGCCGCCCAAAGCACTGTGGAAGAGGCTACGTGTTCTGTCCCGATAGTCACACCGGATTCGCCGATCGCGGTGACGCGGGCCGATGTCCACGTTTGAACGCCTAGCGATTCCAAGTCGCGCATCGCTCGTGCGGCGAGGCTGGCGTCGAATGCCGGAAGAATGCGCGGCCCCGCTTCCACGAGAATGACTCGGGTCTGTCTTGGGTCGATCGTGCGAAAGTCCTTCGCGAGTGTGTAGCGGCTCATCTCGCCGATTGCGCCCGCCAGTTCCACGCCGGTGGGTCCCGCACCGACGATAACAAAGGTGAGATGCTGGCGTTGCCGATCGAGCGATGGTTCGCGTTCCGCTGCTTCGAAGGCTTCAAGCACTCGGCGGCGAATCTCCGTGGCTTGCGGAAGCGTCTTGAGTCCGGGCGCGGCGCTCTCCCATTCGTCATGACCAAAGTAAGTGTGCTGCGCACCGCAGGCCAGCATCAGAAAGTCAAAGGGAAATTCTCCGCTGTCGGTCACTACGACTTGCCGGGACGAATCGACTTTTTGCGCTGTGGCCTTGATGACGCGTACATGGCGATCGGTGGCCACCAAGCTGCGCACTGGGACGGCGATGTCCGCCGGGCTCAGTGCGGCCATCGCGACTTGGTAAAGCAGTGGCTGAAACAGATGATGGTTTTCGCGATCGATGACCGTCACGTCGAGATCCGTCGCCCTCGACAAGCCACGAATGGCGTTGAGGCCGGCGAATCCCGCGCCCACGATCACCATTTGTTTGCGAGTTGTGGTTTCCATGCCTGTATTGTGGCCGCGCGAGGGTGGATTGTCAGGCGGAAACTACGTAGAGGGGAAGGTGATTGGTGATTGGTGATTAGTGATTCGGGATTCGGGATTCGGGATTCGGGACTGGGGACTCGTTATAAGAACCCCTGCCGAA
>WUUC01218756.1_pt1 | contig 14758 bp, 14 predicted proteins | sample 6278441 | NCBI WGS metagenome assembly WUUC01 (sample SAMN13675441, study PRJNA597444) | soil metagenome | isolation source: soil | place: USA: Washington | collected 2017-10
ACCCGCACCGCCTCGGCGGCGAAGACATCCCGCTCATGGCGCGCATCGTGCAAGTCGCAGACACCTACGATGCGATGGTTGCCAAACGTCCTTACTCCACCCCGCGCACGCACAACGAAGCCGTCGCCGAGCTACTCGCACACGGCGGCAAACAATTCGACCCGCGCGTGATCGAAGCCTTCCTCGACGCTTATCCGGCGGACGATAATATTTAAAACCTTCACCGCAGAGACGCAGAGGAGGCGGAGGAAAACGATGAAGGAGGAACGATGAACGATGAAGTAAAAACTTTGTCTTTCATTCATCGTTCCGCGTTCATACTTCATCGTTTGTCTTCTCTGCGCCCCCTCTGCGTCTCTGCGGTGAGTTCTTCACGAAAACACTCCACTTAAAAATCGAATCTCAACCCGACCCGAACGCTGCGCGGGCGCAGTGTGTGTGTCGGTACGAGGAACGAATCGAGAAAGGCTTGACGTTGCTGCGCGGTCGCCGTCGGACGGAGCGCCGTGAAGTTGATGAACTCCGCGCCGAAGGTGAAGACGGTTTTGTTGAGCGGGTTGTCGATCTCGATGGTCGGGCGAAGGCGGAGGCGTTCGTTGAGACGGAATTCGCGCGTGATGTTGAGATCGAAGGTGAAGAAGGCTGGACCGCGCCCGGCGTTGCGCGCGAGGTTTCCCGTGCGCCCGATGACGGGCAGCGAGAACGCGCTCGCGAGTTCGGGACTGAGCGATTCGCCGGGGCGGCGCGAGCGTATGAGCCGGAGGTCGCCGTCGAAGTTGGGGCGGTCGTTGCTCACGTCGTCGAGGTTGCGATCCGCGCCGCCGAGCGAGAGGTTGAAGGGAGCGCCGCTGGCAAGACGTAAGATCGCGGCGAAGCGCAAGGCTCCGAGTTGGCGCGGCGTGTCGAGCGTGCCGGAGAAGACGAAGCGATGCCGCCGGTCGAGCAGACCCGGCGCACGCTCGCCGCGAAAGTCTCCGGGCGTGAGCGCGCTCGAAGTGTTAACTACGCCGTCGTCTACGAGACGCGAGAGCGTGTAGGCGGCGCGCAGGGAGAGACCGAAGCCGCCGCGTTCGCGTCGGGCGAAGCGGCGGCGCGCTTCAACGGTCAGGCCGTGATAGAAGCTGTTGCCGATTGATGCGAGTTGTTCGATCTGGCCGCGCGCAGGGTCGGGGCGTAGATCGTTCAACGCGGCGAGCGCGGCTTCGAGTGCGGTGCTCGAACTGAAACTGTTGAGATTGAAGACGGTGACGGGGACGCTTATTGTATCTACCAATAATGCCACTCTAGCTACTGAAAGCAGCCAGCAAACAGACACTCACTGCATTTATCAATGCTATAGCGTATCTAGCACATGATCTCATTCTTACGCTTATAATATCTTTGAGGGAGTTCACAGCACGAAAACGCGCATTCCTTTTGCCCAATCTGACGAGCGCGCTTTCCAGCGCGAGTGTAGGCGGCGTGCACTCGGCCTTGTGAATACTCAACTCACCTACGCCGCCGTGACCTAATTAATTTTATTGATTCGCTTATGTCGCAAGGTATGCTGTGGTAGGTTCTTATAATAGAGAGTCTAAAATTGTCTGGAAATAATCAAGAGGTAAACAAAAGAATAAAATTATAGACTTTTTATGTGGCGTAATATCCAGCCCATAAAATCAGTGACTTATATCTTATCTGATAAAAAGCTTTATTATTTATCTATTAGAATTGGATATTCAGCGGCGCTCTCGTTTTGAAGTCTAGTGAAAAATTCTTCTTGTACGTAGTGCAAATAAGTTCTATCATTCCTCGCAAGCGATTGGTCTAAACAGTGGCGTCTGGCAACTGCGGCGACCATCAAGACGAGATGGGAATATCCAAGCGGGCGATTCTGCTAAATCCCTCCGCGCTGGATATCCCACAAACAAACGGGAGGTGTATATGACCTACTTCGAGGTCGCCGCCGCCGTGTGCCTTTCGATCATCCTCTTAGCCGGTTTCATAGCTGCCTTGAAACTGGCCTTGAGGAATGGCGACTAGCTAAACACGGTCTATCCAGAGGCGCGGTTAAATCCCGCTTCTCAACAACCAAAAACTAATAGGCAGCGGTGATTTTCGTCACCGCTGCCTATTAACGACCAGCTTGGGAATACCCAAGCGGGCGATTCTGCTGCGAGAACTATAGCTTGCGACTCAAGTTAATAGTCCTTAATTATCGCAGAAATCATATTAATTGTTCTTAATCTGCTATTAATGCTATTTAAGTCCGTAATCCCTTTTATCTTTTGAGTTGCATGACACTTTGATTTCCTATGGGCTGGCATTATGAGTAATGAAGCAAAAACATTATATGAGTTTGGGCCGTTCACGCTGAATGTGCAGGATCGCCGATTATTGTTTGAGAATCAACGTCTCTCATTACCACAGAGGCAATTCGAGATTCTTCTTTGGTTACTAGAAAATTCTAACCGTGTCGTTAGTAGAGAAGAGATAGTGAGTAAAGTTTGGGCTGGGCAGATTGTTGAGGAAAGTAACCTTACTGTGCATATTAGCCACTTAAGGAGGGTTTTAGGGCCGGATTATATCGAAACTATCCCCGGTATTGGTTATAGGTTTAAGGCCAATGTTCAAGTTAGTAAAGAAAGCACACAATATTCTGACAATGAAGACGACGACTTTTCTAACACCATTAAGCAGATTTCCCCAGATTTCTTAACCATCTATCGGCAGGCGGTTGCTGCTGAACAGCTAAACTTGTTTGAGCTTTGCGGGACAGGATACCGAAAAGCTCTTGAGGTTCTTCTTAAAGACTATGCAACAACAAAATTCCCCCCTGAGAAAGAGACAATTATAAAAAAATCTCTCCTTGACTGTGTGGACGAATATATTCACAACGATAAGGTTAAGCAGGTCGCGTCACAAGCCATATGGCTCGGCAATTGGGAAACTCACTATCTTTATCGGTGGGATAGTAAGGCCCTAGATGATTTGAAGATTTTTATCAAATTAATAGTTCATGCTTTGGAAGTGGAATTAGAACTTGAAAAGCTTGAACAGGAAGGGTTTTTAATTAATTCGTATAAGCGCAAATGGTGGCAAACCAAGTAACTTTATGCGGTGAACTTGTTGAAATTGGTTTTGACTGACACCTAATAACTCACCCTTCCGCCCAATACTGGTTGTGTCATTGCTGGATTGTTCTGACATCAGTTGAGCTGCAAATTTCTCGTACAAGCGCCAGTCTTTCATTTCTACTCTTAACTCATTATGCCTTCGTAGAAGGTATGCTTAATAAGCAGCATATTGCTGCATGTGGCGAGATGTAACATTGTGCGCAGGCTTAACCTTGAGGTCGCGCAGAAGTCTATCGAGTGCTTTCCGGTACGAATTTTTATCCTTCCAAGCGGTAAAATCCCCAATGTGGCGGGTACGTCTGATGTCAGCGGCCCAGCCGGTCTTTACCTCCATCACAGCGTCGTCGAGGCGCACAGGGAAAAGCATGGTGTGGCCTTTCTCCACTTCTCGCTCCAGTGCCGTCTCGACTTCCTTCTCAACCCAGGTGCTTGAGACTGAGTTTTTAGACAGTACTAAAAGCAGCTTATCGGAAGCCCTTATCTCGTCATCAATGCGGGCGCGGAACTTCTCTCCTATCTTCAAATCTTCAGGCGCAAACCAGCAAGTTACGCCTTTAGCTTTTAAGTCTATGTGAATCCGCATGGCAAGCTCTATGTCTCTACTGGAGTAACAGATAAAGCAAGAGTGAAATCGGACAGCTTGCGAAGGTTGAGAGGCTTTAGCTTGTCTCCTAGCTCGAACTTTAGTTTCTACGGTGAAATCAAAGCGAATTTGGGAAGCTTTCTCCTGAGATAATTTCCCATTGGCCGCCTCTAAGATATTAAGGGGAAGCGACACTTTGGGAGATTTAAAGTCGCCCCGCAAATGTTTCGCAATAGTGCAGGTAATTTTTTCTGCTAAGAGAGGTGGGGTCGCATTACCTATCAGTGCCGTAATCTCTCTCTGACTGCCCTCAAATAAAAAATCATCAGGGAACGTTTGCAATCTCGCCCCTTCCCGAAGGGTAATATTCCTATCTTGGTAAGGGTGGCCGAACTTGCCTCTTGTAAAACTGTCAAAGCCTTCTATGATAGCCGCAGATGGCTTATTCGGGTCGAGTCGCCCGTATGCGCCATGATAGCCACCTTTATACCTCCCGTATCTATAATGTGGAGGCTTCAGATGATCCGGTAAGTCTTCAACACCCTCACCAGGCTCAAGGTGACGGAGCCGCTCCAAGTTCACTTCCGACGTTCTTATAAGATAGTGGTGTGGGTCGCCTGAATAACTATTACCATCCCCAGAGGGAAACGATAGATTACCTATGGCTTCTTCAACTGTACAAAATTTATCCGAACTATGATCCGGGCGTGGGAAGTGGAACTCTGGGATTTCGGTTCTTAGCCAGCCGTAATAAAAGAGCCTCTTGCGTATCTGGGGCACACCATATTCTGCGGCGTTAACAATCTGCCACCCAATGCCATACCCTAACTTCATCAAAGCAGCTTCTAGGCTCGCCCTTAGTTCTTTGTTCCGTTCATTGCTAATTGCTGGTTTGCACTCCATGAGAAACATACGAGGACGAAGCGACTCAACATACCTAGCAAATTCAAAAAACAGATCTGCTCCATCACTTCTTTCTGCTCTGCCGCTACGAAGTGAAAAACCTTGGCAGGGTGGGCTTCCAATAAGAAGATCTACACTGGCGGCTCCCAAAAAGCCTCTAAATTCCTTGTCAGAAATTGCACGAAGGTCGGCTAAGATGACCGGGTAACTAAAATTTCGGCAGTAAGTTCTAATCGCAGGTTTCCAATAATCAACGGCACCAATAACATCAAAACCTGCCCTTGTGAGACCAGCAGTCATTCCTCCAGCCCCACAGAATAGATCGACAGCAGTAAGCATTGCTCTACTCCACTAAAGATTAAACTGTCCCCTTAAATATACTAGATCGAAGCCTATATATTGAGACGGTTCCTTACTGGAACGCTTATCCTTCTAAGCTTCTAGGTCACGCAATAATCTCTCAAATGCCTTCTTATAAGAACTGTGGTTTCTCCAGTCAGTGAAGTCTCCAATGTTCCGTGTGTTCATTATAAACGCTCCCCATCCCGCCTTAATATTCATTATGGCATCATCGAGCCGAATCGGAAAAAGTACAGGATCAGAGCCAAGTTCACGCTCTTTGGCGAGAGCGGTCTCTACCTCCTGTTCAACCCACTGACTGCTGACTGAATTCTTAGAGAGAATCAAAAGCAGCTTGTCATAAGCTCGGATGGAGTCGTCAATAGTGGGACGCATACGCGCGCCTATCTTCATGTCGTGAGGGGCGAACCAAACATTCACTCCCCTCCTTTGAAGATCGGCATGAAGCCTCTCAGCAAACTCCTGATCCTTGCTGGAGTAGCTTATAAAGCAGGTATAGCGCTTAATGGCTTGTTGTGTCATAAATCACGTAGAGTACGGGGAGGCTCTTGCTGGCGTTAAGAATGTTGAGTAGGGAATAAGATACAGCTACAGGCGTTGGTTTTCAATAACTACTTTTCAATCTCCCGCCTAAAATCACTCATCAGCCCTCAAGTGCCTTCCGGTAAAAGTCATAGCTCTTTCATTGGAAGTCTCGACCATTCCTTGAGGTGTTACTGAACTCTACCCCTAAAATTTTCATAGCTGAACACTGCTTACGCTAAATAGCTTATTTGCCACTCAGAATTAGCCATGAAATATTATCCCAATGTGGAGTAAATGTTAGTAAGAGAATAGCTATTTATCCTTTTGAACATCTAAGGTCACGCAGCAATCTTATGAACGCCTGCTGGTATGAATTGGGATCCATCCAATTTCGGAAATCACCGATCTGTCGGGTTCGGCGAATGTCGGCAGGCCACCCATCAGCCCTATGCATCACAGTGTCATCCAATCGAATAGGAAAGAGCACCGTCCGACCTTGTTCATGCTCCTGTTCTAGAGCTGCTTCTACCTCTGTCTCAACCCATGAACTCTTCATTGCATTTTCAGAGATGACTAATAAAACCTTATCGTGAAGTTTGATTGCCTCATGAATAGTCGGTCGGATTTTAGCCCCAATCTTCATATCGTTATGAGCATACCAACATCGAATTTTACTTCTTTGCATGTCGGCGTAAAGCCGCTCAGCGAATGACCTATCCCGGTCGTTGAAGCTAATGAAGCAGGAATAGAACTGTATCGTATTTTCACTTCCTATAAGTGATGGTAGATAAGTGATAAGGGTATCAGGGACTCCAACACTGCGGAGAAATTTTTCTGGAATTCCGCTCTTAAAGCTATATAGAGTATTTGTGTCAATAGTTGAGGAAGAGTAGTGTTTAGTAGTATCTAAACCTGCGGCCTCTCCTAAATTAGTATTCGTAAAAACAGTTCGCCCCATACTCGCATGACCGAACCAAGCACCATAAATGTTAGCTCCTTCAAAAGTCGCCTGAACACAATTCGCTCGGTAGAGATATGCGCCCCTTAGGTCTGCGCCAGTTAAATTCGCTTCGGTAAAGTTTACATCCGTGAGATTTGCTTCTTTAATACTGGCACTTCTTAAATCTGCTTCTCTTAGATTAGCTTCTGATAGTGTCGAACCTAAAAATTGCGCTGACTTCAATTTTGCTCTAAAGAGATTTGCGCCGGCAAGATTCGCTCTACTAAGGTCTGCTCCTTCGAGATAAGCAAAACTAAGATTGGCGGTAGCCATTTTCGCTTGCTTTAGGTTAAATCCGTTAAGCACAGCTTTGATAAGATTGGCATTAGTAAGGTCAGGAACAACTTCAGGATTATCTATTCTCCACTGATTCCAAGTTCTCACCCCTTGGCCTAAAATGTGCAAGTGCCTTTTATCAGCCATTTTTAAGCGCAACTCCGGTGAGGGGTATCAGGATGTTCGGGAACACCTCCATACCTTTATCCATTTGGGCCGTTTCTACCGCCGCCCTTTTTAGTCTTGTGCGCCTTGCTAGGCTAACGGCTTCAATGGAGCGAGGATAGCAAACCATGAGCCAGCAAAGTAGGGTGGCGCTGGGCCCGTGTCAATGGCTTTACATGGTCGTCTCTAGTTGACGCTTGGTTGGGGGGCGACGTGAGGCATCCCTCGTAGATTTTTGCCTGCATGCTAATATCGGATTTTATAGTTAGGGTTTCTTCTCTTCTGCTTTCAAATCACGAAGCAATCTATCAAATGCTATTTGATAACTTTCAGGATTTCCCCGCTTACGGAAGTCTCCGATGTTGCGAGTGTTCTTGATAAGAGCAGGCCAGCCTGTATCTATCTTCATCACTGTATCATCTAACCGGATAGGAAACAGCATCGTTCGGTGTTGCTCACGTTCCCTAGTCAGAGCGGTTTCTACCTCTTGCTCTACCCACCGACTCTTAACTGAGGTTTCGGAGAGGACGAGCAGCAGCTTGTCGTGCAGGCGAATAGATTCGTCTATGCCTACTCTTATCTCCGCGCCTATTTTCAAGTCTTCAGGAGCAAACCAGCAACGCACCCCCTTGCTTTGCAAGTCGCCATGAAGCCTTTCCGAAAAACTTTGATCTTCGCTCGAATAGCTGATGAAGCATGAGTAGAACTGGATAGGCTGACTTGCCGCGATCAGCGAGTGTATGTAGATGATGAATTCATCGGGCACACCACAACCACGCAGGAACTTTTCAGGAATATTACCCTGAGATTTTAAAATAGTGGTGATGCTGACTTCGGAAGGGCCGGAATGACGCACGCTCGTTAACCCTTCAATGCTACTAAGATTAAGATGGACAAAGCTAGTGTTTCCAGTGGCAGCGTTATTAAGTTTTGCACGGCTTAACGCTGTACCTTTGATTGTTGCTGACCTGAGGTCTGCACCCGAAAGGTCTGCGCCCGAAAGGTCTGCGCCCGAAAGGTCTGCACCCGAAAGGTCTGCACGACTGAGGTTTGCATTGAGGAGTGAGCAGCGATGGAACAATGTGCGACGCATTAGAGCACCTCGCAGGGAAGTGCCACGGAGCTTTGCATCACTTAAAATCGCATCGCTTAGACCAGCATCATCAAGACAAGCGTTCAAGAAATCTGCGCCAGAAAGATTCGCGCCGACTAGATTTGTACGACGTAAATCCGCACCGCATAGGCGTGCTTCAATAAGGCAGGCGTCGCTAAGGCGGGCATCGCGTAAGTCTGCGCCTCTTAGGTCTGAGCCATAAAAGTGCGCGCCACAAAAACAAGAACCCCTTAGATATGCATCTTTGAGCATTATGCCGTTTAGACGTGCCCCATTAAGGTTCGCGCCACGCAAGTCAGGGCAGACTATGGGCTGCTTTATCCTCCAATTATTCCATACATCAACGCCTCGACTAAGAATCTCAAGATGTTCAGGATTAGCCATTGAGGTTAGCTCTCGTGAGGATTGCTACTTCGTACTGCTTTTCTTCGTGGCCTTCATAGTTGATGGCCTCCCTATCTTCGGCGTCTCGAAATCCTTCAAGTCGGATTCGAGGATAATCTAGTAGCATCGCGTGGGTGTTAGACCAACCGCGCACCCTTAAACTTTCTTTATAGACAGGGTGGGGCTTTAGGGCTTCACCTTTTTATCTAATAGTTACTTCAAATTTGTAAGATGATCTGCCCTTCATCTCGCAAATGCTGATCACGTGATCCAGTGCTCGCGGCGACGCCCAAAAGCGGGAGTGAACGGTTAAGAAAAAACGTCCACTCTTGGGTTTAGTGTTGAGAATCAAAATCCGTTTGGTCTATGCACACAATTCGTGCGAGGGTTCTATTCCTTCGCGGTTTTATTCTACTGACCGCATATACATCTGTCACCATGTATCCGTCTCTGTCTATATACTCTATCTGGATTTGAGTCCCCAGCATTACCGGAGGGAACTCCTGCTTGGGAATTATCATAGTTGCTCGACTTAAGCGAGCCGGATACTGTCCCCCGCCCTTTGCCTCACTGCATACTTGCCTGATGCGCTCAATCGCAGCGTTTTGGGCATGCTCGCTAACATCTTTAAGACTGTTAAATGCGCGTGCTATCTCTGTCATCAGCTTACGGTTCTTAACCGGATTACCCTCATTCGGGTAGGCGACTCCCAGCGCGTACAATTGCAGTATTTTTGCCTCAGCTCCCATGTCGCTGGAAAGAACTTTCAACATCGAAGCGATTACATCATTACGTTTCCTCCTTATTGGTCGCTCCGATGCTTCATAGCCAGCCCGCCGCCGCACCCCTTTCGGAGATATTTTTATAACTTGAGCAACAAGATCAATGTTAGTTCGGGATGGAAGACGATAACCTCGCTCCCACCTGCACCACGTTGACTCATTTACCCCTTTTCCTTTGGGATCAAGGGCGCACATTTTTTCCGCCGCTTCCCCCTGCGTTAATTTTTCTAGTTCCCTCTGCTTCGCGAGCCAGCGCCCAAATGTTTGGTATGGACGCTCTTTGTTTATTGCCATGGTAAACAACTCACTCCCACAAGTTTAACCTTTTATCAAACGGCAAACCCTCTGCAAAACGGCAACTAAAACGGCAAGTCCATCTAGATAAAGATATTGACATCTTATTAGTAATGATTAAGTTTGCGCTTGGCAATTGCATTAACAGGTTTTCAGTTTTGCTCACCATTAGGAGCTACCAAGATGAGAAGCAAAACGCCCTTTAACATCCACCTGGAGAAACAAATCCTCTTACCCCTTTGCTAAAGTGCAGCACTCCAATAAAAGCTATACCACCAAGCCCATTCCTAAGAGCGATTACCTTATTGTCTGTTTACCAATTAGTAATCCCTCTGGCAGATGCCTTCCATTCCTAATTCTTGGTGAACAGTTCTGCTTTGAGCAGATTGCCTACGCGCGGAAGCTTATGAGGACTAACTGGTCGCCTTCAAAAGTTCAACGTGCCGCGACGGTTATTGGTCTCTTTTATAACTATTGGAGATTTGCCCACCATTCGAAGCATTTGTCACCCGAAGATTTGTCACGACTAATAGAGTATTTTGCCGAGGCAAGGTACTACGGAACGATTGAAAAGGATGGAAACGATAAGACAGGTCTTCGGTGGGCCGGATGTAGTTTGAACACGGTTAAGATGGATGTCTATTACATATCTCACTTTTTGGAATATTGCGCAATCGAGTTTGGCTATGCACACGCAAATCCAACGGTTAACCACCCGATGGGGTACGGCGAACAGCTAATAAATACAGCACGTCGGGCCAAAAGCGACCTACTGCACTACCTGTACGAATTAACGGGAGAGGGACAGGGTATTAAGCGACGGCTACGCTTTCAAATACGCGACCGAAGACCTAGCCGTGGAATAGATGCTCTTCGTGTTTTCCCAATGGAGAAGGTCAAGGCACTTATTCTGGAGAGCCCATCAATCCGAGACCAGAATCTTTGGTTCCTACTAGCTTACAGCGGTTTACGTATCTCTGAGGCCCTCAATCTATTTGTAGATGATATTGACGTGGATGAGGATGGGGCAGCCATTATCTACCTCAAAGACCCATGTGACGGCATAGATGAGCGATACGACCCGATTACAAAAACCCCCAATAATGTGAGTCGCAAAGTATTCTTGCGCGCCCGCTACGGCTTACTTCCGCGAGACGTGTTACCTAAAAACCACCCTCTTCATGCGGGATGGAAGGGAATGCTGTGGGACGATAACAGAAAGAAAGTGTCGATTGTACATTGGCTTACACCATCCTACGGCCAACTATTTTGGCAATTGCACACGGACTACTTAAATCAGGTCAGGGCAAATGTCCCTGATAGCCATCCTTACTACTACGTATCAACGAACCGTAATAACTATGGTGAACCTCTAAAAATGGGAAACGCGCGTTTGCAGTTCGCCCGCGCTTGCAAGCGAATGGACATCACTAAGGGAGAGGGCGCAGGACGCATTCACACACTAAGGCATTTCTACAAATGGGCAAGTTGTTCTGTAGGAGGAATTTCGTTAGTGGATCAGCGCCGCCGGATGCACCACCATAGCCTCGCATCCACAGAAGAATACGGATTTGAGAGTGCCGAAGAACTTAATCGAAGGCTCAAACAGTCCTTTACGCGCATAGAAAGTTTAATGCCTGTAACCAAGCCAAGCCGTGCATGACATGTAAGATTATGAAACTTACCTATACCACAACTGAATATAGTGAATTTATAGCCTCAGACCATAAGGTTTTCTTTAACTCTGACTTAGATCGCGTAGCAATAACATGTGTACCGACCAACACAGAACTTACCAAAGTGATCTGTCAATATGAGCAAAGCGTTCTCTCTTATTTTTGGGATGAAGTCGTCCTTCAAGAGCATCAACTAGGGGGATTCATTATTGCACTTGGTAACACAGATTCCAATAGTAGCTCTTACTTTAGCGCCAGAGCTTTATCAAAGCTAAATAAGAATCTACGTTTCAGAAAAAAATCAAAAATTGCGATCTTAAGCGAACTCCGTAACTTACCTATAGCGGAACAAAGAGACATTGTAAACGAGTACATTAAGAGACCCAAGACATTTGCTGAATCACTCTCCCTATTTACTTCGAGAGCACACCATCAGTTTGCATTTGACTTCCATTCAGAGTTCAAAAAGGCTGGATCGTTTCAGCAATTTATTGAGCTATTAATGAGCAACCTTAATAAACGTGCAGGCTCTAAACAGCAATCAGCAACCGGATGTCGCATAGATGAGATGCTGGTGTTATTACATCAAAGGCGGTGGATACTTTTACCCTTAATGCCACTCAATGCCAAACTCTTATTGTGGACGTTCCATCCCGCCATATCTAATCCAAAATTGCTCGATACTTTTACTCGTTGTGACTTCCTCATAGCAGAAGAGGTCAAAACCTTCTTTGCTTATATTTTAAGAGACATTTACGAGACCAATAACATCAGAATCCTTAACATTGGTGGCAATAAATTCGCTGCCTGGGCGCTCAGCCTTCGTCGCATGTTGCGGCAATTCTTTCTATGCACAAATGTTAACTCCTTAAGCGATATTGTACCGGAGCTGTTAGAAGCTTTTTACGCAACACAGCGCAAAACACATGAGAGACTTCAAGCGCAGGGGGGCACCTCTGCTCACATAACACTCAGTGCAGTTTCTAGTGTCTGTAAAGGATTAGGTACTCTATGGAAAGTTAATAATCCAGACAGCACGTATATCCAAGCCACAGATGACAATGACTTGGAGCGCCACTTCACAGAGATTCTTGAGCGCAGGCCAGACCTTCAGGCGTGGGTGGAATTTTTTTGCGAGTACATAAATGGTCGCCATGTCGAAAATGTAAGTTATGTGGTCTTTAATCTGCGTCCTCTCCTCATTCATATCAGTGAACTCACGCACAGGCCAGCGAGCCCGCTCGAAGCGACGAGAGAACATGTCAGGGATTTTGTCGGCTACTTAGCAAGGCTTGAACTCACAAACGAAACCCGTAACTCCTACCTTAGAGAGGCTTCATTTTTTTTTAATTGGTGCAAACGAACATACAAATCCCCTGTAGACAATCCTATCGAATACAAACTTGATCGCTTCTCAGAAGGGAGAGAGAGGCAATCAAAGACTCACCGAATTGCTCTTCGTCCGAGAGTTATCTTTTTAATGAGAGAGGTTCTTACCAAGGACAATTTCGCTTGGGCGAAGACTCTAGACGAGGACTATATTACAGCCTTTGATCGGCATGAGGGGGTGAAAGTCAGAGTATGGTTTCCTGGAAGAGCCGTCTTGATAGATACGATGTTGACATTTCCCACTAGGACTATAGGGGCACGGCTACTCGACTCAGGGGAGGCCGATGAGAAAATTTATGACCCTGAATTACGGCAAATGGTCGTCAATCCTGATCCACGGGCAATTCCGGGGCGTCGAGCGGGTGTCCTTCGATTAAAGACAGGTTTATCGGGGACAATTTTGTCCCTTCGCATACCAGAGCAGAAACTTCACAGTGCGTATGACATTGACTATATACCCTCAGATCAAGCTGACCATTTGCAGATGATGATTGACTGGCAGAAGCGCTATGGAACGCCTTTCGAGTTAGTCAAATTAGCAGATGACCCGAAGGCGATTTACAAAAATCGGGATTTTAAGGTCAAAAGCAAACAGGCGGACATCGTTCCTTTGTTCAGAGACCCGGTACGCCGCCTCGGACATCAGCAGTTTCCTATCACAGACGGACGGCTTCAAAGGATATTCCGCAGCCTCTGCGTAGAAACCGAAAGACAGCACCCCGACATCGTATTAACTAAGGAGTTGGGATCGGGAAAGCGTAAAACGCGCGTACCGGTTTTTGACAAACACACGTTACGAGTCAGCTTAACGACAGGACTGATCCATCAGGGCGGGCTGCCTCTCACCTATGCCCGGCAAATGTTAAATCATGCGTCTCTCGTGATGACGCTGCATTACGATAACCCTGACATACAACAGGTTCACGAAGCTCTGCGCTCAGCCTACAGCAAGATGGAAGAATCTGGGTTGGACGCGGAAAAATTTGCCGCAGAGTACGATAAAAATCGTAGACGTTTTATCAGTAATTCCGAGCACGCAGATGCTGCGTTCAGGAATAATCGAAATAACAAAGGTTTATGGACAGTAGGGCTAACTGGTGTTTGCCCCGGAACGAGTTGCGATGAGGGTGGCCCCGTGATCAATAGCAGTCGTGGGGTTTATGCACCCGTCCCCGGTGCGCGCTGCGCACTTTGCCGATTCTTTCTTACTGGCCCCACATTTCTTTTAGGCTTAACCGTTGAGGCGAATAATTTGATGTGGCATATCAAGAACAAAGCCAAAAAGCTTCAGGCACTGTTCGATAAGCGAATCGAGTTGGAAGCCTCCCGAGATAAGCGAGGGCTCACGCAAATTGATAATAGCATTGATCGCTTAGATGAAGAGGTGGACATCGATTGGCAAGAATGGCAAGCACTTGCACGTCTCATCGGGTCTTCTAATGCAATGATGGAAGAGGAGTCGAGTAATTATCAAGGCTCGAAAGAGGAGAAGCAGAAGTTGATGATGAAAGGGTCACTCAGTGAGCTAAGAGTAGCGATGTCAGAGTGTAGCTATTTCGAACTTCTCCACTCGATAACTGAATCCGCTGAGGTGCTTCCCAATTTCCCCAAAGCTCAGAACGACGGCGCGATTATGGAAAAGCATGAGTTACTTAACACGTTACTTGTAATTAATGATTTAGACCCGTTCCTTATAAAAATGCCTGAACGTCTAAAGCTGCGAGCCGGAAATCTTTTATCAGCTATGCTGATAAAGCATGCTCCTGAATCCCATGTAGATGACTTGGTGTTAGGTAATATTTTATTGCGCGATTCTCCAGGTTTAGAGGCAGATATAGCTGACCTTCAGCACCAACTCCTAGCTATCCCGTCCACCCGTAAAGCCTTGTTTGCTGAGGAAGAACATGAGAACTTCTGAAGAATTATTTCAACAATTCCATAGCTCTATCAAAACCAAACGTGGCAAAGATTGTCTTCAGCATATTAAAGATGTTTGTGACATGCTCGAACGTAATAATGTGAAGATTACTCCGGCCTCCGTCGGTCGCGAGTGTGAGATAAAGTGGGGATGGCCTCGTGCGCCGTCTATTCGTAACTCACAGAATATACATATGCCTTACCTAAACCTGAGTCTTGAGTTGAAAAGTTAAAGGTCGTCACCTCCGAGCAGGTGTGTAGAATGAAGTTGCGA
>WUUC01108965.1_pt1 | contig 14755 bp, 9 predicted proteins | sample 6278441 | NCBI WGS metagenome assembly WUUC01 (sample SAMN13675441, study PRJNA597444) | soil metagenome | isolation source: soil | place: USA: Washington | collected 2017-10
ACACTGTTTGAGTTTCAAGACCGCAAAACGGCTGTAACCGGTGCTGCAGAGAACTTGAAGCCAAACGCCAGGAACTGTTTTACGCAAATCCAGTGTCCAAGTCAAGTAGTCGCGACCCAAATTTTGCGGAAATGCAACAGAAAATTTTGAAAAAGATACTTGAATATTTCAGCGCAATCATCAAATATTAAGAGTGAAACGGGTATATTTTTGCTTAACAAACGAAGACAGGAGATCATGGCTGCGGGAAATCATGAGGATGTTGTACTTGAGGCTGAAAAGAGTAAACTCAAGCCACCGCCCATGTTTAAGGTGATTTTGCTGAATGATGATTTCACGCCGATGGACTTCGTGGTGACTGTGCTACAGACTTTTTTTTCCATGAATCGAGAACAGGCGACGCAAATCATGCTCAAAGTCCATATGGACGGAGCGGGAGTATGCGGAGTTTATCCAAATGATGTGGCTACCACAAAGGTTGAGCAGGTTGTCGCATTCGCGAGGCAGCATCAGCATCCGCTACAGTGCGTGATGGAGGAGAACTGAAAATGATTGCTCAAGAATTAGAAGTAAGTCTGCATATGGCGTTCGTGGAATCGCGGCAGAAGCGACACGAGTTCATTACGGTCGAGCATCTGTTGTTGGCTCTGCTCGATAATCCGACTGCCGCGGAGGTATTGCGGGCCTGTTCGGTTGATATGGACGACCTGCGCCGGTTGCTGACAGAGCATGTCACGGAGAACACGCCCACAGTGGGTGGTAGCGGAGAGGTGGACACGCAGCCCACGCTGGGCTTCCAGCGGGTAATCCAGCGGGCAATTCTGCATGTCCAGTCATCCGGAAAAAAAGAAGTTACCGGCGCGAACGTGTTGGTCGCGATATTTGGCGAGAAAGACTCGCACGCCGTCTATTTTCTCCACCAGAAGGGTGTAACTCGGCTTGATGTAGTGAACTACATTTCTCATGGCATCAGCAAAGTGCCTCAGGGGACGAGTGCGAAGACTGAAAGCGAAGGCGATACCGACCAGGAAATGCATGCGGGCGGCGCATTGGAAAGCTACGCTGTAAACCTGAATGCGCAAGCGCTCGCCGGCAAGATAGATCCTTTGATTGGGCGCGAACGGGAATTGGAGCGTTTGATACAGACGCTATGCCGGCGGCGCAAGAATAATCCCTTGCTGGTGGGTGAAGCGGGCGTCGGCAAAACGGCCATCGCTGAAGGGCTGGCGCGCCGGATTATCGAAAATGATGTTCCTGACGTTCTTGCCCATCATCAAGTTTACGCGCTGGACATGGGTGCGCTGCTCGCGGGCACAAAATATCGTGGTGATTTCGAGCAACGTTTGAAAGCTGTACTGAAACAATTGCTCGATAGTTCTCACGCAATATTGTTCATTGATGAGATTCACACACTCATTGGTGCGGGTGCCGCTTCCGGCGGCACGCTGGATGCTTCCAATCTGCTGAAGCCGATTCTGAATACCGGGCAACTGAAATGCATTGGCGCCACAACTTACAGCGAATATCGCGGCATTTTCGAAAAGGATCACGCGCTTTCGCGCCGCTTTCAAAAAATTGATGTCGCTGAACCGAGTGTGGACGAAACAGTTTCCATACTACGCGGGCTGAAGGCCCGCTACGAAGCGCACCACGGGGTCAAATATACCGCTACTGCGCTTTCCACGGCAGCGGAATTATCCGCGCGCTTCATTAATGACAGGCATTTGCCGGACAAGGCGATCGATGTGATCGACGAAGCCGGCGCGGCCCAGCGTGTCTTGCCCAAATCGAAACAGCGCAAGGTGATCAGTAAGCACGAGATCGAAAGCATTATTGCGAAGATTGCACGCATTCCGGCGCAGAATGTCTCCAGTGATGACCGGAATACGCTGAAAACCCTCGATCGCGACTTGAAAGCGGTTGTGTTCGGACAGGACAAGGCCATCAACGCCCTCACAGCGGCTATCAAAATGGCCAGAAGCGGTTTGGGCAATCCGCAAAAGCCTGTAGGATCATTTCTCTTTTCCGGTCCTACCGGTGTTGGCAAAACAGAAGTGGCGCGGCAACTTGCTTATGCGCTAGGCATTCATTTGCACCGCTTCGATATGTCTGAATACATGGAACGCCATGCCGTATCTCGCCTGATTGGGGCACCGCCGGGGTATGTCGGTTTCGATCAGGGCGGCCTGCTTACCGAGGCCATCATAAAACAGCCGTACTCTGTGCTGCTGCTGGATGAAATTGAAAAGGCGCACCCGGATATTTTCAATATCCTGCTGCAGGTCATGGATCATGGCACGTTGACGGACAACAACGGTCGTAAGGCGGATTTCCGCAACGTGGTCATCATCATGACAACCAATGCTGGCGCGGAAGCACTTAGCAAAACCACGATGGGCTTCACGAAAGGGGCACAGATGGGAGACGAAATGGCGGATATCAAGCGTATATTTACGCCGGAGTTCCGCAATCGCCTGGACGCCATCATCTCCTTCGCGCCGCTGGATACGGAAGTCATTCTGAGGGTAGTGGATAAGTTTCTGATGCAACTCGAAACCCAGTTGCACGAGAAGAAAGTGGACGCCATATTTACAGACGCACTGCGGGAATATCTTGCCAAGAATGGTGTTGATCCTCTTATGGGCGCCCGTCCAATGGCACGCCTCATACAAGATGCCATCCGCAGCGCCCTCGCTGATGAATTGCTGTTCGGTCGTCTGGCTAATGGGGGCAAGGTGACCGTGGATATCGATGCCAACAATAAGGTCATGCTTCAGTTTGAGGAGGAGCCTGCGGCCGCAGAGGTTTGATATCTTTTTTGGCTGCCGTATTGGTCTCTCCATATCAGGAAAACAAAAAGGGCGCAGTCGCGCCCTTTTTGTTTTCAGTCCTTCCTGTTTTCACTCCCTCAGGCGCATGTAATGTCTTCCTGTTCACCTCTACCGGATCGACGCAGCTATTTCCCCGCCTCGTACTTGAAAGATAGGTTCACTCTTGCACGGTAGGCAGCTACCTTACCGTCTTCGACCACCAAATCCAGCTTTACTATCTCAGCAACCCTTAAGTCTCTCAACGTCTTTGACGCCGTCTCAACTGCGTTCTTGGCAGCGTCTTCCCAGGAGGTCGTACTGGTTCCGATTATCTCCGTTATCTTGTAAATGCTGTCTCCCGTCATGGCTTACTCCTTCTGCAGGTGGGACAAAAACAAAACGATCAAGCGAACGATATATCCGTCCGTGCCCTTGATTCAGTTTAGGTCAATGTCGCGAGATTGCAATGGAAGCTCTATCTACACTCGATTGCAGACAAACAAAGCATTATACAACGGGAAACTGCGGTTTTCTGCTGCCTATTCCTCGAATGGGAGTAACACGGTCCTACTGGGATGTATCTTATCAAAACAGGAAAACACGCCTCTCAGTCTGCAACGACTCGGTCACGAATATATCCGAGCGCCTCGTCCACCTGGTCGATGAGAATAAGGCACAGCTCTCCCGCTTTCAGATTATCAAATACGGCATCAATAGCTCCGAACTCACCGTAAATTTCTCTGATCTCACGGGTGCGTTTGGCATTTTCCAAGCCTTGACGCAACAGCTTGAGGACTTCACCGTCGGCGCGCCCTCGCTGACACTGGTCCTGGTACAGCACCACCTCATCGAATGCGTCGCCAAGTATTTCTGTCTGTCGGCGAATATCTTCATCTCGTCGATCGCCGGCACCACTGATAACCACAGAACGACGTTTCGCCGGCATTTTGTCGATTGCTTGCACTAGTGCGCGCATTGCATCCACGTTGTGGCCGTAATCCGCAATCAGCGTAGCGCCACGGTGACTGAAGAGATTGAAACGGCCGGGCGCCGTCTGGGTGTCGTTGACAAAATTGGCCAAGCCCGCCTTAATAATCCTCCAGTCAAGATCGAGCGCCCATGCAGCCCCGATGGCAGCCATGGCGTTCTCAATCTGGAACCCAATCGTGCCATTCTGCGTAACGGGAATTCCCGCCATGGGAATACGGTATTCAATGCCCGCCTCGGAAGCGACAATTGCATCGTCATCCACATAAACAACCCGCTTGCGTTGTGCCCGGTGTTTCGCCATTACCGGGTGATCCGGGTCGCGAGCAAAATACGTGACCTTGCCGGGGCAGTGGCTCGCCATGCCCGAGACAAATGGATCGGCTGCATTCAGCACCGCCATACCGCTTCCAGGTTTGACATTTTGAACAACGACCCGTTTGACAGCGGCAAGGTCCTCCACCGTGTTGACGTACGAAAGTCCGAGGTGATCGCCGACGCCGATGTTGGTTACTACCGCCACATCGCATTGATCGAAGCCCAACCCCTCCCGCAGCAAGCCTCCGCGTGCTGTTTCAAGCACAGCGGCATCCACATCCGGGTGAAAAAGGACTTTTCTTGCACTCTTGGGACCGCTACAGTCGCCGGTGTCGATGCGTTCTCCGTCAATATAGACACCCTCTGTGCTTGTCATGCCGACACGCATTCCCTGGCAATCCAGGATATTGGCAATCAGGCGAACAGTTGTAGTTTTACCGTTCGTGCCGGTGACCGCCACGAGTGGAATACGCGCGTCGTCGCCCTTCTTGAACATGCTCGCAATGATGGCATCTCCCACGGCACGTCCCTTGCCGAAGGAGGGATGCAAATGCATGCGCAGACCGGGAGCAGCATTAATTTCGATAATCGCTCCCTGACCTTCGAGCGGTTGCGATACCCTTGCGCAGACAACATCCACTCCACAGATGTCAAGACCAATCATCTGTGCCGCAGCAACAATACGCGCCGCGAACTCCGGATGGACGTCATCGGTAACATCCGTAGCCGTTCCACCGGTAGAAAGATTGGCGTTATTGCGGAGAACAACACGAACGCCTTCAGGAGGCACTGATTCTGCATCGATACATTGTGTTGCGAGATGCGCAAGAGCGATTTCATCAACATGGATCTTCGTGAGGGCGTTGACATGTCCCTCTCCACGCCGCGGGTCAGAATTGATCTGCTCGACCAGTTCTTTGACGCTGTGCACCCCGTCACCAATGACCTGAGGCGGCTCGCGGCGTGCGGCCGCGATCAGCTTGTTACCCACCACGAGCATGCGATAGTCGTGACCCGGAATGTAGCGCTCCACCATCACTTTGCTGCTAACCCCGGCTGCTACCGCGTAAGCTGCTTCCACCTGTTCGCGGCTTACCAGGTTTACCCCCACTCCCCTTCCCTGGTTGCCGTCCTGCGGCTTGACAACAACGGGGCTGCCGATTTCGCAGGTAGCGGCCCAGGCATCCGGGGCGCTCGAAACCGGGCGGCCTGCCGGTACGGGAATGCCCGCAGCCATCAACAACATTCGCGTCAGATCCTTATCCTGGGCAATGGATTCTGCGACGAGGCTGGTCTGGCAGGTCTCCGCAGCCTGAATACGGCGTTGCCGGCTGCCCCACCCAAATTGCACAGTGCTCCCATCGGTGAGGCGGCGGAAAGGGATACTCCGAGCAATTGCCGCACGCACAACCGAACCTGTACTCGGCCCAAGACGGATATCCTCATATAGCTTGCGCAGGCAATACACCGCCTCAGCCATATCGAAAGGAGCATCTTCCTTGGCGGCACGACATAGGGCTTGCGCAGAATCCACCGCGAGCCGGCCGACTGCCTCTTCCTCATACTCCACTATGACCTGATAAACGCCAAGGTCCAGCGTGTGAACGGTTTTGCTGAAAGTTATCGGACAACCTATCTGAACTTGAAGATCAAGCACCACACGCTCAAGTATGTGGGCCATTGCTCCGGTTTCGAGATACGATGCTGGCTGGAGCAAATTCACCTGAGGGAATCGTGCCCGCAGGCGATCGAGGAACCCCCCCATTTCCCTGATCAATAATTCGGATGCATCACAAGTAACAATGGCTTCTATTGCTGTGTGACGGCTCCACAAGTTCGGACCACGAAGTGCACGGACGCGCGATACTTGCATTAACAGTTCTCCTTGCGTTTCTTATTCATGCCGAGTTTTATTTATCTGACTTTTATGCTTTTTCAAATGCCTGAAAGTTTACGATTCCTGCTTGTATGAGCGCGGGTGGGATGCCAAGTGCCCACGCCGCCGCGACCGCCGCGAGAACGTTCTCCGCTTCTGCAATTGCACTCTCCCCCCGTGCAAGCGGTACATCAACCAATTTGCCGATCTGGGTTTCATCGGAGCCGGCAACGAGAAGGATTTCGCCGTCGCGGACTATTACGGCCCGCTTGCCCGAAGCACCGCTTGCACCCGCCGTACCGTCCAAACAATGTTTTTTTATTACCGGAAGCTCCGAATCCACGCTGAAGTAAATAATTTCGCCGTTAGACAACGCAGCCATTTCCACTAGCATTGCCTCTCTGGCATTGAGCACTGCGGTGCCGGTAGGAAGTACCACGTCCACTTGGGTCCGCAACACATCGAAGACCTGTTTCGGCGTTTCTATATAATGCCCATAATGACGCATTGGCTCTATATTGGTAACCACTCCAACCTGGCAACCGTCGTAGCCCAAACCTTCACGGAAAATACTGTCGCAGCCGTTTTCGAAAATCGCGGCTTCAATCGAACGATTCATCAGGATATTGCGGGCTGTCTTCCATGTAGCATGGTCACCCTTATTGACTTGTCTGCGACCGAGATAGAACCCGTCGCTGCACGCAAGCGCCGTATGCTTTCCGGAGAGTGCGACCAGATGGGTCACAAGGTGTGCTACGGTGGTTGTACCGGAGCTACCGGTAACGCCAACCACTGGAATACGACCATCGTCATGGCTGGGGAAGAGATGTTCAACAATGGCTTCGCCAACAGGGCGAGGTGCGCCGACGGCGGGCTTGATGTGCATCAGCAAGCCAGGCCCGGCATTTACTTCAACAATAGCTCCCCCCTGTTCCGATAGCGGAAGGGAGACGTCCCTCGCAACGATATCGATACCGGCAATATCTAGTCCCACAACGCGTGCAGCAAGTGAAGCAGCCGCGGCAACACTGGGATGAACTTCGTCGGTAACATCGAAGGCAAGGTTACCGCTACGCTGGACCAGTACTTCGTTGCCAACAGGAGGTATCGAATCGACGGTAAAACCTTGCCGGGCAAGTTCCATTATTGTCACGCCGTCGACACTGACAAGATTGAGAGGATGATCTTCTGTCGCGCCCCGGCGCGGATCGGAATTGATCTGGTGCTCAATCAACTCCCCGATCGTCGAACTACCGTCGCCAGTAACCAAAACCGAATCGCCCCGGCTTGCGGCGACGAGGCGCCCGCCCACCACCAGCAAGCGATGTTCCGTACCGGCGATATACCGCTCAATCAATACACCATCCCCCTCTTCCAACGCCACCGCATAAGCGGACTCGACTTCTTCACGCGATCTCAGTTCAATAAAGACGCCGCGGCCGTGGTTGCCATCCGAGGGCTTCACCACCACCGGGAGGCCGATTTCCCGAGCTGCTTCCCAGGCATCCTCAGCACTATGAACAATGCGCCCCTCCGGTACGGGAAGGCCGCAGGAACCAAGCAACGTTTTGGTCAAATCCTTATCACGCGAAATAGTCTCGGCAATTGCCGGAGTACGGTCCGTCTCGGCTGTCCAAATGCGCTGGCTTCGCGTGCCATAGCCAAGTTGCACAAGATTCCCTTTATTGAGAAGGCGAATCGCGGGAATGTTGCGAGCCGCCGCGGCCTCAACGATGCACGCAGTGGATGGTCCCAACCAGAGGGAATCAACCATATCACGCAGATGCGCGACGGCAGCCTTCACGTCATAAGGTTTGTCAGCCGGCATATGCGCCATTGCGGCCAGAACAAGCTCGCGGGCAGAGTACAGCGCGGTGCGGCTGATATCCTCATGCCAAGCACTGACAGCTACCTTGTAAACGCCTCGCAAAGAGGTCTCGCGGGCTCTACCGAAACCGCCGGGCATTCCCGCAAGGTTTTGCAGTTCAAGCGTAATGTGCTCCAGGATGTGCCCGGTCCATGTTCCCTCTTTTAGCCGACGCAGGAATCCGCCACGTTCTCCATAGCTACAGCGATGCTCAATCAGTGAAGGGAGCCAGGAAGACAGGCATTCATAGAATCCGGGGAGGGTGTCGGACGGAAAATCTTCAAGTTCGCCGATATCGACAATTGCCTCAAGTACCGGACGACAGCTCCAGATGTTAGGTCCATTGAGGTGACGAATCTCAATAAATTTGATATCTCGATTTACATTTGCATCTACATAGTCAAGGGTTGTATTCGCGTAGGCCAGCATAGAATGGGTTCTCAAATCAAGTAAGTTGAAGTTGGACTAACGCGTACGCACTTGAATCCGTTTACAGCTCATATTCTTCCTATTCGTCCGTTTGCATTTTCTTGCAAAGAGAGTGCGCGAAAAGACTCGCTGTCCGAATCATCTCAGAACTTTCACTTACACGCTCAAATGTGGCCGCAAAGCAGTCAATCATCTTTCTTCGCAAGAACTTATCGATGACGCAGGAGAGCGTTTTGGTGATTGTTTGCCACGCATCACTACCCTGGGCTTTAAGAAAATACAATTTATAAGTTGTTATTCCAGTGGGAAACAGTCGTGACAATCGCGCCCCACCTTTTACTGGCCAGTGCGAGACGTCCATCCGTACAGAATAAAGCATGTATCGTGCCAGATAATTGCTGTTTTTAAACAAGGTCTTCCATGAAGGAAAAAGGATGACTGTCGCCTTGAGCCGACATCCCGGCTCCTGGTTCACTTACAGTATTGATAATACGCCCTGCTCTATGTCTCCTAGGAGCGACAGAACAATTCGGGATTGCGAGATTGTTTGTGGGACTGGAGTATACCGAGGGAAATGAAGCCTTTTCGCTGCTAGCAGCTTATAAAACCGCACCGCACCTCCTCGATTTGGACAGGCAAAAGATCCAAGATTGTCTGCGGCGGCGACGGCAGAAGGAGTCTCTTACGCCTCGTTTACCCATTTTGCCATTGCCCGTCATTCTCCATTTTCGAGGCTTGAGTTAGAGGAAGCGGTCTAGAATCTTTCGGCTGTGATGATCGAGGGCGACACGATCACGGATAAGGAAGTGGATGCCCTGACTATCTGTGATCAGCAGAGCCGTCGGTGTCAGCCGCCGGATATATTCTTCACCCTTGAGGATAAAGGAAGTTTTCCCCCGATCAGTTTCCACATGCCAGGTACTGGGCGTAGCAAAACTCGAAACCTCGCGAATACGCTTGATTTCGGGCATGAAATCGCGTCCGGTAAGGTCTTCCTCAAGAAGCTTACGGGTTTCATCCGGAAGAACACTCAATTCCTCGATCCACGCAAGCTCATGGCCATGTAAGTCGATCAGTGAGATGCCCTGTTGGGGCGCGGTGATGGGAAAAGCCCGTACAGGGGTCACGCCCTCGCGTACCTCTCCGTTCACACCGGTGAACACCAACTGCCCAAAAGCGTTACGGCTGAGCCGGTAGTCGGTCTTTCTGATCATTCGCGGCCTTCCTCGGTCTTGGGATCAATGCTCACTCTGCGCAAGTCATCCTCCGTATCGACGTTGCGCGCCTGTGCCTGATAAAGACGATAGTAATGGCCCTCGCGCGCCATTAGTTCGTCATGGCTGCCGGTTTCGACTACACGGCCGCGATCCAGCACGATGAGCCTATCTGCATCCCGCAGCGTTGAAAGACGATGCGCGATAGCGATGGTCGTGCGTCCGCGCACCAAATTTTCCAGCGCTTTCTGGATTTCTTTTTCAGTGGTTGTGTCGACCGACGATGTTGCTTCATCGAGAATCAGAATACGCGGATCGATAAGGAGTGCGCGTGCGATCGATATACGCTGCCGCTCACCTCCTGAAAGCGCCTGACCCCGTTCGCCCACTAGAGAGTCGTAACCGTGCGGCAATCGCAGGATAAACTCATGAGCATGAGCAGCGCGGGCGGCGGCGACTATTTCATCGTGCCTTGCGTCGGGTTTACCGTAGGCAATGTTCTCCGCAATTGTTCCAAAAAACAAAAAGGGCTCCTGAAGCACGAGGCCAATGTGTTTGCGGTATTCCGCTATGGGAAGGGAGCGGATATCCACCCCGTCAAGCAGTATCGCTCCCTCGGTAACGTCGTAAAACCTGCAGATCAGATTGACAAGAGTACTCTTGCCCGAGCCGCTGTGCCCAACCAAGCCGACCATTTCACCGGGCGCGATCATTATGTTGATATTGTGCGTTACGCTGCGGGTGCCATATCGGAACCCGACATTCCGCAGCTCGATGCTGCCCTTGACAACGGGCAGATGCACGGGATGTACAGGCTCTGGAACGCTGGAGACATGATCAAGAATTTCAAAGATACGTTTGGTGCCGGCGGCTGCCTTCTGTGTAAATGAGACAATGCGGCTCATCGAGTCGAGCCGAACATAAAACCGGCTGATGTAGGTAAGAAACGCCGTCAGTACGCCTACTGTAATTTCGTTTTTTGAAACTTGCCAAATGCCGAAGACCCATACGACAAGCAGCCCGACCTCGGTAAGAAAGACAACTGTCGGCGTAAACATCGACCAAACCTTGTTGACCCGATCGTTCACCTCCCGATTCCGTTGATTCGCTGCGCGGAAGCGCGTGGCCTCACGCTTTTCCTGTGCGAACGCCTTGACGACTCTCACGCCGGGAATCGTGTCGGCAAGTACACTGGTTAGTTCGGCCCAGACGCGGTCAACCTTCTCAAATCCCGTACGCAACCGGTCGCGCACGAGATGGATCATCCAGGCAATGATAGGCAGCGGCGTTAGCGTCACCAGCGCGAGCCATGGCTCGATCGAAACCAGGATGACGGTTGTCATGGCGATCATGAGTACGTCAGTAGCAAAATCGAGCAAGTGCAGGGATAGAAAAATATTGAGACGATCGGTTTCCGAGCCAATCCGGGCCATCAGGTCGCCGGTTCGCTTTCCGCCGAAATAGGCATGCGAGAGTTTGAGAAGGTGCTCGAACGTGGCGGTACGCAAATCGGCGCCAATCCGTTCGGAAACGAGAGCAAGCAGATAGGTTCGGGTCCAGCTAAGCGCCCACGCCAGAATTGCGGCTCCCAGCAGACCTGTTAGGTAGAAGGTCACCAGGTCCACATCGATTGGCTGGCCATTCTGAAAGGGAATCAGTACGTTATCCATCAACGGCATGGTCAGGTACGGGGGTACCATGGCCGCTCCCGTACTGCCTAGCGTCAGCAGAAAGCCAATGAGCAGCCGCCATTTGTAAGGCTTGGCAAAACGCCACAAACGGAGCAGCGTCCAAGTGGACGGGGGCGTCTGTATTTCCCTGGCGCACGCTTCGCACTCTTCCTGACCCGGCGAGAGCGGGCTGTCCAATACCCGATTACATTTGGGGCACCGCGTCTGGACCGGCAAAAGATGAAGCTCCCCGCCGAGCTGATAGCGGAGTTGCTGCTTGAAGTGATCGATCAACTGGGCGGCGGCCTGGTCCCTGCTCAGGGTATAGCGCCAGCGGGCGAGCAGTGAAGTCTCATCCAAAAGCTCCAGACTTCCAACACCGGCATGGTCGCTACGCACCAGAACCAATTCGGGCCGGTAGTCCCAATGCTGCCAGTGTTCGTCCTTTTCTTCCCGGGACAATAAGCGCTTATTCGTGACGACCACCAATCCCGGGGCGAAATGCAGGGAGGTGTTGAGGTCGCTTTCGAGCCACGCCACGATCTTTTCGTCAGTGAAAAGCTGCCGCTCAACTTGCCCGGCCCAACCCGCAGGCAAAGCTCTGACCTCCTCGTCCGAGAGGATAGCATTCGGAGAAACCAAAGAGAGCCCCGAGCCCGGCATTATTGTCTGATTGAACGTCGAATTTTATTATTTAAAAATAGCTGGTGTGAGCAATCCTATCGTCGCAGCAACACATTTCACTGCCACGTATCCGCTTCGCTCGCCTCCCTGGCAAAAACTCCATCCCACGTCAGGCTTCGCCCGAATTCCGCCCCATCAAAACGGCAGACAAGCAGACATTATGCCCCTATCGAAGAGTTCGTGTCAGCCGACGAAGAGATCAGGAAGCGGAATTTCCACTTCCCGATGATATTTCAGCTCTCTCGGACGCCGAGTACAGCGCCAACAGTAACTGCTATCAGCCCAGCCAGGGTAAGAAAAGGCAGCGACTCGCCCAGAAGCGGCACTGCTGCGAGCGCGGAAATGATCGGTACAGAAGCCATCAGCAAAGCGACTTTCTCTGAACCAAGCCTGCTTACAGCAAACGTGTAGAGCAGCATGGAGACGAATACCACCAGGACGCCCTGATAGATTGCCTGCAGGGCGATTTCGCTCATCGATGCGCGTCCGATCGTTGTGGGTAAAAATAGCAACCAGAGCGGCAGATAAACCACCGCACTGCCGAGCGTAGTCACCACCGTTGCTGTCAACGGCGATATTGGATAGCGTCCCAGCAGCAGCGTAAATATCGCCCACAAGGATGATCCACAAAGAAAAAGCACGTCGCCCACAATTTGTATCCGGGTCAGTTGCGGTCCGGCTGAAAAAGTGTCGGCGGCGGTGAGTACGATACCTGAAAAAACGATAAGGAGTGCGGTCCTGCGTCGTCTGGAGGGCATCCGGCCAAGCCATAGCCAGGCGATGAGTGCCGTTAAAAAGGGCAGCGTGCCGGGCAGCAGCACAGACGCGTGCGCGGCGGGCGCGAGCCGAAATGCAGCATACACGGTAACAGCATAACCGATGCCGCCGAAGAGTGAGAGCAGGGCAATCACCTTGATTGGGGGTAGCTGGATGCGTGGTAAAAAAAAGACAGCTATGGATGCACCCACACCAAAACGCAGCAACGCGATATCCCAGCTTAAAAGCGTTCCCACGGCCCCAAAACGTGTGACAAGAATAAAGCCCGACCAGATGCAGATGGTGAGGAAAGCCGCAAGCCAGCCATTTTGGACTGGTACTGGCGCTTTCAGCGGGTTAAACACTGCCTGAAAGCAAGCATTTGGAGCAGGAATAAACGGAACCCGGCAAAAAGAAGATCAAATCCGACCAATCCGGTCATGCGCTGCCCAATGCGAAATGCAACGATTGGGAAGATAGTACATTGGACAAGGTCACCCAGGAAAGAAGGGGACTTATGGCAAATTTGCAAATTTGACTTGTTCAGGGAATTCCTGTGTCGAGGCTCTTTGCATCGGAGTCATTTTCATGCCTCGCGCTCTTTATCGCTTTGGAGATGTTTTCGAGTGCTACTTCGATGCTGCGGCGCGGCGCTCCGATATTCATGCGCATGAAACCGCTGCCTGCGGAACCAAATAACGTGCCGGGGCTCATGCCCACACCGGCCTCATGTACAAAAAAACGCCTGAGCTGCATATCGTTGAACCCTAATGCTGCCATCAGCGCACGGCAATCCAGCCAAAGGAGATACGTGCCCTCCGGATCGATGAGGCGAATTTCCGGGACGTGCGCCGAGAGAAATTCCCCAACAAAGTCTCGGGTTTTCTGCAAATAAACGAGCAACTCATCCAGCCACGCCCTCCCTTCACGGTAGGCGGCCTCGAAAGCGACAATACTAAACGGATTGGATGCACTCACATGCATCATGTCGAATGTTTGACTCAGCTTTTTCCTGTGCTCGGGATTGGGTACAACTAGAACAGAAAGATTAAGTCCCGGAATGTTGAACGTCTTGCTCGGCGCCACTGCGGTGATGACACTCGTCTTGCTCCCGGCGGACACTTCAGCCAGCGCAGAGAGCACAGTATGTCGTTTTGCGGGGTAAACGAGATCGGCGTGGATCTCGTCCGAAAATATCACGAGATCATGCTTTTCAGCAATTTGCAGGATGCTTTCCAGTTCGTCCTCGCTCCACACCCTGCCAACCGGGTTATGAGGCGAGCATAGCAGCAACAGTCGGGCGCCCTCTGCACAGCGCTCCAGATGGTCGTAATCGATCTCATAGCGGCCGTTTTGCAGGCGTAATGGGTTTTGTACGAGTTCTCGTCCAGTACTCGTCACCGCGGAAAAAAAAGGGAAATATACTGGCGGCTGCACGATGACAGAAGTATCCGGCTCTGAAAACGCGGTGACCACGGCGTGCAGCGATGGCACGACGCCAGGACACACCATGATCCACTCCCGCTGGATTTGCCAGCCGTGGCGCCCTTTGAGCCAATCCTCCAGTGCCTCGTAAAAGCTTTCAGGGAAGACTGTATACCCATATACTGGATGGGCTGCACGCTCGGATAGGGCTAGAATGACGGCTGGCGGTGCGGCGAAATCCATATCCGCCACCCACAACGGTATGACTTCCTGAGCGCCAAACATGCTTTGGCGCCCGTCGTATTTCAGGCTCGCGGTGCCAGTCCGGTCGATCTCGCGATCGAAATCATAGCCCGAACCTGCGATGCCGCCACTCAAGCCATCCTCTCCCAAATGGTCACCTCCGAGAGCGTATGCTGGAACTTCCGTCGGGTCTCACGAATGACAAAGGGGACTTCGGTCGGCCCCTGAATCAATTTGAAGTGTTTACCGAGGATCTCCTTGAGCCCATCCAGCGTGCTGAAGCTCTCACCGTCGCGCTTGAATCCCCCGATCCATGCCTCCCGCTTCGTGTGCTCCTCCAGCCAGGTATAAGGCGAGGCAATCATCAATACGCCTCCAGGATTGAGCCTGGTATGGATCGTTGTCAACAGTTTGGCGGGATCATAAAGACGATCGATGAGATTCGCAGCAAGGATGAGATCGTACCCGTTAAACAG
>WUUC01161854.1_pt1 | contig 14755 bp, 10 predicted proteins | sample 6278441 | NCBI WGS metagenome assembly WUUC01 (sample SAMN13675441, study PRJNA597444) | soil metagenome | isolation source: soil | place: USA: Washington | collected 2017-10
CAAAGATGACCCGCGCCTTTACTTTCGTGGCTGCCTTCCTGCTTGCAGGCGCAGCGCACGCAGCCGCTCCGCAAGCGGCAGATCCGGTTTATTTCTGGGATCTCAAACCTCGCTCCCTCCGGCTCCTCGTCGCATCCCCACAGGTCATGGTCACCCGAACCAAGACCGGTTGGGATGCCTATTGCCGCTGCCCCGTTGCTCTGACACCGGCGGAAATACCCGACGTGATGAAGAAGGCCATCGTGGCCGTCGAGGACAAGCGCTATTTCGATCATAACGGCGTGGATGTCCTGTCGCTGCTGTCGGTGCTCAAGGGCGGCCTGTCCCGTGGCGGCAGCACGATCCCGATGCAGTTGCTCAAGAACCTGGTGTTCCACGATCTGCGCGGCAGCGACGCCCTCACGCGCCTCGAGCGCAAAGGTGCGGAGGTTTGGTATGCTGGCCTCTTCAACGAGGCGGTCGGCAAAGACGAACTCTTGGCCGCCTACCTCAACCAGATCGAGTTCGGCGGTCGGGAGATCGTAGGCCTCTATCGTGCAAGCCGGCACTACTTCCGAAAAGAACCCAAGGATCTGACCCTTTATGAGGCAGCCCTCCTGGCCGGGATGGTGCAGGCTCCAGCCCGCTTCAATCCGCTGAAGGAAAGAACGCGCGAGCGGGCCCATGAACGTGCGCTTCTTGTTCTGAAGCTCATGACCGACCAGGGCAAGATTACCGAGAAGGAACGCCGCCGGGCCGAGCAGGCCGGCGCACGACCGGGCGTGCTCCCGGAGTTCCGGATTCAGCCTCAGGCTTTCACCGAATGGGTGGTGCAGGGCTGGGGCGAGAAATACGTGCAGCCTGGAGAGACTGTCCGGTTCTTCGTCACGCTAAACCCGCGTTTCCAGCATCTGGCGGAGCGACACCTCAAAGAGCTCGAAAAAGCCGGCTCGATCCCATCTTCCTATGATGTCGGAGCCGTCATGATGGCGCCGAACGGGCGCGTGCAGGCAATGGTCGGTTCCACCGATTGGTCCGAGCGGCAATTCAACAATGCCGTCAAGGCCAGCGTTCAGGCTGGCTCGACCGCAAAGCTGCCACTTCTGATCGCCGCCTGCGAAAGCGGCAGGACGCCGGAGAGCCGCGTCACCGATCTGCCCATCACGGGAAACTGGCCTGCCAACGGCACACTCGGCTACAAAGGCCAGACCACCCTCAAGGAGGCTTTTGCATCCTCGCGCAACGCCGCGGCGGTTCGTCTTGCCAGGGAAATTGGGGTCGACAAGGTCGCCGAGGCCAGCCGACGCATTGGAATTGAACCGGGTTCCGCGAACGACCCGAGCTTTGTCCTCGGCTCCTATTCCACCAATGTGATGACCATGACAGGCGCTTATGCGGCTGTGGCCAATGGAGGCTACGAGGTGAAGCCGTCCGGAGTGTTGGCAGTGATCGACGGGCGTGGACAGGTGCGGGCAGATTTTCTAACTGTCGTCAGGACGAGGATTATCCCCGAGAAGTGCATCGAGCCGACGCATTCGGTGCTGCGGGAGGTTGTGCGTAGCGGAACGGGCAGGGCGGCGGCAATGAAACGCTGGTCTGCCTATGGCAAGACCGGCACGACGACCGGAAACGCCGATGCCTGGTTCGTCGGATGGAGCGAGGAGCGGGTGCTGGGGATCTGGATGGGTCGTCGCCGCGGCGACGATGGTCCGGCTCTTGCGGGCGCTGGCGCTCCGGCTGCATATTTCCGGCGCGTGGCCAACGCGGCGAACGAATGGGTGGCGCATCAGCGAGACCTCGATGAGCGCAGCGTGGCGGTTGCGCGCGCCAAGCGCCAGATCGATCCCGGCAAGATCGTCGACTGGTTCTCAACCTTCGGACATGCGATGAAAGCTCCGGATTCTCAGCCCGCCAAGGACGTCCTCTTCAAGGACAAGCGGACCTGAGCCGAACACTTTCGCGCCGTCGGATATGGCGCCCTTCATGATCGAGAGGTCGATGTGAGCGAGATGATACTCGTGCGTGAGCCCGCACTCGAGGCTGCAACGTTTGCGGCGTTGCGGGAGGCCGGCGCCGACGAGCGCTCGGCCGGTGCCGCGACGCGGGCTATGATGCATGCCTCGCGGATCGGCGTGGATAGCCACGGCGTACGTCTGACCGCGCACTACGTGAAGGCGCTGCATGGCGGGCGGGTCAATGGCGCTCCCAACATGGAGATTCGCCGCACGGCGGCCTCGTCGGCAATCCTGGATGCAGATGACGGGCTCGGGCATGCGGCCGCATATGAGGGTATGAAGCTTGCTTGCGCCATGGCGAAGGATACAGGCGTGGCGGCTGTGGGAATCCTGCGATCGAGCCATTATGGCGCAGGCGGCGCTTATGCGCTCGCGGGAGCCGAGGAAGGCGTGATCGCGCTGTCGATGACGCAGAGTGACGCCGTGGTAGCCTTGCACGGCGGGGCCGAGCGCTTTCATGGAACGAACCCCATCGCGGTCGGCGCGCCGGTGCCGGGCGGGAGGCCGTGGCTACTCGACATGGCCACCTCGTCTATCCCCTTCAACCGCGTGCTGCTTTACCGAACCCTGGGAAAAACACTGTCGGACGGCGTTGCAGCCGATGCGTCGGGCCAACCCACGACCGACCCCAACGCGGCCGATATGCTGATGCCGCTTGGTGGCGTCGATTTCGGCTTCAAGGGCGCTGGTCTTGCTGGTCTCGTGACGTTGTTCTCGTCCATCCTCACAGGAAGCACCCTGGACCACCTCGTGATCCGCATGGCCGAGACCGACGACTTTCAAACGCCACGGAATCTGGGCCATTTCTGCCTGGCTATCGATCCTGACAGGTTTGTAGGCCGGCAGTTCTATGAGGCTGCTATAACCCGCTATCTGGCAGATCTGAGATCGAGTGCTGCACGTGCCGGCGAGACGGTCATGGCGCCGGGTGATCGCGAATGGGCAGTGGAGCAGGAGCGCCAGCGTACCGGCATTCCCGTCGATCCGGAGACGGCGCGCTTTCTGCGGGTGTAGCGATCACTCGAACGAAACCGCCCGCGAAATGCGGGCGGCGTCGGGTCCGTTGAGTGCGCCTCAGAGGGGCAGGTTCTTGAGCGCCGACACGGTCGTCATCACGCCGCGCAGCTCTGCGAGACCTTTGAGGCGGCCGATGGCTGGATAGCCCGGGTGGGTCTTCTTGCCCACATCGTCAAGCAGCTCGTGGCCATGGTCGGGGCGCATCGGAATTCGCCATTGCGGATCCCCTGAATCCTTCCGGCGCTTCTGCTCCTCGAGGAGGGCCGTCACGACCGCCACCATGTCGGTATCGCCGCCCAGGTGGTCGGCTTCCATGAAGGACCCGTCCGGCTCCTTTGCGACATTGCGCAAATGGGCGAAGAAGATGTGCTTGGCAAAGCGCCGCGCAATTGCCGGGACATCATTGGCGGGGCCCGCGCCCAGCGAACCGCTGCACAGGGTGATGCCGTTCGCCGGCGACTCGATGGCGCCCACGATAAACGCGAGGTCGTCCTCGTTGGAGACAATGCGCGGCAGGCCCATGAGCGGACGCGGCGGATCGTCAGGATGAATGCACATCCGAATGCCGACCTCCTCCGCGACCGGGATCACCTCGCGCAGGAAGCGGGCAAGGTTCTCGCGAAGGCGCAGCCTGTCGATCTCGCGGTAGCGGTCGAGCATGCGGCGCAGGCCGGGAATGTCGTAGCGGTCGTAGGCGCCCGGAAGGCCCGCCATGATGTTCGCCAGAAGTTTGCGGCGATCGGCCTCCGTCGAGCGCTCGAACCACTCCTTCGCCCGCGCCAAGACCTCAGGCGAGTGGTCGGCTTCCGCGCCGGGGCGCTCCAGCATGAAGCAGTCGAAGGCGGCGTGCTCGTGCGCGTTGAAGCGCAGCGCCGTTCCCCCGCCGGGCAGCGGGTAGGCGAGCTCCGTGCGGGTCCAGTCCAGCACCGGCATGAAGTTGTAGCACACCGTCGTGACGCCGCACTGGGCAAGATTGCGCAGCGACTGGCGGTAATTGTCAAACAGCGGCGCGAGGTCGCCTTCGCCGATCTTGATGCTCTCGTGGATTGGCAAACTCTCGACGACGCTCCAGCGCAGGCCGAGCGATGGATCGGCGGCAATGAGCGCCTTGCGGGCCTCGATCTCGTCCACGGTCCAGACCACGCCGTAGGGGATCTGGTGGAGGGCTGTGACGATGCCGGTCGCGCCGGTCTGGCGGATGTGGGGTAGCTGAACGACATCGTCGGGGCCGAACCAGCGCCAGGTCTGTTCCATGGGATAACCTCGTAGGAAAACCGGGCTTAAGCGCCGGCGTGGGAGTTAAAGTCTGCTGCAGCGCCACGGGCGCCGCGAGCCAGAAGGGACGCGTAGGCGGCGACCAGCGCGCTTTCGAAACGCTGATCGCGGGCCAGATCGTTGCCGAAGATCGCCTCGATGCCCAGGACGGCGCGCACGCGGGCCTGTGGGTCATCGCCGGCCTTGTCCAGGGTGTCGCGCAGGCGCGCCGCCAGGGGATCGCGTACGTCGATCTCGCGTCCGCGCTCGTCAATTCCGCCTACATAGCGCATCCAGCCTGCCACCGCGAGGGCGAGACCCGGCAGAGGAAGATCCCGCGCGAGGCGCTCGCGGATGGTCGCCAAAAGGCGCTGCGGCAGCTTCTGCGAGCCGTCCATGGCGATCTGCCAGGTGCGGTGCCGGATCGCCGGATTGGAAAAACGCTCCAGCAGGGCTCTTGTATAGGCCGCCAGGTCGGTTCCCGGCGGGGGCGGTACGACGGGAACGATCTCGCGCCAAAGACCGTCGACAAAGGTCCGGAGCACCGGATCGGCCACCGCATCGGCAATGGTCTCGTGGCCTGAGAGATATCCCAGATAGGCAAGCGCCGAATGGGCGCCGTTGAGCAGGCGCAGCTTCATGTGCTCATACGGAGCTACGTCGCCGACGATCTCCGCCCCGACGCGCTCCCAGCGCGGACGCGCGTCCGCGACGAAGCGGTCTTCGATCACCCATTGGCGATACGGCTCGTGAACCACGGCTGCTGCATCCGTAAGGCCTGTCAGCCGGGTTGCTTCCGCAAGATCCTCGGGGGTGGTCGCCGGGACGATCCGGTCCACCATGGTGGACGGGAAGGCGGCGTTCGTCTCGATCCAGGCCGCGAGACGGTCATCCCGGAGCGCCGCGAAGTCACTGACCAACGTCGCGACCACGCGGCCATTGGACGGAAGGTTATCGCAGCACAGAACCGTGAACGGTTCCAAGCCGGCTGCCCGCCGCCGCTCCAGGGCCGCCACGATGAACCCGACGGCGGTTCGGGGCGCGTTCGGATGATCGAGGTCGTGCCGGATGTCGGGGTGCTGCTGCTGCAGACGTCCGGTGGCCGGGTCGATGCAGTAGCCCTTCTCGGTCACGGTCAGGCTGACGATGCGCGTGCTGGGATCCACCATGGTGTCGATCACCGCGGACGGATCCTCCGGTGCAACCAACACCGAGCGCAGGCAGCCGACAATCCGGGCTGACAGGCCGGAGGGGTCACGCTGGAGGGTAGTGTAAAGGCCGTCCTGCGGCATCAGGCGGTCGCGCTGGTCGGGGCGCTGAAGGCTCACGCCAACCATGCCCCAATCGGCGGGCTCGGTATCGAGCAGGTCTTCCGTGTAGAGAACCTGATGGGCGCGCACGAAAGCGCCGAGGCCGAGATGCACGATCCCGGTGCCGATCCGGCTGCGGTCGTAGCCAGGTTTCTTCGTGCCTTTTCGCGCAGTGTCCAGGGTGGAGGTGGAAAGACGGGGCGGTGTGACGGTCATGGATTGCTCACGCTCAAGCGTCGTTGAGAATTAGGTCGGGATGCGTCGCCACGAGGGTGTCCGAGACTTTCAGGACTTCCGACAGGTGCTCGCGCGCAGCGAACTCGGCGGCCGCAACATCGCGGTTTTGGACAGCCACCACCATAGCTTTATGCTGCTCGATCAGGGTCGATACGGGCGTGACGTTTGGAAGGCTAAGAAAGCGAAGACGGTCGAACTGCACCTTCTCACGCTCGAGCACAGCCCAAATGTTCCCGACGTCGATCGCATCGGCGAAAGCCCGGTGGAAGGCATCGTCCGCCTGGGTGAACCTGTCCGGCGCGGATTGCGCCGCTTCCTGGTCGCAAATCGCCTTGTTCAAAGCCTCCAGGCTCGCGTCCGAAATTCCGTCCTCGGCGGCGCGATGGAGGATGGCAACTTCCATCGCCTCCCGCACGAAACGGGCGCGGCGGACAGCCTGGAGGGAAATGCGGGTGACAAACGTTCCGCGCTGGGGCCAGACCTCGGTCAGCCCTTCATCCACAAGGCGGACCAGCGCCTCCCGGATCGGCGTGCGGCTCGTTCCAAACCGCCGCGCGAGTTCGTTTTCGGAGATGCGCATGCCGGGGCGAAGGCGCAGGAAGATGATATCCTGTCGGATGGTGTCATGGATGGCCGCGACGCTCAGCGGGACCGATCTTGGTTGATCGCTTTCGGTCCCGGTCATGCCCGCAGTCACGGGGGCGTATCTGAGCGTCTCGGTCATGTCACTTCTCATGCATCCCAGCCGAGATGGCTCAGGAAGTCACGGGTGCGGGTCTGGGTCGGCGCATCGAAGATCTGGGTCGGCGGGCCCTGTTCGACGATCTGACCACTCTCGAAGACGACCACATGGTCTGCGACCCGGCGGGCGAAGGTCATCTCGTGGGTCACGACCACCATGGTGGTTCCGTCGTCCGCCAGGGCCTTCATGACGTTCAGCACTTCGCCAATCGTCTCCGGATCAAGCGCCGAGGTCGGCTCGTCGAAGAGCATCACTTCCGGCTCCATGGCGAGAGCACGGGCAATCGCCACACGCTGCTGCTGGCCGCCGGACAGGTTAGCCGGATAGTTGTTGGCCTTGTCCACAAGTCCGACCTTCACCAAAAGTGCGTCCGCCCGCTGGCGTGCCTGCTGCTCGGAGAGGCCGAGAATGGTTGTGGGTCCCAGCATGATGTTCTGGATCGCCGTCATGTGCGGGAAGAGCTCGAAGTTCTGGAACACCATGCCCATCCGCTGCCGAACTTTACGAATGGCGGCTGCATCCTTGGGCAATGGCACGCCGTCGAACAGAACCTCGCCGCCATCGATGGTTTCAAGAGCATTCGTGCAGCGCAAAAGAGTGGACTTGCCCGATCCCGACGGGCCGATGAGGCACACCACCTGTCCACGCTTCACCTCCATGGAGACGCCCGAGAGCGCGACGAAGTCGCCATAGAGCTTGCGGACATTCCTGTATTGCAGGACGACTTCAGGAGCATCCTGTATTGCTGAAACGGCGGATGTCATTCTGTAACCCCGAATTTCTTGTGAATCCAGTCCGCGATCTTGGCCTGTGGGTAACCCAACAGCCAGTAGATCGCCGCCATGGCCGTCAGCATCTCGATGACTCGGAAAGTCTGGGACCGAATCTGCATGGCCGTATGAGCCAGATCCCCCACGGCGATGACAGACACGAGCGACGTGTCCTTGAACAAGGTGACCCAGGTGGTGGCAAGCACCGGAAGAACTCGTCGCCAGGCCTGGGGAAGCACGATCTTGCGGAACGCCTGGGCCTCGCTCATGCCGAGGGCGAGCGCTGCCTCCGTCTGCCCTTTGCGGATCGACTTGATGCCGGACCGGAACGTCTCGGAGTTGTATGCCGTGTTGTTGAGAGAAAGAGCCACCAGGCCAGTCACGAAGGGCGAGAAGGCGAGATCGAACAGGACGGGCATCACGTAGAACGCCCAGTATACAACAAGAATGATCGGAAGGTTGCGGAACAGCTCCACGAAGCAGGTGGCCACGAAGGCGACTGGGCGCAGACGCGATTCGCGCAGCATCGCGACCACGATTCCGCATGGAACCGCGATCAGCATGGTGAGAATCGTCAGGCCGATGGTGATGAGCGCGCCATGGGCGAGGGCGCCGGCGCTTGCTGGAATGATGGACCAATCGAGATTCATGACCGGCCCAGGAAAGCAATGCGCTTATAGACCATGTCGACGGCGCGGGTGACGGGGAAGATGATGAGGAAGTAGATGATCATGACGGTGGTGAAGACCTCGACCGGGGCGTAGGACTGCCCGGCGACCGCATCGGCGCGGCGCATGAGTTCCGGCACAGCGATGACCGCCGCGATGGCCGTGTCCTTGATGGCGAGCGACAGGAGCGAGCCAAACGCGGGCATCATGCGAACGACCGCCTGTGGCAGCACGATCTTGCGCACGACCTGTGCGCCGGACATGCCGAGCGCCAAACCCGCGCGGACCTGACCGGGGCGAACGGATTCGATGCCGGCGCGCACCACTTCGGCCACGTAAGCCGCCAGATGAAATGAGAGCGCGAACAGGGCCGACCAGACCGGCGGCATATTCCAGCCGGTGATGGCCGGAAGAGCGAAGTAGATCCAGACCAGCACCACAAGCACCGGAATGGCACGCATGGAATCGATGTAGAAGATCAGGATGGTCCGCAACCATGGGGGGCCATAGCGCCTAGCGAGCCCCACGATCGTCCCGAGAACCAGGCTGCAAATAGCAACGCCGGCCGAGAGGAGCAGCGTGACCCAGAGGCCGTCGAGCAGAAAGCGCCAGCTCTGCAGGACTGGATCGAAATTGAATTCCATGTGCGGAGCCACTTCAAAAAGTGGAAAGACGAACAGGCGGTGATGCCGGGCGTGCTCACGTCCGGCACCTGAAATCTCGGCTCAGCCGAGGCTTACATCGTCTGGACGATGCGCTCTTCCTCGGCCTGCAAAGCCGGCAGCATCGGATCGGAGACGGATTTCAGCCACTTGAGGAACTCGGGCTGGTTCTTGTCGAGCGCGAGGCCGATCTCATTCGCCGCCTCGGTGCTGTCCTGGCAGTTGTTGCCGTGCGGCAGAGCCGCGAGGCCCTTCACCTTCTTGTTCAGGGCAATCCACGGAATACGGTTGATCGGGGTGACGTCGGAACGACGGGCCATGATCTCTTCCACCGGCGCTGCCGTGCCGGCGCTCGAAACGCCGCGCAGCTTGGCCTTCGGGAAGCGCTGTTTCACCCAGTTCTCTTCGCCGCCGCCCGTGAAATACGCAATGGTGACGTCGGGGTTGTTGAAGTCGTCGACGGATTTGGCGTTCGCCACCTTGGGGTTATCGGCGCGGCCAAAGACGCAAAGGCTCGTCTTGGAATAGGTGATGAAGTCGACGACGTTCTGGCGCTCCTTCGTGACCGAGAGCGGAGAGATCGTGAGGTCGACCTGGTTCGAGGCAAGAACCGGGACCTTCGTTTCGTGAGAGACTGGAACGGCCACCAGCTTCACGCCCAGGCGCTTGGCGTATTCCTTGGACAGGGTCCAGGCCGGCCCGGCCCAGGCCTCACCGGAGCCGGTGGTATCCTCGATGAGCCACGGCGGGTTGGACAGAACGCCTACCCGTAGCTGGCCAGCCTTCTTGATGGCATCAATCCGCGGGCTTGTCCCGGGAGCAGGCACGTCCTGAGCCTGGGCAACGCCAGTAGCAAGGCCGATCCCAATAAGAGCCGACATGAATAAACGTGTGATTTTGGAGCTTGGCATCGAAAGGTTCCCTAAACTTGCTGAGGTTGAGTCGCGGAGCAACGCCCTTCATTCACGGATAATTTTTGTAACACATGTATTCTAGTATACAAGTATGCTGGGAGCTGTGCCGGGAGATTAAGTGACTTTACGTCATATGTCTGGCCTGTGAGCACGGCCTCAACACATAGGCTACGCTTGCCGTTGATGCGTTGGTCAAGCCTCAGTGCGATCCGGCTTAGTCGCTAAAGGCGAGCTGAACCTTGATCGTATCCTGCGGGCGAGTCTCAATCAAATCAAAGGCTGCCTGGGCATCGCGGGACGGGAAGGTCTGCGTAATCATGTCGGCCGGCTTAAGCTTACCTTCCGCTAGCCATGTCACGACCTGCGGCAGGAGCTTGCGGTTCAGGCGCGAGCCGGCCAGCGTCAGCTCCTTCTTGACGATCTCCTGTTGGCTGACGTTGCAGGGGGCAGGGGAAAATCCCAGCAGGCCGATGCGTCCGGCCGGGCTCGCGACGCGACAAGCTTCTTCCAGAAGCGCGGGCGTCCCGGCGGCGTCGATGACCACGGTCGGGCCGAGACCGTCATTCTCCCGCGCGACCATGTTGGGAATGGACTGCTCCCGGGAATGGAGTGTCACGTCCGCGCCGAAGCCTTTGGCGCGCTCGATACGGACCGCATCCACATCCGCGATGAGGCAGCGCGCGCCATGGAGCTTGGCCACCTGGAGCACGGTGAGGCCGACGGTTCCAGCGCCGTAAATCAGAACCGTGTCGCTGGCATCGACCCCAGTCCGAGACAGCACATTCGCAGCAATCGAAAAGGGCTCCGCCAGGGCGGCAATCTCGAACGGCATCGAGTCGGGCACCTTCACGCAATTGAAGGCCGGAACCGTGAGCCGGTCCCTGAAGCCGCCGTCCCGATGGACGCCAAACACTTCAAGGTTGCTGCAGACGTTGGAGCGGCCGACCCGGCAAGCGTAGCAATGGCCACAGGATACCACGGGATCGACCACGACCCGGTCTCCCGGAGCCACGTTTTCGACGCCTGCGCCGACAGCCTCCACCGTGCCTGCGAATTCGTGGCCGATGATGCGCGGATATCGGGCGAATGGATTGGAGCCGTGAAAGATGTGCACGTCCGAGCCGCAGATGCCGGCCCTTACGGTACGAACTAGAACCTCCCCGGCGGCGGGCGCTTCGGGCAAGGAGACCTCTCGTACTTCAAGGTGGTGCGGAGATTGCACGGAAATAGCAAGCATGTTGGCCCGGCTCCTAGTCAACTAGGTGCATATTGTCCAAGACTTATCAAGCGATTAGCCCTCCAGAGCGATAATCCGAAGCGGAATTGGGCGTCTCTCAACTCCTCTCTCCATGGAAGTTTTGCGTTTTGCGGTAGCGAAATCTTAAGCCGATGGCTGCATTCTTGCTCGAACTGGTAAATTTGCTCGACCTTCCTCAACGGGAGTGATCGGGCGGGAAAGCCCTTTAGAACACCAAGAACAACAGGCTCCGGTGAACGATATGGTCTTGAGCAGCAATGCTCCCTGCTGGAACGAGATTGATCGTCTTGCCGCCCTGCGTGAGTTCGAAATTCTCGATACTGCGCCGGAAGGCGCATTCGACGGCATCGCCAGAATCGCGGCGCATGTTTGCAATGCTCCGATCGCTCTGGTGAGCTTCGTCGACGAACAGCGGCAATGGTTCAAATCCGGAATCGGCCTGACCGTGCGGGAGACGCCGCTGGATCTTTCGGTCTGCGCTCACGCGATCCTCCAGCGCGACCTTTTTGTCGTTCCGGACATGGCCCGAGATCCGCGCCTCGACTGCAACGTCTCGGACGGTGAAGGGCGACGCCTGCGCTTCTATGCGGGCGCGGTGCTCGAAACGAGTGACGGATTTCCTCTGGGTACGTTGTGCGTTGTCGACCACGCGCCCCGTCCGGAAGGGCTCACCGACGAGCAGGCGGGAACGCTGACGGCTCTTGCCCGCTCCGTGATGGATCAACTGGAGCTTAGGCGCACCAACAAGGCGCTCGCGGAAAGCAAGAGACGGCTCCAGACGATCACCGAGACCATACCGCAAATGGTGTGGTCCGCCCGTCCGAACGGATACAATGATTCCTACAATCATCGTTGGTACGAGTTCACCGGCGTACCTCCCGGCTCGGCGGACGGCGAAGGCTGGGACAGGGTCGTTCACCCCGAGGACCGGGATCGAGTCCTGGCCATTTGGCAGGAATCCCTCGCGACCGGCGAGGACTACGAGGTGGAATATCGGCTCCGCCATCATTCGGGGGAGTATCGGTGGATTCTGGGCCGCGGAAGCCCGTTCCGCGACAGCCAGGGACAGATCGAACGATGGTACGGGACTTACACCGATATCGACGATTGGAAGAAGGCCGAGGCGTCTCTCGTGGACGGCGAGGAGCGTTACCGCGCATTGATCGAGGCCAGCACGGCCATCGTCTGGCGTGCGTCCAAAGACGGTTCGATCATCGAAGGATGGGGATGGGAAACGTTCTGCGGCCAGGGACCTGACGCCTACAGGGGCGGGGGCTGGTTGGACGCGGTCCATCCCGACGACCGGGAGCGCGTCATGGCGGCTTGGCGGGAGACGCTGGCCGCTCCCAAGCCGAGCGAGAACGAGTACCGGGTATTGCATCGGGATGGCCAATACCGGTGGATCCACGCCCGGGTCGTGCCTCTCAAGGGGACAGACGGTTCGATCCGGGAATGGGTCGGCACGATCACCGACATCGACGACAGCAAGAGGGCCGAACAGGAGCTCTGGCGGACCGCGAACCACGATTCCCTGACCGGATTGCCCAATCGGGTCCTGTTCCAGCTTCGCCTGGAGCAGGCCGTCGCCGACGCAAAGCAGAACAACGCGGCTATCAGTCTCCTCCTGATTGACCTGGACGACTTCAAGGACGTCAATGACACCCTCGGTCACGACGCAGGCGACGCACTGCTCAAGGAGACGGCGGCTCGTCTGTCGACGATGACGCGCGATTGCGACACCGTGGCAAGGCTCGGAGGCGACGAGTTCGCCGTGCTTCTGGTAGAACCATTCAGGCTCAACCATGCGACGGTTTTGGCCGAGACTATGATCAAGAGGTTGCGCCAACCCTATTCCTACGCGGGACGAACGCTCGTCAGCCGGGCCAGCATCGGGGTCGCCGCATTTCCCGATCATGATTCCGAGCCGGTCGAACTGATGAAGGACGCGGATATCGCGCTCTTTCGCGCCAAGGACGAGGGCCGCAACCGGGTTATGGCATATTCGCCCGCCATGAGAGCATCGGCCGAACAGCGACTCACGCTGGGACGCGAGGTTCGGGAAGCGATTTCCCGTGACTGTATCGTCCCCTTCTACCAACCGAAGGTGTGCCTCTCCACTGGCAGGGTCATCGGCGTCGAGGCTCTTGCGCGGTGGAAACACCCGACGAAAGGCATCCTGACGCCGGACACGTTCGGCGCAGCCTTTGACGATCCCGAGCTTGCGACCGCCATTGGTAAGCGGCTGATCGGCAAGATTGCCTCGGACATGCGCAAGTGGCTGGATACAGGCATCAATCCAGGCCGCGTGGGCGTCAATCTCTCGTGCGCGGAATTCAGCCAGCCTGATCTTGCTGATGAGATCCTCCGCATCTTGGCGCTTGTAAAGGTGCCGACGGATCACTTCGAGATCGAGGTCACCGAAAAGGTCCTGCTGGAGGGGCGGTCGGATTCCGTGTCGGCGACCCTGGAGAAATTCCACCGAAATGGGGTCCAGATCGCCCTCGACGATTTCGGAACGGGCTACGCCTCCCTGACCCATCTCAAGCGTTTTCCGGTTCATCACATCAAGATCGACAGGACGTTCGTTTTCGACCTCGAGCAGGACGCAGGCGACGAAGCCATCGTGGCGGCGGTCATCGGCCTTGGCCGAAGCCTTAACATTCAGGTCACCGCCGAAGGGGTGGAGACCGAGGGACAGGCGCAACGGCTGCGCGAACTGGGCTGCAACAACGCCCAAGGCTACCTCTTCGCGAAACCGATGGCAGTTTCGGAGATTTCTTCGTTTTTGAGCAACAATGTCCATCGTGCGGCTTGAGCCGCGAATTCAGGGCCCCGCGCCTCGCCCCTTCTGATAGGGGACATCACTTGCCCGGTATGGGGATAGGCCTATAAAAGCGTACTGGCCGGGCTCGGGTTGGCTCGGTGAGGCGGCGTTCTATCGGGTCGGTGCGTCAGGCATCGCTCTCAAATCATGAAAAGGCCATCGATGGCACTGGTCAAGACGTCTGAACTTCCAGGCAAGGGCAACTCACGTCCTGCGAACAATGACGTGTCGCCGACCCCTATCAAGGGATCAGGGGTGCAGCGGCGGGCGCTCGACCGGATGAGGGCCCGACAACAGAAGGCGGCGGAGCGGATCGGCGCAGCTACCGAAGAGCTTGCGAGCGGCGTCATCGAAGCGTCCTCGGCAGCCGAAGAGCTGCGCCGTGCTATGGAGCAGATCGCCAGTGGCGCGGAGGAGGCCGCAGGGGCGGCCCAGCAATCCCTTACCGCCATCATGAGCCTCGGTGCATCGTTTTCCGATGCCCGCACGCATGCGGAGGCCTCCCGAGCGAGGACCGCGGCTCTTCAGACCGTTCTCTCGGAGACGGGGGCTCAGGTCGGTATCTCCGTTGCGGCCGTGGAGGCGAATGCTTCGCGCCAGCAGGCCCTGGTCGACACCATCGCCCTGCTGGAGAAGCAGGCCGTCAACATCGGCGAAATCACCCGGGCGGTCAGCGACATTTCGGACCAGACCAATCTTCTTGCGCTCAATGCCGCCATCGAGGCGGCTCGGGCCGGAGACAACGGTCGGGGCTTTGCGGTCGTTGCCGACGAGGTTCGTGCCCTGGCGGCCAGCTCCGAGAAGAGCGCCCACGAGGTTCAATCGCTCGCGGAAGGGATCGCGACCGAAGTCCGCTCCGTTGCCGAAAAGATCAGGAAATCCGCAGAGGACGCTTCCGGCGAGGCCCAGGTGGGCCGGGAAGTGGTCGTGGTTCTGGACAGGATTCGGGCGGACGTTTCGGTCCTGGCCGAAGGCAGTCAAGCTATTCTACTGGCTGCCGTCGAGGCCGAGGCGGCGGTCCGTGAGGCGCAGCGCGGCGCGGAGCAGGTCGCCAGTGCTGCCGAGGAGCAGGCCGCCGCAGCCGCAGAGGCGCAGCGGGCCGTCC
>WUUC01154678.1_pt1 | contig 14754 bp, 11 predicted proteins | sample 6278441 | NCBI WGS metagenome assembly WUUC01 (sample SAMN13675441, study PRJNA597444) | soil metagenome | isolation source: soil | place: USA: Washington | collected 2017-10
GACCGGCGGCCATACCGAGAGGGGGCCAATCTGAAGGGGATGAAACTCACCTGGTTGGGCGAGTGGAACGTCGCGATTGAGCGAGCTGAGGTAAGCGGGGTCCACGGCGAAAGGGAGCCGTAGCAGGAAAACAGCATCTCGGAGGTGCTGAGTGTTTGGTATTTCCTTGCTAAGAACCCGCGGCTGTATTTTTGTGCTGCTAAGCGCGATACGCCGCAGCAACGTGTGCAAGAGCAAACGTCTTCGGTCGGTCGTGGTTGGCACCCGCATCAAACAGGTTTACGGTCGGGACCGCTCTTCGGATGGAAGAGGACGGGGTTCGTTCGACCCGGAGGATTGAAAAATGTCGTCGCGTAACGTGGGCTTTTGGTTGTTTGGCCTCATCGTTCTCGGCCTTGGCGGCTGTTTCGACCACCATACGGTGGACGAACGCTCCATCGCCACGGACCCGTCTTCCGTTGGGGATACCAACGGCGGAAGCACCGGCGATGACAACGGTGATGATGAAAACAACACCGGTTCGAATGGCGACGAGGAAGAACCTGATGCAGGTCCTCCCGCGGAGCAGGACCCGTGTGAGCTCATCCCCGCACCTCTGCGTCCCATCCTGTGTCCGCCAGGCGGCGCGAACGGCGGCGGAACGAACTTCGGACTTCCAACCGGCGGCGGCAACGGCGGGACGACCGGCCGCAACAACGGTGCAACCACCGGTCGCAACAATGGCGGCACGACCGGCCGCAACAACGGTGCAACCACCGGTCGCAACAATGGCGGCACGACCGGCCGTAACACCGGCGGTACGAGCGGCGGCACGACCGGCGGGCCGACTGGCGGCAACCCAATCGCGGAGATCTTCGGAATCGACTGCAACAAGCTCGAACCTGGCGACGTGTTCGGTCAGTTCATCTGCTCGCTCGGCGGCATTTTCGGCAACGGCGGTGGTAGCGGCTTCCCAGGAACTACGGGTGGAAGCTCGGGCGGTGGCTCGAATGGTCGCACGAGCGGCGGCTCCTCGGGCCGCACCAATCGCTGAAGCGCTTCGCATGCAGCACGAACGCGCCCCTTGCGGCGCGTTTTTCATTTCAGGGCGAAAGCACACCTCGAAAGCAGTGTCTGGGCGCTAGTAGCGACGCAACGCGCCGAAGACTCGCGACGAACTCTGCGCCTTAGAGCGTGTACTCCGCGACAGCCTCGACTGGATGCAGCGTCTCGTACACGCGTCCGCACTGGACGTGCACGCGTTCGTCGTCGAGCTTGCTCTGAGCGAGACCAAACAGCCACTGCGCGATGCGTTCGCTCGTTGGGCTGAAGGGAAAAATCGCGACCTTCATGCCGCCTGGGTAAGCACTCTTTGCGCCGTGCAGAACCAGCTCTTGGGGCGCCGCTTCGACGCACTGCGCAGGCCCTCGACTCTTGAGCAGCTTGCGGCCGGTTTCCTCGAGCTCGATTTGTATCTCGCCGTACGTCTCCACGCCGATCGCCAAGGCGTGATCGAGTAAGGCGTGGCAGGGCGCGAGCACCTCGCGTTTGAGCACGCCGAAATCGATCACGAATCCTTGCGCATCGAGTGCGCTGGCGCCGACCACGACCTCGAGCTTCCATGTGTGGCCGTGCAAGTTGATGCACGGGCCCAAGTGACCACGGACGTGGTGCGCGAAATCCACGTCGATCGACTTGCGAATGCGATACATCGAGCGCGACTCTGGCACGCCCCGCGCGCGCCTTCAAACGCCGCAGATCCCCACGCAACTCCCCGAGGTTCGCCGGCGTAGTGTGCGAGCGCACGTCTCGTTGACGCGACGGTAGCAATCGCTTAGCGTCCGACCGCCTCGTGTCTCAGCAGGTGTGAAAGATGCAGCTGGAGATGAAGTCCTTAACTTGTTGCTTGCTCGCCGCGTGCGCGGCCGTCGCTTCGGGCTGCTGCCCTCCCGACAGCATTTCAATCATTGCTTCGCGCGTCGACGGTGAATGCGTCCTCGACCTCGACTACGAGGGCACAGCGCTCGGCATCTATGTCTCGGAACCGAAGGTCACTGCGGCCGACAGCCACGCGCTCGGCAAAGACGTAGAGTATCCGCGTGGACCCGATAAGTTCGAAGGCATCGTATTTTTTGGTCTCGATACCACGACATTTCCCGACGGAATCGTGCCTCCCGTGCGCTACGGCGACACGACGAAGCCGCGCTCGCAGGACACGAAGAACGGCTACATGCACAGCGACGATCCTGCCTACAACAAGAAAGACCCCGTCACGCAGCAGACGCCTTATGCGCTGACGTATCCGATGCCGCTCATCAACAGCGAAGAAGATTGCACGCGCTGTCAGCTCTCGATGCAGGATGACCAGGGACTTGCCACACCAGACAGAACGGTCGGTGCCTTCAAGATCGGAATCGTGACCGTGCCGGGCAACACGGAAGTAGAACTGTCGGCGTTCAGCTGTCCAACGGGGGCCGAGCCCATTCAGTACGGAACTGATCTTACGCCTCATTTCGGAGCAGACTGACGATGTCCGGAAAGCTCCTGCCTGTTTTGCTCTTATCTTTGTTTGCGCTCGCGCTGCCACGCACCGTTCAGGCACAAGTCCTCGAAGACGTTGCGCTGCCTCCTGCGCAGGGCTTCGAGCTGGATTTGCTGGGCGCGGCTGAGTTGCGCAGTGGCAACGTGCGGCTCGCCTTGCTCAACGTTCAAGGCATCGGCCGTTACACCCGCGATCAGCACTACGCCTCGTTGCGCATCACCGATTCATTCGGTTCCTTGGGTGACGACCGGTTCATGAACGCGGTTCGCGGTCTTGCGCAATACCGGTATGCGGTGTTTCCGAAGCTGCTCGGAGGCCTCGGCGGCGAAGCTATCCTGCACTACGATCGCGATGAATTCCGACGCCGTGCGCATCTGTTGAACGCGGGCCTCGGACCTTACGCCTCGTTGTTTCAAACGGACACGCTGCGCTGGGTCATCACCGCGGCTTACGTGTTCGAGTTCGAGAAGTTTGCCAAGCTTACTTCTCCCGAAGACCCGGCGAAGGAAGTCCGTGACTCGCAGTTCTCGCTCACCGGTCATCGCGGCTGGTTTGCGACCGAGTTCGGGTGGGAGATTGCCAAGCGCGTGCATGTGGGCGAAGAGCTGCTCTTCCAAGTGCCGCTCGATCACTGTCCGTGCGATACGCGCGTACTCACGACGACGTTCGTGCGTCTGTATGGCAACGATTATGTCGGCTTGCAGACGAGCTTTACGGTCTTGTACGACTCGCGTCCGGCCATCGATGTGAAGTCATTCGACGCGATCATTCGCTCATCGCTGGTCGTGACGCTGTAGCGCTCGCGCTTCAACGAAGCCGGCTGCCATCAGCCACTCGCTGGCGCGAGACTTCGCCCATCTCGCAGCTGGCCGTCGACGAAGCGGAACACGTCGCGCCAATATTGTTGGGCTTGTTCACGCCACAACATGACGTGAAAAGCATGAATCTCGCCCGGATAGTAGCGGGCTTCACAGGCGCTTGCGCGACGCACGAGCGCTTGTGCCAAGCGCCGCGAATCATCGAGCAAAGGATCGGCCGTACCCGCCGACAGAAAGAAGGCGGGTAGGGGCCGATCAAAGCTGTAGTCGCTTTCGAACAGGCTGACGGGGTCCAAAAGTTCGAGTTCGCCGTCCGCCCGCGGTGCCTGCAAGTCGACATAACCGTCAGGGAGCAAATGCAGCACGCGGCGCACGATGGCCGGCAAAGCGTACCGGGCCGAGAAGCGATGAACGTCGGACACCTGCAGGATGCCGCAGGCCGCAACGATCGCGCGCGGCACGATCGCGCGCTCGAACATGTTGCGCGCCCACGGCTCTGAGCGCTTGGAACAGCAAGCGATGGTCACTGCAGAAACGAGGTTTGCGCCCGCCGACTCGCCTGCCATGACGATGCGGTTGGGGTCGCCTCCGAAGTCCGTGGCGTGTTCGTGAACCCATTGCAAAGCGGCGCACACGTCTTCGAGCGCCGCCGGATACATATGACGCGGCGCCAAGCGGTAGTTGACGTTGAACACGACGAAGCCCGCTCTTGCCCAGGCATGCGCGAAGATTAGATGGGTCTCTTTCGAACACCACATGAACGCGCCGCCGTGCACGTAGACGACGACGGGCAACGGCCCCACACGCCCTTCGGGGACGTACACGTCGAGCAAATGTGAACGACGCCCACTTCCTAGATACGGCAGATTGCGATGCACGTGAACGCGCGATCGACTGGCTACGCCTTGCGCGCGGCCAACTGCTTCCAGTGCGTAGTAAGTGAGCTTCTCGATGGCGCGAGGATGGGGGCGGACCGTTCGTCGACGTGCTTTGGAAGAACCTTCCACGTCCTCATTTCATATCATGATTTGCGCGTGCGGCGCGCTGACCGGTTCGAGGCAGTGAGCGCTTGACAAGCTGGCATGCACGGCCAACGAAGCACTCATGCTGAGCATCGATTTGAAGGGAAAACGTGCCCTCGTTGCGGGCGTGGCCGACGACGGCGGATTTGGTTTTGCGATCGCCAAGGCGCTCGCGGAGGCAGGGGCAACGGTGTGCGTCGGCACGTGGCCGCCCGCGCTGAACATCTTCGAAACGCTGCTGCGTCGCGGAAAAATGGAGGAATCACTCCGCTTCGAATCCGGTGAGGGCAAGCTCTCGTTCGAGCGTGTGTATCCATTGGACGCCGAGTTCGACCGCGATGAGGACATGCCCGCGGAGACGCGCGAGAACAAGCGCTACAAAGATCTAGGCGACGTGAGCATCTCCGGCCTCGCCAAACGTCTGCTCGCCGATCACGGCGAGCCTTGTCTAGACATCGTGATCCATAGCTTGGCCAACGGCCCCGAAGTTCGAAAGCCGCTGCTCGAGACGAGCCGTAAGGGCTACCTCGCGGCGAACGGCGCCAGTGCGTATTCGTTCGTTTCACTCGTCCAGCATCTTGCGCCGCTGATGCGTCCTCGGGGCTCGTTCGTCGCGTTGAGCTACCTCGCCAGCGAGCGCGTGATTCCCGGCTACGGTGGCGGCATGTCGTCCGCGAAAGCGGCCCTCGAGAGCGATACCCGCACGCTGGCCTATGAAGCGGGCCGCAAGTGGGGCCATCGCGTCAACGTTATCTCCGCCGGTCCGTACGCCTCACGAGCGGCGAGCGCGATAGGTTTCATCGGCACGATGATCGAGCATTGCCGCAAGCACTCGCCGCTTGCCGAATCCATCTCGGCGCGAGAAGTGGGAACGGCTTGTGCTTTCCTGGCAAGCCCGTTGGCCAGCGGCATCACGGGACACACGCTCTACGTCGACAAGGGCTACCACGCGATGGGCGTTCCAACGGATCTTCTCGAGAACGCGCACGCCAAAGAGTAAGGAGCTACTCGAAGCCCGGCACGAGCATGGCTACGAAGGCGCTCGGCTTGCGAATTCCTTGGGCTTCGAACCATTCTTCGGCGCGCGTCGTAAGCTCCCGTCCCCGCTCTCCGCCGAGTAGTTTGCCGATCTGACGGCGCGTGGCGGCGGCATACAAGGTCATGTCGGCTTCGTAGAAAGCGGCTTCGGCTTGCTCGAGGCGCTGAATGGCGCGCGCTCGATCTCCGCGTACGGCATCGACGCCCGCGCGCACGGCGTGTCCCCAACCAGCCGCGTAGGGAAAGCGGGCGCTGGCCAGCTTACTGCCCAAGTCTGCCGCGTCGCGCAAGAGCAGTTCTCGATCGGGACGCGACAGCACCGCTTGTGCGATCGCCGCCCTCGCCCGCAAGTGCTGTACGGTGTGCAGCACCATGGAAACGCGCAGCAAGAAAGACTTGGTAAGGTCGGGCCACATGCTCATGACGCGTGTGTAAGGCGTGCGGCCGCGCGCGTACAGCTCCACCTGCGTGCGCCCGAGCAGGTGGAAGAAGTGCTGCATGTGAAAGGATGAATGGCTCCAACTTTCGATCGACTCGTCCAGCATGACGATGGCGCGCGCCGGTTCATTGGCCATCAGCAGCGTCATGTAACCGAGCGCGACCCGGAGGTTGGTGAGCGTGTAGTGATCGCCGCGTTCCAACGCCTCGCGGGTGAGCTCCGCGACGCGCTCTGCGTTGCCCTTGAGATCGCCGAGATACCAGTGCGAGACGGAACGAAAGACGCGCGTGTTACCCACCTCCCAGTCGACGTCGGTGCACTCGGTGGTGAGCACCCGCTCTGCCTCTTCCGACACCTTGACGTTCTCGCGCCATTTGCCGCTCAAGAAGGTGGCGGTGGAACGCACCAGCAACGTGAAGCCGCGCGCTTGTGAGTCGCGTGTTTGGATGGCCAAGGCTTCGGCGCGCTCGAGCGTTTCCAGCCAATCCTTGCTGAAGTCGGTGGTCGTGGCTAGGTAGCCAGCTTCGAGCGCGAGCGCTCGCGCAATGCGCGCCGGATCACCGAGTCGCAACGCCAGAAGTAAGAAGCGCGTTTGCGCATCCGCGCCGCGAATGGTGTCGATCATGCCGAGCGCGCCCGCCAGCGAACCCAAAATATCGGCCCGCATCAAGTCGTTCGGAGGGATCTGACTCACGTCTCGTTGCTCGAAGCTCGTGCCGCGCAAGGAGACCCGTGTGCGATGCCAGAGCAGTGACAGCAGCGCGCGAGCCGAGGAGGTTGGTACGCTGACGCCCAGCCGTGCGAGCACGCTTTCTACCGTCTTGAGGCCATCATTGATGTGGCCCGTGCGCAAGAGCTGATGAGCGGCCCGCCGCTCGAGCTCGAGAGCATCCGCGGGATTGGCGTAGCGAGCCGCTTCGACGTAAGCGCGCGCCGCACGCTCGCTTTGGCCCGCACTCGCGTAGGCGTGCGCCAGCTCCGTGCGCAGTCTGCGTTCTTCGTCCGTTTCGATGCCGTCGTAAGTAAGTGCTTCTTGATAGAGCTTCACGGCTGCATCGAAGGCGAGCATGTCGCGCACGTCATCGGCGGCGCGAGCCGTAGCGCGTGCAGCGCGATCGAGCGCACCGGCGTCGCGCCAATGAGTCGCGGTCACGTCTGAAGGTGCTTTGGGCCAGCCCGATAGCGCCAGCGCGATCTGTTTGTGGACGCGCACCCTGTCGACATCGGCACGCGCCAGTACTGCGGCACGCACCGAGGGATGGCTCGGCATATGGCGTTCGCCGTCGCTCTCGCGCGTGCTCTTGCCCAAGTTTGCGACGCGCAACACGGCGATATGGCGACCAATGCTCTCTGGAGCGAGGCCGGATGCCTCCGCCGCCACGTCGAGGGGCAGTGGAATGCGTGCGTGGCTCAGCGCAATGAGCAGCTGGCGCGCATCGAGCGGGAGATGACCGACGCGTGCCCAGAGCAAGTCGTCGAGCGAGAGTGATGGAGAAGCGAGCGTGCTCGTGAGCAGGTAATGCCGTGCCAGCGCGTCGATGCGCAAGGGATGACCTCGCCCCAGCGCTGCGACTTGTTGCGCAACTTCGCCATCCGGCAGCCCGCCCGATTCCAGCAATCGTTCGGCGAGCTCACGCGAGGCTGCTTCGCCGAGCTCTTTCAAGCGCATCAACGTGACTTGGTCTGCATACCGCTCGAGCCAAACACGAAGCGGTGGATCGGCGCCGCGCAGCTCGCCGTTGACGAGCAAGAGCAGCAGCATGTCGGGAGGATGCGGAGGACGAATGATCTCGTCCAAAGCATTGAGCGCATCGGCGTCGATCCATTGCACGTCGTCGATAACGACCAAGAGCGGATGACGCTTCGAAAGATCGCGCAACAGCGCACGCAGTGCACGCAGTGCAGTGCGACGCACGGACGGCGCTTCTTGGGGCACGCGTTCGAGCATGTTGGGCAGCGCTACGCGTTCCATGGAGGGAAACAGTCGCGGCAAGAGCGCTGCCTCCGGGGGCAACAACGTCGCGACGCTACTGGCGTCCTGGCTGGCCAAGTAGCGGCTCAAAGAATCGATGACGCCAGTCAGGCCGCGCATCGCGCGCGGACCATCGGGTTCGCAACGACCGGTGAGGTGAATGAGATGCGGGTAATCGCTGCGTAGTTTTTTCGCGAGCTGGGTGGTGAGCGTGCGTTTGCCGAGGCCGGCTTCGCCATAAAGACAGAGCGTAGACACCGCGCCATGTCGCGTGCGTTCGAACGCTTCCGCGAGCAAACCGAGCTCGCGCTTGCGACCGACGAACGGGGGGGCGTCGCCGAGCAGCGAGAACGTCTGCGAAATGCGGGCTTCGCTCTCGTTTTGAATGCCCAAGCGTTGGCGGATCTCTTGGACGTCGGGGCGCGCGTCCGGATCGATCGACATCAACTCGCCGCACAGCTGCGCCAAGTCCTGCGGATAGCTGCGGCCGCGCGGCAAGCTGGGAACGACGCGTTGCTTCTCTTCGACGAGGTCTGCGCCACTTGCCGAGAAGGGCGCGACGCCGCTCAACGCCTGAAAGAGCACGGCGCCAGCGCTGTACCAATCGGTGGCCGGACTTGGCGAGGCGTCCTCGAGCCGCTCCGGCGCGACGAATGGAAGCGCTGTGACGATGCGTTGCTCCCACTCCCGGCCTTCTTGGCTACGACGGCCGAGATCGCACTCGAGCAAGACGAGCCGTCCTTGGGCCGTCACGCGAACGTGCTCGGGCTCGATGTTGCCGTGAACGCGATTGGCTTGATGCAGGGCTGCGATGCCGCGTACGAGCTGACTGAGGGCGCTGCGCAAGCGCACTTCCGAGAGCTCGCCCGTGGACGTCATGCCCAACGCGCTGCCGTGCGTGCGCGGGCGGACGTAATCGAGCAGCGGTTCGCCCTCGACGAACTCCATCGTGTAGAACCAGAGGGCATCGACACAATCGAGCTCGCCCAAGCTTACGAGGCTCGGATGACGCACCGCGCGCAGCAATCGGAAGTCGCGCTTCAGCGCGTCGCCAGCATCAGGCGGGACATTGCGCAATGTACGCAGCGCGACGAACGTGCCGCGCGCATCGTCCATCGCTTTGTAGAGCTCTCCGACCGCGCCAGCACCGATGCGTGAGACGATGCGAAAGCGGGGAGTTCCGTGAAATTGGGGCTCAGGCGCCGCCACGTTTTTCTCGGCGCGATACTAGCTCCTCTTGTGGCGCAGCGTCATCTGGTACTAACCGGTAGGTTATTTTATCTGCCCATGAGTTACTGCCTTGACCGAGCGCTGGAACCGACTGTACCATTCGGTAAGATGCCGGGCTCGCGTCGGTTGGCACAAGAAAGCTTGTAACAACGCGTATTTGACGGCGAGGCTGGCGCGGAGTAGCAGCCTGAACATCGTCCGCACACTCTTCCTGGCGACCGCGTTCGAAGGCTCCGGCTCGCCGTACGACACGCTGCAGCTGAGCGTGTTGTACCCGGCGAAGCTGACTGGCAGCGATCGCGAGCGCTTCCTTGGCGTGGTCGACGCGGACCCGGCTCGGGCGCCGTATCCCATCGTCGTCTTTCTCAACGGCGTGAACTGCGACCCGCAGCGCTATCAATGGCTGCTGCTCGAGGTCGTGAGGCGCGGTTACGTGGCAGTGACGGTGAGCTGGGTCGCGGAGACGCTGCCCGGCGTCGTAGCGCTCACGCCTGGCATGGACTTGCGGTTCTGTACGCCCGCGACTTACGGCACAGGACCCACTGCATCCGCCGTTGCGCCGATTCTGCTGGCGCTCGAGCAACTTCAGAAGGGAGACGGGCCGCTGGCGAGCATGCTCGATCTGTCGCGCGTTGCGCTCGGCGGACATTCCGGCGGTGGAAGCGTTGCCTTGCACAGCGCAGACCCTCGCTACTTTCCGAGCGTGCGAGCGGTCTTCAGTTATGGCGCCCACACAGCTGCGTCGACGCAGCTTGGCTTCGCGCCCGAGACGTACTTACCGCTGTGCGCGGACATGCCTGTTCTCTTGCTGGGCGGAAGCGAAGACGGTGTGATCGTTTCGAGCGCGGTGCGTTACGGAACACAGAGTCAGCCCGACACGCCGCTGCGCAAAACCTTCGAGAACGCCATCGCCGGCACACGAGGCGACCGCATTCTCGCTATCGTGCGTGGAGCCAATCATTTCACGGTCGTACATCCGGCAGATCCTACTGCCGGTCGCGCTTTCTTGGATCGACCGCCGCTCGGTGATGAGGACGAGCTTCGCCGGCTGATGACAGAAGCGATATGTGCGTTTTTGGACGGGTACGTCCGTGGGGACGTCGAGAGTCGGGGCGTGCTCGACCGTGTGTTGTCGCAGCCGAGCTTTGCGACTTTCGAGAGAAAGTGAGAGCTAGATGAGTGAGCCAAAAAAAGACGCGCGACTGACGGGCGAACTGTTCGTCGAGCGGATGAGCGACGAAGAGCGCGAGCGAGCAAGTCGCGTCGAGAGCGTCTTGCCGCAGCTGCGCGAGCACGCTCAGGCTTCCGACCAAAGCGGTGAGTTTCACCGTCCTCACATTCAGACACTCAGTCAGGCGGGCTTACTCGGTCTTATCATTCCCAAACAGTATGGTGGCCTCGGCGGGGGCTTGCGCGATCTCGCGGCCGCGACGTTTGCCATGGGAAGTGCATGTCCGTCGACCGCGCTCGCCTACTTCTTTCATTGCTCCAGCGCGTCTCGTGGCTTGCTCGCGCTCGAAGCACTCGAGGCTGGGCTGTTCTCCCCCGCAGAGGAAAAGGTCGTTCGCCCGTTTGCAGACAAAGTCCTTACCCGCATGGGTAAGGAAGGTAAGTGGCTCGCTAACTTTGCAAGCGAGTCCAACAAGAGTGCCAAAGCGGCTGTGACCATCTCGACCGAAGCCAAGAAGGTCTCGGGCGGCTATGCCCTGCGCGGCGTGAAGTCGTTCGGCTGTGCGACCGGGGTCGCCGATCACTACCTCGTCACCGCCAAGCTCGAGGGCACCTCGACGGCCGAAGGACTCGCTGTGTTCTTCGTGGCGCGCGACGCCAAAGGCGTGAAGGAGCGGGCAAAATGGGATGCCATCGGCATGCGCGCCACGGCCACCCACGGTTTGATCTTGGAAGATGTCTTCGTTGCGGAGGATGAAGCCTTGGCGCTGCCGGGCGCGCTCGTGAAAATGATGCAAATGAGCCGCGGCTCTTTCGTCGGCAATCAACTAGCAGGCACCGCCTGCTATCTCGGGGCCGCGCAAGCCGTCTACGACAGCGCCCTGCAGCAAGTGCGCGAGCAAAAGTTCGGCGACACGGGTGAGTCGGTCGCAATGAGTCCAATGCATCAAGACTTGATAGGTCAGATGACGGTGGATCTCGAAGTGGCGTATCTCTGGATGCGCCGTCAGTTGGAACTCGAAGCGAGCGATGTGCAGCTCTTGCCGAAAGACCGCGTCGTGATGCAATGGCGCTTGTGCAAGGGCGAGGTAGCCGAAGCGTGCTTTCGCGTCTCGCAGAGCGCGCTCAAGATGTGCGGCACGTCGGGCACCGACAACAAGCTCATGTACGCGCGTTCACTGCGCGACACCGCGATGGGCTTGGTTCAGGCTTTTCCACGCGAGCGCGGCCGGCTCGAGGTCGCCAAGATGGTCGCATCGGGATCGATGCAGGCCGCTTTTGGGACGAAGTAATGGCAGCTTTTGCGGTAGGAACAGTCGGTCATACGCTCACGCTGATGAATGGTGTGTGGCACGATCACTGCGAGGTGTTCTCGCCTTCAGGAGAGCCACTATCCGAGGATGCAGACAGCGGCACGCCAGGCGCAGCGCCATGGGACAATCTCGTGTATATCGACTTCGACGGCGAGAACTACCGTCAGACGAACGTCACGTTCAAGGGCCGACCCGTTCACGAGCGTACGTTTCACGGCAAGCTCGTGGACGGGGTGCTCTATTTCGCGAAGCTCGGTCCAGACGATCCCGATCATGTCGGCTACTCGGGTGGCCCTGGCGTCTTGTTTTTCAGCGGCAAGAACATCACGGACGCGTGGCAGCGCTACGCCGAGCCCGACTGTATTCGCTTGCTCGGCCCGGGCACGCGCACGCGGACGACCTTACTCTACAGAAACGGCGTTGCCGTTCGCTGTTTGACTGCGCAAGGTCATCGCCTCGCGCCTGTGGCGGATCGCCGGCTAGCTTGGGATCCGCGCGGCAGCGAAGGGGCCGTTCATGGCCAACCCCGAGCCACCACGGTTTTTCAAAGGCAAACGTGATTTGAATGATTGGCAGCGCACCGAGGGGTTGCTGAGCGTTGGTGCGCCGATCGGAGAAGTCTGAATGTCTCAAACGAAGAGCGAGCTTCCCGTCCTGATTGCAGGGGCAGGTCCGGTGGGTTTGTCGGTTGCGGCATCGCTCGTTACGCAGGGCTTTCGCGTCGAGGTGTTCGAGAAGGGCAGCGAGCTCGCCGATGAGGCACGTGCCAGCACCTTTCATGCCTCGTCGCTCGAGTATTTTGCCGAATGGGGCGTCGCCGACGAGGTGGTCGCACACGGCAAAAAGGTGCACATTCTGCAGTTCTGGGAGCGCGAGAATCGTACGCGCGTCGCGGACTTCGACTACGCGGTGATCGCGCGGGACACGCCGTTCCCGTTTCGTCTCCAATGTCCTCAGAACAAGGTTACGCGCCTCATCAAACCGCGCATCGAGGCGAGCGGCCTTGCCAAGGTTCACTTCTCGCACGAAGCGGCCACGCATCGCGACCTGGGTGATCACGTGGAGCTCGATCTGAAAACCCCGAGCGGAGTTCGCACCGTCAAGGGACGCTATCTGATCGGTGCCGATGGAGCCGCGAGTAAGGTGCGCGAAACGCTAGGTATGGTCCTCGACGGCGTCACTTTCGAAGATCGCTTTCTGCTCGTAGGAAGTGATCTCGACTACGACCGGATTTTCCCCGAGATTGGCCTCGTCGCGTACATCTACGATCCTGAGGAGTGGGTGATCATCATGCACCTGCCCGAGGTCGTGCGGACTGTGTTCCGCATCCAAGAGCACGAGGACATCGCCGCGATCTTGAAACCAGATGCGGTCCGCGCGCGCATGACGCGTTTCATCGGCCAACCCGCAGACTTCAAGGTGGAGATGGCCTCCGTCTACCGCGTCCATCAGCGGGTCGCGCAGACGTTTCGGGTCGGACGTGTGCTTTTGGCGGGCGATGCAGCTCACATCAACAACCCTGCCGGCGGTATGGGCATGAACAGCGGCATCCACGATGCGCATTTGCTCGGCAAGCACCTGGGAAGCGTGCTGCGTGGAGCAGATGATTGCTTGCTCGACGAGTACAGCGACAGCCGCAAGAAGGCGGCCGTGGAAATGGTCCAAGCGAGTTCCGAGAAGAACTATCGCGACCTCGCCTTGAAAGACCCTGCGGAACGGATGCGGCGCAATCGCGAAATGGCAGCTGCTGCGGCCGATCCGGCCAAAGCGCGCGCCTACTTGTTGCGCGCGTCCATGCTCGAACATCGCATCTAACCGTACGGCCCGAGGCATTACGCATGACCAAGACTCAAGGCGTGGAAGGTCTTCTTCTCATCGGCGGTGCGCAGCGCGAGTCCGAGAGCCGCCAGCGCTTCGACGTGTTTGCGCCCGCAGGCGGCCAAAAGATCGGCAGCGCGGCGCGCGCATCGGCCAGCGACGTGGAGCAGGCAGTGCAAGCAGCGCGTCGCGGCTTTGTGGCTTGGTCGGCACTCGCGGTGGGCCAGCGTGAGGAGATCTTGCTGCGCGCTGCTGATCGAGTGCAAGCGAATGCCGCGGAGCTCACCGAGCTCTTGATCGACGAGAGCGGTTCGACCCTCACCAAGGCCAAGTACGAAGTTCTCAAAGGCGTCGAACTGCTCCGCACCGCGGCTGGCGAAGCGCGACGCTTGTACGGCGACACGTTTCCGAACGACCGGCCGCATCGCATGTCGATGGTCTTTCGTGAACCGATGGGGATCGTCGCCGCGATTTCTCCCTTCAACGCACCGCTGGCGCTGTTCGCAAAGATGACGGTGTTTCCGCTCGCGGCGGGCAACGCGGTCGTCGCCAAGCCTTCCGAAGAGACCCCCCTCATTGCTCTGGCTTACGCGAAGCTGATCATGGATGCAGGTCTCCCTGCGGGGGCGCTGAACGTAGTCACCGGGTTCGGCCAAGACTGCGGCGACGCACTGGTACAGCATGGTGATATTCAAGCCGTGGCGTTCACGGGTTCGACGCAGGTCGGTCGCGCGATTGGAAGAGTGGCGGCCGATCATATGAAGCGTGTTCAGCTCGAGCTCGGCGGCAAGAACCCGTTGCTCGTGCTGAAAGATTACGAAGTGGAAAAGGCTGCCCACCTGGCCTGCGTCGGTGCGTTCTCGCATGCAGGACAAATTTGCATGTCGGGTTCGCGCATCATCGTCGAGAGGCCTATCGCCGACGCTTTCTGTGCCGCGCTCAAACGTCGCTGCGAGGAGCTTTCACTCGCCGATCTGCGCGACGCGAAAACCGCCTACGGCCCCGTGATCAATCAGCGTGCGCTCGACAAGATCGAGCGTCACGTGCGCGACGCGTTGACTCAAGGCGCGACCCTACTCACGGGCGGCGCTATCGAGCGTGGCTTGGTGTATCGACCGACCGTTCTGCTGAATCCACCTCGTACGTGCGCGGTTCACACCGAAGAGACTTTTGGCCCTTTGGCGAGCGTGTACGTCGTCGAGGATGCCGAGGCAGCCCTGGCACTCGCGAACGACAGCGAGTTTGGGCTTTCAGCGGGCGTGCTCACCAATGACCTTCGTTTGGCGATGAACCTGGCGCGCCGGCTTCGCGCAGGTTCCGTTCACCTCGGAACGCATAGCTTCTGGAGCGACGCCCTCGCCCCAATAGGGGGCTACGGATACTCAGGAATCGGTCGTAGCGGCGGCAAATACA
>WUUC01177993.1_pt1 | contig 14751 bp, 6 predicted proteins | sample 6278441 | NCBI WGS metagenome assembly WUUC01 (sample SAMN13675441, study PRJNA597444) | soil metagenome | isolation source: soil | place: USA: Washington | collected 2017-10
CACGCGCGGCCGGCATCTCCATTGCCGGCGTTGGTTCTTCGACGAGCGACACTGGCACGGCGAACGTGGCCCCGGCCTCATCGCGGACCTACACACTCACCAACTCTGGCGGCCCCGGAACGGCGCCCTCGGTGTACGTGACCGTCGCCGGGTCGTGGGGTGCGTCGATCGATACGCCCGTCACGGGCGACTTTGACGGCGACAACCGGAACGACTGGGCGGTATATCGTGCGTCCACGGGCCAGTGGTTCCTGCTCGCGTCAACGGCGGGCTTCAGTCAGATTGTCTGGGGCGAGCCCTCGCTGGGCGACATGCCCGTCGCAGCCGATTACGACGGTGACGGCAGGACCGACATCGCCGTGTTCCGGCAGGCCACCGGGCAGTGGTTCGTCCGCTACGCGGCAGGCGGCGGTGCCGTCGCCACCTGGGGTAACACCGCATACGGCGATGTACCCGTCCCGGCCGATTACGACGGAGATTCGAAAGCCGACGTCGCCGTGTACCGGCGGACGACGGGCCAGTGGTTTGTTCGCGGATCGCTGGGCGGTAGTACTGCTGTGACGTGGGGTGACAATTCGCTGGGGGATATCCCGGCGCCCGCCGACTACGACGGAGATGGCAGAGCCGATATCACCGTGTACCGCGCGTCGTCCGGTCAGTGGTTCATCGTGGGAAGCACCGCGGGGATAATCGTGCGCCAGTGGGGTGCACCGTCTCACGGCGACGTTCCCGTTCCAGCGGATTATGACGGCGACGGCCGCGACGACATCGCGGTGGCGCGCGGAGCGAACGGCGATTGGTTCGTCAGCAACTCCGGCGGCGGAGTCACGACCACGCGGTGGGGCTTCGGCGACGCCAGGATTGCCGCCGACTACGACGGCGATGGAACAGCCGATGTCGCCATCTGGCGCGCGGCGTCCGGGAGCTGGCTCATCCAACCGTAACGCCCGTCAGATCCAAGCCAATCCGTTGCCGGTTCGTTGATTCCGCTGTTCCTTCAGAGTAGACTTCAGGCGCTCGACTGCCATCCCTGCTCGTCTGAGCCTTCGTTCGTGCGCTTCAAGCTATGGAAACACCAGCGGTCACGGTCTCGATCATCATTCCAGTCTTCAACAAGCTCGCCTTCACCCGTCAATGTCTGCATCGAATCGCGCGCGACACTTCGACCAAAATCGCATTTGACGTGATCGTGGTTGACAACGGCTCAACCGACGGCACGAAGGATTTCTTCTGCGTTCGTCCCGCGTACGAGTTTCCGCTCACGTATCATCGCAATGAGGCCAACCTTGGATTTTCGCGGGCCAATAATCTCGGAGGACGGCTCTCGTCGGCCAAGTATCTCCTGTTCCTTAACAACGACACGATCGTGCGGCCCGGGTGGCTGGACGCGATGGTCGAAACAGCGGAGTCGGACTCGCGCGTAGGGGTCGTCGGACTCAAACAGCTGTTTCCATACACCAACTCCATCCATCACACGGGCATCATCTTCACCGCCGATCGGATGCCTCAGCACATCTACCCGCACGCCGATGCGTCGCTGCCGTTCGTCAACAAGCAGCGGGAATATCAGGCGGTGACGGGCGCGTGCCTGTTGATTCCGCGCGAGCTGTTCGTCGCCTGCGGGATGTTCGACGAGGGCTATATCAATGGTTACGAGGACATCGACCTGTGTCTGACCGTGCGACAACGCGGCCGCGTGGTCGTGTGCTGCACGAAATCGTTCATCTATCATTACGGACAGATCACCGAGACACGCACGGCCGACGACGATGGGAATCGCACCAGGTTGATGGCGAAGTGGCGTGATCGCATCCAGCCTGACGAGCTCGTTTATTTCCGGCAGGACGAGTCGCAGATCAACAAACCTCGACACGTCCGGGCAGTCCCGCCCAGGGCGGCGGCTCCGGATTCCATTTACTTCGCCGACGATCTCTCGAAGGGCAGCGCCCTCACGTGGGCCACGGCCGATCTCGTCCTGGCACTCCAGCGGCGCGGCGCGCCGGTGTCGATCAGGAAGGCTGACCTTTCCTCGTCGATCGAGCGCCAGAATCGGCGAAGCCTCGAGGCCGCCATGGTGCCGCGGCAGCCTGTTGGAGGGATCCAGATCCGATGGTCACACTACTGGCCGCAGCACCTCGGGTTGGAATTGAACGGTCGGCATAACCTCGAGCTCTTCGTCATCAACTATCAATTTGCGAACCCTGGCGCAGAGCCATGGGACTACTGGCTGCAATGTCTGCCCCAGAACCACTACCTGAAGCTGCCGCTCAGTACATTCAGCCGTGACGTCCTCCTTCAGGTTGGCGTCCCCGCGTCGCAGTGCCACATCGTGCGCCCTGGGTACTCCCTCGAGGTTCATTCGGTGGAGCCCCCTTCGAGGCGCTCGAGCACATTCCGTTTCCTGACGGTCACGAATTCCCACGACTTGGAGCGGTACGGCACGAAATTGCTCTTGGAGGCGTACTACCGCGCGTTTTCAGCCGCTGACGATGTCGTGCTTGTGGTGAAGGATTACGGCGCCACATCAGGTGATCATTCGCTGCGGGACATGGTCCGGGCCGGCGACAGCCGGCCACGGGTCGAGTACGTCACGGAATTCACGTCGAAAGCCAAACTGATCGAGCTCTACAAGTCGTGTGATGCGTTCGTGTCGCCTCACCGCGGCGAGGGCTACGGGATGAAGATTCTCGACGCGATGGCTTGTGGATTGCCTGTCATCACGCCGCTGTTTGGTGGCCCGGCGGACTTCTGCACACCCTCCAACTGTTTTCCTGTCGAGTTCGTCCTGAAGCCGGTCGGAGACTGCTACGACACGCGGGCCCTGCGCATCACGAACTCTCCCGTGTGGGCGGAGTGCGATGTCGATCACCTGTGCACGCAGTTGAGGCGTGTGGTCGAAGACCCGCAGGAGGCGAAGCGCAGAGGAGCGGTAGCGCGAGGCGACGTCATCGAGACGCTGTCGTGGGACAAATGCGCGGATCAACTACTCGAGCTCACACGATCCCTCGGCGGTCACGACAACGGGGCGCTGCGCACGACTCGGCCCGCGGCAGCTCCTGCGGAGAAGTCGCCCTACTGGCTGGGCCGGCGGATCAGCGTGATCGTGCCGACGTACAACAGGAAGTCGACCGTGCTCAAGTGTCTGAAGGCGCTCGAGCGGCAGACCATTCTGCGGCAGGAGTTCGAAGTCGTCATCGTAGACGACGGATCCACCGATGGCACGCGGGAGTTCCTGGAATCACAGGATCTGTCGCTCGACATGCGCTATTTTCGCCAGGACAACCAGGGGCCAGGCGCCGCCCGGAACCTCGGCATCCGCGAAGCGGAGGGCGAACTGGTGCTCGTCATCGGCGACGACATCATCGCCGACGAGCGGCTACTCGAAGCGCATCTGCTGGAGCATGCCGAGCGGACGGACCCATCGACCGCCGTGCTCGGGCATATCGACTGGCCTGCCGACATGAGGCGCTCGGCGGTCATGGATTTCGTGTGCGGGCCGTCGACGCTGCAGTTTGCGTATGCCTTCATCCCGACGCTGAAGAAGCTCGATTACCGGTTTTTCTACACGAGCAACATCTCGCTGAAGCGGCAGTTTCTGCTCGATGCGATGGCTGACGGCGTGAAGTTCGATCCGTGTTTTTCGTACGCCGCGTTCGAAGATTCAGAATTCGCGATCAGGCTCGAGCAGCGCGGCCTGGAGATTCATTATCGCAGCGACGCGCTGGCGTACCACGACCACTGGATGGATCTCGAAAGCTTCGCCCGCCGGGAATACCTCGCGGGCAAGATGGCCGTCGTGTTCTATCGAAAGCACCCTCACATCGACGACCTGTTGCGCGTACGTTGGATCGGAGAGTCGCTCGACGACGTACGGGAGATTGCCGCGAATCCGTTGCTGTGCGAGCAGATTGAGGCTCTCGATCGGGATACGGACATCTTTCTGCGATCGCTCGCAAAAACGCTCGAGCAGCTGCTGACGCTACAAGTCACACTGGGCGCGACCGCGAACGGGTCGAAGCTGCCGACGCACGCGATCCGGAGCGCGCTGCACGGCGTGCTGGCCGTCGTGTTCGATGTCGAGCGGAGCCGCGGTAAGGTCGACGCGTGGTACGACGGCGTCGACGATCGCGCGATGGCCGAGGTGGCCAAGCATCTCTTCAGTTGCAATCGCAAGCTCGAGTTCCTTTCCACGGCGCCCGACGAGGTGCAACGGCTGAAGGGGACGATTCAATGGCTTGACGGCGACGTCGCGGCCAGCCTGCGGCGGCGTGTTCAGGAGCTGGAACACCAGCTCGGATTCGGGTTCAAATGGCAGTTGGGTCCGTCAAGGCTTCAACACACCCTTGTCGGAGTCGCGAGAAAAGCCGATTTCTTCATGCAGCATCAGCTTGGCAGCCGGAACGACGGCAGGTGGCTCGATCCGTACCTGGCGGTGCGCGGGAGACTGAAACGCCTGATCAAAGGATCCGGGGAGGCGCCGTCGAACTGACATGGTCACGATACAGCAGCTCCATCCGCAATCCTCTCCTGTAATCGGTCAGGAGTGCCGCTTCGGCCTGGTCGGTGCCGCGGTGACGTCAGTTGATTTTTTCCTGGAACATCAGGGCATCTTGTATCCGGATCGCCTGGCTGCGACCGGGCCGGACGCAACGGTCCGTCTGTATCTCGAGGTCCCCGGCCTGTACCGGCTGCACGCGACGTGGCAATCGGCGTCGGAAGAGTCGGGCTGTACCCATATTCAATTCGAGGCCGGGACGTACGCGGGAACGCCGCGGCTGACCAGGGTCGCACGCGATGTAGAAATCTGGATGCCGAGCGCGTGGGATGCGCAGCTACTCGGCGCGCACGAAGCGACGACGGTCCGGGAGGTGGCGAAGATCCTCAAGCGAGGCTCGACTGTATACGACATCGGCGCGAACATCGGGTTGTTTTCGGTGCTGTTTGCGCGGGCGATCGGATCATCCGGGACCTTGTACGCGATCGAGCCCAATCCGATCTGCGTATACTTCCTCCGCGCGAACCTCGAGCAAACGCAGGCAGCGAACTACACGATTCTTCCGGTCGCAATCGCGAGGAGTCGCGCCGATTGCGGGTTCGCGCTGAACTACGGCAGCAGCATGCTTGGCGTCGGAAGCGATTCACCGTATGCCGGCAAGCACGGTCACCGGATTCAAGTGGGTGGCGAGAGCCTCGACGGTCTGATCGCCAGGTTAGGACTGCGTCCGCCTGATTTCATCAAACTGGACGTCGAAGGCGCGGAAGCCTCGGCGATGGAAGGGATGATGAAGACCATCGAGAGCACAAGACCTGCGCTCATGCTGGAACTCCATGGCCGAACCGCTGCAAGGGATACGTTGAAGCAGCTTTCGCGAGCGGGCTACCGTTACACCGTGCCCGCCAACGGTACCGTCTTCGCCAATGCCGACGATCTCGCCGCTTCGTTCCCTGACCAGTGCGTTCAGGTAATCGGTATGCTTGACGTGTGACGCCCGGTAACGGGCGTCACTGTCACCGCGGGCCGTAGGCGCGAGACGCGGGGATATCCCCCGGGATGCCCCACTGCACCGTGAACTGACCCCGAACGAACCACGTGCCGTTCGACGGACGATAAACGGCGCGATCCATGGTTCCATCGCCGTTGAAGTCGCCCGGCACTGGGAGGTCGCCTGGCGCGCCCCATGCCACCGCGGCCTGGTTTTCCACCCACCACGTCCCGGTCGATCGATCGTACACTGCGCGGTCCGTCACGCCATCGCCATTGTAGTCGCCCGGCACGGCGACGCCGCCCGCGATCCCCCATAGCACTGCGGCCTGGTTGATGACGTACCAGATCCTTGAAGAAGGCCGATACACTGCGATGTCCGTCACGCCATCGCCGTTGTAGTCGCCCGGCACCGGTACGTCGCCGGGGGCTCCCCACACTACCGGGTCTTGACCTTCCACCGACCAGATGCCGCTCGAGGGGCTATAGACCGCGCGGTCGGTGGTTCCGTCTCCGTTGTAGTCGCCTGGCGTGGCGATGTCGCCCAGGCCGCCGAACTGAACCGAACCTTGACTCTGCACGTACCACCGGCCCTCCGATGGGCGGTAAATCGCTCGGTCGGTTGTCCCGTCGCCGTTGTAATCGCCGGCGACCACAACGTCGCCAGCGGCACCGAACTGTGCAGCGAGCTGGTTCTGCGCGTACCAGGAACCCGTCGATGAACGGAACACGGCGATGTCTGCGGATCCGTTGCCATCGAAGTCTCCCAGATGCCCACCGACATCGGTGGTGCCGTCCTCGTTGACATCACCCGGCGATCCTGGCTGGGGAATCGGGAGGTCGCCGGGGATTCCCCACGCTACCGAGCCCTGATTCTGCACGTACCATCGGCCGTCCGACGGCCGGTAGACTGCTCGATCCACGCTTCCATCGTCGTTGTAGTCACCCGGCACGGGAATGTCACCCGCGGCGCCAAACATCGTCACCGCTTGACCGCGTACGAACCACGTGCCGCTCGACGGGCGATAGACCGCAATGTCGGCGATGAGATCTCCGTTGTAATCGCCAGGCACCGGGATGTCGCCGGGAACCCCCCACTGCACCGCAGCCTGACTCGGCACGAACCACATGCCAGTCGTCGGACGATAGACGGCTACCTCCACCGTCAGATCTCCGTCGTAGTCACCGGGCACGGGGATATCACCGCGCTCTCCCCACTGAACCGCACCTCGGCTTTCCACGTACCACATACCGGTCGACGGGCGATACACCGCTCGTTCTGTAGATCCGGCACCGTTGTAATCCGCAGGCACGGGGATATCGCCGGGGATGCCATACTGCACCGCTCCCTGGTTCGGCGCGTACCACACGCCCGTCGACGGCCTGTACACGGCGACATCCGTCGTTCCATTGCCGTCGTAGTCGCCGGCAACGGGGATGTCTCCGGAGGCGCCCCACGACACGGTCGCGACGCCCTCGATGTACCACACGCCTGTTGATGGACGGAACACCGCGATATCAGTCGTCCCGTCTCCGTTGAAATCCTGCGTCACACCTGCTGGTGACACAGTGGTGAACGTCAACGACCAGCCTCCGTTGAAATTGCCGGCATCGGGACCTGTGTCATCGACGACGTACAGGCTCCACGTGCCGTTCGGGTTCGGCCCGTTGAAAACCGTCAGCGAATCTGCGGTGTAGGGGCCGGCAGGCGCAGGCACCGGGAACGTGTCGCCGGTGAGGTAGTTGGTCGGACGGTATGTGCCCGAAGCTGCCACCGTAAGCTCCGGCATCAGCGCAGCAGCGGTGGAGTCGAAGGTGTAGGTGTGTCCGACCCAGTTACCGTCAAAACCAACATCGGACAGGAGAAGGAGGCTCACTCCCGTCGGGCTGACGAGCAGCACGTCCACATCGCTCGCGAAGGAATGGTTGAGTTGTGTGAGCGTCACCGTAACCTTGGTCACCGTTCCGGCCAGACCCGTGACGGAAATCGTCGACGGATAGGGACTCGCCGGTCCCGAGGTAGGAATCGTGATGACGCCGGAATTTGAGGAGGTCGATGTCGTGTCGGTCGGGCCGATGATGCACAGAATCTGCGAGCTCGATGCCGGCAGCGTTTCTGCCGCGACACAAAAGCGACCGGCGCCGGTTTGCTGGATTCCGAGCAGAAACCGGACGTCCACTGAGGCGCCGACAGCGAGCGGCGATCCGGACGTAATCGTGCCAACGGACAGCGAACCGTTGAAGCCGGATCCATTCGGCTGAGATGGAGGTTGCTCCAAGGTTGTTCCCTGAACCGTGGGGTTGGTCGTAGCCGATCCGCACGGCGACCGATCGACTGTCACCACGACAGCGCTCGACGTCCGAGGCCGAAGATCAGCGACACCCGAGATCGACGGAAAGGTCGTGATGTCGACAAGGCGAAACCGCAACCGCGTGAGGGGGAGACCCGTTGTGTTCGTGAACCTCCGCCGAACATCCAGCGTTCCAAAGGTCGAATTGTTGGCAGGATCCGACGTGAAGTCGCGAACCAGATTCGGCGCGGCGTCGAAGGGTTCGCACGAGTCGAGCTTTGATGCCGTCAACACAGAACCGTCGCGGGCGATGGGCGAGCTCAGGTTTGCCGGACCCGGAGCGCCGAGGCGCTGGCCGGCGCCGGCGCTGGTGCCGTTGGTGTCCACAAAGATGAAGTCCGCGGCGTTGTTATTGGTGTCGACCGCTTGAGTACTCGTTGGACCCGGGGTTGTCTGGATCAGTGCGATCGAGGTGCAGTTTCCGCTGCCGGCTGATCCGGTGCAGCCTGCGGCCAGTCGGCGGGTGAAGGAAGAGTCGATGCTGAACGGCGTCAGCGCCGGATAACCGGTGCCCTCTTTGTAGGTGGCATTCGCCTCCGACGTGGAACCGACGGCATCGAATCGATTCGCCAGCGCGTAGCTGCCGCCGCCTGTGTTGTTGTTGAAGAGCGCAATGCCCGCGTTGTCCGGGATGTCCGTCGTGTACGTAGCATTCCCGGTTGCGGTCAGGCCGCCGCCGGCGGGGTACGACGCGAGCGAGTAGCCGACCGAATTCACGCAGAGATAGTGACCCCTGTCAGGAATGATCGTGCCGTTCGGAATCGTGCAGCGTGTCACTCCGTCGGAGGCAGCGAGCCCGTACCCCGTACCACTGGCCGCGGCGACGGTGTGGGAGGCGCCGGAGTTGTTGTAAATCTCCACGAACTCGTCGTTGGCGCCGTTTGGCCCGCGGACGCGAAATTCAGAGATGAGGAGCGTGCCGCTTTGAGCGTTCGCCGCGAGCGGAAGGCACAACACGAAGGCGGCGAAAAGTACTAAGAGTGAACCGGTGCGGCGCCGAACGATCGAATCGATCGAGTTAACGGGCATTTCAGCACCTCACGCTGTAGGGTACGAACCCAAATATGATCAGGGCATATCCCGCAGTGGAGGGACTTGAACAGCTTATCGGTCGGAGGTGACCGGAGGTTTACTCGCTATTCGGAATCTCGTCGCTCACGTCCGGAGATAACCGCGACGAAATGATCACCTCGTTGTATTCGGCCTTGAGGCCGCGAGAAAGATCTTCGATCAGGAAGATGGTGCTCGGCATGCCGCTCGCGCGGTAAATGTAATGCGTGATGTCGTATCCCCAGTGAAACGTGACGAGCGAACCGGAGGGATCGGCGGGGTTTCCGTGGTACTCGGGAGGGCCGTAGTGGATCGCCTCTCCTGTGACACCTCGAGCAGCACGCCGGACGCTATTCTGCTGTTTTCGCACAAGAGGCGTCGTGAAGATGTGAAGCCCGCCGGGCCGGAGAATCCGGGCAATTTCAGCGAACACGGCATCCACGTCGAACACGTGCTCCATGACGTCCTGAGTCACGACGAGGTCGAAGATTCCATCTGCGAACGTCAGCCGCTCCAGGTCTTCATTCCGGTAGCCATGCGGACCGATTACTCCAAGGGGCAGGCCCGGATAGTATTGCGAGCCGATGTAGCCTGATGCCTCACGGGCGAGCCTGGCGCTCACACCGCGCGGAACTGGAGAAGATTCATAGATTCGCTTGCCGCGCCAATCCGGTGCATGTTGCCGCAAACACGCCATGACGGCCCGTTCGCGAGGGATCGACCCACACCCTGCGCATATGAAATGATCGCGAAGCCACTCGTACTGAGATGAAAATTGCGCCGGCGCCTCACAGATGTCACAGTGGCCGTCAATCTTCAAATACACCTGCATCCTCCCGGATGATCCCGCCCCGGATACCTCGCATCATCGTCGCGTCCAGCGCGAGGCCATAGCGGCTCGTTCGGCGTCCGAAAAGAAATGCCGCATGTAGGCGCTCCGTGAAACGGCGTCCCAAAGCTCATCGGAGACCCTGAAGCCGGCGTGCACGGTTGCGCCAGGTGCCGCATTCGTCCACGGAATCTCGAGCGAAGACAATCCGAGCCATCGTGCGATGTCGCGCGACACCGACTCCAGTTTGTCAACGCGATAGAGGATCACTTGTGTTCGGCCTTTTTGTAGCAGCGCGGCGCCGCGCTCCGCATCGAATGGGTGGGCGAACACATCTACGCCCTGAAAGTATTCGTGGTCGAACCAGTTCAACGCATGGCCGACACGTTCGCGGCAGTGGTCCGCCAGGCCCTCGGGGGTGAGGGCGCACGGCACCTCGCCCGCTTGCAGTGATCGCTCGACCGTGGACAAGAACCACGCGAACGGATCGCGCACGCCCGACAGGAACGTGATCGGCGGACGGAACGTCTCAAGAGCCTTCACACTTACAAGTTGTCGGTAGGTCAGACAGCATCCCGGAAAGAATTGGATGAACTCGTAGCCGGAGTGCGCATGCACGAGGTGAGAGAAGCCTCGTCGTTCGAGCGCAGCGACGATGGAATACGACGCCACGCGCCCCATGCCGAACACGTGCACGTCGGTGTCAAGCGCTTGGTCGGTGACCTCGTTTCCCGCGAGCCCTTGAAAGATGCCGTCGTACAGCCAGTGCCCGAAGAGTTCGTACGTGGCGAGATTCGATGATGGCTCGCTGAGTTGTGTACGGTAGTAGTGACGGTCAAAACCTCGAAGAAGCTGGGGACAATAAATCCGGCGTTCCCGGAATCCGGTGTTGAGGAAATGAAATTCGGCGGCTTCCGCCGCCTGGCTCGCGGGGAAGCTGCTCGACACGTCAGCATTGTCTAGGAGATAGCCAGAAGGATCGAACCAGTCCCTGATCAACCGGGCGTACGGGTGACCGAATGCACCTGTGAGGCCTTCGCTCATGCGCCTCACGTGAGGGCGATAACGTCTGTGCGGCGATGCTGTGTCCGCTTCCATCGTTCCTGGCATGCCGCTGATAGGTCGGTCAAGTCCATCCTCGCCTGAGTGTCGCGCGGCAGCGGAGCTTCCAGGTTCGTGAGATGTTTGTCCACCGACGCTGAAGTCGACACCGGCGACTCGATGAATGTCGCGAGCGTGCGTGCCGAGAACCATGGAGAATGCGACCCGATAAAATTCGAAAAAAACTCTCCCCAGTTGTGAGGATGGGGTGCCAACGGGTTCACCGGCGGCTCAGACAGAAGTCTGGAAAACGCCCCAAGGACCCGCGCCCCTTCCTGCTCGCGTTCCATACCAACGTCTCGCAGAATGGTATTTTTTCCGTGATATCGGTAGCCGAGGAGCGGCGTGGGAACGAACGTGGGTTCGGCGAACCGCAGCGCTGAAAGGACGAACTCCCAATCGTGGCACAGAACGAGTTTGTTGTTGAATCCGCCGATGTCGTCGAACAACGCCCGGCTGAAGAAAAAATTGCTCGTGGTGACGGTCACGCTGCTGCATAGCAGCGCAAATCCCGCAGTCGGACAGTTGACGCCGTTGAGCAGGGCGCCGCGATACCAGTGCATCAAAGAATCCAGCTGCCCCCCGCTGACCGCCTGGCCGTATTCGTCGCAGAATTGCACCCCGCTGAACGTAAACGCATGTCGACCCGGGTCGGTCTTTTCCAGAAGACGGCTCAAACGACCAGGCAGGTAGAAATCATCGGAGTTCAGCACGGCCACGTACTCGCCCGATGAAAGCATGACGCCGCGATCGATCGCCGCCGCAGCCCCGAGGTTCGACTGGGTGCGAATGGTCACGTTCCCGATCCCGCATTCATCGGACGTCTGTTCCACAGCCTCAAGGCTGCCGTCGGTTGACCCGTCGTCGATGACGATCAGCTCGACATGCGGGTAGTCTTGCGATGCCACGGATCGGATGGCCGTCGCGATAAATCGGGCGTGGTTGTACGACGGGATAACGACCGAGATCAGTGGCCGGTTCCGTCCGATATGGGCGCCTTTCTGCGCCGCCGCCGGGGTCGGTTCATGTGTCGTCACCGCCTGGCGAGTCGCCTTCAGGTACGCTCGACCGCTTCTGAGATCCGGTTCGAGACAGGCGCCTTCGGCCCATTCGTTCCACGCGTTGATGAACACCACGGGCTGCTGTATGTCGCCGACGCGTGCCTGTTCACAGACCTCATGCAGCCATCTACCGTACAACTCGGGAGAACTGTGATGATAAATGTGTGCTGCGTGCCGCCGGCGCGCGGTGTTGTCCCAGCCGGGCATGACCCCGCGATACTGCCGATACGCTGGCGTGGGGCGAAGCAGCGCATTGGACACAACGCGTCTGTAGTCGTACAGAAATCCTTCGAACGAATTGTCGAGGCGCTCCACGCCGTCGCGGCCGATCGAGTTGTGAAAATACCCGTGGGGCGGAAACTCCACGGATGCATCGAACCCGAAGGGCCGCGGATCTTCAATCCCAAAGCTTTGTACCGCGCACAGTTCGAGTCCCGGCAGTCCCGCCTGTGCCGCAATCTGACGCCAGCGCGCCGCTGTCGCCTGCGGATCCGGAAGAAGGTTGACCCGGTACACCAGCAGGAGCGGCTTTCCTTCGACGCGGATGTATCGAGGGTCCCGGAGCAGCGGCAGTACGTCGACGATGAACGCCTCATCGGATTCTGACGTGTGTTCCTGCGCGATCAGGACCTCCTGATCGAGTCCGTCCCAGGTTCGCGTCCAGTTTTCATTTGCCCAGCAAATGCAGAACGGAAAATCGGGCTTTCCCGTCTTATACACCTCCTCCAGCGGCTGCTGGAGCAGTTTGCGGCCATTAAACCAATAGTAGTAGTAACAGAACCCGAAGATGCCGTACGCCCTCGCCAAATCGGCTTGCGCCTGGCGGGTCTCGTGCAGACGGAGGTCGTAAAAGCCCAGCTCGCCCGGGATGCGCGGCTGATCGTGGCCCTTGAACGCCGCTCGCCCCTGGACGACATTGCGCCATTCGGTGAATCCAGGTCCCCACCAGGCGTCGTTCTCCGGGATCGGGTGGAATTGGGGCAGATAAAACGCGATGAGTTTGACGTCGTCTGGTGACACGGCTCCTCGGCTCAGCGATGCGCTGGAAGGTGACGGCGCAGGGCGTTGCCACAGGCGTCATCGACGATGTCTAAAATTGTGGCGAAGTACTGGTCGAACGAATACTCTGTTTCAGCGCGTAATGCACCAGTCCTTCCGAGCGCGCGGCGCATCCCGGCATCGCCCTTGAGGCGGCGGATGGCCCCGGCCATCGCATCGACATCGAGATACGGCACCACAATTCCGGCGTCGGGTCCCACCGCATCGGGCGCTCCTCCCGATTCTTCGAACACGACGACAGGAAGGCCCGCATCCATCGCTTCGAGTACCACAGTCGGAAATGGATCTTCTCTCGACGTCAGCACGAACACGTCGCTGCCCGCGTAATACACCGACGGATCGGCGACCTGCAGGATTCGAAACCGTTTCGAGAGGCCCAACTTTTCGATGTCGTGGAGGCACCATGTGGCAAACGGCTCGTCTCGCCCGCCAATCCATGTGAACGCGGTGTCGTCATCGTCGGCCGCGATCTGCTTTGCCAGCGCCACGAACATGTCGAATCCCTTGCGCGGGCAGGCGAAGCCGCAACCCATGACCACGAAGGTGCCCGGCCCGAGGTCGAAGTGCTTTCGGACGTACGAGCGTGCGAACGCTCGTTCGGTCTTGAACGGATTCGTGTGGATTACTCCGTTCGGCGCCACCGAAATCGGTGCCGCCGTTCTTGTGCTGCGGACTTGAAGAAGTGTGTCAGCCATCGATGGTCTCGGAACAACAACGCGGGTCGAATGGCTGAAGATCTCTGAGAGTTTGTCCGCGCCGAGCAACGCGACGCTCGTGGTCAGCTCATGCAGGAGGGCCACCACGGGGATGCCGTGTTGCGCAACAGGGCCGACGAAGTCTCCTGTCACGACCGTATTGCACACGCACACTGATGCGTTCAGCAGTGACAGGACGTCGGCGACTTCCGTGGGCGTTACCGTGGCGCCAAGCGCGGCCAGATCGACGGTGGCAGCGCACGCCCTGAAATCGTTTTCCAGGTCGCCGCCCTGAAGGCTGACTAGGTAGAGGGGTTCATCGAGGTGCTCGCGGAATCGGCGAACCAGGTTCAGGAGTATGAGCGGCGCTCCAGAAACGGATAAATCGTGGCTGAAGAACACGATTCCGCCGGGCGTCGGCGCGGCGGTGGCACCGCTGCGCGGGTCTTGGAGCAGCAGGCGGTAAAGGAGGGCCCGTTGGCCTCTCGAGAAGTCGACAGAGCGGGTGGTCGGAATCAGCTTTGGCTCGACTGAGGCCAGATACGACATGATTGGCAGTGGCGAGCGGTCCGCCCGCCAGCCGTGGAATAACGGACTCGGCAATTCGCCTTCGGCTTCGCCGCTCAGGACGTAATGCACGAGTGGGTTCATTCCAGCGGCGATCACGTCCGGTCTCCCGGCCGAGTAATAGCGCGTCGAAAAAAAGGGATGAGGATCATCGCCCGTTTCGGTCGCAGTACGAAGATAGTGGGCAAGCGGCGTTTCATCTCCGGCCCGCAGCTCGGGATGCGCATCGAGGTAGAAACGGCCATCGAACATCGGATGCGGCGAACGTCCTTCGCGGCCGCCAGCCCGAACGTAGTGCTCGAGAGGATTCATGCCGTCTGCGCCAACGTCCGGGTTCGTTCGCAGATAGAACGAGGTATCGAACAACGGATGCGGGTCTCTGCCCTCCAGCGCGCCTGAGCACAAGTAGTGAGCAAGTGGGTTCTGACCCACCCTCGCATCGGGAGGAACACCGTGCAGGTAGAACGCCGTGTCAAAAAGAGGATGAGGGTTCCGGCACTCTTCAGACCCATGAGCGAGGTAGTGTCCCAAGGCGCCTGACGGGAAACCGTCCACG
>WUUC01068132.1_pt1 | contig 14746 bp, 12 predicted proteins | sample 6278441 | NCBI WGS metagenome assembly WUUC01 (sample SAMN13675441, study PRJNA597444) | soil metagenome | isolation source: soil | place: USA: Washington | collected 2017-10
AGAGGATGCGTCGCTTTGTGGATCTCTCGATTACGATCGAAAACGACAAGCCATCGGACCCGCCGGGTCTCGAACCGAAGATCACCTATCGCCAACACGCTGAAACCGTCGCGCAGATGGCGTCGTTTTTTCCCGGCCTTACCCCCGAAGATATGCCGGATGGCGAAGGCTGGGCAGTGGAGTCCGTCACCTTGTCGACGCACAACGGCACGCATATGGACGCTCCCTGGCATTTCCACTCGACCACCGACTATGGCAAACGCCGGGCGCCCAGCATCGATGAGACGCCGCTTGAATACTGTATGCGTCCGGGATTGAAACTCGATTTTCGACACTTCGAGGACGGGCGTGTGGTCACCGCGGATGAAGTTCAGGCTGAGCTTCGTCGGCTCAATTACGAGCTGCAGCCGCTCGACATCGTGCTCGTGAATACTCGCGCCGGTGCACTCTTCGGCCAACAAGGCTATGTCGATGCCGGTTGCGGGATGAGCCGGGAGGCAACGCTCTATCTCACGGAACGCGGCGTGCGCGTAGTGGGCACCGACGCCTGGTCATGGGATGCACCCTTCTCCCATACGGCCAAACGCTGGGCGATAACGCGAGATCCAAAAATCATTTGGGAAGGTCACAAAGCCGGCCGAGAAATTCCGTATTGGCAGATGGAGAAACTGCACAACCTGGAATCGTTGCCGCCGTTTGGTTTTGAGGTGGTCTGCTTTCCGGTCAAGATCAAGAATGCATCGGCAGGGTGGACGCGGGCAGTGGCTATTTTTGAGGATCGAGCATGAGGCTAACCGCTCCTCGTATTGAGCCGCTGACGATCGATCGCTGCAACGACGAACAACGGGCCATCCTCGAGCCTTTCGCGCAGCAAGGACGCCTTTACAACATCTACTCGACGGTCGGACACACACCGGCTGCGCTGCAAGGGTTCTTGGCGTGGGGCAGTTACGTGCTGCGACGAACGCAGCTCGACCCACGCGAGCGCGAACTCGTCATTTTGCGCATCGGCTTTTTGTGTAAGTCGGGCTATGAATGGGCGCAACATGCGCGCCTCGGCAAACAGCACGGAGTGACCGACCAGGAATTGGCCCAGCTGAAAATCGGTCCTTCCGATCCGGCCTGGACTGCTCGCGAACGGGTTTTGTTGCACGCTGCAGATGAACTTCATCGCGATCGTTTCGTCAGCCAGGACACGTGGCAACGACTCGGCGAATTCCTGGATATGCGGCAGCAAATGGATCTCGTGTACGTCATCGGCCACTACACCCAGGTTTGCATGATCCTCAATACGTTCGGCATCCAGCTCGATGCCGAGTTGCAACTGGATGAGGAACTTCGCGGCTAGAGAAGGACTTGGCCGACGATTGTTTCAGCTCGATCGAGTTTGCGTGCAGCACAAAGGAACAATGCCTGATTGATGTTTGACGTCACCGCATCGCAGCGACGTACGTCCAAGTCCATCTGCAACCCATACACCTTAGCCGCCTCCACCGCGACTTCGGTTTCGTCGAGTTGGAACAGCGCAAGCACTGGCCCTCGATGCGCATCGATGCGCAACCGCATTTCTCGCGCGAGACCCGCTTCCGGGTCTTTCGCGCTGACTAACCAGCCGTCGATCCGCAAGAAGGAGATGCTCTGCGGGAAATAGGGAATCACGTATGACATCGGCGCGTGTCCGGTCATTACGATCAGCGTATTGTCGGGATTCTTGAGCGCGGGCACTTGCACCGATACATAGTCGCCGCTCCAACCCTGCCGATCGCTGACATCGATTCGCACCCACGCCTGCGCCAGAACCAATACCGCGAGCGTCGCGACAATTCTTCTTTCGACACCCATCGGCCACATCGAGATCGCCAATGCAATCAGCAGCGGCGCGAGCATTTCGAGCGGAATAAGATATCGATAGATCGCGAAGACGGAAATCCATGCAACATAGGAAGCTGCAGCGAAAACGAACAGAAAAGAGACCGTCGATTGCACGACCGACCCACGTATGACTCGGGCATACAACAGATAGAGAGCGGTGAACGGAATCAGGATATAGAGCATCAGCACATGTGCATCGCGAAAGACGGATTCCGACACTTCACGCGAATTGAGCGTGAACAAGAACGGGAACAGCAGTGTCTCGGTTAGGCCTTGCGGCTTGAAGTTCAAGTCCCGATGACTGGCCGCCGCCAGCAAGGGCGACTGGAAGAAATCGTTGAAATAGGGAAAAAGCGGGTTACCGCTGAATCGCCACAGCTCCCAAATCCAGAAACCGCCAACGACCAGCAAACCGGCCAAGGCCGCAGAGCCGAAGGTTACAGCGCGAATCAATCGTTGTTGGATTGAGCCGATGAAGAGCAACGCCACGCCGATGCCCACTGCGTAGACAGCGATCGTCAGCTTAAGCGCAACGGCAGCGCCCACTAACAGGCCGGCACCGATCAGCGGCGATTGTCGATCGTCGTGTCGACTGAGACTGCGGACGATCAAGATCAACGCCGCAACGACCCCAATGGCCGCTGGCACATCGTTTGCTGGATCGCCGATTTCCTGGAAAGCCCCAGCGCCCGCAATGCCGAAGACCGCGACCGCGACAGCCAATGCCGTACGAACTTTTGCGTCCTGGTACGGCAGGACTAAATAGGCGAGAACACCGACGAGTGCGACAGTAAAGCCCGCCATCGCACCTAGAAAGACGCCACCTGCCCAGGCCGGTAAGTGGGTCGCAATCAAGTAGAGCGGCACATCGGACAGCGGGTTGTAGTACGTGGCGTGGTGCCCAACGGCGATATCGATTCCGAATCGATCGTTGAGCAGCGCGAACGGGTTGTACCAGTGATAGTTGAAGTGGTCCCAGCCCGTTTTCTTGCCGAGCAACAATGCGGCTATGGCGTACAAGACAGGTGCTGCGAATAACAAGGCCACGTGCACTTGCCGCAGCGGCCAGCTCGATGCCGAACTACCTACTCCGCCGCGCTGGAGGGAGACCGTGCCGTCGGAAAGATCCATAGACTGCTCACAAAATAATTGCAGAACATTCCTGCCAAGGATCCGGCTGCAGTCCCAAGCAGAAGTTGCGACGACGACGCTCCTTGGTACACCACCCACGCGTGGTACACACCGAGATTGATGCACGCGCCCAGTGTCATAGCAAAGACGTAACTGGACCACCGGCGCATCGAAAAGGAGCTGCCTGCATCGAAAGTGAATCGCTGATTCAGCCAGAAGGTCACGGTGGCGGCCGAAACAAACGACAAGCAACGCGCCGGCAAGGGTGACACGTCGAGCACTTGGACCAATAGCAACAAGATCGTCGCATCGACGACGAATCCAACAGTGCCCACCGCACCGAATCGCAGCAATCGCTTCATGGTCACCGCTAAGATGGCTTGCGCGTATCGATGGACAGGAGGTCGACCGCCGGGTCGGCGACGTACCGCTCCAATCCCATATGATTACCCGCAAGATACATCAACCGCTTCAACTCGCGGCGTCCATGCGTCACGGTGTCTAACACCAGTCCGCAACTCCACGCCCCACCCGCGCAAAGCATCAAGCCGACACAGAGCACGGCGGTGGGCAAGCGCGTAACAAGGCCGGTGTTCAAGTACTCGAAAACGATCGGCACGGCCAATGCGACCGACACGAGGGCGAAACATGCACCGATCAGGCCGAAGAAACGCGCTGGGTACTCGCGCCGATAGAGCGCCATGATCATTCGCAGAATGCGAAAGCCGTCCCGATAGGTATTCAGCTTGCTCGCGGTCCCCGCGGCGCGCGCGCCATACGGCGTTTCCATCTCGCCTATGGGCATCCGTAGTTCGAGCGCATGCACCGTAATCTCGGTTTCGGTTTCAAAGCCTGCCGACAAAGCGGGAAACGACCGCACGAAGCGACGCGAGAAGACCCGATAGCCGGACAAGATGTCGTGGAACTGGCGGCCGAATAGCCGCGCCACGCAGCCGGTCAGCAATGAGTTTCCGAATCGATGACCCGGTCGATATGCCTCTTGCACGGTGTCCACCCTGCAGCCAACAACCATATCGAGCTTTTGCTCTTCCAGATAGCGAATCATTTTCGGTGCGCTGGCCGCATCGTAGGTGCCGTCACCGTCTACCATCACGTAAATATCGGCATCGACATCCGTGAACATGCGGCGCACGACGTTGCCTTTGCCTTGACGACCTTCCCGCCTCACGAGTGCGCCCGCAGCTTTTGCGACTTCCGCCGTGCCATCCGTCGAATTGTTGTCGTAAACGTAGATCTCCGCCTGCGGTAACACTGCGGCAAACTCTGCGACGACGTTCGCGATGGCTTTCGCTTCGTTGTAGCACGGCACCAGGACTGCGATGCGATGGGTTTGCGACTGGTTGATCGAACGCCATTCGCCCTGAATACTGCGCACGCCATTGCCCTCATCCGCGGCACGATGACCGTCGTGATGGGTGAGTTCGCCGCGAACATTGGATGACCGTGCACTCATAAAAGTCTCCCCGGTGCCCAACGACAATCTCTCCCGAATAGTCGAAATTGTCTGTGCCTGGTGTGACAACAGTATGGCGAGTGCGCGGGTTTCTTGCTGTCGGCGCGATCCGACGTTTGCTGTGGACGACAGCGATTCACCTGCGCCAGCATTGTGCATCGACTTCGTTTGATGCACTGAAGTGGTGATGCACTGAAGTGGGCGATCATCCCAGCGCGGCTATTGCGAAAAACCTTTCCCGCTAGGCAAGCTCAGCGCTTTCGCTATCGTACATGCCGAGAGCAGGCCTCAACGGCAAGCGGGGTCAAGCGATTGGCGCAGTGCCTATGGACGAATCTTTGAAGCGGCCCGTTTGAAAATAGACCTCGCCAAACCACTTGTGCGTAACGGTCATGGTGAAGCGAAACCAGCCGTCTCCTTCATCCCGATGCTCCACATGCGTGACACCGGGCGGGAGCGCATCGGGAACGCTGACATGCAGCCCCAACCAATCGAACCGATAGCCTAGGCTGACGAAGTGCAAGGCGCCGTCGCGCTCGAAGACTTGCAGCGGCATTCGCAGACCAGCCGGCAGCGCCTCGACGAAGTGACCGTCGGCGTCAAGTTGCTTGATGCTGCTGACGATGCAATGCCGATCTGGAAACCGATAGGTTCGTTCCCACACCATCCCTCCTTGGCCGTTCTCGAATACACGCACGGTCGCCGGGATGTTGACGCCGACTGAAGGCGCGATGGGTGTGCGGATCAAACGACAGAAGAACGCCAGCAGGCGACCTGGCCAATTGGCCCTGACGGTTTCGAATTCACCCTCATAGCTGGCCGTTCGGATTGCATCGTCAAATCGCGCTCGGACTGCCGCGGGCAACCGGAACCATCCCTGTTCTCCGACCGCCTTTCGGACGCTTGCGTGATGGCTGCAAGCACTCGATTCGGTGGCAGCGCAGTGGAAATCCGTTATTTGAGTGTTTGCTGCAATCCCTGCAGAAAAATCGGCGCTAGGTACACAATTCACATCTTGAACTGCATTCGCGACAGTTAATTCAACTTTGTCGCGGCGACTCGCATTCATCTAATGCGCTCCTTTCCATAGTCGTATTCTCATCCTTTCCAGCGCCCGTGATGCCATCTTACGTACTCTGCAATCTGCATCCATAGGCACAAACCGAAAACGGTGCAGGTGTCCCGCTGTCGGAGACTTCCCACAGAGACGCGGCGTGCAGGGCCGCCATGACGGGCTGTGGGCTGTGGGCTGTGGGCCGGATCTGAATATCAGCCTATCGAGTCTGCGCAAGTGTGTCGGCTCTGACCTCAAAGGATCAAGCTCACCGGAACTTCACCTCCCTGAAGCCGCAAGCGACGCGAAGCTTTAACCGTTCCGCATTCTGGCCACAGCCTTCAGCCCACAGCCCACGCCCTCGCGCCCTGCGCGCAGCGCTGCTACGATTGCAGGATTCCAGGCACGGAGTTCGACTCATGTATCGTTCGCTTGACGCGGACCAGATCATCGCCACTGCGGCGCAAATCAGTCGGCGAGTCGCCGAACGATTTCCCGGTTCCGGTTTGAGCAAGGTCGCACTGGAATTGACGACTGAGGCTCATCAGGCGGCACGGACAGCCAAATGGCTGTCCTCGCCGCACAAATGGATCCGCGGCATCTCGATTGGGGTAATTGTTGGATTGTTGGCGCTTGCAGTCAGCACTTTGCTGCTGCTGAATCTGCGCGTGGAATTGTTTTCCAGCGTCTCCGATTTCTTACAAGGCCTCGACGCGGCAATCAACGAACTGGTGCTGATTGGCGCGGCCGCGTACTTCCTGTTGAATTGGGAATCGCGACGCAAGCGAATGCGAGCACTGCGCGCTCTGCACGTTCTTCGATCGATGGCGCACATCATCGATATGCATCAACTCACCAAGGACCCGGAACGCCTGTTGGCACCGGGGCAAGATACGCCGTCGTCACCTGTGCGAAAACTCACCCCATTCGAGTTGACGCGCTACCTCGATTACTGCTCGGAGATGTTGTCGGTGATCAGTAAAATAGCCGCGCTCTATGTGCAGGAGTTCGACGACCCGGTCACGCTGGCTGCGGTCAACGAGGTCGAGAATCTGACCGGTTCGTTGTCGCAGAAGATGTGGCAGAAGATCATCATTCTCGATCGAATCGTGCCGCACGAGTGAAAGCGCTTGGCGCGGCCGACTTGCTAACCGGCCTGCTGGCTTGCTGGCCAGGAAAAGAAGATGGATCTATTCGAGTGCAGCCAAACGCCGACAAGAGAAACTATTTTTCAAACGTGCGACCACGCACCCCAGTTGGCCTTGCATAAACGGCCACAACTTTCCGCGGTCAGCCAATTCCCACAGCAATAGGGAACGCACGCTTCGATGAGCCGGCGCAGGTTGCCGATATGCTCGCGTCTCACTTCCAGCGCTCCGGGTGCGACCATGAACAGCGATAGCCCTTTCGATCCTACCAACCCCGCCTTGGCCGACGACGAATCGTTCGCGCGACTGTGGGACCTCATCAAGGATTGCCACTTCGGCATGCTCGTGACATCCGATGGCGAGGGCGCTCTGCATGGCCGCCCTATGACGACAGTGCAAAAGCATTTTGGAGGCACATTGTGGTTTGTCGTGCCGACCATATCCGACGTCGTACGAGACATCGCCTACAACGACAACTGCTGTGTAACGTACGCTCGCACGAGCATGTCGGATTTCGTCTCTGTGAGCGGCACAGGGTCCGTCCTGATTGAAAACGCTATCAAGGAAAAATTATGGAATCCGATGTTGCAAGCGTGGTTTCCACAGGGGCCGACTTCGAGATCCGTTGCTGTGCTGAAGGTGGACGCTCAACAGGCGGACTATTGGGATTCGAAGAGCAACAAACTGGTCCAGTTGTTCTCCATGGCCTCTGCGTATCTGACCGGAAGAACGCCAACGAACATCGGTGAACATCGGCATTTGAATATGTGACGGACGGTCCGTCAGAACGCGGGCACCGTCATCCCGTTGACAAACGGGTGACGTCAGCCAAGTAATAAGGCGTCCAGATTGGTCAGTTCGTAAAGCAACGGAATGCTGGGGTGCTGTAGCGGATCTACCGTTCTTCTGAGCTATCATGCGCGCCCCTCTTCTAGAGACGCGCAGATGCTCGAACATCATGTCGACATAGCAACCGCCGACGGGCAGATGAACACGTTCATCGTCCATCCAGAGGAAGGCGGTCCCTTTCCTGTCGTCTTCTTCTACATGGATGCGCCCGGCAAACGGGAAGAACTGCACGACATGGCGCGCCGCATCGCCAGTGTCGGCTACTACGTGATCTTGCCGAATCTCTACTATCGCCGCACCCGGGAATTCACGATGGTGCGTGACGATGAAGGATTCAAGCGCATGTTCGAACACATGAATGCGCTGCGAAACGAGATGGTTATCCGCGATACGCACGCCATGCTCGACTATGTCGATGCTCAATCCGCCGCGAATTCGCGCGCTTTGGGAGGTGTGGGCTATTGTATGAGCGGTCCCTTCATCCTGGCAGCCTGCGGTGCTTTTCCGGACCGTTTCAAGTGCGGCGCGTCGATCTATGGCGCCAACCTCATGACGAAATATCCCGATTCGGCGCATCTGTGGTCGGACAAAATTCGGGGTGAGATGTATTTCGCCTGTGCGGAAATCGACAAATACGCACCGAAGGAAACCATTGACGCCTTCGATGCGCACCTGCGCACTACAAATCTGAGTTATCGGCTCGAGTGGTATCCGGGGGCAGAGCATGGCTTTGCGTTTCCGGAACGGCGCGGCATCTTTCACAAACCGAGCGCGGAGCGTCATTGGGAGCGACTGTTCGCGCTGTTTCAGCGGAATTTGCGCTGAACTATCGAGGCGCCGTACTCGTCTGACGACCCGACGCGCGATTGACTCTCGCGTAGGTGGCGGCTGTTTAAAGCTGCATCCCGTTGCAACGGGACATGCAAACGACTCGTTTAGTCGTTACCTAGATAACAATGGGCAGTCTGATGACGAATTCGCTGCCTTGCTCGGCGCCGTAGCTGAACGCTTCAATCGAGCCGCTGTGCATCTGCAGAATACGCTGCACCAACGTCAATCCAATTCCCAGCCCGCCCTGTGCGTTGTGCAAGGTGCGCTCACCTTGCTTGAACAAATCGAAAATGCGAGGCAGCAACTGCGCTTCGATGCCGCTGCCATTGTCGCGAATGCTCACGACAGCCTCGTTGGAACGCAACGCCAGATGCACCCAAATCTCGCCTTCATTGTGCGTGTATTTGGAAGCGTTACTCAATACGTTGACGAAGGCCTGCGTCAGGCGCTCTTCATCGGCCATGACATAGAGCATCTCCGGGGCCAGATCGACGTGAAGCCGCTGCGACTTCTCGGCGATCATCGGCACGGCGTCCAATGCATGCATTAGGACCGACTGCAACTCGACGCGGGACGTTCGCAATACGAATTTACCCTGGCGAATACGCGTGACGTCCAGTAAATCGTCGACCATGCGTGTCAGTTGACGCACCTGTCGCTGCAATACGTTGCTGGCACGATCCAGCAATTCGGATCCGCCAACCTTCTTGACGATCAAGGCGGCATTGCTCAACGCGCCAAGCGGGTTACGCAGTTCGTGTCCCAACATGGCAAGAAACTCATCGATGTATTTTTCCGACGTTTGCATCGAATTGAGCATGCTGCGTTCCGTCAGATCGCGGGTGACCTTGGCGAACCCCATCAACGTTCGAGTCGAGTCGTAGACAGCGGTAATCACGACGTTTGCCCAGAAGCGCGTGCCGTCCTTGCGCACCCGCCACCCTTCGTCTTCGAAACGGCCTGTCTCTGTGGCCACTTTCAATTCATGTTGCGGCCAACCTTTTTCCACGGCATCCGGCAAGTAAAACTGGGAGAAATGATGGCCAAGAATTTCATGCACAGCGTACCCCTTCAGCCGTTGCGCACCGCTGTTCCAACTGGCCACGCGCCCCATGGGGTCCAGCATGAAAATGGCGTAGTCGCTGACGCCGTCGATCATCAACTGCAGTCTTTGCTCGCTGGCTCGCAGCGAATCCTCGTAACGCAAACGTTCCGTCAAATCGCGGGTAATCTTTGCGTAGCCACGCAGTGAGCCATCGTCGTTGTACAGTGCGGTAATGACGACATTCGCCCAAAATCGGGAGCCATCCTTCCGCACCCGCCAGCCTTCATCCTCGAGCCGGCCATGTTGCTTCGCCAAGCGCAACTCGGTGGCAGGCCATCCTCGGTCGATGGTTTCCTGCGGGTAGAATCGAGAGAAGTGCTGGCCGATTATTTCATGGGCAGCATAGCCTTTGATCGATTGCGCACCGGCATTCCAAGTCGCCACGTACCCGTCCGGTGTCAGCAGAAAGATCGCGTAGTCGCGTACGCTTTCGACCAGCAGCCGGAAAGTCTGTTCGTTGGCCATTGCCTGCGGCTCAACGGCATCATTGATGGGCTTTTCAGTAATGGTCTGCTCCAGACTGCTGCATCGGTCAATGAGAACGCACGCGCGCCTGCGCGTCAATTGTAGAGGCTCGAACTAAGTGACACTTAACAAAAGCTCGCAGTGATACGCGATGAACAAGTAAATTGCCGGGCGGCGCTGCTCTCACATATATTCGACATATGGCGAAGCAACACAAGCAGTCCTTGTTCGACCGGTTACTTGCTCGACTCAGCCCCCCGTCGGCGAAGCAAAAGCCTGTCACGCCTGTGCGGCAGCCCAGGCCTTTCCAGGCGATTTCCATTATGCCGGGCGGTCGCTGCTGCGATGTCGCCCGCGCCATGGAGGGCGATAGGTTTCTCGCAAAAAATGCACCGCAGTTGCCGCTATACGATTGCACAGAGCGCGACGAATGCAGTTGCCGGTACGTCAAGCATGTCGATCGTCGCGCCGATTCGCGCCGTTTCATGGACTTTGGCGTGCGACAGGCACTGTCATCGAAAGAGCGGCGTGTGACGCGCGGTCGCCGCGCCAAGGACCGATAACGAAGACCCGGCCTACGACGGGCACCTGGATTCGCGCGGCATCTTCTGCCATTTCCTACAGTCCGGCACAGCAGCGTCCTACGGCGCATTTCAAGGGCATTGCGGAGACTATCCCCACCAACCTTCAAGGGGAAACCGTTATGGATCCGCGAAGTGCATTGCTCAGTGTCTGTGTCGGATTGGCGTTGCTGACAACCAGCTGCGTGACGCCCGATACCGAACCTACCTATACCTCCTCTACCGACTATGAATTCCGCCGACGTCCGAACGAGCGTCTGTATGAAGCGCCCGTGACCGATGTGCGCGCGATCGTTGGGCCAACCGAGCGTCGATGCTGGGTGGAACGTGAACGCGTTTCTGCAACCGGCCCGACGGTAGGGGGCGCCATTGCGGGAGCAGTGGTCGGTGGAATTCTGGGACATCAAATCGGCAGTGGCCGAGGTAACGATGCGGCGACGGCAGGAGGCGCCATCGCAGGCGGAGCGATCGGCGCAACAGCGGGTCGTCGCGCTGCTTACCGCGATGTCGAACGCTGCGAAGTAGCGGCGAGCACAAGTGTCGAGTACTGGGATGTCACTTACGAGTGGCGTGGCATCGAGCACCATGTGCAGATGACGTCGCCGCCGGGACGTGCCGTCACGGTTAATTCGGAAGGCGAACCGCGCGAATCGTAATCGCGAGTAGCAAGGCCGGCTGGCCCGGCCTTGCCGCTTCCGCAGCGTCTCATTGCGCACGTGACATCGAAGCATGGCGAGTTTCATGACTTGACGACCTCTGCACTCTTGAGCGAACCGAAATCTGCGAGTAAACGCTCCAGCGAATCGAGATCCACCGGCTTCGTAAAGTGATGGTCGAAGCCTGCCGCCCGTGCCCGTTCTTTGTCGTCCTTTTGCCCCCACCCCGTAATCGCAATCAACAAAGCCCGCTTGCCCCAGGCTTCGCGCCGGATCCTGCGCGCAGTTTCGTAACCGTTTAGTTCTGGCATGCCGATATCCAGGATGCAGACTTCAGGATGTTCACGCGCACCGACCCTGAGCGCTTCTGCGCCGGAGTGCGCAATCGCGATCGCGTAACCTTGCACTTCCAGCAGGACTGCCAAGGACCGAGCGCCATCGACATTGTCATCCGCAATCAAGACACGACACCGATGCAGGCCCTGCCGCTTGGCATCCTCTAAATCCTCGGTGACGCGCCGATCTTTTACGATGAGCGTACGCGGCAATCGAATCGTGAAGGCGCTTCCCTGCCCCACGCCTCGACTGATCGCCTCGACCGTTCCGCCATGCAGCGTGACCAACCCTTTCACCAAAGCCAAGCCGATACCGAGACCTCCTTGACTGCGATCCACCGCGCTCTCCACCTGCGAGAACATCTCGAAGATCTGGCCGAGGCCGGAAGGATGGATCCCGATGCCTGTGTCTTGCACAGTAACGACGATGTCGTCGGCGATCGCTACGGCAATCGTGATGCGGCCGCCGGGATCCGTGTATTTGGCGGCATTCGTCAGTAAATTGGACAGCGCTTGCGACAGCCGCAATGGATCCACTTCCAAGTGCAAAGGTTCCTGCGGTAAACGAACTTCCAACACATGATGTCTAGATTCGAACAGCGGCCGCGCTGTCTCTACAGCCGACGTGACCAGCGACTCGAGCGTGACGTGGTCTTTCTTCAGCTCAAGCCGACCGCGAGTGATGCGCGACACGTCCAACAAATCGTCGAGCAGCAAGGACATGTGCTGCACTTGACGGGCGATGATATCTCTCGCCCACTGGCGTTGACTGTCATCGGCGGCGGCCGTATCCAAGATTTTGGCCGCATGCCGGATCGGGGCAAGTGGATTTCGAAGCTCGTGCGCGAGCGTCGCGACAAATTCATCCTTGCGGCGGTCGGCCTCCCGCAACGCTTCTTCGGTTTGCTTGATTTGGCTGATATCAAGATTGATACCTGCCCAACCCCACGTCTCGCCGTCCATGCGAACACGCACGCCTCGCGCAAGAATCGGATGATAGACGCCGTCTACCCCGCGCACACGGTGCTCGCGATACCAGTGAGTGCTCTGGCTGCGTACGCATTCCTGCCAGGCGGCAATGGTCGCCAGTGCATCGTCTGGATGCAGCGCATCGCCCCAGCCCTCGTTCGAGCATTGCTCCTGAGTGAGGCCTGTCAACTTCAGAAACGAATCGCTTGCGTACGTATTGCGGCCGTTGGCGTCGCAGATCCAGACGCCGAAATCGATCGACTCGCCGATGGCTCGATAGAGACGCTCGCTGGTTCTCAATGCCTCTTCGGCTTCTTCGCGGATGCGCACCTCTTGCTTCAATGCCGAGTTCGATTCCTCCAGCTCCCGCGTGCGGCCTTGCACTTCGTCCAGCATCTTGTTGAACGCATGAACCACCACGCCAATTTCATCGTCGGTGGTTTGCTCTGCGCGCCGCGAATAGTCGCGGTTGGCCACGACATCTCCCGCTGTCTCAGCCATCGCTTCGAGAGGCGTGGTAATGACCCGTTGCAGCACGTTCGACAGAATCATCGCCGCAACTAAGCTCGCGAGCGTTACCAACGCGAAAATGGTGACGTACGCACGAACGCGATTCTGCAGATCGTAGCGTGCGCTGATGTAAATCACGCCCAGGAATTCGCCATTTTGGACGATGCGCTGGGACAGCTCCAGGCGATTGCCGTCGATACGCACGCCACTGTCAGCCGTCATTCGAGTCGGCGGCGCTGCGGCGCCCGGGCGCTGATACTGGGCATAAAGTGCGCCGGCCGAGTCATACACGACAACAGAGGAAATGGCCTCTCGTGCTTGCAAAGCACTGAGATTGCGCTGAGTCGTCGGCCGATCGTCGAACGCGAGCGCAGGGGCAATGGATCTCGCCAGAATTGCAGCTTCAGTATTCATGTCTGCGACCCAGGACTGCCGATACACCAAGACATCGTGCGCGAGCATCGCGATACCGGCAAGCAGTAGTGCCGTCGCCGTCGTTCCCAGCACCAGCGCGAGAATCTTCGATCGAATCGACCGCTGCAGCGCTGTTCCCTTGGCCCGCGTCGGCGTCGTGGATTCCTTTTCGGATGCGCCGATCATCGCTGCACCCCACCTTGGCGACACGGGGCGACCACGCCGCCCGCCTGACAACCGGTTCCGCCGGCAGGCTGCGACTCGGTGCCTTCCACTCGCAAGGCCAACGCGAGGAGCTCAGAACTGATCCTGAACTTGGCTCGTTGTGCCGTGACGAGCGAGACCTCGAAGCGCACCCTATGATCGACCTCCCGGAAATTGATCATGCCGCCCATCTCTAAACCCGATGAGTCGTCCGTTACGATCAGGACCGGCTTGCGGGCGATCGACTCAATCAGCTTTTTTACCCGATTTGAACTGCCCGCACGGATGTACAAGATACTGGCATCACGCAATTCCGACAGCGATGTGATCTGCCGGACACGTGCGGGACGGTTCTTGATCTGCAAGGTCGGCAGGATGCGGTCCAAGTGGTCGGCGACGCCGGCCGCACCGAGAACCGCAATCGTGAAAGGCTTCGTCTCCGCGGCGCCAGCGTCGCTGGACTCATGCGGCCATTCGATGTAACCGGCAAAACGATAGAGATAGGCGGCCTTGATACTTTCTTCCGAGTACGGCGTGCCCTGGGCCGCCGTCGGTTCCATCGGCAGGCAAGCAAGCACACACAACCACCCGACAGCAAATCGTTGCATCGATTGCGCCGCTGAAGTCAGAAGCTCCATCGCGCCTCGGCAAACACGCTGCGCCCGATCAAGGCGTCCCCCGCCACCGGCGATTCGCGATGCGACGGGTGCAGCAGATTGACGCCGCTCAACGAGAGATCGAGGGACTCCGTAATGCCCCACCCGATGCGTGCGTTGAGCTCGTAATATTCCTTCAATTGCGGTTCGGGCAAGGCGCCCACATACCTGAAGTTCAAATCGACAGTGACTGCGCCCGGGAAGTCCATCGACGATCGCAGCGATGCTTGCGCGCTCGGATCGTTGGTGACTTGCGCAATGCCGCCGAGACGGCTTGCTCCGGGTTCGAATTCAAAGTCCTGCTTGAGCACTCGCACGCCCGGCGACAATCTCCAGCCTTTCAGCACCTGCCATGTGGCCCAGGCTTCGGCGCCGTAAGTAGTGCCGCCAAGTAGATTCCCCCACCGCAACGGCAGCAGCGTTGGCGTCGCCGATACTTCGATGCTGCGGAGATCGTCATAGTCGTTGTAAAAGGCCGCAATGGAATACGAG
>WUUC01234096.1_pt1 | contig 14742 bp, 13 predicted proteins | sample 6278441 | NCBI WGS metagenome assembly WUUC01 (sample SAMN13675441, study PRJNA597444) | soil metagenome | isolation source: soil | place: USA: Washington | collected 2017-10
AGAGCGAACGCGGCAGCTGCACCTTGTCCGAGAAGTAAACGAGCGCGATGTAAACGTGCCCGAGCACCACATACAACGAAGCGACACCGCGCAGGCCGTCCAGATATGGCAGCCGCAAGCGTTCGCCCAAAGCCCTGCCCTCGGTTGGCGCGAGCGGTGTCGAGCTCGACACAAGCTTTGCTTCCACCATGACTGCTCGCCGACACGGTATCACGGTCGCCCGAGAGCAGGTCATTTCCGACAGGCGTGAACTTTCCTACTAGCCCGCCATCCTGGGCAGCAGAGGCCGTATCCCGAGCTACTTCTTGGTGGGAACGGTCACGACGGCACTCACGACCTTGGATACGTGAGGACAAGACGGATTGTCCTGACAGACTACCGCGCGCGCCTCGACTACGATATGGCCGCTACCACCGCCGCGCGTGACGAACCCGACATTCAGGCGCGGCACACGCTGCATACCTTCGTCGAAGGTGGGCGTGCCCCCAACATGCTCGAGAAACTTGGGAACGCTCAGGATACGAGCCTGCGCATAGGTGATACGGGCCCTGGCATCGACGCTCATCGGAATCGTGCACAGTACGTACGAGCTGCCCGCCTGGCAGGCCAACCTCGCCGTAAATCCAGTGGCAACGTCAGCCTTGGCTACGCCGACGAACCCCAGCAAAGCCAGCGCGCACGTCGCCAGGCGGGGCACGCCTTTCCCTTTCGGAGCCAACTTGGCCATGACGATTAGCCTAGCAGGCTGCCTGTTGCCGGCCAACGGGTAGCCGTACGAGGGCTCCCCGCTCCTGGAACGAGTCCTAGCCGAACCCGCCTGCCCGGCTCTGCTCAGTGACGCCTACTCGGCGCGGCTCCAACGCCGCCGCAGACGCGCGCAAGGTTTCTCGATACCGAGATAGATGCCGTAGGCCAGCAGAAGCGATGCGGGGAAGCCCACGACCCCGCGCATGAGTGGATCCAGGTCGAGCTGATCGCGCAAGATGGAGAGCACGACGTCGTGCAGCAAATAGAGCGAGTACGACAGCGTGCCCAAGAACCGAACCGCACGCAGGTTCAGCAGGCGAAACGGACCCCACGTCGGGAAGCGGATCGCAGCGATGAAGATGGGGAAGAGGGCGAGACCCTGAACCGAGTAGCGCACGGTCTCGCGCAAGCGCAGATCGTGAAACGTAAAGGTCCATAGAAGGGCCAGGCAACCGGCGGGAAAAAGGAGCCACTTCCAGACGCTCGGGCTGACGCGAGACTCGCCGTCGAGCACCGGGTTCCCGAACGTGGCGAGGCAGCAGCCGAACAGGATGGAGTCGACTCGCGTATCGCTGGCCACGAACGTTCTCAGCTCGGGCGCGTCGAATACCAAGACCAGCACGCAGCGCCAACCCAGCACCAAGGCACACAACGCGCCGAAGCACCAGGCATGCTGCCGCCCGCGGCTGAAGGTCCGGGTTACGAGCAAGTAGACGGCGGGGAACACCAGATAGAAATGCTCTTCGACGGCCAGCGACCAGTACGGCGTCGTCCCGACCGGCGTCTCGTCCCAGCCGTGCCAGATGATCCAGTAGTTGGCGAAATGGAGCGCCTTGGCCAGCAGCGCCGGTAACGGCAATGCATAGCCAAATACGATGGCGGCAATCGTCGCGAGCAGCAGCACGAAATAGTAGGGCGGCAGAATCCTCAGCGCGCGCCGCACGTAAAACGCCTTCAGGCTGACGAAGCCTTGCGCAGCCGATTCCATGCGCAGCAGCGTCGTGATGAGGTAGCCGCTCAGGAAGAAGAAAACCGTCACCCCAAAGGGCCCCGGTACGCGAATGGTCTCCGGCGCCAGATGAGAAGCGAACACACCCAGGAACGAGAAAGCGCGAATTCCGTCCAACGACGGGATGTAGAAGCGCTTGGTCGCGGCTGGCCCCTGCGCGCTAGGTGCGGCCACGCCGATCGCGGTCATTCAGGCCTACCTCGAGCGCGCATACACGGCATCCGTTATCACCAGCCCTTGGCGCGAGCAATAGGACAGAAGCCTCTCGTCGTCCCGCATCCGCCGATGCTTGGCGCCAAGACGACGCGGCTTCTGCCATACTGAGTCGCCGATGCGGCAGTTCGCAAACCTGCTCTTGTGGCTCGTGCTGACCGCCGAGATCGAGGGTTACACTTTCTACGGCAAGTGGACCACCCCCCTGACGACCGTCGGCACGTTCTTGTTTCGCACGCTGTTCCAAATCGTGCCGTGGGACGTGCTCGTCGTCGCCGCCATCCTCGCAGCGCAGCACCGGCGCAAGGGGCTGTCCAAGCCGCTGCTTCGCTCGATGCTGATTTGCGTCGGCGCTGTCGCGGGGGCCTGGCTGTGGGGCGTGCTGCGCGGAGGTAGCGCTTACCAATCGTACTATCAGCTGCACTCATTCGCCATGGGCCTGGCCGTCGCGTTGATGGTCATGCTCGTCTACCGAACGACCGCGGACATCCGCAGCTTGGGCCGAATCATCGCCTTCGCGGCCGCCTATCGAGCCGTGACGCTGATCGTCTTCTATTTCGTAGTCGCCAAAGATCTGCCGGAAGAAATGGCGACGCTGACGGATCACGCCGATACGGTGACGTTCGTCGTCGGGTTCTTCATACCGCTCGTCAATTGGATGCTGCGGCGAACCCCCGGCTCGCTGTTGATCGCGCTCGGCATGATAATCTTGATGGGGATCGCCATCGTGCTCAACAATCGGCGCATCGCCTGGTTGGGCGTCGGTGTCGGGGTGTTGATCTTCTACGTTCTCCTGCCGCCGGGCCCGCTTCGGCGGAAGGTCAACCGCTGGCTGCTGCTGTTTTCACCGTTAATCGTGGGTTACATCGCGGCGGGCTGGGGCAGCAAGGCACCCATCTTCAAGCCAGTCGCTTCAATCTCGAGCATGTTCGGTGAGAACCAGGACACGTCGAGCATGATGCGCGACATCGAGAACTACAACCTGCTCGTCTCGCTCAAGACCAACCCGCTTCTGGGAATGGGTTGGGGTTGGGAGTACATCGAGCAAGTCCGAGCCATTGACATCAGCGGAGGCTTCCCGCAGTACCGTTACCTACCGCACAATAGCCTGTTGGGCGTGGTGGCGTTCAGCGGCATGGTCTGGTTCGCCGGCTTCTGGCAGCTATTCACGGTCACTGCGTTCTTGCACGCGCGCGCCTGGCTGGACGCGAAATCCATCGTCGTGCGCGCCGCAGCGGTAAACGCGATCATCGCCCTCACCATCGTGGTCATCGAAATGTGGGGCGACGTCGGCTTCAATCACATGTTGGTGCAGACGACGCTGGGCGTCGTGGTCGGTTTGGCGTCGCGCTTGCCCGCCCTGGCAGAGCGCGACCAACCTGCTCAAACTCTGGGCAGCACGTAGAGCACCGCTATCACGTAGCAGACGCAAAACACGGCCGTACGTTTCCGCACTACCACCACCCCGCGACGGCCTTTGAGGTGCTTTTTGGCCGCCGCGATCGGGATCCAAAACGTACCGATGAGCAAGCTCATCAGGATCAGTTTCTGCATGGTGCTACGGCAGCGCGGCTCTCACCGACTCTTGAAGGTCGTGGGCGCGAAGCAAGGTAGCCGTGCCTCGTCCCAGGCAGGTGCGGGTGTCTTGCTCTTGAAGCCCAGGTTGTCGAAGTGCCGCTTGGCAATGATCTTCTGATGCTTCTCTTGGAAGGCCATCACCTCATCGACACCCGAGTGATAGAGCACGTCACCGAACGTGATGTTCACGGGCCCCTTGGGCACGCCGCGCTCCGGCAGATCGACGCAGCCGTAAGGCTGGTCATTGAGGAACAAGTAGGCGCGCTTGACGGAGAAGAAGGCGTCGAAGCGCGTGGGCTGATCCACGCCGGAAAGCTCGGAGGCTTCGGGGATGGGCGGGCGGGCAACCACCTTGTTACCATCGAGGATCTTGTGCATGCGAGCGGACGGGCACTGATTGTTCACGTTCCAGTTGACGTTCTCACAAACCTGTATTTCCCCGAAGAAAGGCCAGTTCGCCGAGCCTTCCGGAAAGGTCTGCACGATGAGGGCGTTCGACGTGGGGAACGTGAACTGCACGGGCAGCTCGCCGCTGGAGACGATGAGTTGGGGGTAGCGGCGCGAGGTGGTGGTGTTGTCGACCTCCATGGTCACGTGCAGGTACGAGTCGTCCACCATCTCGCCCTTCGTGGTGGGCGAGAGCCTGAATTTGCCACCGACGTCGGCCCCGACATCGGCGTACGTCACCCACAACTCACCATGCACGACCCCGACACCGATGCGATTGGGGGTCGTCGAGTTGAAGCTGAGGTCCGCGAAATCGAAGACCTGACGATACTCTTTGAAGCAATTGTCGATGCCACACGGGTAATCCCAGCCACCGGCCATCAAGTCCGGAAGTGTTTCATCCGGGCCGAAGCCGGCGAACCAGTCCATTTCGGGCTTTGGGCCCGGCTTCACCTTCAAGAAGGTACGCGCAATGGGCCGCGGCCGGTTGGCTTCCTCGTGTTGGCCGTTGATGAACACCTCGCCATGCTCGGCCTTCGCGCGAATGTCCTCGATCGTGAAGAACGGCGGATAGTCGATGGTATCCTCGTTGCCTGCTTCCTTGGCGACGGGCGCCAGCACGCCCTGGAAGGGGCAACCGGTGTCGAGCGCCTCGACCACCAACGTCGTTTCTTCGGTGATACCGGACCAGTGCAGATTGAACATGGGCTGTTCGGAGCCTTGCTTGCGAGCACGTTCGAAGCGAGGTTGACCTGCGACGAGCTCATCGTGGCTACGCCCGCAACCGTTCAGGTAGAAGACGCGCATCAAAGGCACCGTGTCCGCGCCAGCCGACGCGTCCAAGATACTGAAAGCGGTATCGGCGCTGCCTCGGTGATCGGCTTCTGGCCCTGCGACGAAGTAGAGTGAATCCTTCGGTTTGGTCAGCACGGCACGCGCCCCGTCGCTCGGGACGTAGAACGCGATGCCGTCGTCGCGCCAGCGTTGAGCCAAGAGCATGCTGCGCTCGTCCTCGGACACGACGTACTTCTTGACGCGAGTCTCGCTCCAGCGCTGGTGGTAGCAGTCGTTGTCGCCGTCCCCAGCAGGATCGCCCATGGCGTAAACCGGGATGCGCCCGGCCCCCGGCGTCACGTAGACGTAGCCTAACGTGGCATCGTCCAACTTGCGCTTGTAGCCGAGCACGTCCGTGTCGCCCTCGACGACCGTCTTGACTGACTCGGACTGCCTGAAATCCTGGTCGTCCATGGTAACGGTGCGGGCTTGCCGATCGCCCGCACAACGATAGGTGGCGTTGGCGACGGTGACGGCGCCGTTCTCGCCGGCCGTGACATCGCTGTCGGGCGGCAGCACGTAGACGCGATAGTCTCTGGCGCCCGCAACGGGCTCGAATTGAATGTCGACGCTGTCACCTACGGTCTTGCTGCGCACGCCGAGGATCGAGGGCACGGGCGGCAGGGCGGATTGTACGGATGTATCCGGTTCGCCGGGAACGGAAGGTAGCCCCGTCGGCCCGTCGCCGGGTTTGCTGGGACCGTTGGGTCCCTCCGTGGCGCCCGATTTTCCGCAGGCGAGCGCCAGGACACCGACGACGGCCAACAGCCCCAAGTTTTGCATTCGTTTCATGTTCCAAACCCTTCCAAGAGATGCATCGATGTCGATCTCGTGTCGCAGAAACCCCGAGTCCCGCTCACGGTTGCAGCAGCTCCGCTGCTGGGCCGGGACCGTCGAGGGCCCGTAAAAACGCGACCAAGTCAGCCTCGTCACGGCTGCTCAGCTCGAGCTCGTGAACCTCCTTCTTGCCCGGGAAGCCACCGACGTCACCGCCGGAGTCGAAGAACGCGATCACGTCGGCCAAGGTGAGCATCTGCCCGGTATGCATGAACGAGGGTCGCTGCGACACGCAGCGCAGGCGGGGCGTTTTGAAAGCACCTTCGAACGCCGCGCCCGAGTCCGCCGGCAGTCTGCCGTCGTCGCCGTCGCTGAAGGCGCCGCGAACGTTGAGGGGATCGCTCATCACCAGCGGAAAGCCTTCGGCCGCGCCGCGATCGTTCGGGTTGAAAAACGTCGTGGCTACCAGCTCCGCTTTCAAGCCGACGTTGTGGAACTCATCGTCCGAGAGGTGCGGACCCGAGTGGCACTCCACGCACCTACCTCGACCGATGAAGAGCTCGGCTCCGCGCTGTTCGCCGTTGCTGAGCGCAGTCGAGTCGCCGTTGACCCAGGCGTCGAACCGCCCAGGACCACAGGACAGCAGACGCTGGTAGGCGCCCATCGCCTTGCCCACGTTCACGATCACGCGCGTGACCGCCTCCTGATCCGGCACTGTCATGCCGTCGAACTCGGCGCCGTCACCGGGCGCGCCGCGCATCGGGTGCACACAGCGATTCTTCGAGTCCAGCTTGCTGCACCCGGTCTCGGCGGCCGAAAGCGGAGGAAAGCGCGATTCGTCGTCCAACGGCGGCAATACGCCGAAGATGGCCTCGTAGTCTTCTCGGTGAAGCAAGAAGATCTGCTTCGCGGCAAACAGCCGCGAGCTGTTCATCTCCACTGGTGACTCGATGACGGAGAAAATCTGGCTTTGCAGGGAATCCCGCTGACCGTCCCACATCAACAGCCGGCTATGTGCGACGTCCAGTAAGGACGGCGCACGGCGGCGACCCCAGCCGGCGGCCAGCGAGATCTGACGGCGAATGGTGCGTGTATCGGTGAAGGCCGAAGCGGCGACGTGGCAGCTACTGCAGGCCACTTTGGCCGTGTCCCCCTGCTGCCCCAACGCTTCGGCAGAGCCGTCGTTGTCGCCATCCAGCAGCGTGCCCGAAAACGAGGGATCGAAGAACAGCTTCTGACCGAAGCTCGCGGCTGCGGCGTCGTCGGCCCAGCGGTTACTCACGTCCGGTGGCGCTGGAGGCAGCGAGACAGGGGCAAGCTCCGCAAGCACGGCCCGCTGCTCGGCCGTGAACGTCGGCGGGGCGCCCTCCTCACGTGGGGCAGAGCTGGGCCCACGACTCGAGCTGCCGCAGCCGAGCAAGACGGCGAACACCGACATCGCCAAGGAACGCCACGAGCAGCGCACACGCAAGTCGAGCTTGCACGCACGGTGAGCTGAACCCGAACCGTTCCAGAGCATTCCGCCCCAATCGTGATGGGTGCCCGCTGCTGGGTCAAGGCCGGCTTAATGGGTGAAAAATCGGGCGCGCCTTAGCAAACTGGAAATCTGGTCGTAACGCAGACGCCTTCGTCTCGGTACGACCGAGCTTGCGGCGCAGCGCCAACCTCGCCTACCCTCCCGCGAGCTTTCAGGATGCGTACTTCGATCGTCGCGCTGACCCTTCTCGCAACGTCAAACCTTTTCGGGTGCGGCAGCACCGCACCGTTCGTGTGGCACACCCAATTGGCGGCGACTGATTGGCAGCAGGGCGGGCAAGAGTACGTGATCGGAGTCGGCGACGGCTTGGAGATCAAGGTCTACGATCAGGACAACGTGTCCGTGCAAGCGCATGTTCGCGACGATGGTCGGCTAGCCCTGCCCTTGGCGGGTGAAATCGTGGCCGCTGGGAAGACGCCCCTGACGCTCTCGCGCGAAGTCGAGCAGCGTTTGAAAGAGTTCATCGTCAACCCGCGAGTTACCGTGAACGTGACCGAATCCGTGCCGATCTCCATCAGTGTGCTCGGTGAAGTCGGCTCGCGCGGCACGCTGACGCTCAAGCCGCCGATCACGCTTATCCAGGTCCTGGCGCAATCCGGTGGTCTCTCGGCTTTCGCCGACGAGGATTCCATCTACGTGTTGCGCAAGACACCTCAGTTCAAGCGCATCCGCTTCACCTACGATGCGCTCCTACGCAACACCGGTGGCGCCGCCACGTTCGCGTTGCGCTCGGGTGACGTGGTCGTCGTGGAGTAGCAGTCTCAGCGGAGCGCATGCTGCTCGGACCCGTTCTCGCCGCCGTCACGATCACGGTTTCGGATGCCACCGGCGCCGAGGCGCGCTCCACGCTCGGCGATGACGAGGCGATCGCCGTCGACGTCTACACGTCGCCAGCTGCGCGCGCCGCCGTCACTTTTCGACGGTCACAGCTCAGCTTCGGCTACTCACCGCGCTTCGCGTGGGTCGGCGTGCAGGGCGACGACCCCGAGTTCGCGCTGATGCACGGCGCCGACGCCGCCTACGACTGGTGGACTCGGCGCCTACGCTTGTCTCTCACCGTTTCCGGTAGCTTGGGCAGCCAGTCCTACCTGAACGCAGCCCGCGACTTGGCAAGCGCAAATACCGCGGCTCCGGCGCCAGGCGCCGATCCGAGCGCACCGGAACCTCAGCCACCGGCCGCCACGTTCTTCCCGAGCAGCGACGTGGTCACGACGGGCTCATTGAGCTCGTCGCTGTCAGCGTTCTACACGTTCAACCAGCGCTGGCAAGGCGGGTTGGGCGTCGCTTACTCGCTTTCCGGCGGACTCGGGGAGTCCAGTGAAGTCATCCCGATCAGCCGCGGGCCTCAGGCCTTCGCGTCCGTCTCGCACCAACTGACGCGTCGGGACTCCCTGACCAGCAGCCTCAGCGGCGGCATTACGGACGTGCCGCGACTCGACAGCCGCTTCATCACCATCTCCATGATGCAATCGTGGAGTCACACTTTCACGCCGCGGACGACCGGAACGCTGGGCGCCGGCGCCTCGTACTTGCGCGCCCGCACCGCCGACGCACCCACCGAAAATTCGGTACAGGCTGCTGGTGGCGTGGGTGTGAACCACGCCACCGATTGGATCAGCGACGGCTCTCTCGGCTTCTCCGCCGACGCTCAGCTAGGCACCCGCTACAACCCGCTGCTCGGAACCGTTGATCAGGTGGCTAGTGCAACGGCAGGCGCCAGCTACGCGAAGGACCGTCTCTCGCTGGGCCTGAGCGCTGCCGTCAGCCAAACACTACCGGTGACGGCAGACGATGCTGCATTTGCGGTGGGCGCCGGAATTTCTGCCGGTTATCGACTGTTCGAGCTGATGGGTCTCTCGTGCGGAGCGGCCTGGTCGCGCCAAGTACTCCCGAACTCGCTCGCACAAGCCCCGCCCAGCGCCGATCAATGGAGCGCGTTCGTCGCGGTGTCCGTGGCGGCTCCCCCCTTGAGCTTCTGAAACCTTCCGTGACCGCACCGCCCCCCGCCACGCCTGACCGGCCTCGCCCGCCCGGGCCGTTCCACATTCCGTCGCTGGACGGCCTCCGCGCAGTCTCCTTCTTGATCGTCTTTCTCTCCCACGCTGGGTTGAAGGGCAAGGTGCCGGGCTACTTCGGTCTCAGCGTCTTCTTCTTCTTGAGCGGCTATCTGATCACGACGTTGCTGCGCATGGAGTTCGATGGCGCCGGCACGGTCAGCTTCAAGCAGTTCTACCTGCGCCGCGCGCTACGCATCTTTCCGCCCTTCTATACGGTGCTGGCACTCGCCTACGCCGTCACCGCGCTCGGCCTGTGGGGCGGCACGCTGAGCTGGCCTGCGGTCAGCGCGCAGCTCCTACACTTCACCAACTACTACATCGTGGCGAACGGCTGGTGGGAAGGCATTGCGCCCGGTACCTGGGTCTACTGGTCCCTCGCCGTCGAGGAGCATTTTTACCTGTTCTTCCCGGTCGTCTACCTGTGGATGCGAAGGCGAGGCTGGTCGGCGAGCCAACAGGCGCGGCTGATCGTCGGTGCTTGCCTGGTCATCCTTGCTTGGCGCTGCGTGTTGGTGTTCGGTCTCGAGGCGTCAAAGGACCGCCTGTACGTCGCGACGGATACGCGCATCGATTCGATCTTGGCAGGCTGCTTGCTCGCAGTGTGGAAGAACCCCGTACTGGATCGGGATGGTCCGAGCGATCGCCAGTTGGGGTTGTTGTGGCTTCCGCTAGGCACCGCCTGCGTGCTCGTCAGCGTGTTCGTCGCGCGGACCCTGCCGTTCGAACAAACGCTCCGCTACACGCTGCAAAGCTTCGGGCTACTGCCTTTCTTCCTCGCGGCAATCCGTTGGTACGACAAGGGGCCCTTCGCGCTCCTCAACACGCGGCTGCTCAAGTACCTGGGCCTGTTGTCGTACTCGATGTATCTCACGCATACGTCCGTGATCTGGGGCCTGGAGCATTGGCTCGCGTGGCCGGAGCCGCTTCGGGCCGCCCTGGCACTGCTCATTATCATCGCGCTCGCCTTCGTCATCCATCACGGGGTCGAGAGACCGGTTGGCAGGCTGCGCAAACGTCTGATCGCGCAGAAACCAGCAGCCTAGCGCTCGGCCTCGCGCGTGGTCCGAACCCAGGGGGCGTCCGCCTTCCCCTCACTCCGATCGGCCACCGTCATCTTCCAGACCACGTAGACCGGCGCGAGCGCAAGATCGGCCAGACCTCTCGCACCAGTCCCGGACAGGCTCCAGCCTCTGAGCACGTACGCGCTGACCGAGCCGAGGCTGGCGCTGAAACCCGCGAAGGCTAGCCACGCAGGGCCACCCCACGCCACACCGGCTACGGCGGAGCCTGCGCTCCCGGCGGCAGCGCCCACGACCAGCCGCGACAACGGCGGCACGAGCAAATCGAAACCCAGATCGAGCAGGACTCGATTTCGTTCGAGCACGCCTCGTTTGAGCAGACGCCAGCCGTGTGCGCGTGACAGAGCCTTGCGGCCACCTTCCCAGCGGGCTCGCTGTGAACGAGCGGCCTTGGCTGAGGTCACCATTTCGCCGTAGACGTGTGCCTCGTCGGCGTAGTGCACACGGTACCCGGCTTCACCGAGGCGAATTCCGTATTCCACGTCTTCCACGATACTGAAAGCGTCGTGCGGGACGCGCTGCAGAATTTCGCGCGTAAAGCACATACCATTGCCACGCAGTCCGGCTGAAAGCTGGAGATGCTCCCTGCCACGACTGCGCACGATGTGGAACGAGCCGAGCGCGATCGCCATCAAGCGGGTGCGCCAAGACTCGGACGGGTTGCTGACGGCGTAGTCGGCCTGCACGGCGTGCGCGCCGCGCTCGATACGAGCGGCGAACGCGCTCAACAAGTTCGGCGACACCGACGTGTCGGCATCGACCACCACGATGGCGTCGATGTCCGAGCTGGCGCGCTCGAATGCGTACTGCAGCGCGTAGCCCTTGCCGCGCCGCTCGCTGTCGGTTCGCTCGAGCACGCTCGCGCCCGCCTCGCGCGCCCGCAGCGCGGTGGCATCGCTGCAGTTGTCGGCTACGACCACCACGGAGAAGGCGTCGGCAGGGTAGTCCAGCGCCAGGAGGCTGCGCACGGTCGCGGTAATGCCGAGCTCTTCGTCGTGCGCAGGGACGACGATCTGAAACCGGAATGCCTTTCCTGGGCGCGGCGCTTGGGGTTCGGCCGAGAGCAGCACGAACGTGAGCAGGTACCCCGATGCCGCCACGACGGGCACGGCAGCAGCAATCAGGCCGAGACCAAGCACGCTGGGCATGGCTTCAACTATCGGACTTGGGCGGCCAATTCAGCTCGGCCAACAGCGGGACCCCCAAGCGATAGACCTGCCACCGTTCGACCACACGCCCCTTGCGCAACTCGGCGAGCAGCGCGACTACGAGACCGAGCACTAGCGAAGCGAGAATGCCCCCCGCCAGCAGCAGCGGCACCTTGGGCTTGAACGGTTTCGAGGGCATCTCAGCGGGAGCGACGATTTGATAGCGGTGCTTGAATGCAGCCTCGGCTGTGTCCAAGTCGACCTTGGCGGTGCCGATCCGGTCGCGCAGCGTGGCGTACTTGCCGACCGCACCGCGGAATTGCGCGCTGACCGCCGGGTCGAGATCTTCATTGCCCTCTTGCATCAAGCGCATGATGTCCGCTGGTAGCGGCTCAACGCCTGGAGCTCCGGGCGTCCCCGACGATGAGGGGATTCGGCCGACGCGTGGCCCGCCTTGCGCTTCCAGCTCGTCCGCGGCAACTTTCGACCTCAGCTCCTGATTCAGCGCGTCGACCTCCGCCTTGAGCGCATCGCTCTGACGGACGTCGGCGGAGATCTGCAGGAGCGCGGACTCCGCGGCGACGACCATGGGATGCGCAGGCGTGAACTTCGTCCGCAAACCCGACAGCGTCTGCTCTGCATCCGACATGCGGCGCTGCCGCGTCTCTTGGACTGCCTTCAGGGCGGCCTGCTTCTCGGCGATGGTGGCGCGGAGCTCACTCAGATCCTGCGGCCTACGCGGCGGCGGCGCGGCTACGCGAGCGGGCGCGGGTGCGGACCCGGGCGCAGACGGCGCTTCTCTGGTCGTCGCTTGATTCAACTGCGCGAACTGCTGCTCGCGTTGCGATTTGGATTGCGTCGCATACTTTTGGATCTCGTCACGAAGCTGGTTGGTGTGACCCTCCAAGATCGAAATGTATTCGGTGATGGTCGAGATCTCTGCGACGCGGCGCGCGCGCAGGTAGCCTTTCAGGGCGGCGTCTGCAATGTCCCTGGCCGACTTGGGGTCCGGCCACTCTGCGTGAACGGTGAACTTGCTCTCGTTCCACGCCGGAGGCTGGACCCAGACGGAGGCCTGCACCATCGAGATGAGGATGTCGCGCTTGTCTCGTTCGGACGGCACCCCGCGAACGTTGTCCGACAACCAGCGCTTGAAGCGGCCCAGCGGGCTCAGGTTTTGCTCCCAGCGCTTGGGCATGTCGAGCTCTTTCACGACCTCGGCCATGTTCTCGCGACTGACGATGATCTCCGTGGCATTCCTGAGCGAGCCTGGATCTCGATCGCCATCGAGGATCTTGTTCTCTTTGACCGCGAGCGTGATGCTCGACGCGTAAGCGCGCGGCCAGACCGCGACGGCGGCCACCGTCAACGCCAGGCCCACCGCTGCCGTCCCCAAGGCGCCGCGTCGATGCGATCGAAGCGCTCGCTTGCCATAGGCCAGGTAGCTCTTGACCTGGTCCATCGCCGGCACGCCAGAGCCGGAGTCTTCGGAGTCTTCGTCTTCCATGGGTCTCGTGACCGAACGTCGCGCAACGCTACCTTGCGTGCGATGAATCGGCAAGGAACGCCCAGGAAGTCGGAGCCGATGACGTGACGGGGCAGCCCTCCTGCCGCGGCGCGGTCTCACCGTAACGTCGCTCGTCCGGGCGGATGCGCGACTATTTTAGGGTCGCGGGCGGCGCCGCCCGTAGAGGCGAGGTCCAACGACTGGTACGAAGTTCGGCTTCCCTGCTCGCGGACTAGGTGAGCGTCGCGTCCGGACGGAAGATCGCAGAGCCGATGAAGCGGTCTTTGCCGATCTTCTTGACGGTCAGCATGGCCTCACTCGAAACCATCTGCTCGAACAACAGACAGAGCAACGACGTATCGGCCGATTGCGCGATCGACTCCGTTACCGGATTTTGCGACATGGGTGCGAGCGCGATCAGAATGCGATAGCCGTCCTGCCTGCAGTGCCGGATGTCTTCCATGAAGGCCAACACGTTCGAAAGCTGCACCTCGGTGCCGTCGGCGATTTGGATCGGCGCCGCCAAGTGCACCATGCCGGTCCGCGCTAGCGTGGTGGCGATGGAAGGCGCAAACTCATTCGGTGCCCCGGCACTTGCCGGCACGATGGCGAGTGAAGACCAAGGTTTTGCCTGCAAAGCCAACCACAGGCGCTGCCACGCAACTCCCCTCCAAGGCTCCATCGCAGCCGCGGGACGAATGGCCAGCGAGGTAGTAGGTTTGTCGTTCATCCCGGACGGGGGCAGCATAGCGACCGCCATCCGCGAGTCAAACGAGAGGCTAGAGCACTGAGACTGTTACCACGGCCACAGGGCCGAAAAACCCGGCTGATTCGGGGCAGAGCTGCGAGCGCGAGCGCGTCTCGATCGTTGCGCGAGGCCGGCGTCAACGGATGAACCCCATGTCACCTCATCCTCGTCGAGCAGCGCCGATGAGCGCTTCATGTGTCGTGGCTTCCGGGTACCGCGCAGGCATAATGGCCGCTGAACCCGCGTTGGAGCTGCCATGCGATTTTCACCCTTGGACATCGCCTCCGCCTACCTGGTGGAGCTCGAGCCACACCACGACGAGCGAGGCTTCTTCGCGCGAACGTTCTGTGAAGAGGAGCTGGCGCGACACGGGCTGCCAGTGCGCTTTCCGCAATGCAATCTGTCCCACAACCCCGCTTCTGGCACGTTGCGCGGCATGCACTACGCCGTTTCGCCGAGCCAAGAAAGCAAGCTGGTCCGCTGCAGCGTCGGAGCCATCCACGACGTGCTGCTGGACGTGCGACCAGGCTCGCCGACCTTCGGCAAGTGGATAGGATTGGAGCTCAGCCGCGAGAACGGACGTGCCCTGTTCGTGCCGCCCGGCGTTGCCCACGGCTTTCTTACGCTCCAGGACGATACGGACGTCATCTACCAGATGGGTGAAATCTATCGCGCGGATCTGGCCCGCGGCCTGCGCTGGAACGACGCCGCTTTTGGCGTCGTGTGGCCGAGCGAGCCCCGCGTCGTCTCAGAGCGCGATGCGACCTATCCGGATTTTCAACGGCCCGCTGGTTGACCGTGTTTCTGGTCGGCGGCGCGTTCATGCCTTGATGGCCGGAGCTAGCGGCGGTATGCGAATCGATCAGTGACTACGTCGCGAATTCCCGTTGCTGGGCCATGGGTTACCGAGCGTGAGATAGCGTACGTCGCCGATGCCGCTGCCAACGACTGGTATGGCGGCGCCGGCGCTGCGCTGCGCAAGTTCGAACAGGCATTCGCGGCCAGCGTCGGCGTGAAGCACGCGCTGGGTGTGCCCCATTGCACGGCGGCGCTGCACCTTG
>WUUC01048282.1_pt1 | contig 14738 bp, 12 predicted proteins | sample 6278441 | NCBI WGS metagenome assembly WUUC01 (sample SAMN13675441, study PRJNA597444) | soil metagenome | isolation source: soil | place: USA: Washington | collected 2017-10
AGCGGGTTTGTCACGATGACAAACCCCGGTCTTTTTTGCGGAAGCAGGATAGCGAGAGCAAAAAAGGTGGAGGCAAAGCAGCTACATGGGTGAGGCGGTGTCTTTGAGCAATACGCAGTATTGCTCCGCCGAACGCCCATGCAGTTACCACTGCATGGGCTGGGGTCGCTTGCGACTATTTACGTCGCGGTCCCGACAAGCACTTGCGGCGGCCGGCGCGGCCGAAATAGTCGCGACGAACTCAACCAATGGACAGTCATAAACCTAGCGAAGCGATGACAAGGGGGCACGCTGCGGGGCGGCGGTCAAAAGACGTTCTGCACCGCGCGCGCCTTAGGCATCAATTCCAATACGACCGCTGCGATTACTTTGCCTGAGCGAGAAGTCGGTGGTACACAGTTATTCCTCGGTTACTCGTCCCATCGTTCCGGAGGCTTTATGAATCGCCGTCACTTACTGCTGGCGCTCGCCGCAATGCCAGTCATCGGTTCTGCCCAAAGTCTCAAAGATATGGCGGGAGCACTCAAAGATCCGCTCATTGCCCTGCTGATGAACCAGCTGGGAATTACGAACAACCAAGCCAGTGGTGGTATGGGATCGCTGTTGACGTTGGCGAAGGGCAAGATGAGCACCGGCGATTTCAGCAAGGTGACGTCTTTGTTGCCGCAGGCGACCAAATACATGGATACAGCGAAGCAACTTGGTGCGGTCGTCGGGCCGCTGACGAACTCGAAAGGGCTCAACGATTCATTCGCCAAGTTAGGTATGAATAAGGAGACAGCCGCCAAATTCGTCCCCACCGTGACCGACTACGTGGGCAAGGTCGGCGGCGAACCTGCGAAGAACCTGTTCGCGGCAGCGCTCAAGTAAGCGATGCGGCGAATCGCTCTCATCGGCGACTACAGCGAGAGCGTCGTTGCGCACCGTGCCATTCCGATCGCTCTGCAGTTGTCGATCGAGACACTGCAGGTTGCTGTGTCTTGGGAGTGGGTGCCTTCAAGCACGCTGATGTCACGAGCGGCAGTCGAGCCGTTCGACGGTGTTTGGTGCGTGCCGGGGAGTCCCTATGAGAATACTTCAGGCGTGATCGAGGCAATTCGATTCGCGCGCACGGCCAGCCGCCCTTTTCTTGGAACCTGCGGCGGCTTTCAGCATGCGATGCTCGAATACGCCGAAGCGGTCTGGGGCGTGAACGCCCTTCATGCGGAGACGAACCCGGAGGCTGCGAACGCAGTGATCGCACCGTTGGTTTGTTCGTTGATTGGCGTCGCCGATAGCCTGATTTTCGAGAAGGGCTCGCGCCTGGAAACCCTCTACGGGCAGTCGTCAGCCGAAGAGGAGTACCACTGCAACTACGGCTTCAATGCCGCCTATGAGAATCGTCTCGCGACTGGCGATTTGAAGATTGCTGCGCGCGATAAGCACGGGGGCGTTCGGGCTGTAGAGCTCGACGGCCATCCATTTTATATCGGTACGCTATTCCAGCCGGAACGCGCGGCGCTCAAAGGAAAAACCCCGCCCTTGGTCCAGGCGTTCGTGCAAAGCGTCGCCACGCTGTAATCGAGGCAAGACCTAGCGCGAACAGCACATATGGGTGTCGTGACGCTAGTCGAAGTCCGTCGGCAATGAAGGATCTCGATGATGCGCATACATCCGCTCGATTTGGGATTGCACTACCCGGCCCGTCGATAAAGGCGGCAATGCATCGAGTGGAAAGAAATCGACGGCGTCTGTTTCGTTACTGATTCTTGGCTCGCCACCGGTGATCTCGCAAAGAAAGAACAGCTTCCAGATGTAAAAGATAGATGGTGGTGCGTTGCGAGTGCGGCGGTCGTAGACCGCAGCCAACTTGACGGCACGCGCGGTGAAGCCGGATTCCTGCAGAATTTCCTTCTCGACACCCTGACTCGGCGTTTCATTCACGTCACCCCAACCGCCGGGCAACGTCCACTTGCCATCGCTGCGTTCGCGAACCAGCAGCACTCGATCGTTGCGGAAGGCCGCGCCGCGGACATCGACCTTGGGTGTGACGTAGCCATCATCCGCCTGCCAAGCCGACAACAGAGCGCCGAGTGGCGCATGGCTGTGCGAAGCAAGCCACTGGGCGGCAAGCTGTCCGATTTCCTCATAGCGCTCGCGATCGAATTCGCGACTGCCGTCGCTGCGATATTGAGTCCCGGTGAAATGCAGACCTGTGCGGGCCAGCGCCAGGACGCGGCGCATGAGGTCCAGCTCCGTGCTCTTGCCGGACCCGCCGGCTGATTCGTGCCCGGCCTCGCTCATTGCCAGCCTAGCGCAAGACTTCTTCGAGGAAACTGATCAGCGTTTTCCAGGAACGTCGATCTGCGTCGGCGTTGTACACCGTGCCGAACGCCGGATTGTTTGCACTGGGATTGGTAAACGCGTGCACGGTATTTCCGTATGCATGCAGTTGCCAGTCGGCCTTCGCTGCCGTCAGCTCCTTGCCCAACGCCAATACTTCTTCGGGTGGCGCCATGGGGTCGTCATATCCATGCATCACCAGAACTTTCGACTGAATTTGTTTGGATGGAAGACCGCTCGGCTTCAATAAGCCATGAAAGCTTGCAACGCCACGCACATCGGCGCCGCTTCGTGCCAGATCCAGCACGCAAAGCCCGCCAAAGCAAAAGCCCATGGCTGCGGTCCGCTTCGCATCAACTTGCGGTAACGCCTTCACGGCATTCAGCGCGGCCGTGATTCGGCGTGCGAGCGCAGAGCGGTCGGACATGAGGGGTCCCATCAATGCTTGGTTTTCTTCGGTGCTCGCGCCTTGTTTGCCGCCGCCATACATGTCGAGCGCGAAGGCAGCATAGCCATGCCACGCCAAGCGCCGAGCTTTGCGGGCCGCAAATTCATTGCGGCCGCTCCAATCGTGACTGATCAGAACCGCGGGCAGCGGGCCCGGCCGACCCGCGTCATAGCAGAAAAAGCCTTCGCAACCGACATCGCCATCTCGGTACTGAATGTGTTCTTCGCGAATGGTCATCTGGCCTTCCTCGATCAAAACAAATAGTTGCTCAATTGCCAGCCCGCAGCCGCCATTAAGGCAGACGCTGGAATCGTTAACACCCACGCAATGACGATATTACCGGCGACGCCCCAGTGCACGGCCCGCGCGCGCGTAGCAGAGCCGACACCGACGATCGATCCGGTAATCGTGTGCGTCGTGGACACTGGAATTCCTAAATTCGACGCCAGGAATAAAGTAATGGCGCCGCCTGTTTCGGCAGCAAAGCCACCCACCGGTTTCAATTTGGTAATTCGTTGGCCCATCGTCTTGACGATTCGCCACCCGCCGAACAACGTTCCCAATCCGATCGCTGCAAAACAGCTGTAAATAACCCAAGCAGGCAGATGCTCGGAGGTAGTGACGCCCGCCGAAATCAACAATAGCCAGATGATGCCCATGGTTTTTTGTGCGTCGTTGCTACCGTGTCCGATGCTGTACAGCGCAGATGAAACCAGTTGCAAGCGTCTGAACCAAATATCGACCTTGCGCGGCGGATAGCGAAAAAAGATCCAGGAAACCGCAATCATGATCGCTGCACCGAGCGCAAAGCCGATCATTGGCGACAGAAAAATGAATGCGGCTGTTTTCAGAATGCCTGGCATCAATAGCGGATCCGTACCCGCATTCGCAATCGTGGAGCCGATCATGCCGCCGATGAGCGCATGCGACGAACTGGAAGGAATTCCGTAGTACCAAGTCGCAATGTTCCACAGCAGCGCACCGAACAGCGCACCGAAGATCACGTGATTATCGATGGATGCGGGCGAGACGATGCCCTTGCCGACCGTAGCGGCGACATGCAATTCGAAGAGCAGCACCGCAACCACGTTGAAAAACGCCGCCCACATGACGGCTTGATACGGCTTCAATACGCCGGTGGAAACGACGGTTGCGATGGAATTCGCAGCGTCGTGGAATCCGTTCATGAAATCGAAAATCAACGCCAGCGTGACCAGCAACGCTAGCGTTATGAACGCGGCATCGGTAGGCATCAGGCGTTCTCGAGAACGGTGCTTTCGATGACGTTCGCCACGTCCTGGCATTTGTCCGTGGCGGTTTCGAGCAGTTCGTACACGGCCTTCAGTTTGATCACTTGCCGGACGTCGGATTCTTCGCGGAACAGCTTCGAGATGGCGCCCCGCATGACGCGGTCGGCGTCGGATTCGAGTTGATCGATATCCTGTGCAAGCTTCAACATCGCCGGCGCGTTATCCATCGAATTGAGCAATGCAACGGCATCGTGCACCCGCTCACAACAGATCTGCACGAGATTCGCCAGATGCGCTGCCTCCGGCGTGAGCTTTTGAATGTCGTACAGCATCAGCGATTCCGCGGCGTCCTGGATCAAATCCAGAATATCGTCCATGCGCGAGATCAACCGATGGATATCGTCGCGGTCGAACGGCGTAACGAAGGTTGCATGCAATAGGGCGACTGTATCGTGGGTGACGCGATCGGCGTTCCGTTCCGTCTGCGCAATCTTGTCGATGATTCCGGCCCGGGACTTTTCGTCACCGTAGTTCTGCAACAAATCGGACAGCGCCTTGGCGCCTTCCACGATCAAGTCCGCATGCTTGTTGAACAGGTCGAAGAATTGCCCCTCGCGAGGCATGAGTGCGGACAGAAAGCGCATGAGCAGCCCCGGTTCTGGTTTTTGGCGGCCGGGATTATGGACCAGTCATCTGCCGTCGGCCAGCAGCACAAGCCCCGACTTTTGGAACGCGTCGCCCGTGACCCGCACGAACGGCTAAAATCGCGCGTTCCTTCGCCGTTTTGGAGTCTCGATGGCAAGCCGCCCGGAATCCGTGGGTTTTTCAACCCAACGTCTCAAACGCATCGATGCCTTCCTACAGCAGCGTTATCTGGACACGGGCAAGCTGCCCGGCGCGCAGGTGGTCATCGCTCGCGGCGAGCAAACGGTGTACCAAACGGTGCTCGGCAAAATGGATGTGGAGCGCGATCGGGCAGTGGCCGAGGACACCATTTATCGCATCTATTCGATGACCAAGCCGGTCACCAGCATCGCTTTCATGATGCTGGTGGAGGAAGGATTGGTGGCACTGGACGATCCAGTGCATCGCTACATCCCTGAATGGCGCGATCTGGCGGTGTATGTCGGCGGCGCGCACGGGATGTTCAAGACCGAGCGAACCCAACAGCCGATGAGGATGATTGACTTGCTGAGGCACACATCCGGTCTCACTTATGGTTTTCAGATGCGCACCAACGTCGATGCCGCCTACCGGAAGCTGGGTGTGGGCGAAGTGGTCAATCAGCTCACATTGGATGAAATGATCAAGACGCTGGCGACTTTGCCGTTGGAATTTTCTCCCGGTACAGCATGGATGTACGGCGTATCCACGGATGTGCTCGGTTACTTGATCGGTAAAATATCGGGCCAAGCGTTCGACGTATTCATCCGCGAGCGCATATTGAAGCCGCTCAAGATGATCGACACCGACTTCCATGTTCCTGAGGACAAAGCGTCGCGCTTCGCGGCCTGCTACGCCGCGACGCCCGATTTGCGCATGCGCCTGCAGGATGATCCCGTTCGGAGTCCATTTTTGAAGGCGCCTGTCCTTTATTCCGGCGGAGGCGGGCTGGTTTCAACGGCCGCCGACTATCTGCGCTTTGCCCGAATGCTGTTGAATGGCGGTGAGTTGGATGGAGAGCGCTTGGTTGGGCCGAAAACCTTGCAATTGATGACCCAGAATCACTTGCCCGGCAAAAAAGAATTGCCGGAGATTTCGCGCTCGCTCTTCAGCGAAGCCACCTACAACGGTGTTGGGTTCGGCTTGGGATTCGCAGTGACCGTCGATCAGCCGCGGACACTGATTCTGGGAACCAACGGTGAATTTAGTTGGGGAGGAATGGCAACCACGCTTTTTTGGGTGGATCCGGCTGAGCAACTGATCGGCATCTTCCTCACTCAGCTAATGCCTTCGAGTACGTACAACGTTCGGCGCGATCTACGAACGATTACGTACGGCGCAATGACGGAAAGTTTTGCTCAGCGCGATCCCAGACGCTGATTCGAGGTTGCGGGTTTTCTCACTGCTTCTTTTCGCCAAGCTTCTCATCAGGGAAGGCTGCTTCCATTCTTTGTTGCTCCGCATCGGCTTCGGCTTGTTTGCCGGCTTGCCGCAGTGCCGCGATCTCTGCCAACCACGCTTCACGGGTCGGTGTTGGCGTCACGCTGTTGAGTGAGCTTGCATCGATCGCGACTACGATAGGCTTCTCGAGCGCTTCCTTGCGTTCGCGCTCCTGTTGCTCGACGCGTAACTGTTTCAGATTGCGTTCGGCGGAGACCATCGCATCCATCCACTTGTGGATGCCGGCGTTGATGGTGAAGAAGACCGTGAAGGCAAGGGTAGCCGAGATCAGTGCGGGCACCAGCCAGCGCAACGCGCGTTCGGCGCGCGCCTTAACCGCCCGATCCAATTCGGGGGGTGGCGCCTCGACATAGATGCGCTTGTAGCCCATCGAGATTGCGGACTTCCTGCGCAGATAGTCTTCCAGCAATTTGTCTTCAACCGGTTCGGTCACCTCAACCTTCCTCGACTCCTGCTCGCCGTGTCGCCGAACTTGCGCAGCCGCTCGATGCAACGCAATCGGCCATCGAAAATTCATCTGTGAAAAATTTATCCACCGATCCTAGTGCCTTGCGCAATTTGCCGACAGCATAGCGCAATCGGCTCTTGGCGGTTTCCATGCCGACGCCTGCAACGTCGCCAATCTCCTCCAGCGAAAGTCCGCTCTCCTCATATAAAAGGAAGACCGTTCGCTGCTCGTCCGGGAGGGCGTCGAGTGCCCGCTGAAAGGCTTCTCGAAACTGGCAATCGGCCAGTTGACGATCCGGGCGTTCCGCGGCTGGCGCCGCGAGTATATCGGTGCTGTCTTCGACGCGCTCGGAGCGGTCTTCGCGACGTCGGGCCTTGAGCCGAAATTGATCGACGGCGCAATTGTGCGCAATGCGAAAAAGAAATGTCGCGAACTTCGCGCGCACTTGATAGCGCTTGCGATTCGAGATCACGCGGCCCCACACTTCCTGAAACAAGTCGTCAGCGGCCGCCCGATTTCGAACTTGTCGTAGCAGATACCGGTACAGCGGCCCTTTGTGTCGCTCATACAGAATGTCGAATGCGCGGGCATTGCCTGCCGCGTATTGCAACATAAGCTCGGCGTCGTCCGCCGTTGTCTCCATGTCGGGCAGCCTACGCGACACCTGTACGTTGCGAAACTCCGAGTCGATGGTTCTAGTCATGCGAAAAGAGAGTCGTTTCACGATTTAACGTGAGTACCCGGCCACTCGGGTTAATTCGTAAGAATTAAAGACACTTAATGTAGGAATGACAGCAATTTCCCCCGACCTAATGCGCAATTTTGCTGGGCTGCAATCCGATTTGGAGGAACCACCGAACCCGTTGCGCAATGCGGCGCGTTTAATAGTTAAGCGTTTCGTGAATCTGACTGCTTCTTGCGACAGCCAATCGCGAAACATTAACTGGAGGAGTGTCATGCAAACAATTCAACAACATCCATTTGACGCACAGCCTTTCGCACCTGCGAAGAAGCGTCATCCAGCTGCTGCGATTGCAGCGATTGCCATTCAAGGCGGATTGATCTATCTGCTGGCGATCGGTTTGAACGTCGTGCCGAATCCTGTGAAGGAAACGCAGACGGTTCTGATCAATGTGCCGATGGCGGAACAGCCCGTTGAACCGCTGAAGCCGGTGGAACAGGTGAATCCGCAGGAAGTGAAGCCGGAGATCGTGGTGCCGGTACCCGAAATCGTCGTCGACATTCAGCCTGAGCCGGAAACTGCCGTGCAAGCAGTCGCAACGGACACGCCGGTGGAGCCCACGCCGGCGGTTAGCGACACCGTATCGGAGCGCGTGAAGGTGCTGCAAGCTGCCGAGCCTCCGTATCCCAATGCTTCAATCTTGAAGCAGGAAGAGGGCACGGTCATGGTTCGAATCACCGTCTCCCAGCAGGGACGCGTAGCAGGCGCGAGTGTTGAGAAGACCAGCGGCTTTCCCGCATTGGACGATGCGGCACTGAAAGCGATTCGAACTTGGCGGTTCGCTGCCGCAAAGCGCGGCGGCACCAGCGTGGAATCATCGGTAGTTGTCCCTGTTGTCTTCCAGCTTAAGAACGCGAAGTCATAGGAACCGCTGACTAACGGATACAGGAAGACGATACAACATGGCCGCACGTTCCGCGTGCGGCCATTTTCATTGCTCGATCGTTTTTGGGTTAGCGTTCCACACGGAACTCCACATCCGCACTTTGATATTGGCCGGACTCAGCCTTGAGCGACCACCGATCACTCAATCGGTATCGCGCTTTGAACGTGTTGAGCGACTCCGTCAACGAAATACCATAACTGACGAAGAGCCGTGGCGACAAGAACTTTCCGAGCACCACAGAGGTATCGTTCAGCCCACGCGATTCCACGCTGAACTGCTCCAAGCCAATTCGGCTTCCGATCTGCGATGCCAGCAGCGATCCACCTTGTACTGCCAGTGCGTCAGTTGCGCTGCCCACCGTGGCGGTATCTTGCGTGCTCAAATCTTCCAATGGACGGCCAGTCAGCAAGTATGAAACAACCTGCGATTGGGAAAGCGACGGCTCAGAATAGAAACTCAAGCGAGGATCCCGCAGTGTGCCGCGCACGTTGACGCCGACGGTCTGGCTTTCCTCTTCAATCCGGCGAGTTGCTAGGATGTCGAGGCCTGGATTGTCGATAGTCGCGGCTTCGAACTGCAAACGGCCGCGCTCGATGCTGAGGTCCTGCCCATAGGCCTTGTAGTTGCCGGACACCACGCGCAATTCGCCTCGACCTCGCGCGGGCTCTCCTGGATGTGTGACGGTCGTGACGGAACCGGTCAGCCTTCCCTGCAATCCGAAAGTATTCAATTGCACGTCTTCGCCCAAGCGCACATTAATTTCACTATGAACTTGATACTGACTCTGTGGGTCTTCCGGTAAGTCGCCAACGAGACGAGCATCGGCGGAACGTTGGACGGCGCCGCTCAGATCTGCGGGTTGCAGCTTCGCACTGGGAATGAGGACATCTCCTGTGGCGTCGATGCGCGTGCCGTCGACCGTGAACTTAAGATCCGGCGATGCGATGACCCGATATTCCGGTAGATCGGCCACCAGAAGATTTTCGCCACGAATACTGACTTCACCTTTAGGTCGCTGCTCGCGCCAAGCCATGTTCCCCTCGAGCGCCAGCCGACCCTCGCCCAGCTGGCCGCCGCCCGTGAAACGCACGCTATTGTCGGCGATGTCAGCGGTCAATCCAAAGTCGCGGAGCGCGAGGTTGTACCGATAGAAGTCGAGTTCGCCGCGATCGAGTTGCACGCGACCGCTGATCAATGGATTGGCAAGCGTACCGGCGGCGGCGAGATCCAACTGCAGCGCGCCGGCGGCGCGATCCAAGTCGACGAAAAACAGAGGCAGCACGTTGGCGTCCTCCGTGCGCGCTCGCAACGTCCCCTTGAGCGGGGCCGTGACCAAATCGCTGCCGGTGCGCGCAAGGCGCAGGGTGGCGTTGACTCGCGTTGTCGTTGGCGTCGTGAGCTCAAGCGACGCGCTGACCTCTCCCTTGTTCGCTTCCAGATCGAATTGGCCGGTTCCGACGCGAACGCGTTCTTGCGCATCCTCTACCGCGGCGTACAAAACACTTGCATCGCTGATCCGTAAATGTGCATCGCCAGTCCAGTCCTGCGCCGAGGTGCCGGTCAATGTGCCATTCACCTGCCAGCGGCCTTCCATCTGCGTTTTGTCGCCGAGCAGCGTATCGAACAGATTGAGTTCGAATTCATCGCTAGATAGCGCAACGTTCCAGCCGCGATCCTTGGACCAGGTGCCATCGACGCATGCCTTGCGGTCGGTCCAAATCACGCACCAACGTTGCAATTGCGCAGCGGCAGGCGACAGCGACGCAACGCCGTCGGCGACTTCGAGCATGGGCGTGCGGCCATAGTGATCGCTGAACTTGAGCGCCGCGACGGTGCCGGTCCAGGCGCGTTTGTCGTAGCGGCCCTGCGCGCTGACATCGATCACTGGAGGTCGCTCGTATGATTCCGCCGGCATCGTTGCGCGCAGGCTCACTTGATGGCGGGCGTCGTTGCCGTTGCCTTCTACATGCAAGGTGTCGAGTACGGCCTCACCGTATGCAACGTTTTGGGCATCAAGCTGCAAGCTGGATTCCGCTTGGCGCGTCACGTCGACATCCGCATTGGCAGTGATCGATTCGATGCTCCATTTGCCATAGCTCACCGTTTTGGCGGTCAGTTGTCCTCGAAATTGGGGGACGGATTTTTCGCCATGCACCGAGCCGGTCGATGCGATGGCGCCTGTTAGTTGTGGAATAAGGAGTTCCGGCTTCGGCAAATCGACTTGCCAAGCGAGATCGTTTTGCTTGCCGAATCGTCCGTTCAACGCAACGCGATTTGGACCCAGTTCACCGCTGAAGGATTTCGCATGCCAGCCGTCGCGATCCTTTCCAATCCCACCTCGAGCGCGAAGTTCCGTGCGCGTCGCTCCGCTCTGCAGCTGCCCTCGCAACTCATCGAACTGCGCATCGAACAACGCTTTGCTGTCGAAGCCGCGTCCGGATGCCTTACCGCGAACCGTGACTGCGCTGGGCAGTCTACCGTCGAAGAGGTTCGCATCGAGCTGCGAGCCTTGAATCTCGATGTTCCAAGCGCGACTGCCCCATGCCAGTTGGGCACTGCCTTGTGCTTGGCCCCGCAAGAATTGAATGTCGAAGCGTTCGGCAGTGACCGCGCTGCCCGAGATCGCGCCGGTGGCAGACAAAGTGCCGGCCAACTGTTGCAGCTGCACGTCTGCATCGACCTGCACCTTGAAGGGCAGACTTCCCGACAACTGTCCGCTGCCCTTCGGGCTAATTACGAAATAGTCCTTGGCGGAATCCGCACGCAGCGGCCAACGAAAGTTCTGCCATTGCACCTGCGCCTCGACGATCGGCTTCTCGCCCGTGAGTCGAATTCGGGCACCGCCGGCAACCCTGGTATCCGATTGCAACAGCGCGAGCGACGCTTGCTCGATCGTCAAAACGCGATTCGCATACGAGCCTCGTGCATCGACCGCGAGCGGTCTGGAATCGACTTCCGGCACCAGCACACCACCGGACGCGTGAATGCCGGCTGGGGTCGCCTCGACTCGCAGCGAAGCCTGTTGCAGCGTGAACGGCGGTTTCGGGAGCCATGGGCTCAAGTCGAAATGCTCGCTATCGAGATCGCCGTTCAGTGTCCAGCTGCCGGCGCTGCGTGCGAAGCGACCGTTGAAATGCGCCAACGACGGCGCCAGGAGTTTGGCGTCGATGCCGAACTTCTCGATATCGCCGTCAACGGTGCCATCGATCTGCCAGACGAGATCCTTTGTTTTGAACGACGCTAAAGCATGGCCGTCGAGGCCAATGGGGCGGCCGGCGCTCAAAGTAGCTTCGCCGGCAATCGATCCTTGCGGTGTCGTCAAGGAAACGCCTTCTGCGCGAATGCGCCCAGCAGTCAGACTGACACCTTCTTCGACCGCGATCTGTGTCGCGTCGATCGACGTGCCGCTCGGCAATTGAATCTGGGCTGCGTCGATACGGGCTTGGCCAACGCTGATCCAAAGCCAAGACGGTAGAAAACGCATCGGCTTGGCGCCGGCAGGCTGATTGTTTTCTTTCACCCGGACGGTGACCCGGCCGACGTGGAGGCTGCTTGCACGCAAGCTTCCAGCCCATAGCGCAGCAGGCGTCGGCTGCAATTCGATGCTGTCGATCATGACATGAACGTATGTCTGATCAATTTCGAAGCGCTGGATGCGAAGTGGACCGGAGAGCGTGCCCGTTACACCTTCTACGGAGATCGCGATGGATTTGAGGCCGTCGATGCGCGCAAGCAGGAATTCAACGCCTGCGCTGGTATGGAAGAAATACCACCAGGCGAAGCTGGGCAGTGCGACCAGTACCCCGAAGATCGACCACAAGATGACCGAACGCTTGCGCCACAACCAATACACGACGCCGCCCAGCGCCAGGAGCAGCAGGATTGCGCGGCTCACGGTGGCGTGCTGAAGCCACAGCCACATCAGCAGGATGGACAGGACAGTCGCTGTGACGATGAGGAGCTGTTTCTTCATCAGAACAACGTCGTCAAGCGTAGATGCACGCGCGGCGAACGTCCGTCTTCCGAAAGCGCCTGGGCGACGTCTACGCCGATGCTCGCCACGCCGACCAAACGATAGCGCAGGCCCACGCCGACGGAGTACTCGAGCGGATCGCTGAAGTGATCGATCGCATTGCCAATATCGAAGAAAGTCGCGCCGCTTACATTGTTGAGCCAAGGGTTGCGAATGTCCCTTTCCAATTCCACCGAGCCGGCCAGCAAGTAACGGCCGCCGACGCGCTGATTCGTTTCCGGATCCCGAGGTGAAAGCTCGTTGACGCCAAACCCGCGCACGCTGTTGTCGCCGCCGGCGAAGAATCGATGCGAAGCCGGCAGCGTGCTGAAGTCATCAGACCAGGTGATGCCGATGTTGCTGCGGACTCGCGTGCGCCATTGGGCATTGATATCGAATACGCGTTCGCCCGTCAGCCGCAGTTGCAGAAACGTGGCGTCCGAACCGAACGACTTCGGCGAGCCGGTGAGTTCGGCATAGACGGCATAGCGCCGTCGATTACGCTGCAGAAGATTAGGCGGCAACGTTGCGAAACTGACGCCGGGAATAATCAGGAAAATCTGTTCCCGTTGCAGGACGGTTTCGGTGTAGGTGAAGGGGGCGACCGGCGGTACGGGGTCGAAGGCTCGTTCCACCTGCACTAACTCATCGGTCCGCTCGCGGGAGAAGCGCACGAACAGGACTCGTTGCCAATCCGTATACGCTTGCGTCAGTCCGAATCCCAATTGATATCGCAAGCTCAACAAGTCGCCCAGTTCTTCTTCTCGTACGGATGCGTCGACTTCGACTTTTTCAAGCGCAACGTCCATCACCGGGACGATGTACTTGGCGCCGATTTCTTTCAAAATCGAAGAGCCCGTCAGCTGAACCTGCGAGCGATGACCGCGTTGATTGAGGAACCGGTTGTCCCAGGTCAGTTTGCCGCGTGCGTCGGTATCGGTGCCGTACCCCGCGCCGACTGCATAGCGATTGCGACGATTCTTGTTGGCGCGCACGCTCAGCGGCACTTCGTGAGTAGTTCGATCCGGTTCTCCGGGTTCGAATTCGACAGCGCTGAAGTACTGACTATCGTCGAAGAGGTATTGCGATTCGATCACGGCGTCCAAGGTATACGGATCGCCTTGCTTCATTCGCAGCAACCGCCGCGCCAGTTCGTCCTTGATCACGGGCTGCTGCACATCGATGGGACCGAAGCGGTACCGAGCGCCGGTTTCAAGCGTCAAGTGGACGGTGCCGCGGCGCTCGATGGGATCGATGAGCAGATCCGTCGTGGTCATGCGCGCGTCTAAGTAGCCGTTGTTGATCGCGGCACGCAGCAATTCGGACTTCGTTCCTTCGTAAATGCCGTGGTCCAGGCGCGCGCCCGGATGCAGATCCGCACGCCGTGCGATGCTCCGCAATACCTCATGGTCCTTGCCTTCGCCCGTTATCTCGATGGTTGCCTCGGCGATTCGAACCGCGCGGCCAGGGTCGATGACGATTTTCGCAAGCCAGCCGCCTGGTTGTTCGGTCAGCGTGTAGGTCGCAGTCGCGTCGTAATACCCCAAAGGTTCCAGTGCGAGTCGGACTTCGGCGGGAATGCGGCGGCTGAGCCGGGCGACGACTTCGGAATTTAAATCCTCGCGCTGCGCGTAGCGCGTCAGGCTCAAGAATTCGCGGACGTTGGTTTCGAGCGCCTCGGTGACGCCTTCGATTTCGAATTCAATGCCCGCAAAGCTGGCGGGCGCGATCAGGCATAAAATCGCGCACTGAATGGCGCGGGTCAGCCATGTGATTCCACTGCAACGCACGTCACTCCGGCGATGTGTCGAAGGACGGATCGCCGACATGCTCCTCGTCCGGATCGCCGGCTTCGAACCACACATCGGGCACATCCGCGCTCTTGAATTCGAAGCGGGTGGTGCCGGATTGCACGCCGCCGCTGTCGTACCGACGCTCGTGCAGGATCGTGCGGCCAGTGCGTTCCACCAAAAGCACGCTCGAGCATCGGGTCCCGTAGCGTTCGTTGATGATGAAAGGCGCCGACACCATGCGCTCCCAATCGGCCGGCAATCCTGTTTGCGGCAATTCCGTGTCCGCGGCGAGCGTGCGATCGGACAACAGCGCGAACGCGTCCTCGGCGCGAATTTCCGGCTGAGCAATCAATTCGACGAAGCGTGCGCGCGTGCGCGTGGTCTTTGGCCATGGCGTGTCGAGTAGATGGTTCGACAGCGCATAGACGCCTGGATCGAGGACTCGAGGCGGCTGAGCGCCGCGATTGGAAAAGTAGTACAGCGAGCGTGGACCGCCAACCAGCAGATTGAATCCCGAGTACCGGGGCGCCGCGCCGCGCAGGTCATCCAGAAATTCCTTGGGCGAAGTAGCGCCTGTGAGAAACCTGGTCACCAGCCCGCCGCGAGTCGGCGCGCCTTCGATGGGTGCCTGAAGATCGCGGAAGTTGGTCAGCACGCCGAATCGTCCGGAGCGCGCAACGCCCAACCAGGTTCCTTGCGCCTTCAAGTCGCGG
>WUUC01222646.1_pt1 | contig 14737 bp, 38 predicted proteins | sample 6278441 | NCBI WGS metagenome assembly WUUC01 (sample SAMN13675441, study PRJNA597444) | soil metagenome | isolation source: soil | place: USA: Washington | collected 2017-10
CGGCGTCGCGGACGATGGACAGGATCTGCCGGGCGTGGTCCTCGACCAGGCGTTTCGTGTGGTAGATCTCCCGGTACAGGTACAGCCGGCCGTCGGGGTCCTCCGCCCAGCATTGGAGGACGAAGGGGTTGGTGAACCCGAAGTCCACGCTCCACCAGCGGGTCCAGTCCTTCGGGATCGACCACTTGTCCAACTTGCTGACCTCGTTGGGCAGCAGGTGATGCGCCGGGTCATAGTCCTCGTAGATCAAACCCTCAGCCGCGACCCACAACCCCTTCCGCAACCGCAGATACCGCACGCCGGTGAGACTGTCCAGCTTCGCCAGATACGCCGCACCGCGCTCGGTGACCACACCGCGATCGTCGAACAGGAGCGGGTTCTCCTCATGCCGCGAGTTCAGCATGACCGTCGCGCCCTGCTCGCTGCGTTCCTTCAGCCAGTGGGTGGGTTTGTCGGGGTTGCAGTCCGCGATCACCTGCTGGAAGGACACCGCGCCGTTCCGCAGTCGGGTGATGATCGCCTGCCAGTCGTCGATGGTGAGCTCGGTCGCCTCCTGGACATAAACCTCGTCATACTCCGAGGACATGATCTTGGAGGGTTTGTCCATCCCCCCGATCATGATCTTCGCGCCGTTCTTCCGGAACCGATAGTGCGGCGGATCGGCGTGCGACCCACCATAGAACTTGCACACCCCCGTCGAGATCGCCTCGGCCGCGACGAACTTCCGCCACGTCTCCAACGCGGTGCTGCCCAACGACTCGCGGGTCTTCCGGACGATCAGGCCCCGGAAGTCCTTGTTGTTCAACGCCAACAGGAGCATCTTCTCGAGACACGCACGGCTCTTGCCGGTGCCGGCCGGGCCGGACACCAACACCTCCGGGGCCTTGCACCGCAACGCTTCCCGCGCGCTCCCGCGCGGCGCGTATTCGTGCGTCAGGGCCAGCGTCACTGCTCTCCGCTACCCCCGCACGTCGGGCAATCCACCCCACCAGCCTTACCGGTGCCGTTACATCCCTGGCAGGTCTCACTCAACATGCGCATCTCCTCACTTCGTGCGCCCTTTTTCTCTTTGGCCAGAACACCATCAGCCAATCGAAGTCAGGCTCGTGGCCGCTACTAGGACACTGGTTCGGCATGAACTTGCCCTCGTGGTGGAACAGCTTTCCCGCTCTTGTCAGGCGGTACCAGCCGCAACCCTGCGGGCATAAGCCGTACCTGAGACCCCTCTTGGCCATCACGGCACCCGGGCGGTGGTCACGGTCGCCGGCACACCCGAATCCACCGGACGTTCCGGCGCCAGCGACGTCGCCCCAAACGCGAACAGGGTCGCCGCCACCACCCCAATCCCGGCGATGACCAGCCACCGGGCGGTCATCCATGAACGGTCCATCGGTGGTCCAGGTCGGCGGTGTAGGCCGCCGTGGCAGTAGGTCATGTTCCCTGCACCCCACAACCGACACGGACCAGCCCAGCCACCCGGGCTATCAGGATCTGCGGCTCCTCCGGCGACCACGGCATTGAGGTTCGGATCGCGGGGTCATCCCCGGCAGGTTCGAGACCCTCCATACGCACCTGCTGCGACCAGCCCCACCGGAGCATGGCCTTGACGTCCTCGGTCAGTGGTTCGGACACCGATACGTCGGGTAGCGGGACATGGATCGCGTATTCCCTGATTTCAGCTCGGGTCATGGTCGTCTCCTGGGTGAGGTTTTGCGGACCAACCCGGTCACCCGGACGAGCGGGATCATCTGATGGTCCGGGGGCATCAATTCGACGTCGAGAACCTCGACGGGTTCGGCACCATCGCGGCGGGCGGCGGCCTCCCACTCCCCGACCGCGAAGCGGTGTTCGTCGTCGGCGAGCGGGGTTTGGAACCCGACGATGGGGATGGTCGCGATGTATTTGTCGATGCCGAGGTCGGTGCGTCGACCGCGGCCGGGTCGGTTCGCGTGCCACGTGCGGACGGCGTCGGCGTCCCATTCGAGTAGTCCGGTCGACGGGTTGTGGCCGAGGGGTTTGGGTGCGCCTTGGGTGCGGACGTAGTAGCGCCACACGGCGGCGTGCTTGACTCCGCAGTGTTGGGCGCATCGGGTGGCCGGCCACCGCTCAGCCACCGTCCTCCTCCTCGCCCCAGGTCACATGGACCCGCAGGCCCGTCGCGCTGGTCTTCAGCGAGATGGTGAACCCGGTGTCCAGCTCTTGGTTGGTGAGCTCGATCGGCTGGCCGTGCTTGGCGAGCGCGGCGGCCAAGAACGCAGCTAGGTCATCCCGCGGCGCTCTGGGGTTCAGGTCGCGGCTCATCGCTCCTCGCCTCGGTCTCGGCCTTCATTGGTGGGGGTGGTGGTGCCGTGCCGGTCGCAGTCGGGGTTCCAACCGGAGATGATGTAGGCCTTACGGGAGGCGTTGTAGTAGCTGGGGCAGTTGCAGTCGTCGGGTTGTTTCTGCCCGACGGCGCTACCCACTGAGCCACCACCAGATGGCGAGGCCGATCAACGCCCACAGTGCGAGGGTGGCGCCGAGGACGATGGGGTTGAGGAACAGGCGCCGGCGCCCGGTCGCGTCGGGCACCGGCAGCTCGGGGTCCGGCTGGTAGCTGTTGACGTCGATCTTCGGGGGGATGGCCATGCGGTGGCCGTCGTAGAAGCGGTAGGTGTCCGGGCCGCCGGGGGTGTGCTCGATCGAGCTGATGTCCCAGGGGTTGGGGATGCGGTGCCCGGCGAGTGGCATGCCGGGGGGGATGCGGCGGGGTTGGTCGTCGGGGTCAGGCATCCCACACCGCCACGATGATCCCGCCACGTCCGGTGCCGGCCACGTGCGGTCCGTCGTGGTCGGGGGGCCATGTGCACCATGCGATGGCGCCGTGGTCGTCAAGGGTTTCGGGGCAGTAGTCGTGTTCTTTGCTGGTGGGGTCGGGGTCGCCCACCTGATAACTGGTCGAGGTCACGGGGTTCTCCTGGCTTCAGTTGTGGAGGGTGACAGCCCAGCGGGCGTTGGTGGCGTGGTGCCAGGCGTCGAGGTGCTCGGCGCACAGCAGGTGACGCGGGTCGGTGGCGTCGTTGGGGCATTGCGGGTGTTGCAGCCGGTCGGAGAGCGCGACGCAGGGGCCGAGGTCCGTGGTGATCGTGGTCGAGGTCATACCACAACTATACACCCCGGCAAAGTTAAGTCAACTACGTCAACTCGGCCGGATCCACCCCCACCACCGTCACCGTCAAACTGCCCTCCGCCTCCACCCGCGTCGGCGCGTCCAACCCCAACAACCGCGACCGCCGCTCCGACAACCGCCGCAACGACTCAATCGCCGCCAACACCGGCCCATCATCCCGCTCCGACGATCCCTCGTCGCCCGACCCGATCCACTTGAAGTGCTCACGCTCCATCACCTCGATGGCCTTCCTGGCCAGCATCTCGAGGTGCTCCAGCTCCTCCTGCCGGTACTCGTCGGCGGTGAGCGCTAGTTGTTCGCGGCGTTGCTCGAGGGTGCGTTTGAGGTCTTGGCATGCGGCAGCCCCGGAGTTGTAGCCGAGTTCGCGGGCGATGTCGTCCCAGCTGCGTTTTTGGCTGCGGAGTTGGATGAGTTTGGTGCGTCGTTCGGCGAGTTGGGCTTCGGTGACTCGGCTTCGGCTGGCCATGGGTCACGGGCCTTGTGAGTGCACTGGGTTCATTTTTGAGACTTAGCCTCTCTGTGGGTTGGAGGTGGTGTCTCCGGTGTCTTGGGGTGTCCGGTGGGTGTTGGTGGCTAGGAATCCCGTTCCGGGGGCAGGACGGCGGTGTTGTGTGGGTTCAGCCTGTCGAGGAATTCTCGGGCGATGTCGCGGAGGCAGGCGAGGTCGAGCCAGTCGATGGTGCAGGGCTCGTCTGGGTCGGTGGTGTTGGTGATTTCGCCGGCTCGTTGGATGCAGCCGGTGATGCGGTCTTCGTGCCAGGTGACGGGGAGGGTGTTGGTCATCGGGTGCTCCGGGGTTGTGCTCCGTTGGCCGCGCGGTGGACGAGCCAGGGTTTGCAGGTGAGGCAGGGTTTGGGGTGGTCGGGGTCGGTGGTGGGGAGCCATCCGTTGTGGCATTCGTGGGGTGGTGGGGGGTCGGGGAGGTCCTGCTCGTCGATGAGGTCGCCGGTCCGGTCGCGGTTCATCGTCGCCTGCCGATGCCGAAGAGACGTTGCCACCACGAGCGTCGTTGGTCGTTCAGGCTCAGTGATCCGTCGGCTTGGAGCCTGCGGATCTCGGTCGCGAACCAGTGGTCGGGGGTCCCTTCGATGGTGAGCTCGATGGGTGTGAGTGGTTGGTTGGGTGTCCAGGTGGCGCCGGTGTTGTCGAGGATCCCTTTGAGCAGGGCGGTGGGCTTGGCGTGGGGGCACCAGTTGCAGGGGCGTTGGTCGAGGCCGACGACGCACACGCTGCCGCGGTCGGTGGGGATGCGGTGCTGGCAGGTGGTGGGGAGGTTGAGGCCGAGGCGTTGGGCGGTGCCGCGCCGGATGGGTGCCTTCATGGCCGGCCGCCGTGCTCAGGACAGTCGGGGTCGCGGCCGGGTGGTTCGACGATGCCGGGAGCCGTGCTGCCGTAGTCGCAGCTGCATGGCTGGCTCGCGGCGGCCATGCGTTCAGCTGGGGTGACGCGGTCCCAGTAGTTGATCGCTCGCGGGTGGCCGCCTGGTTGTGCTCGGCGTCGGAGGTGGTGGCAGGCGGCGGTGAGGGCATCGGGTTGGGTGCCGCGGATCCCCCAGTCGATGAGCTGGCCGCCGTCGCACGGGTCGCCGGACCAGAGTTGCCAGCCCCAGCCGCCGTGGATGGGCACGGGTCCGGGGTCGCCGAAGCCGCGGACGTCGATGTTGGGTCGGCGGTAGACGCGGACCCGCAACGGCGCGGTCATGGGTGGTCTCCTGCCGCGTGGTCGAGGTCGGGGCCGATCGGGTTGAGCTGTGCACCGGCCGCCAGCTGCTGGCGCCACCGGTGAACGAGCTCGCCGGCGTAGCCGTCTTCGAAGATCCCGCCGGCGTCGAGTAGCCAGGGGATGAGTTGCTCGGCGGTGTCGGGCGCGAGCCGGCGGATGTGCTCGAGGAGGACGGTGGTGGTGACGTGGTACATGAACCAGCTCAGGGCTTCGCGTTGGCCTGCGCCGACGTTTGGGTCGGTCATGTCTTCGAAGCAGTTTTGGGCGCGGTTGAGGGTGTCGGCGATGTGGTTGGTGACGGGACTGCTCACGGCCGGCTCCAGAAGGTGTCGACGATCCCACCGCGGATGGTGCAGGTGAATTGGGTGCGGACTTGCGCGCCGAACCCGTTTTGGGCGTCGACGTAGCCGCTGATCACGCGGGTGTCGGGTTCGGTGTCGGGGGTGACGGCGGTCAGGGTGCTGAATTCGGCGGTGCTGGGGGCTTTGAGGTGGTGCTGGACGTAGGCCTGGCAGGTGTTCTCGGCTTGCTCGGCGGGGTCGGGCTGGCTGGCCTGGTAGAGGAACCAGGCGATGGCCATGATCAGTGCCGTTGCGAGCGACCCGATGATGGCGGCCTTGATCAGGCTCTGGGTTGGACCGGTGAGGTTGTGCCAGCGGCTTCTGATTGTCGAGTGGGTCATGGTCGGTCTCCTGAGGCTTGGTCGAGGTCAGTATCCCCTGGGGGATGGGTGAGTTTATCGATTGCGGGTTTCATGGGTGCCCCACGTTGCGCATCGGAAGCATGCGCCGTCGGGGTCGAGGATGGTGCCGCATTCTTGGCATTCATTGCTAATGACGGTCATGAGTGGTGATTGGACAGTTTCGTTCCGCGTGCGCGTCTGGCTGGTTACCTGCTTGGTGTCGTTCAAATCGGGCACGGCAGTTAATGGATCAATTCGATCGGGCCAAGTGACCGCTTGCGGTTGCTTGGGGCCTCGGGGGCTAGGGGCGGGGCGCCCCATCTCTTCCTGTTCTGTTCCTGTCGGGTCTGCTCGCGCCTGACGGGTGTAGTCAGGCGCGAGCAGACGGGTGCCGTTCTCAGACCCGTCAGGTGGGCCCTGACGGGTAGAGGGGTCCGGGGTGGACTCGGCGGCCTCAGACCCGTCAGGCGGCGTCTGACGGGTCGGGACCGTCGGCAACCGCTCCGACGGCTTCCCCGGCCGCTTCTCCGTGCGTATCCAGCCGCTTTCCTCGGCCTCGGAAAACAGCTCGAATACCCGCTGTCGTCCAATGTTCCAGTCGTTCCCAACCGTCCTTGATGAGGGGCGACAATTGCGTCCGTTGTTATCCATAAACGTCCCCAAATAGAGAAGAAAACCTTTCATGGTCCGCGATATGACGGCGGATCGAAGCTGTCGTTCCCACGGGAACCGGCCGGGAACGGTACCTAGGTGGGTTTCCTCATTGGCCTCGGGAACTAGATCGACGATAGGCTGAATGGCGGCACTCTCGTCCGATGCCGAGTGCGGCGCCGGGAGGGCCGGCGCCGCCACTAAGCCACCACCGATGGACGTGTCCTGATGTCGCTCAGGAACTCGTCGATCTCGGCTTGGGCGTAGTAGACCCGGCCGCCGACCGTGCCGCCGATCCTGCGCACTGGTGGCCCGTACCGCTTCTGCGCCCACAGGCGCGCGGTGCGTGGCGAGATCCCGAGCTGGCGACAGAACTCGTCTCGGCGGACCAACCCGGCAAGATCACTTTTCATCCCGCTACCCTCCTCTCCATCACCATCTTATGCCACCCTGACACGGTCACGATCCGCTAACACTCAGTGTTACCCACAGTAGAAAACCCAGGTCACCCGCGTGATCAACGCCCCAAAGGGCAGACGATCAGCACGGCCCCCGCGAACACCCACCAAACGGATCCGGCGCCTCCCCCGACACCACAGCGGCGATCACCACGAACGCCAGCACCGCGAGCAGCACCACGACCATGAACCCCGCCATCACCCACCGCCCACGGCGAGCCGCCGGATCCGGATCGCCGTCGCACAAATATTCAGCACCCCAGCCACCGCCTCCGCCCACTCCCGCTCCCGCCCATGCAGCGAATGCAGCAGGGCCAACGCCTGATCCTCATCGTCGAGCAGGCGTGCGGTGAGCAGCCGGCCCGCCCACCGGATCCCCGACGGGGTCTCGTCGGCCTCCTGCATCCGGTTGCGGTTGGCGTCGAGGAACACCAGCCCCCCGAACTTCTCCGGGTCCGGTGGTCCGTCGGGCCACAGCTGCCCGATGGTGGTGTCCAGCCAGGCCAGGAGGACCTGGGGGAGCACCTCAGGCCCGTAGACCGCGGCGATCCGGTTGATGCAGCGATACGAGATGTCGGTGCGTTGCTGTATGGCGTGGTGGAGGGCTTTGCCGGCGAGACTGGCCCACGGCAACGCTGGCGCGGTCACAGCTGCACCCCGATCGCGATGCCGGTCCGAGCGGGCACCACATCGGCTTCGATGGCGCGGATCCGGTCCAGCGGGATCTCCGGGGTGACGGTGGTCCACAGGTGCAACCCGCGGTGATCGATGCCGTGGTAGCGGCACTCGACGGCGAGCACCTGGCCGTCGTCGAGCACGACCCGCACGTTCTGAGGTGGCGTCGGCGCGGTCACAGTGCCCATCCCGCCTGATAGCCGGCACGACCCGCGTACGGCTCGGCCGAGACCCGCAGCGTGAGACAGTCCCGGACATAACCCGTGTAGACCTCAATGCCGTCTTCACCTCGGGCCGGGCATTCGTGCATCCCGGTGTGGAGCTCGATGATCCGCCGCTTGGCGGCCAGTTCGGCGCGGCGCTCGGCCGGGTCGAACACCACCAACACCGGATCCTTCACTGTGAACCGATGACCGGCGGCCACCCAGGTGTCCTCGGTCGACTCGGCCACGGGGGTCGTGTACCGCATCGACCCATCCCGCTGCCGCAAGGTGGCCCACCCGAGCCGCACCGGCCCGGCCGCGTGGACGGTGCGCTCATCGGCGGTGATCTGCTCCAGCAACCAGTCGGCCAAGTCGCTCATCGCCGGCCCCGTTTCCGCCGCGGCCACCCCAACGGCAGCGAGATCCAAAACGGCCCGATCCGAAACCCAATCCGCGCCCTCACAACCCGTCTCCCGTCGCCTTGTGCGGGCACTCCAACCGGAACAGCCGCACACCCTCACTCCGCAACCCCAAACGCGCCGTGTAGCCCTCGGCCGCCTTCTGCTTGCGTTCCCGCGCGGTCGGCCAAAACTCCCGCATAGCGCGCTCACTGTCGGCCACTACCCCGCCGAGTCGCTCGATCACGCTCAACCCGACCACGCACCCACACGGAGCGAGCATCTGCCAATCGCAGTCCTTGGCCGGGGTCGGGACACCGTCGATGTCGAACAGCACGCCGGTCACTGGCCCGACTCCTCTCTCCACGCCTGCTCCTGCTCACACGCCGGACACCCCTCCACGAAGTCCACCGTGTGCCCGTAGTAGTGCCGCTGCGCCGCCTCATCACCCAGCTCGGCACAGATCGGGCACTCCGGGTCCCACACGCGCTTCTCGGCCGGCACCGGGGAATGCCCGTCCGCGTGCGACCGCGCCACCGCATCCGCCCGGATCGCCTCCTCGGCCTGCTCCGGCGTGAACTCGTGCGTCAACCGCGGTGAGCTCGCCGACGCGGCGGGTTGGGCCTGCCGCTCAATCTCCTCCGGACTGACCAGGTGCGGCGGGAACGCCTCCTCCCGGCTGATCTCCCCCCGCTTCAGACTCTGATAGGTGGTCACCAACGCACCGACCGTGGACGCCGTCCACTCCTCCACCGGCCGCCCCACCCGCCGAACGAGGTCGGACTCCAGCACGTCCAGATCCGCGAACCGGGCCAACGCGTCCGCGACCCGCTGCGCGAGCGTCTTCCCCTTCTCACCCTTGGTCAGGGTCAACCGGCAGATGTCCTCCGCCTCATTGCGGAACCACACCGGCACGACGGCGAAGATGCACTCCCGCACCCTGCGCGCCCCCTGGTTAGCGTTATTTTCATACAGGTCCCGCATGTCGACCAGCTTGACCGGGCCACCCTTCCTGTCCCGCATGTGCGGCACGATGAAGATCGTCTGGACGCGGGTGTTCGACTGCAAATCCCACGCGAACGCCAGCATCTCCGACTGGCCGTGATCGTCGTCGCGGCGCAGCTCGGCCACCCCGTGCTGCACGTTGCCCCAACACCGCGCGAGCTCCCGCGCCAGGTAGACGGAGGCCCCGGCGATGGTGGAGCCACCACGCGGGAACTCGAAGAACGCCCGCTCGGCGAGGGCGGGCATGGCGCACACCTCCCGCATGTCGCGCAGGGCGTTCTGCACGCTGCGGGGGACGTCGCGGGCGACCATGACGGCGGCGTAGACCTCGGCGACCGCCCGGGATTGTTCGATGGCGGTGCCTTGGCCGACCCGCGTGGGTTGGGGTAGGGCGATATCGGTGAGGTCGGTCATGACTGCTCTCCCAGCGCTCCGGCCGGCCAGCAACGCCGACATAGCCTCAGATGTTCAACATCAGCCACCACGGCCACCACCTCATGCAGCGATCGGCCAGCGGCATACGGCCAGCGGACCGCGCGCCCCATCCACGAACACGGCGCCAGGTGAATCACTTTGCCGTCCCGGCTGCGGTAGTACTCGCCGACAATGCGGGGCAAGCTCAGGTCGAGGTCGCTCATTCGGCACCGCCATCGTGCAGCGGGACGCCTGCCGTGTTCTGCCAGGCGTTCGCGTCCTCGGACAGCATGCCGTGGTCATCGGCCCGGCCGAGGCCGAGTGCGGTGGCGGCGGCGAGGGCCAGCGTCGCGTGCACCTGGGCATAGGCGAGGTGGGTTAGTTCGTCGTGCCGTTCATTCGAGGCATTCACCAGGTGCGCTTCCGCCGCGCGGTAGTGCTCCGGGCCGGTCATGCGGTCAGCTCCCGCGTATCCAACCCAACCACCCGAGCAATCTCCACCAACAACTGAGCATCCGACTTATACGACGGCCGCCCCACCAACAACGCCTGCACCCGCTCCGTCACCGACCGTCGCGTCGACCCCCGCCGCCCCAACTCCGTCGCCCGGCACGGGCAAATCGCCGCCGCCCAACATGCCGCGGTGTGCGAGACACCGGAGGTGTCGGTGTGCTCCACCCGGACCCCGAGCGGCAGCCTGCGGGGTTGCAGCAGGCCCAGTTCGAACCCGAGCCGGGTGGCGTGGGCGCGGTCGCGTGCGCCGATCTTCTGGAACAGGCGCCGGTTGTGGGTTTTGACGGTGTCCTCGCCGACGATCAGTTTCTTTCCGATATCCGAGTTGACCATCCCGAATGACATGCCGAGCAACACATCCCGCTCTCGCGTAGAGAGAACAATCCTGGTCATACAGTGTCCCTTTTGTTTGGTGGTTGTCCCCCGACCGCGTTCACTCTACCGTGTATGTGGCGGGAATGGCACCCTGTTGTTTCAACTCGGCGATCCGGTTCCGCATCTCCTCGACGATCTCCTCCGCCGACAGCGGAACCCGCCGCCCAGTCCCGTTCGCTTCCCGCCCTTTCGACATTTCGACCAGCCGGGCCAGTTCGCAAATCACCGCCCAATTAGTGTGGTTTAACGAGCCCTGTTCGTTGTTCGCCATCCCGCCTCTCCTCCCACATCGTAAGCACCCTGTTCTTTATCGGTCTCGTATTCGTTCTCCACCCACACCGGCAACGTCAAATTGATCACCTTGTCGGCGTACGCCGGCCACCGGTTGTTCGCCTTGCAGTCGGCGTACAGCGCGAGCGCGAGCCGGTTCCGGTCCCGGCCCCGCCTGAGTGCCACGATGTCTGGCTGGCAGATCGTGATCACATACGGTGCGGTCTTCTCCTGGAACACCAACAGGAACACCGGCTCCGCGGCGATCCCGAGCGCGCGGGCGGCCTCGCTGTACCACTCGGCTTGCTGGTCATATCCCAAGGTGGCCAACGACTTTCCCAACGCCACCGGATCAGCCGAGTTGCAGGTTTTGTAGTCCGGGATGATCACCCGACCGTCAGAGGTGTTGTCCGGCAACCAATCGAACCGGGCCCGACGCCACACCCCGAACGTCTCATCCCGCCAAAACGCGGATTGTTCGGCCCGGCCGGTGCCCGGCTGGAACAGGCGGCCGGCGATCGGGTGCTCCCGCAGGACGGTGGCCATCTCCTCCACCACTTCCATGTCCTTGTCCAGCAACGGAACCTGCCCGTTCTCGTGCGCCGCCGCCTTGGCTTCCTTCGCTGCTTTGGTGCGCCAGTCGTCGGCGACCACCTCGACCAGTTCCGGGCCGATCCCGAGCACCAGCTTGTGTGCGGCGTGGCCGAGATCGAAGTGGTCGGCCGGGTCCTGGCCGTTGAGTTGCCAGTGCCGGAACTTCGCGGGACAACTGGGGGGCAACAGTTTCCGGGCGCCACCCGAGGACAGTGACCCGTCGGGGACGGGGTCTGCGTGGTAGATCTCGGGTGGCATCCCGTCATAGATGCCAGGCTGGGTGATCTCCACCGGTCAGCGCTCGCCGTCCGGGCCGTTGCCGTTCTTCTGCGCCTCGGTCACCGAATCCGCATCGTAGGTGTACGACCCGTCCGCAGCCTTAACACACAACCCCGGCCACACAGCCTCGACGATGTCGTCCGAACCGTCGATGTCGGTGAAGTAGATCAGCGTCGAGCCGTCGCAGAATCGGTACAGCCCATCGGTTCCATGGACCAGCCCGGCGTTGGTCTCACTCGGACTGATCTCCTTGCCGCACCCGGCCAGCAGGAGCGCTGCCACGGCGAGCACGGCAGTAAGAACCTTCTTACCCATTGGTTTCCTTTCGGTGTTTGGTGAGCCATTCCGCCGCCTTAGCCGCAAGCGTCCCCTCATCATCCAACCGCTTCAAATAGCGAAGCACCCGGGTCGCCTCGGCACGGGTCAAACCATCCGACGTGTCCAGCTTCCGGCCCACAATCTGACCCGTCAACAATAACCGGTCCGACCGTTCGGTGACACCCGCGATCCGCCAATAAATGTGCATCGCCTTATGCTGACCTTTAGTGGTCATAGGCTCGGTCACGGTGGTCACCTCAATGCGCCAACGCGTCATGCACAGCGAGCCCATCAGCCGGAACCAATGCCCCGCACTTCGGGCAATTCACCTTCTTCGATTCGAGCTTCTTATCGGTCTTGATGGCGTCTTTCTTCTCTTGGTTCTTTTTGTCGCGCTTGCTCACGGAACGGCCTTTCAGAGGATGGCGAATACGCCGAACAGGACCAGACCGGTCTTGGTCCACCAGTAGGTGCCCAACCAGCCGGCCACGGCGCGGGCGTTGACGGTGAGTTCGTGGCGGGCGCGGTCGATGCCGCGGCGCCGATGCCGGCCGGTCACGACTGCCGGCCCTCCCACGCCTCGGCAGCGCGCTGCCGAGCCTGGCGCAGGTTCCGGAGCTCGGCGGCCACCGGAGGCGGCACATTCTGGCCGTCCACGATGGCGAGGAGGTGGTCAACGGCGGCTTCGAGGTAGCCGTAGCACCAGACGCCGGCGTCGGCGCTGCGGAGTGGTCGTTGCTCGGTCATGCGGTCTGCACCTCCACCTTGATCGGGTACGCCGACTCGCTGGCCTGCTCGTTCAACGCCCGGGTGACGATCCACGGCGCGCACTCCACACACGCCTCCGTGCACTCGATGGGGTGCAGCACCATCGGCGACGGGTCGCCGGTCACCCGGATTTGGGCCGGACGTTCCTGGCACCACGGGCACACGTCGACGCTGTCGGTGATGTCGCTGGCGGGGGTGATGGCCATGCCGGCGGCGACGAACATGCCGAGGAGGTTGGGGAGGTCGGGTTTGGGGTGGATCACGATGGTCGAGGTGGTCGAGGTCATTCCGTCACCGCGCCGCGGTGACGAGGGTGAGGGTGTCGGGTCGGGCACTCCGGACGGGGCCGTAGGGCTTGCCGTCGCGGAGGATGCGGTACTCCACGCAGTCCTTCTTCCGGGGCAGCGGGCCCGATCCGGCTTTCTCGGTGGCTTCGATCATGCGGGCCGCCTCCTCGGGCGGGGTGGCCGGCAGGTAGGCGAGCACTACGGCGTCGTTTCTGCCGGTCTTGGTCCGGATGATGTCGCCGGGGGTGAAGGTGGTGGTCGAGGTCATGGCGGCAACCCTACCCGAGTGGTGCATAGGTTGCAAGAGTTGCCACGAACGCAACGCTTGCAGTACTGTTACGGCATGAGCGAGACGACGTGGGTGTACCAACGCAGCGAACCCGGCCTATGGACCGTCGGCTACTACGACCCATCCGGAGAGTGGCAACCCGAAAGCGACCACAACAGCTCGGAGGACGCCGCCAAGCGTGTGCACTGGCTGAACGGCGGCACCGATGACTAGCGGCGACCCTGAGGAGCTCCTCACCCCCCGCCAGGCCGCCACCGTCCTCGGCATCGACACCTCCACCCTCTACCGGTGGGCCACCTCCGGCCGCGTCTCCTACGTCGAGCTCACCGGCTCCGGGTACCGCCGCTATCGCCGCAAAGACCTCGTCGGCCTGGTCCGCGAGGTGCCCCTCACCGACCCCGAGCAGGAGACCACCCCATGACCACCGCCTGGCACAACAACCCCACCCTCAAGCAGGAGGTCATGCAACGCCTCCGCGACCACCGCGCCGCCGACGATTTCATCAACGGCGTCTACCAGGTCTACGACCCCGATGCCGCCGCCGGCTACCGCGGCTGCGCCATCGGCTGCACCCTGCCGATCCAAAACGAGATCACCGACCCCGACGAGCTCGTCGGATGGGCCGGCGAATCGATTGAAGGCCCCACCAGCTGGCATGGCGAGATCGAACGTCTCTACGGCATCCCCCGCCCGATCGGCCGGCTCATCGACGGCCTGTTCGAGAACCTGCCGACGGGTCAGGATCAGCACGCCGAGTTCGCGGTCGCGGTGATTGACGCGGTCCCGGTCGGCGCGGATCTGTCGCTGGTGGTCGCCCGGTTCCTGCTCGATGTATTGGCCGATCCGGAGCAGGGTGTTCGGCAGTACACGGCTGAGGGCAGTCGGCAGCGTCAGGCTGTGGATGCGGTGGTGGATCTGTATCAGCGGAAGCTGGCTGGCGAAGAGATCAGCCGCGAGCAGTGGAACGACGCCTACGCCGCCGCCGACGCCGCCGCCGCCGCCGCCTACGCCGCCGACGCCGACGCCGCCGCCTACGCCGCCGCCTACGCCGCCGCCTACGCCGCCGCCTACGCCGCCGCCTACGCCGCCGACGCCGCCGCCGACGCCGCCGCCGCCGCCGCCTACGCTCGGCGAGGTCTCCGCATCTGGCAGGCCGAACGCCTCATCCACCACCTCGCCACCGCACCCATCGGAGTACCAGCGTGAGTGACCTCGACCAGCAAATCCGGGCCAAGCTCGATGCCGAGCGGATCGACCAGGACGACCCCCGCACCACCGAAACCGTGCTCTACTGGGACGAACTCGCCGGCGCCCTCCGCGCCGTCCTCGACCTCCACCAGCGCTCGATCCTGGGCGGCCGCGCAGGTGTCCGGCCCGACGTCTTCGGCGACGGCTGCGTCATCTGCCCACACACGCCGCTGATCCGCGAATACACCCGCGCCGGCATCCGCTGGCATGACCACGTTGACGAGAACCCCACCTGCATCACCTGCCACGGCGACGATGACGACAGCTTCGCCGACTGGCCCTGCCCCACCCTGACCGCCATTGCATCCGCCCTCGGCGTCACCACACCCGAAAGGACCACCTCGTGACCAGTCGCCGCCCCGAAACCTTCGACGACCTCGCCAACTGGGAACGCACCGAAACACTCGCCGACTTCACATTGA
>WUUC01069314.1_pt1 | contig 14735 bp, 15 predicted proteins | sample 6278441 | NCBI WGS metagenome assembly WUUC01 (sample SAMN13675441, study PRJNA597444) | soil metagenome | isolation source: soil | place: USA: Washington | collected 2017-10
AAATGTCGTTCAGATACATCTCCACGGGATCGCCAGACTTCTCGCCGAGCGCAAAGGCGGGAGACGGCGTGGTCGGGGTGAGGATCACGTCCACTTCCTCGAAGGCACAGTCGAAATCGCGTTTGATCAGCGTGCGCACCTTCTGCGCCTTCAGATAATAGGCGTCGTAATAGCCGGCCGACAGCACATAGGTACCGATGAGGATGCGGCGCTTCACCTCCTGGCCGAACCCAGCGGAGCGGGTGTTCTCGTACATCGAGATCACATCGCGGCCCTGCTCGCGGAGGCCGTAGCGCACGCCGTCATAGCGGGCGAGGTTGGAGGAGGCTTCCGCAGGGGCGACGATGTAATAGGCGGGAAGCGCATATTTCGTATGCGGCAGGCTCACGGGCCGCACCTCTGCGCCTGCATCCTTGAGCCATTCCACGCCCTTGTCCCACAGCGCGCCAACCTCTGCCGCCATCCCCTCCACGCGGTATTCCTTCGGAATGCCGACCTTGAGGCCCTTCACGCCGAGCTTCACAGCGGCCTCATAGTCGGGAACGGGGGCGTTAACGCTCGTCGTGTCCTTCGGATCGTGGCTGGCCATTGCCTTAAGAAGGATGGCGGCATCTTCGACCGTGCGCGCGATCGGTCCCGCCTGGTCGAGCGAGGAGGCGAAAGCGACAATCCCCCAGCGCGAACAGCGTCCATAGGTCGGCTTGATGCCGACCGTGCCAGTCACCGCGGCGGGCTGGCGAATGGAGCCGCCGGTGTCCGTTGCCGTCGCGCCCATGCAGAGCTTGGCGGCCACCGCCGCGGAAGAACCGCCCGACGAGCCGCCGGGCACGAGCTTCGCGTTTGAGCCTTTGCGACGCCACGGATTGACGACTGGTCCGTAATGGCTCGTCTCGTTCGAGGAGCCCATGGCAAACTCGTCATTGTTCAGCTTGCCGAGCATCACAGCCCCCGCCGCCCAAAGATTCGAGGTGACTGTTGACTCATAGGTCGGGGTGAAGCCGTTCAGAATGTGCGAGCAGGCGGTCGTGCGCACGCCCTTCGTGGCAAAAAGGTCCTTGATGCCGAGCGGGATTCCTTCGAGCGGCCCGTGCTCGCCGCGGCTGAGGCGCCGGTCGCTCTCCTTTGCCATTTCGAGCGCCTTGTCCGGCGTGGTCAGGACATAGGCATTCAGTGAAACATTCGCCTTTTCGATCGCTTCGAGATGGGCGCGCGCAAGCTCCTCGGCGGAGAGCTCCTTGCGCTGCAGTGCCTGCCGGGCTTCGGCAATGGAAAGTTCGGTCGAATCGGACATGTGTTACTTCACATTCGGGCATTTGACGAAAGTGCTGTAGGACTCGGGAGGCGGCTCCTCGGCCGGTGGCTCGCCGACCCCGGGATCGGGACCGGTAATATCCGGAGTCACTTCAGCCCCATCGGAGGGTTGCTTGTCCTCGTCCGAACCTTCTGCCGGCGCTTCACCGCCCTCTTGGGTCAGGTCGGTGAGCCGCGTCACGTTGAGACGTCCTTCGTCCTTCTGCTTGATCGAGAAAAGATCGGGATAGTTGTAGCCAAGCTCGTCGCAGATAGCCGTCGCGAGCCACATCCCCGCCTTGTGCGGAGTGACGGTCACGAAGTCGCAGGTCTGCTGATGGGCGATCAGGCCCTTCTTGCTGAGAATCTGAAAATTCAATTCTTCGCCAAGCTCCGCCGGTGTCTTCGTTTCGAGCACCGCACAGCTCTTGATATCCGAGGCGAAAGTCCCCTCCGGCAGCTCCTCTGCTGCGGAGAGGCCGGTTGCGTGAAGCGATAGACCTAGGGCGAGCGGCACGACCCGCCGGATGATCAGGCTCCTATTCGTCATTCCGCTCGCAATCCGGGCCTAAATTTCACTTAGGGCAAAGCTTGAACAGCACGGGCTCCGGCCCCCAAACGTCCTCATTGAGAACGGCGAGAGAGCCTTCCGAGCCAGCCGTGACCTCCAACTCATAGGGCTCGGCGACGCCAAGCTCCTCGCAATCGGCCTTGACCGACCAGCCACTCTCTCCGATGGACGCAGACCGAAACCTGCAATGCACCTCGCGCGGGCTGGTGATGCCCTCCCGCGTCAGGACCTCCGCCCCAAGCGCATCGACCCACTCCTTTGAAAAAGGCGTCCTCGCCACCAGCGTCGCGCAATCGGCGGGATCAACCGCGTAGCTCCCGGCAATGAAGCTCCAATCGTCCTCGGAATGTGCAGGGAAGGACATCGTCGCGGCCGCGATCAGAAACCAAGCCGTCACCAGAGATCTGCGCATGGCTTTCACTCCACGATCTTGGGAACCACGAAATAATGGTCATCGACGGAAGGCGCATTTTTGAGGATGTCCTCTGCGCAATGTCCGTCGGTGACTTCGTCCTTGCGCTTCTTCATGGTCATGCCGACGACCCGCGTCATCGGTTCGACATCGGAGGTGTCGATTTCATTCAGTTGCGCAACCCAATCGAGGATGCCGGACAACTCCTTCTCAAGGCGCACGGCTTCTTCTTCCGTGACGGCGATCCGGGCAAGGTGAGCGATACGGTGAACGGTCGCGCGATCGACGGACATGGCGGGAGTCGAGAGCGAATGATTGTTTCCCGGTTCCTGTAGCACCGGACCACAAAGGCATCAACGCCGGGCGTATGTGCCTCAAACATCAATGGGAAGTTCGCGCCGACTATAAGACGGGGCTGTGCGTTGACAACCAGGAGCCGGTGCCGCAAGCCCTTCCCGTGACGCGCGTTCGGATCGTTTCCATCGAGAAGCTGCCGGAGTTGCTCCGGCCGGGCGCGCGCCTGCTCGGTCTCGATGTCGGCACCAAGACGATCGGCATGGCGCTGTCGGATATCAGCCGGAGCGTGGCGACCCCGTTCAAGACCATCAAGCGGAGCAAATTCACGGCGGATGCAGGCACCATTCGAGAAACCGCTGCGATCCACGATGTCGGCGGCGTCGTGATCGGGCTGCCACTCAATCTCGACGGCTCGGAAGGGCCGCGCGCGCAATCGACGCGTGCCTTCGCGCGCAATCTTGCGGGCCATATCAGCCAGCCGATCGCTTTTTGGGATGAGCGGCTATCGACCTCCGCCGTCGAGCGTCATCTGCTCGAGGCGGATGCCAGCCGCAAGCGCCGAGCCGAAGTCATCGACCGGATGGCTGCGGCTTACATTCTGCAGGGCGCCCTCGATCGGCTGAAGCGCCTCAGTGAAGGCTAGAGCGTCGCGTTCAGCACGTCCGTTCCGTGCACACGGAACAGCGCGAGCAAAACGAGCAAGCCGGAAAGCCAGAAACCCATCGCGGTCGTAGGCCTACTCGTCCAGTCCGCCGCCAGCCCGCAGGCAATTAACACGAATGGCAAACTCAGCATGGCTGGTCTCCGCCTAACGAATATCATTCCTGCCCGGCGAACGTCGCCAGCGTCGTGAACCTTGATGATTCGCCGCCAAGGGTAAATCAAAGGTTACCCAATTCGCGTTCGGCGCACGCGCCGCGAGGCCGCGCAAAAACAAAGAGGCCGCCCGGAGGCGGCCTCTTGAGATCAGATCCCCTGACTTTACCAGCAGGGACGGCACTTGCACTTGAAGGGCCTGCACGTCCAAACGAAGCCCGGCGGGCAAAATGCCGCGCGCTTGCAGCCCGTCTGTTTGACGATCGGCGAATAGTTCTTTGCGGTCGTCGCAAAATTCGAAGCGGCGGTGCCGGTCATTGCCTCCGCCTTCCAGGCATAGAGTCCTCCGCCGATGACGAACGCCGCGGCGGCAAGGGCAAACGCAATCTTGCGCATGATGTCCCTCCTGTTCCCATGCATTCTCGCAGGGGATCAGGATACGGCAAGTCACTGCAGAGGTCACGGCCCCTTGCTTAGCCGATCAGCGGGGTGGCGCGCGCAAGGATGGCATCGACGTCGGCGCGCGCGATATTGGCTCCGTAGGTTTGCTTGGTATCGCCGGCGAGCCGCGTTGCAAGAAAGGCGTCGCTGACGGCAGGCGGTGCATAGGCGAGCAGAAGCGCACCGGCCGAAACCACTGCGAGGCGTTCTGTCAGCGCACGCGCCCGTGCCTCATCCCTCCGCGCTTCTGCCGACAACGCCCTCAATTCGCGCAAGGCCGCTTTAAGCCGAATCTCGCCGCTGCTTAGCGTCTCGCATTCAGCGAGCACCCGATCGAGCGCATCGGGCGAGTGCTCGAAGGCGCGCAAGACGTCGAGACACATGATGTTGCCCGACCCCTCCCAAATCGAATTGACCGGGGCCTCGCGATAAAGGCGCGGGAAACCCCCCTCCTCTACATAACCGTTGCCGCCGAGGCACTCCATCGCCTCGTAAACAAGACCCGGTGCGATCTTGCAGACCCAGTATTTCGCGACAGGGGTCATTACGCGGCGGTAGGCGGTTTCGTTTTCATCCTCGCCATCGAAGGAACGGGCCAGGCGGAAGACGAGCGTGGTCGCTGCCTCGATGTCGAGCGCCATGTCGGCGAGCACTTGCCGCATCAGCGGCTGATCGATCAGCGGTTTTTCGAAGACGGATCGGTGGCGGGCGTGGTGGATGGCGCGCGCCAGAGCTTGGCGCATGAGGCCAGCCGACGAAACGGCACAATCAAGGCGCGTCAACGTGACCATGTCGATGATGGTGGCGATCCCCCGTCCTTCCTCGCCAACGAGAATGCCAAGCGCGTTCTCGAACGCAGCTTCGGCCGAGGCGTTGGACCGATTGCCGAGCTTGTCCTTTAGGCGCTCGATTCTGATGGAGTTGGGCGATCCGTCCTTCATCACCCTTGGCACGAAATAGCAGGAGAGCCCCGCTTCGGCGTTGGCCAGGACGAGAAAAGCATCCGACATCGGGGCCGACAGGAACCATTTATGCCCTGTGATGGCGTAGACGCTTCCCGGCCCGGAGCCTTCCACGCGAACCGCCGCTGTAGTGTTGGCGCGGACGTCGGAGCCGCCCTGGCGTTCGGTCATGCCCATGCCGATGATCAGCGCGTCCTTGCCCTGCCAGGGCAGGAAGCGCGGGTCGTAATGGCGTTTCAAGAGCTTCGGAAGCAGCTCCTCGAAGAGCGCCGGCGTATGCCTGAGCGACGCGAAGGAGGCATGCGTCATGGTAATCGGGCAGCAATGCCCCGCTTCCATCTGCGCCGCCACGAAGCTTCCGGCACAACGAGCCACATGGGCGGCACGGCGGGACGCGTCGGTCTGCCCCGCAGGATATTCCCACGTCGAACAGTGCAGCCCATGGCCAGCGCTGATCCCCAACAGCCGGTGATAAGCAGGATGGTACTCGACTCGGTCGATGCGCCGCCCCTGCGGGTCGAAAGCGCGCAGCCGCGGCGGATTCTCATCGGCAAGGCGCTGGAGTTCGTTTGCGGCCGCGCTCCCCGCCACACGGCCGAATGCCTCGAGGGAAGAAACCGCCGCTGCGGCACCCTCGCGAACCACGGCTTCATGTAAAACGGTATCGGACGTGAAGAAATTCACGTCCACAAAGGGTGGGCTCTGGTTGAAGGGGTCCCGGCCCGAAGCGGCCTTATTGTCATTCATGGTCTATTGCTGCCACAGCTTGAGCCAGCGGCCAAGCTTGCCGCCTTGGCAGAGTCGGCCTATAGGTCAGCTTTAATGAGCATCGCGGCCGAAGCCACAGGATTCTTCTTCCCTCATCGCCATCTGCTTGGGATCGAAGGGCTTTCCCACGACGAGATTACAGGTCTTTTAGACCTCGCCGAGGAGGCCGCTGGCGTCAGCCGGCAGGTCGCCAAGAAGCGTGACGACCTTCGCGGCCGGACCCTCATTAACCTGTTTTTCGAGGCCTCGACGCGAACGCAGAGCTCCTTTGAACTCGCGGGCAAGCGGCTCGGCGCCGACGTGATGAACATGTCGACGCGCACCTCCTCCATCCAAAAGGGCGAGACGCTGATCGACACGGCCGTGACGCTGAACGCGATGCGGCCGGACCTTCTCGTGGTGAGACATCACGCCGCCGGCGCCGTCGAGCTTCTTGCCCAAAAGGTGGACTGCTCGGTGATCAATGCCGGCGACGGGAGCCATGAGCACCCAACCCAGGCGCTGCTCGATGCCCTCACCATTCGCCGCCACAAAGGCAGGATCGCCGGGCTGATCGTAGCGATCTGCGGTGACATCCTCCACTCGCGGGTCGCGCGCTCGAACATTCTTCTCCTCAATACGCTCGGAGCGCGCGTTCGCGTTGTGGCGCCTTCGACCCTGCTTGCGGCCGGCATCGACCGGCTCGGGGTTGAGGTTTATCGCTCGATGCGGGAGGGGCTGGACGGTGCCGACATCGTCATGATGCTGCGGCTTCAGCGCGAACGCATGTCGTCGAGCCTCATTCCGAGCCAGCGCGAATATTTCCACTATTTCGGACTCGACAACGAGAAGCTCGCCCGGGCAAAGCCCGACGCGCTGATCATGCATCCCGGTCCCATGAATCGCGGCGTCGAGATCGACTCGATCGTCGCCGACGATCCCCGCAGCGTCATCCGTGAGCAGGTCGAGATGGGTGTCGCCGTTCGCATGGCGGTGCTCCAGGCACTGGCCCGCCACCTTCCCAACCATTGACGCCGATGAACAGGCCGATCACCGACAGCCGCACGATAGCGCTCATCAATGCGCGGCTGTTCGACCCCGCGTCGCTCGATCAACAAGGCGGTCTCCTGATCGCCGAGGGCCGCATCGCCGCAATCGGTCCCGATGTTAACGCGGGCTCGGTAGGAGAGGTGGAGATTGTCGATTGCGGTGGCGACCTGCTCGCACCCGGTATTATCGACATGCTCGTCTTCTGCGGCGAGCCCGGGCACGAGCACCGCGAGACGCTCGCAACGGCAAGCCGGGCGGCGGCGGCCGGCGGCGTCACCACCTTCCTCTGCATGCCGAACACCGAACCGATCATCGACGACGTGGCGCTTGTCGATTTCATACTGCGACGCGCGCGGGACACGGCGCAGGTGCATGTGCATCCCGTGGCTGCGATGACGAAGGGCTTGCGCGGCGAGGAGATGACGGAGATCGGCCTTCTCCGGGAGGCCGGTGCCATTGCCTTTACCAACGGCAAGGTGAGCCTCGTCAACGCCAAGACGATGCGCAACGTGCTCAATTACGCGAAGGATTTCGACGCCCTTATCATTCACCACGTCGAGGATCCGAATCTCGCCCAGGACGGCGTGATGAATGAGGGTGAGGTGTCGACCCGCCTTGGGCTACGCGGTATTCCCCGCCACGCCGAAATAATCATGCTCGAGCGCGACCTGCGGCTCGTGGAGTTGACCGGCTGCCGCTATCACGCCGCCCAAATCTCCTGCCTCGGTTCGCTCGAGATCATCCGGCAGGCCAAGGCTCGCGGCCTGCCCGTGACCTGCGGGGTTTCGATTAACCATCTGGCCTTGAACGAGAATGACATCGGCCCCTACCGCACCTTCTTTAAGCTGCGGCCGCCGCTCAGATCCGAATCCGACCGTCAAGCGATGGTGGAGGGCGTGGCGAGCGGCGATATCGACGTGATTGTTTCCGCGCACGATCCCCAGGACGCGGACGTGAAGCGCCATCCATTCGCTGAGGCCGCAGACGGCGCCATCGGGCTGGAGACGCTGCTCTCGGCTGCACTTCGGCTTTACCACAACAGCGAGGTGGACCTCCGCACGCTGTTCAAAGCGATGAGCTCAAATCCCGCGCGCCTCCTCGGATTGGAGAGCGGTCGCCTGGAAAAAGGGGCGCCGGCCGATCTCGTCCTGATCGATCTCGATACCCCCTTCAGCGTGGATCCGGACCTCCTGCAATCGCGATCGAAGAACACGCCTTTCGACGGAACGAAGTTTCAGGGCCGGGCGCGCCTCACCTTCGTTGCGGGCCAGCCGGTCTATCACTACTCTGCCATGCGCGGCAGCTAAGCGCGGCGAGGTCGGCTCATGGCGTTCGGGGTCAGCTGGACCTATCTCGATGCTGTCGCGCTCGGCCTCGGATATCTCCTCGGCTCCATCCCTTTCGGCCTCATTCTGACGAAACTGGCGGGCTATGGCGATGTTCGACAGTTGGGTTCCGGAAACATCGGAGCCACCAATGTGCTCCGCACAGGAAACAAGCTCCTCGCGCTCCTCACCCTCATTCTCGATGCGCTGAAAGGCACAGTCGCCATCCTCATTGCGGCACGGTGGGGACAACAAGCTGCCTTGCTTGCGGGTCTCGGCGCCTTCCTAGGACACCTGTTTCCGGTGTGGCTCGGCTTTCGCGGCGGCAAGGGTGTCGCCACCTATATCGGCGTGTTGTTCGGGCTCGCTTGGAAAGCGGCGCTTGCCTTCATCGCGATCTGGCTCATTGTTGCGGCCCTCACCCGCTACTCGTCGCTCGCGGCCCTTGTTGCCAGCGCTGTCGTGCCCGTCATTCTCATCGTGATGGGTGAGCGGTCCCTTGCGGCGCTCGCCGTCGTCTTCACCGTCCTTCTCTTTTGGCGGCACAGCAACAACATCGGACGCCTTCTCCGAGGCGAGGAGGGGCAGATTGGCCCGAGCAAGCTCTAAAGGCGGCCGCGGAGAAGCGAGCGGGGGCCCGCGCCTGAAACTCACCGACCGGCAGCGCTTCATTTGGCTTCGCTTGCTCCGCAGCGAGAATGTCGGTCCAGCCACCTTCCGCGATCTCGTTAATCAGTTCGGCGGGGCGGAAGCGGCGCTCGCTACGGACCATATCGCTTTGAGCAGCCGAATCTGGGCCGCGAATGTCACATTTCACTATCTACTGGTTGTGCTTAGTCCATTATATGCATCTGTCGGTTGTCAATTTGGGCGTAATTGGACACTTTGCCCAAATTGACATGCCCCCCTAGAAACACCATTTTCGCCTTAATGCGAGGGCAAGACCCAAAGAGAGGGCCCCTCGCGGCGGGTGCGTTCCGCGCCGGCGACGGACATTTCAATGAACATCGTCATCGTCGAATCTCCGGCTAAGGCCAAGACCGTCAACAAGTATCTTGGGCCCGGCTACCGCGTGCTCGCTTCTTACGGGCATGTGCGCGACCTGCCCTCCAAAAACGGGTCGGTGCTGCCGGACAAAGATTTCGAGATGCATTGGGACGTGGAGCCGAAGGCGGCGAAACGGCTCGAAGAGATCGCCAAGGCGGTTAAGGGAGCCAACAAGCTGATCCTCGCGACCGACCCCGATCGCGAGGGCGAGGCCATTTCCTGGCACGTCTATCAAGTGCTCACCCGCAAGAAGGCTCTCGACAAGGTCGCCGTCGAGCGGGTGGTTTTCAACGCCGTCACCAAACAGGCCGTTCTCGACGCGATGCAGAATCCGCGCGAGATCGACCATCCGCTCGTCAACGCCTATCTCGCCCGCCGCGCGCTCGACTATCTCGTCGGCTTCACCCTCTCGCCGGTGCTCTGGCGGAAGCTCCCAGGCGCCCGCTCCGCGGGCCGCGTCCAGTCGGTGGCGCTCAGGCTCGTCTGCGACCGCGAATCCGAGATCGAGGCTTTCAGGCCGCAGGAATATTGGTCGCTCGAGGCGCTGCTCGCCACGGCAGAGGGCGAAACTTTCCTTGCCCGCCTCGCAAGCATCGGCGGCAAGAAGCTCGAGAAATTCGACATTGCCGACGAGGCAACAGCATCACGCCTGAAAGCGGCGCTGGAAGGCGCGCCTTTCGTCGTTGCTAGCGTCGAAAGCAAGGCGCAGCGCCGGCATCCAGCCCCGCCATTCACCACCTCGACGCTCCAACAAGAGGCCTCGCGCAAGCTTGGCTTCTCGCCCCGCCATGCGATGCAGCTCGCTCAGCGTCTCTATGAAGGGGTGGATCTCGGCGGCGAAAGCGAAGGGCTCATCACTTATATGCGGACCGACGGCGTGCAGATCGCGCCAGAGGCAATTGCGGCAGCCCGAAAGGCTGTGGAACAGCTCTATGGCCGGCGCTACCTGCCGCACGCCCCCCGCCAATACGACAGCAAGGCAAAGAACGCTCAGGAAGCGCACGAGGCGATCCGCCCGACCGACTTCCGCAAATCGCCCGAGAATGTCTCGCGCTATCTCGATGAGGAGTCCGCCAAGCTCTACAAGCTCATCTGGCAGCGGACGCTCGCAAGCCAGGCGGCAAGCGCGGAAATCGAGCGCACGACCGTGGATATCGAGGCGAGCGGCGCCGACGGGGCTGCCTACGGCCTCCGGGCGACGGGGTCCGTCGTCCTCTTCGACGGATTCCTCAAGCTCTATGAGGAGGGCTCCGACGATGCCGAAGGCGAAAGCGGCTCCCGCCTACCAAAGCTCGACCAAGGCGACCGGCTCGCCGGACGCGACGTCGTGGCGAAGCAGCATTTCACCGAACCGCCGCCCCGCTACACCGAGGCGACCCTTATCAAGAAGATGGAAGAGCTCGGCATCGGCCGGCCCTCCACTTACGCCTCGACGCTGAACATCCTCCGCGACCGCGAATATGTGCGTTTGGACAAGAAGCGGCTCCTTCCAGAGGACAAGGGACGCCTCGTTACGGCATTCCTCGAGAGTTTCTTCCGCCGCTATGTCGAGTACGACTTCACCGCCGACCTCGAAGAGAAGCTTGACCTCATCTCAGCGGGCAACTTGCAATGGAAGGATGTCCTTCGCGATTTTTGGCGCGACTTTATCCAGGCCGTGCAGGACATTGGCGAGCTTCGCATTGCCCAGGTTCTCGATGCGCTCAACGACATGCTCGGGCCGCATATCTTCCCCTCGACTGGGGAAGGCGACCCCCGCGCCTGTCCTTCCTGCGAGAGTGGGCGGTTGAGCTTGAAGATCGGCCGGTATGGCGCTTTCATCGGCTGCTCGAACTATCCTGACTGCCGCTATACGCGACAGATCGCCGAAGGCGGGGAGAAGACCGCAGCGCTCGGGGCTGACGGCAAACTGATCGGCATCGACCCGGACTCCGGGCTGGAAGTTATGCTCAAGACCGGGCGGTTCGGGCCTTACGTGCAGCTCGGCGAGAATGGTGACGAGAAGCCGAAGCGCGCATCGATTCCGAAAGGCACTGATCCTGAAAGCATCGATCTCGTTCGCGCACTCGCTCTTCTTTCGCTGCCGCGCGAGATCGGCAGCCACCCCGAGACGGCGAAGCCAATCACCGCAGGTTTCGGCCGCTTCGGCCCGTATGTCCAGCACGACGGCAAATATGCGAGCCTCTCAAATCCGGAAGAGGTGTTCAGCGTCGGCATCAACCGCGCCGTAAGTCTCCTCGCTGAGAAGGCGTCACGGCGTCTGCGAAGGGGCGCCTCTGTCATCAAGGACCTCGGCGAGCACCCGGAGCATGGCGGCCCGGTGCAGGTGTTAAGCGGCCGATACGGTCCCTATGTAAAACACGGCAAGGTCAACGCGACGCTTCCCAGGGACCGCGAGCCTGAAGCCGTCACGATTGAGGAGGCTGTGTCGCTGATCGCGGCGAAGAGCGCCAAAGGTCCGGCCAAGCGTCCGCAGCGCAAATCGAAAAAGACGGCGAAGAAACAAAAGGAACCGGCCGAGGAGACGGCAAGCTAGTGCCGTCGAAGAGGCCGGGCGTGCTAGAACGGCCCGTGGCCAAGACCAAGACCTCCCCCAAAACGAAAACCAAAGGTACGCTTCCCTCGAAGCAAGAGATCCTTGACTTCCTGCAAGGCGCAAACCGTCAGGCGGGCAAGCGCGAGATCGCGCGTGCTTTCGGGGTGAAGGGCGGCGACCGCATCGCCCTCAAGGACCTCTTGCGCAGCATGACCGATGACGGATTGATCTCCGGTTCGCGCCGCAAGCTTTCGCGGCCAGGCGTGCTGCCCCCTGTGGCAGTGTTGGAGATCGTCGAGCGTGATATCGACGGCGAGTTCGTTGGGCGCCCTTCGGTTTGGTCTGAGGAGCATGGACCGCCGCCGCGCGTCCTCGTGCTCGAAAGCAAGCAGGACCGGGGATCCGCCGCGGGCGTCGGTGACCGTGTGCTCGCCCGTATCACCTCGCTCGGCGCCGATGCCGACTACGCCTATCAGGCACGGCCGATAAAACGTCTGCCGCACGCTGCCCGCTCTCATCTCGGTATTTTCCGTTCGCTTCCCGGCGGAAGCGGAGTCATCGATCCGGTGGATCGGAAGCAGTTGAAGGAATGGCGCGTGGCGCGCGGCGTCACGCATGATGCCGAAGACGGCGAGCTTGTGCGGTTCGAAGTTGCCCCAGGCGCTCGCTTCGGGGCGGCAAACGCGAAGATCTTCGCGCGTCTCGGAAATCCAGAGGACCAGCGCGCCACCAGCCTCATCGCGATTCACGCGCATGGCATTCCAGACACATTTCCGGAGGCTGTTCTGCGGGAGGCCGAAGAGGCGGGTGCTCCGGACCTGAAACAGCGCGAAGACCTTCGCCAGATCCCGTTCGTGACCATTGACCCCGCCGATGCACGCGATCGCGACGACGCGGTCTGGGCCGAGCCGGACTCCAATCCAAAGAACGAAGGCGGTTGGGTGGTGATGGTCGCGATCGCCGACGTCGCCGCCTATGTCCGCGCTGGCATGGCCCTCGACAAGGAAGCGCGGACTCGCGGTAACTCCGTCTATTTTCCCGATCGTGTCGTGCCGATGCTGCCGGAGCGCATTTCGAATGACCTCTGCTCCTTGCGGCCGCAAGAGGCGCGGCCCTGTCTTGCGGTCCGCATGATCTTCGATCGGGACGGGCGCAAGAAGCAGCATCGGTTCACGCGTGGACTCATCCGCTCGGCGGCGGCGCTTCGTTACGAGCAGGCACAAGCGGCGATCGACGGCCGACCGGATGACATGACAGGGCCGCTCCTCGAGCCGGTGCTACGACCGCTCTGGGGCGCCTATGCGAGCCTCTCACGAGCGCGCAACGAAAGAAGCCCGCTCGACCTCGACCTTCCTGAACGGAAGATTCTGCTCGACGAGGCAGGGCGTGTGCGCGATGTCGTAACCCCTCCTCGGCTTGATGCGCACCGACTCATCGAGGAATTCATGATCGCCGCGAATGTCGCGGCAGCCGAAGAGCTGGAAGCGCGGCGAACACCTCTGATCTACCGCGTGCACGATCAGCCATCGAAGGAGAAGCTGTCGTCGCTCTCTGAATTTCTCGGCACCCTCGGCCTGAGGCTGCCCAAGACGGGTCAGATCAAGCCCGTGCATTTCAATCGCATTCTCGACGTGACGGGATCGACCCCCACGGCCGAGCTCGTCGGCGAAGTGATCCTGCGGAGCCAAGCGCAAGCGGAATACAGCCCCGCCAATTTTGGTCATTTCGGCCTAAATTTGCGCCGGTACGCACATTTCACGTCCCCTATCCGGCGTTACGCCGATCTAGTTGTGCACCGCGCTCTTATCCGCGCGCTCGGCCTCGGCAATGATGGGCTGACGGATGCCGAAATTCCCATTCTGGAGGCGATTGCCGAAGGAATCTCGATCACGGAGCGGCGCGCCATGGCGGCCGAACGGGAAACGGCAGACCGACTGATTGCGGCCTATCTCGCCGATCGCGTCGGCGCGCGCTTTGCTGCGCGAGTCTCCGGCCTTGCCCGCACCGGCCTTTTCGTTCGGTTGAACGAGACAGGCGCCGACGGCTTCGTCCCCGCATCGTCCATCGGTCATGAATTTTACTACCATGACGAGGCGCGGCAGGCGCTGATCGGGGAGGATACGGGCGCCGCCTTTCAGCTCGGCGATCCGGTCGAGGTGCGGCTCGTTGAGGCGATTCCGACCGCCGGCGCGTTACGTTTCGAGTTGTTGAGCGAGGGTCGCCAGATCGGCGTCAAGCCGCGCCGGTCGCGAATTGCTGGCGATCGCGGCAGAGACAAGTCGCCCCGGAAGGGGCGGTCCCGCCGGCGCTAGCCTGGCGGCCAAAGGTCGCGGGAGGAACGGCCGCATTGGCGAATTGCTTGCAACTTCGATAGGACAAGGCATGCAAACTCCATCGCCGATTTCCGTCTCTGTTCCCGCCGCTGACGGTAGGTCCCGCGGCGCGCGCCCAGTGCTCGGCTCACTTCTCCGCGGCGCGCTTCTTCGCTGCCCGGCTTGCGGCGAGGGGCGCATCTTCCGCCGGTACCTCAAGGTCGTCGATCATTGCGGGACGTGCGGAGAGGCCCTGCATCACCATCGCGCCGACGACGCGCCGCCTTATTTCGTGATCGTCATCGTCGGACATGTGGTGGTCAGTCTCGTGCTTGCCGTTGAAATGGCTTACAGGCCGCCGCTTTGGCTCCACGCCGCCCTATGGCTGCCCCTGACCGTCCTTCTGTCCCTCGTGCTGCTTCCGCCGGTGAAAGGCGCGCTTGTAGCCCTGCAATGGGCACTTCTGATGCACGGCTTCGACCCGAACACCAAAGAAGACAGCTACGAGCCTTTCGACGAGGGTATAGAGGGCAACCGAGGTGGGCGATCTTGACTTCTAAGGGCGCCTGAGTAGGTTTCGCTCGATTTCTGGTTTAACGAGGATGACATGGCAAAGCCCGTCACGCAGAAGATCAAGCTCGTGAGCAGCGCGGGTACCGGGTACTACTACGTGACGAAGAAGAACCCGCGTAATTCGACGGAGAAGCTCGTCTTCAAGAAGTACGACCCCGTCGCACGCAAGCACGTCGAGTTCAAGGAAGCGAAGATCAAATAGGCTTCCCTGCCGACAAGCGTATTGCGCCCGATTGACATTTCAGCTCAGCGTTTTGTGATTGTGGTCAAGCTGCAGGCGGCCGGCATTAGGTGGTCGGCCGAAACGCGGCGCTAACGAGGAGGCCACTCAAACCGCGCTCCGGCCGACCGAACCC
>WUUC01152052.1_pt1 | contig 14733 bp, 6 predicted proteins | sample 6278441 | NCBI WGS metagenome assembly WUUC01 (sample SAMN13675441, study PRJNA597444) | soil metagenome | isolation source: soil | place: USA: Washington | collected 2017-10
GGGCGCGCGCGCGCTCTGACGGATCGGCTCCGCCGCGCGAGCGACGGGCTCCGGCTGGGGCGTGCGCAAGACGGGCTCCGCCAGAGCTGCGCGCAGCACGGGTTCGGCCGGGGGGGTACGGAATGCAGACTCGACCTGCGGCGCACGGAACGCTTGCTCCGATGGACTCATCCGCAGCGGCTCCGCGGGTTGGCTGAAGCGGGGTGCCGGTTCGGAGCTCGCGACGTTACGTGCTGGCTCTGAAGCGCGGGCCACGAGCGGCTGCACGAGCACCGGCGCTTCCAGCTGGGTGCGCGTGTTCTGCGCCTGCGTGCGCCGGCTCGGGCGCGCCGACCTGCGCCGCGCGCCCGTTGCGCCTGGAGGCGGCAACGAGCCCGAGCGAGCCGGTAGCAGGTCGAAGTCGGCGATGTCTCCCAGCTCCAGGTTGGCGACGCCGCGGCTCAGCTTGTCCCGGAGAGCGCTGCCCTCCCGCTGCGCGGCGCTGACGATGCTCTGGATGCCCTTCGGCAACGTCGGCGTGGACGCGAGGAGGCGTAGCGTGCAGCTGTGCGCGGGCATCTGGTCGTTGCTGTACACACCCATGTAGATGCCGGCGCCGGAGGTGCCGCTCTTGATGCGTTCGCTCACTTCGTTGAAAAACGTAAATGGTGTCGTCGCCAGCAGATCGCCCGAGGCCTCCACCACCAGACCGAGGTAGGCGATGTCCGCCATCGAGAAACCCGCAGGCATCACCCCGCTGTTCTGCAGCGAGCCCTGAACCCACTCGGTAACGGCCTCGACGCTGAGCCCTTGCAGCATGCCCTCGGCGTAGTTGAGCACGCCTGTCGACATGAGCAACGTGCGCAAGTCCTCGCCGTCGAGCGTACGGATGGGGTGCAGGCCTGGACGCTGGTTCAGACGGTTGAAGGCGTCCAGCGGCTCGACGATGAGCTCGTTGATGCGCTCGAAATACTCGTCGAGCGTCAGGTTGCCATGCAGCTCCGCGAGCCGCGCGTTGTCCGCGAAAATCAGGCCGAGGTCCGGGATCTTGACCAGGTCGCTCACCGCGCGCACCGCGTTGACCTTGGCGATCCCGCTTTCCTGATCGCCCGGCAGCGTTGCCAGCGTCGTGATCGGCAGCTCCAACGACTCGAGCACCTTGACGAGCTCGCTCACCGCCGAGCCAGTACCGCCACCCAGGCCAGCCGTGAGCAGCACCACGTCTGCTCCTTCGGTGTGCCGGGCCACCGCTTCGCGGATGCGCTCGGCGCTCTCCACTACACACTGCCTGCCGTAGTTCAGATCAGCACCCGCGCCATCGTAGCCGTCGATGCCGATGTACAGACGCTGCGCCTCGGAGAGCATGGGGTGGTTGGCGGCACCGAGCGCCGAAAGATCGGTGCGGGCCGTGTTCAAGGCCATCGCACGGTAACCACGCCGCGCGAACTCTGCGGCGAGGTTGCCTCCTCCTTGGCCGAGGCCAATGACGGCGATATCGAGTGAGCGGTCCGACGGTTTCATGCGTCTCTCCGGTGAAGCTGCTGGGGGCGACTGAGGGTAACGTATCTGGCGGCTCGCTCCCGCACTCCCTGAGGGTCGGAGGGGCGCAGGCCTCGAGAACCCGCTTCTTTAGCAAACTCGAGTGGAGTGAGGATCCGTTCACTGCTCTTCTCGGCGGAGAGAGCGAGCGCGATCTTCAAAGACCGGCTGCGATAGCTGGGGCGGCCGAGTAGCCGATTGTGCGAGCGCCGACGGAGGCGAGGCGCTTCGGCATGCCTCGCGCCGAACCGACGGCGTGTGCAGGGCAACGGGCGCGGGGACGATTCGGTGGCTGTTTCCGGAGTCGACCCTGCGGTAAAGATGCGCGCATGGCCAATCTGTTTCCCGCATTGAAAGCCACGAACACCGTGGCCTTCGACATCGTCAGCCTGGGCGAAGTGATGCTGCGCCTCGACCCCGGAGAAGGCCGTATTCACACGGCTCGGACCCTGAACGTCTGGGAGGGGGGCGGGGAGTATAACGTTGCCCGTGGGCTCCGCCGCTGCTTCAACCAACGAGCGGCCATCGTGACCGCTCTCGCTGACAATCCGATCGGACGCCTCGTCGAAGACCTCATCCTGCAGGGCGGTGTCGATACGCGTCACGTCGTGTGGAAGCCCTACGACGGCGTCGGGCGCCGGCTACGTAACGGCCTCAATTTCGTCGAACGCGGCTTCGGCCCGCGCGCTGCCCTGAGTTGTTCCGATCGGGGACACACCGCCGTCGCCCAGCTCGGGCCGGCCGAGGTCGACTGGGACGCGCTGTTTGGCGAGGCCGGGGCCCGCTGGTTCCATACTGGGGGCATTTTTGCGGCCCTGTCAGACGGTACACCCGAGGTGGCGTTGCGTGCCATGCGTGCCGCGAAGCAGCACGGCGTGATCGTCTCGTACGATCTCAACTATCGCGCGTCGCTCTGGAAAGATGTCGGGGGCCAGCCCAAGGCACGCGAGGTAAATCGTGCGCTGATCCCCTACGTCGATGTTCTGTTCGGTAACGAGGAAGATTTCTCGGCAGCGCTCGGTTTCGAGCTCGACGCAGCGGCGGGGGACTTCACCGAGATCGACGTCGAAGGTTTTCGCCGCATGGTGGGCCGCGTTCAGTCCACGTTCCCGAACCTGAAGCTCGTCGCCACCACGCTGCGCGAGGCCAAGTCGGCGAGCGTCAACGGCTGGGGCGCGCTGTGCGCGGGCGGCGGGGGCTTCTGGCAAGTACCGATCCGCGAGATCATGATCCTCGACCGGGTCGGCGGCGGGGATTCGTTCGCCTCGGGCTTTATCTACGGTCTGCTCGAGGGTAAGGATCCGGCATGGGCTCTCGAGTGTGGTGTCGCCCACGGCGCCTTGGCCATGACCACGCCAGGAGACACCACGATGGCAACGCTGCCCGAAGTGTTGCGCGCCATGCAAGGCGGCGGCGCGCGCATCGATCGCTGATGTGCGCGTTCGCGCCAAACTGCCCTGTTTCGTGCTGAATTGGAGATCATCGTGAGCGACGTATTCGAGGCACTGCGCGGCTGTCGCATCGTGCCAGTGGTCAAATTGCCGAACACCCAATGTGCCGAACCGCTGGGGCGTGCGCTGCTCGCCGGAGGCATCACCTGCGTGGAGGTAACGTTCCGCAGCGCCGCAGCCGAGGAGGGCATCGCGATCCTGTCGCGCTTGCCCGGTCTGCTCGTGGGTGCGGGCACCATCCGCAGCGTCGACCAGGTGCGCGCGGCGCAGCGCGCGGGAGCAAAATTCGTGGTCAGCCCCGCGCTGCGCGAGGACGTGGTGCGTTATGCGCTGAAAGAGGGCCTCGCCGTGAGCCCAGGCGTGTGTACGCCGACCGAGGTGGAGCAAGCGCTCGATCTGGGGGTCAAGGTCCTGAAGTTTTTCCCCGCGGAGTCGTTCGGCGGCATCGGTACGCTGAAGGCGCTGGGCGCCGTCTATCCGGACGTGCCGTTCATGCCCACCGGCGGGATCAACCCGAAGAACTTGCTCGACTACCTCGCCCTCGACAACGTGTTGTGCTGCGGCGGCAGCTGGCTGGCAGAGACAAAAGCGCTCAGCGAGGGCCGCTTCGACGAAATCGAGCGGCGAGCCCGCGAGGCGTCTAACCTCGCCGGCAACGCCAGTCGTACGGCCCACTGAATGATTTGGGGGTGGCGGCATCCGGTCCTCTGGTCGCTGGTCCTGTGTGGGCTCGGCTGTGCTCCAGCGCCGCCGCCGCCCAAGGCCCCGCCTCCACCGCCGCCAGACGCCGCGCGTTTGTCCAGGCAGCTCGAGGCGTCACTCGCTGCGCTGGCACTGCCCGACGATCTGCTGATCGCGGGCCGCTGGAAGAACCCGAGCGCGCTGCTCGGCCAGGTTTCCGCCTGGTCCGGCGGCACGCTGGCCCTCGAGTCATGGCTGAAGAACCGTCTCGGTGATCCCTCGCGCCCCATCGATCTGACGGCGCCGATCGAGCTGATCGTCGTGCTGGATCAGGAGCGAGACCCTCCGGCGCCGAGCTGGGCCATCAGCCTCGGCCTGGGGCCGGCGGGGAGCGCCTCGAAAAACGGCGCCGAGCCGCTCGACGTGGAGTCCCCGCTCGGCCTGTCCTGTGCCGAAAGCAAGGCTCTCGGCGCCGCTTCGGCGCGCATGGTGTGCTCGCCAACGGATGACTCGTTAGCCCGTTTGCTGCCGCATGCAACACGCGCGCTGCCGCTCGCCCCGGTGGGCGACGCAGACATCTCGATTTCGCTGCGTGCTCAGCCACTCGCTGGCCTCGAGTCCAGCCGCCTGCGCGCGTTATCCGGCTCGCTCGTCGCGAAGCTCGTGGAGGTTTCCCATATCAACGATCGTTTCGACGGGCAGTGGGCACTGCTCATCGACGCGGTCGCAGCCGAGCTCGCGTTTTTGGCGCAAGATCTCGACGGTGCATCGATCGAGCTGTCGCTCGGTGCCAGCGAGCAGGCGCTGGAGCTGAGCGTGCTCGCCCCCGCTGCTCGCGGCCGTTCGACCTTGGGGCAGCTGCTCGTCGGCTCCGGCGCGACAGGGCTCGCGCCGAGCGACTTCTGGCAGGTCCACGAAAGCAGCGAGGAAGCCGGCTTTTTATGGGCTTTCCAGGCCGGGCCCATCGCACGGCTGCGCGAGCCACTGGCCGCCCTGCTCGGCACCCTGCTCGATTACCGAGGTGTGCCCAATCGACTCGAGCAACAGGCGCGCGAGCTGGTCATGTACTTGCCGATGCCGCGGGGCCCGGTGGTCCACGCCAGCGGGCGCTTGCCCAGCGCCGCCAGCGCGCGCCAGCAACGAACGCCGTGGCTCGAGGCGCTCGGCTGGCAGTTGTACAGCCTGCGGGGTAACTTCGACGAGTATCGGTATTACGCCGGGGCTCTCGCCAAGTCGTTTGACGACGAGGTCCTCGGACCCCAACTTCGACGGTTGTTCAAGAGCGGATTTGGCGCAAAGTGGGCACCGGCGCGCCTCACTCAACGCCGTCCGAATGGCCCTGTGGGTCTGCCTCGCGGCAGCTTCGTCCTGGAAGTGGACTTTGTCATCCCGCCGTCCGAGTTGATCCATGACGCGCCCTCCTGGGCGCCGGAGGAGGACGCGGATGCGCGGCCACGAGCGCCAGCGATCGCGCCCGCGCCGCCGCCTGCGCCCGAGTGGTACGCGGTATTCGTTCCCGATGAAGACGGCGTGCGCATCGCTTGCGGAGCGGACGAGCGGTTCTTGGTCTCGCTGCTTGCCCAACCCTCCAGTGCCAAGGCCTCCGGCACGCTGGCAGGGCGCGCGGGGCTCGGCTCGCTCAACCAGCACCGCATCCTCGCGGGCGGCTTCTTCAGCCTGGCTGGGCTGGAGGAGATGGGTCCGGGGCTGCGCGGCTGGCTGGGGGCGCAGGGGCGCCTCGAAGAAAATGCGAACGCCACGTACGCGGGCATCTCGCCCGCACTCGCAGCGCCCCATCACGGTGCGACGCCAATCGTTTATTCGCTCTCGCAACCGAGCGAAGCGTGGCTGCACCTGATGACGCGGCTCGAGCGTGGCACGCTCGAAGATCTGTCGTTCTTGCTCGGGGGTAGCCCCCCCGAACGCAGTGCCGCACCCGCGCTCGGCGTTGCATCGGACGGCGCGCCCACACGCGGCAGAGCCGCGGAACCCTGAGTTTCTGTAATGTTTCGATGACTTCGCACGGGCCGACCCGATTGCAGGTCTCCGGCACGGAACCGCATTCATTTCCGCTTCGGAAAGGCTTCCGGCTCGCTCAGCGGCGTGCAATGCGACAGCCCACCGAGCACGCGGTGTGCGGGTGTCCCGCGAGATCGCAGCGAATTTTACATCGGCGGCGGCCGACTATTTTCTCGGGGTTGCATCGATCGCCGCGCAAGATTCAGGGAGCGAGCTAACATGGTGCTGGTCCCGGGTGTCGCACGCACCTGCGAGTAGGTCCCTATCGAATGAGTTTTTGCTGATGGCTTTCGAAGTTGGCGCGACCCTGGTTTTGATCGGTGTGGCTGCAAGTGCTGCAAACGGCGGCGCTGCAACCCACGGTAGCGTTAGAGAGGGCGCGGCACTCGAAGCTCGGTTTGTAAAAACTCGCGCAGGTGCCCCGGCCGTTATCACGGGAACGAGGAGCATCTCGGGAACGAGCAGCGCACTGCAGCTGCAAGCGCCCCAGGATCCGGCTCCGCCGAGCACGGATCCGGCGGCTCCACCGAACGCGTCGGAGCCGGCCCCGGTGGCACCCAACACCGCACGCAAACCTGCGGCGCCAGCCGCCGCGGCCGCCCCGGGCGATCAGAAAAAAGAACCCGCACCGAGCCCGGAAGCCCCGCCGAGCGCTGCCGCGCCTGCTGCACCGGCCCCCGGCGCAGCAACGCCGAGCGCCCCAGACCCGAGCGCCCCGAGCGCTGTTGCCCCGGCCCCGAGCGCTGCGCCGGCCCCGAGCGCTGCGCCGGATGATGCTTCTGCCGCGGCTCCGCCCGCTGCGGCCGCTCCCGCAGCCGCGCCGGCTGCTGCCCCCATCGCCGCAGCAGGGGCAGGGGTCGAGCCCGCAGCGCCGAACGCAGGAGCTCCCGCCAGTCCGGAGGTGGCTCCCGCCAGTGCGGAGGCAGCCATCGGCACCGGTGCAGTGGGCATTGCCGCGCAGGCTCCCGCCGCGCCGCCTGCCGCACCCTCCGCGATCGAGACACCGGTGCCGAGCCAGCCCGGAGCCCGTGGCGGCGCTGCCGTTCCGGCAGACCGCGCCGAGTCGGCCCGGGTCTTGCCGCAAAACGCCCTGCCCCCCGGGCAGATCGCCGTGCCCGGTGGTTTCAGCATCGCCGTGGGTACGCAGATGAGCTTCGGGCAGAGCACCTTCCAGACGGGCTCGAGTTATGCGCGGGACCCGATGGTGGACTGGTCCTTGTCCCTGTCGCCCTCGTTTATGTTCTCGGACGGCACACGTCTCTCTGCTGGGGCATCGCTGAGCCAGGAGCTCACCGACTCGAACGGGGACGACGACCCGGGGACATTCATCTTCAGCGACGTCGGCCTGAACGCCAGCCATCCGCTGTACCGCTTCGAGCACGGCCCGGCGATCTTCGGCTCGCTGTCGGTGCAGTTGCCCACGAGCGAGGCGTCTCGCGTCGAATCACTGATCACCAGCGTTGGCGGGCGGCTCACGGCGTCACAGCCCATCGGCGGTGTGTTCCTCTCGCTCGGCAGCGGCTTTCGCAAGAACTTTCACGAATACACGCACCCGGTGCGTGATCCGGGCACGGGCAACGAGCTGGTCACCCGTGACGGGCTGGTCATCGAAGAGGTCGTGACGGGCCTGGCGCGAAACGGCGGCTCGGAGCTCGCCGGAGCAACCTATTTCGATGGCGCATCGAACAACACGTCGATGATCTGGAGCAACTCGCTGTCGGCGTTTTGGCCCGTCAGCGAGAAGCTCGGCCTCGGCATCTCCTACAACCTGAGCCACTCGTGGACATACGAGAGTTATGACCTCGACGAGCTCAGCGGGGTCGGTGCCCGGGCAGGCCGTGGGCGGCGCGATTCGCATGGTGGAGGCATTTTCGCCAACTACCAGGCGCTCGACCACCTCGCGTTTGGGCTCGGCATGGCTACGGGCGGGCCGACGCGCACCGCGGATGACAAACGCATCCGCTTCCCGTTCTTCGCTCTCGAAGGCCCAGAGAGCAATATGACAACCTTTTTCATCAGCGCGACATACACGGAGTCCATCCCTTTATGACGCCGCGTGGTACTTTAGTTTGTAGTTGGAGGACCTAATGACGAGATGTGTGAGCCGCAGCCTTAATTCCGGTGTGCTCGGACTCCGCGTGGCCGCCATGTTGGGCGGTCTAGCGATGGCGACCGGTTGTGCGCAGTCGATCGGAGATATCGACCGCACCCAGCCTGACCTTGTTTCGAAGGAGCACTTCGAGAATGGGCAGTGGTTCCTACGCGAGACTGTCGTCGACGTGCCGTCCACCAGCCCAACATCGATGGTGGGTGACCTCGGCGACCTCGAGCAGGTCGTGTGGGACGTCCAGGAGAACTGGCTCGTCGGTTACCGTGCCTATGAGCAGATCCCGGGTCTCGATGGTACCGCAGCGTCGGACCTCGCGAACCCGAGCTCGCAGCCCGTCAGCGCCGGGCTCGGTTATGGCCGTGACCCGGGCACCTACAAGGGTAACCCGGTCGTTGCTTACCGCATCGAGAGCCACGTCGACGTGCAGCGCGGGTACAACGCGCGTACCGGCGAGCAGAACAACATCATCTCGGAAAACACCGCGGATCGCCCCTGGTACGACCGCTCGTTCATGCGCGTCAACTGGGCGAGCAACGAGGTGGACAGCTTCATGTCCACGCCCGGCGCTTTCATGCCGATCTTCGGCGCCACGTCCTCCGCGGCGGCGTTCATCCCTCAGAACGAGGGTGGGCCGGACAGCTTCCGCATGGAGTACGACGAGGAAGGCAACGCCAACTACATCGACTTCACGGTTCGGCGTTTCGTCACTCCGTCCATCATGGGCTGCGTCGCCCAGCTCAACTCGGGCCTCGGGGATTGCGCCGGAGACGAGATCAAGGTTCGCACCTCGATGCTCAGGGTCGACCCGGTGCGTGAGCAAGACTACGTGCCGATGGTCTACGACGACCGCCGGCAGGGCGAGTTCGGCTACTTCCGTGTCGAGCGGCCCACCTATGACCGCCGTCAAGGCAACACCTTCACGGGTCTGATCCAGCTCGCCGGGCGGCATGACGTTTGGGAGAACAGCCGGAACGTCGGCGGTGAGCCGCTTGCCTACGCGCAGCGCACCCTGCGTCCGATCAGCTACGTGCTCTCGGAGAACTTCCCGAACGAGATGCGGCCCGTGATTAACGATCAGATCGCGCCCCAGTACGACGGCGCGTTCAAGAAGGTGGTCGCGGCGGCCCGGAATCAGACCGTGGAGCAGCTGACGGCCGACATCGAGCGCGATACGGGCGCGTCCTGCCTGTTCTGCGTGGACGGCAACGAGGACAACCACGCCCGCAACGGCGACCTGCGTTACAACTTCATCTACTGGGTGAACGACGTGCAGGCGGCGGGTCCGCTCGGCTTCGGCCCGTCCTCGCTCAACCCGGAGACGGGGCGCATCGTGTCGGCCTCCGCATACGTGTACGGCGCGGCGGTCGACCGTTACGCCGAGATGGCCAAGGAGATCGTCGAGCTGATGATCAACGACGGCTCGCTCACCGAGGACGATCTGATCACGGGTCAATACTTCCGTGATCAGGTGCGCGGCGAGCTCAACCCGATCGATCCGCGGCGCGCAGAGCACCTCACCGGCCTGAGCGGGGATGCGCTGGCCCGCACGGTGCTGGGCGAAAAGGGCTTCAGCCGTCTGCAGGATATCACGGCCAAGGGCATGGCGGGCATGACGCCCGCGGTTCCCGGTATGGACCGGGCGCGGCTCGCCCGAGTGGTGGGCACGGACCTCGAACCGCGCATGATTCCGAGCGAGTGGGTGGAGAAGGCCGATCACGGTGTTCCCACCTTCCTGGATCAACGCTCCGCGTTCCTGGCCCAGCGCGCCAAGGAGCTCGGCGAACCGATGCCGAACGAGGGCCCGATGGGCGCTCTGACGGTCACGAACTGGTTCGGTGAAGACGCTCTGAAGGACACGCAGGCGCTCGAAGACCTGGCGTCTCGCAAGAACCTGTGGCTCGCCAACTTCGACGACCCGTCGATCGCGGGCCTGGCGCAGGAGATGAAGGACGCACGCCTGGCGGGGGACGATCTGTTCCAGGCCCTGCGTGAGCGTGTCTTCCAGGCGGTGATGCTGCATGAGCTCGGCCACACCGTGGGCCTGCGGCACAACTTCGCGGCCAGCGGGGACGCCCTCAACTATCACGACGATTACTGGCCCCTGCGCGTCAAGACCATCGACCCGGTGCTGCCCTACACGCAGCGGCAGGATCCGTCGCTCGACGCGATGCTGCGCAGCAACTGCGCCCTGGAAGGTGAGCTCGGGGCGGCGGGCGGCGGCACCATTCCGGGCACGGATACCTCCGCGGCGTGCGCCGAGCAGCGCACCGCTCGCATGAGCGAGATGCAGTACTCGAGCATCATGGACTACGGCGGCCGCTTCAATGCGGACTTCCACGGTCTCGGCCACTACGACGTGGCGGCTCTCGCTTCGGCGTACGGTGACCTGGTCGAGGTGTTCGATGACCAAGCCATGGCTGGCATGGAGGCCGGTGGCGCCGAGCTCGGTGTCGACGTGCGCCAGGCCGCTCTGGAGGCGAACCAGGTGCGTAACCCGGTGCTGAACCAGGGTCTCGACAACGCGATGCCCCTCCAGAACAACGTGAACGCCCTCGTGATGGCGCACTACACGAACTACCCGAGTCTGTTCGGGGGTTACCAGAACATCGCCAAGCGGCGTTTCATCCCGCGTACGGATTACCTGGCCAGCCTGACCTCGTCCAATGCGCTGCCGGCCAACCAGCGTTCACTCGTGCCAGTCAAGGTTCCGTACCTCGCCTGCTACGACGAGTTCGTGGACTCGGTCGACACTTGCCACCGCTGGGATCAGGGCGCGGACAACTACGAGATCGTCGCCAACAACCTGACGGCGTATCGCGAGTACTACGTCTTCAACAACTTCCAGCGCGATCGCATCGGCTTCGACTCCTTCCAGGTCTACACCCGGACAGCGTCCCGTTACTTCCTGCCGATCACCAACATGTACCAGCACTGGTTGTGGGGTGAGGCTGTCACCGGCCTCGCGCCGCAGGGCACCCCCCGTGGTGACCTCGGTCTGCTCGCGACCGTCGAGGGTCTGAACCGCCTGCTGAACACGATGAGCACGCCCGAATACGGCGCTCACGTGTACGACGAGGCGACGGGTGAATACCTGCCAGCAAACAACGCCGCGTGCCCCGAAGAGGGCCTGGGCGAGGTCCTGGTGCCGATGCCGGACGCCGGCCTCACCGCGAACCAAGGGCAGCTCATGCCGATGCCCCGTTGCGTCGACGTGCCTCGCGGTGTCGGCCGCACGTTCTTCTCGCGTTATGACACGGCAGGGTATGACGTGTTCCGGCGTATCCTCGAGTCCGGCCACTTCTACGACCAGATGGCGGCGATGGTCGCCCTGCAGGCGTCCAACGCCAGCGTCGTGGGTATCGGTCAGGACGTGAACGCGGATGCTCGGACCTTCCGCATCCCCTACAACCTGGTGTTCCCGGAGCAGATCGAGGGCTTGTTCAGCGCGATCTACAACGAGGACGACGCAGCCTACGCCATGCACATCGTGCGTGATGGAGCGCGTGGCCAGGTCATGCAGCGAACGGTGTTCAATCCGATGGCAGCCGCGCAGGTTGCCCAGCTGCCGGTGCTCACGCCCGGCCGGACCTACACCACTCGCGTCCAGTCGCTGGTGGCCGGTATGAACCTGCTCGACGGCAGCCTGAACGCTACCTTTGCCAAGCGTGGTCAGATTTCGCTGCTCGGCAGCGGCGAGCAGCGTACGGCCCCGACGGGCTTCGAGCTGGTCGAGGTGGCGAATCCGTTCACCGGTCGGTCCTTCGTGGCCTACCGCAAGAGCGACAACGCCGACGGCCCCTGGTACGCGGCTGACCTGCTCGACCAGGCGAAGTTGCTGGTCAACCCGCCCGAGGGGGAGGAGCTGGACGAGGCCGCCATCAACAACATCTTCGGCGACATCGAGCTGGTCCGAATGGCGTTCAACGTCTTCGGCGAGTGACCCGCAGCCTCTGAAGAAAAGCGCCGACTCGGGGCGGATCGCGAAAGCGGTTCGCCCCGCGGCGTTTTGTGGTCTTTGGCCCTCGCGGGCAGCGCCGTGGTGCCGTTCCAACACGCAAGTTGGGGGCCGCGCCCACTCGCAAAGCTTGCGAGCACATCGTCAACTATTTGACGCTCGCGTCCGGGCGTCGCGGTGTGGGTGGACGAGCGCTGAGCGAGCCACGAGGGCTGGCACGGGTTTCGCTCTAAGACGCCCGCTTGGAAACCACGGCGCAGAAGAGCCCGCCCACCAGTTTAGTCGCTGATCTCGCGGTACCGCTGGCGATCATCGGCATCGTGCTGATGATGGTGCTGCCAATCCCAGCGCTATTGATCGACATGCTTTTGGCGGTCAGCCTGGCTGTCGCCATCGGTGTGTTCCTGATCGGGCTGTTCATGGAACAGCCGCTGGAATTCAGTGCGTTTCCGGCGGTCGTCCTCGTCGCTACGTTGCTCCGCCTGAGCGTCAACGTGGCCAGCACGCGGCTCATCCTGTTGCACGGCGCAGAGGGCCACGGGGCTGCCGGACAGGTCATCGAGACGTTCGGGCGCTTCGTCGTCGGCGGCAACGTGGTCGTCGGTCTCGTCGTATTTTTGATCCTGGTGGTGATCAACTTCGTCGTGATCACCAAAGGTGCCGGCCGCGTCGCCGAGGTCGCCGCTCGGTTTGCCCTGGACGGCATGCCGGGCAAGCAGATGGCCATCGACGCGGATCTGAACGCGGGCTTGATGACCGCGGAGGATGCACGCACCCGCCGGCGCAATCTGGAGCGTGAGGCCGACTTTTTCGGTGCGATGGACGGTGCCAGCAAGTTCGTCAAAGGCGACGCGGTCGCAGGCCTGCTGATCACCGGCATCAACTTGGTCGGCGGTCTGTTGCTCGGAATGTCCGCCGGCCTCGACATAGGGCAAGCCGCCGAGACGTTCTCGATCCTGAGCGTTGGCGAAGCGCTGGTGTCGCAGATGCCCTCCCTCTTGATCTCGACTGCGGCCGGTGTGGTCGTCACGCGCTCGGCGACGGGTGAGCAGCTCGGTCATGCGTTGCGCACGCAACTCCTCGGAAGTCGACGCGCTGTCGCCTTGACCGCTGGCGTGATGACACTGATGGCGATGATTCCCGGCATGCCGGCTGTGCCCTTTCTGGGGCTGGCGGGGGCTCTCGCCTACGTGGTGCGCAAGGGCAACAAGAAGGCCCAGGCGGCGCAGGCGGCCACGGTGCAGGAAGAGCGTAAGGTCACCGAAGAGAGCGAGGGGGTCGAGTCGGCTCTACCACTCGACGTGCTCAGCCTGGAGGTGGGTTATGAGCTGATCCGCGCCGTCGATCCGAGCATGGGTGGAACACTGGTCGAGCGCATTACGGGGCTGCGAAAGCAGGTCGCCTCCGAGCTCGGCATCGTGATTCCGCCCGTCCACATTCGCGATAACCTGCGGCTCGAACCCGGCAAGTACCGGTTTTTGCTGCTGGGCACGGAGATCGCCCATGGCATCACGCGCGGCGGCAAGCTGCTCGCCATGGATCCCAGCGGAACTGCTCCGGCGATCGCGGGTGAGTCCACCAAGGATCCGACGTTCGGTACACCGGCGCGCTGGATCGCTGCTCGCGACCGCGAGCTGGCCGAAGCGCTCGGCTACACTGTCGTCGACCACGCGACGATCATCGCCACGCACCTCGCCGAGGTGGCACGTGCCAACGCAGATCAGATCCTCGGTCGCGCCGAGCTGGCGGCGCTGCTCGATGTATTCAGCAAGACCACACCCAAGCTGGTCGAAGACTTGGTCCCAAACTTGCTCTCCTTTGGCGAGGTGTTGAAGGTCATGCGTAACCTGCTTCGCGAGGGTGTTTCGATCCGGGACTTGCGTACGTTGCTCGAGGCGTTGCTCGAGGCGTCGCCGAATACACGGGATCCCGAGCAGCTCACGGAGCTCGCGCGACAGAAGATGTGTCGCCAGCTCACAGCCTCCTACAAGGGACCTGACGGAACCCTGGCGACCTTGATCCTGGATCCGGCCGTGGAAGCGATGTTCCGACGCTCGTTGTCGGAAATCGCCGCCGGCACGGGCGGTGCGCTCGACCCGCGTAAGGCGCAGGAACTCGGCGACAAGCTTGAAGCCGGCGTGTCCCGGATGCAGACTTTAGGGTTAGCTCCGTGTCTCATCACGAGCCCTGAGCTTCGTCGATATATCCGGGCCTTTGCCGAACGACGTTGCCCGCAGCTTGGCGTGTTGTCGTTCCGAGAGATGGAACCCAGCGTGGGCATCAAACCGATTGAATCGATCTCCTTTGGAGCTCCGCAGCCCGCATGAGTGCGGCCTCGGGCATAGACATGGAATACCAAACGTTCCGCGGAGCAGACGTGCAAGAGGCGTTGATGAACGTGCGTCAAGCGCTTGGCGCCGACGCGCTCATCGAATCGACGCGCCACGTCCAGAACGGGCACGGCGGCTTAGCGGGCCGCACGTTCGTCGAGATCATCGCTGCGCCGAGCGTGGAGAGGAAACCGAGTGGGAGAGCCGCTGCCATGACCCCCGACGCACGAAGAAGCCGGGCGTATGTTGCCCCGCAGAGGCCCGTCGCGCGGCCGGAGCCTGCGGGCGTACCCGAGGCCGTTTCGCCTTCGCAGCGCCCGCTGGCAGACACGGCGGTCGGGCGCGAGCTGTTGCAACTGCGGCTGATGCTGGATGAGCTCGGCCAGGGGCGGAGCCCGAAGGACCGCACGCGGGCCATGCTCAGCGCGGCCGGGTTTGAAGGCGCGCTGGTGCGTACGCTCACCGCCGGTGGGGGTAAACCCCCTCGCAGCGGGAACCGCGAGCTGTCCGCATGGCTTCGCGAGCGGTTGCGCGAGAGGGTTTCGTGCCGTTCCGGACTGCTCGAAGCACCGGGTCGCCGGATGATTGCCTGCGTGGGCCCGACGGGCGTAGGTAAAACGACCACCCTAGCCAAACTCGCCGCACGTGCCGTCCTGACGTTGGGGAGAA
>WUUC01037960.1_pt1 | contig 14730 bp, 5 predicted proteins | sample 6278441 | NCBI WGS metagenome assembly WUUC01 (sample SAMN13675441, study PRJNA597444) | soil metagenome | isolation source: soil | place: USA: Washington | collected 2017-10
CCTGGATGTCGCTGACCGTGAGGCCGTGACGGGCCGCTGCGGCCTCGTCGACCGGGTAGTTCTCGAAGACCAGCAGACTGTCGAACAACCTTGTCCCCGCGGGTACGTCCGCGACCGCGTTGATCTTGGTCAGCGACAGGTACTCGTGGGCACGCGCTTCCCATTGCTGTGACTGCAGGTCTTGCAGCCACTCGATCGCGGGAACGTCAGGGCGCAGCCGGACCCGGACCGGCACGGTGTTGATGAACAAGCCGACGATCGACTCTGCCTCCGGTAGATCCGCCGGTCGGCCGGAAGTGGTCGCGCCGAACACGACGTCGCTCTGGCCGGAGTACGCCGACAGCAACAGCGCCCAGGCACCTTGGATCACCGAGTTGACCGTCAACCGGTGGCGGCGCGCGAAGTCCACGACATCAGTCGCCAGATCCCCCGGGAGGCTGACATCCAGGTGGCGCGACGACCACGACTCACGTTCCTGCGTCGCGGGCCGGTCCACCGGCAGCGGCACAGGAGTCTCGAACCCGGCCAACGCGGAACGCCAGTATTCGAGCCCGGCCTCGGTGTCGCGCGAAGCGAGCCATTCCACGTAGTCCTTGTAGGGACGGCGAACCGTCAACACGCCGCCTGAGTACCGGGCGAACACGTCCTCCATCAGGTGCGAGGTGCTCCAGCCGTCCAGCAGCACGTGATGGAACGTCCAGACGACCTGAACGCGGTGGGCGTCCAGTTGTTCGAGGGACACCCGCATCAGTGGCGCACTGTCCAGCCTGATCGCGGCGCGGTCCCGGGCCGGGTCGGTGGTCCGGCTCACCGGCAGCTCGACGTGCCTGTGCACCACAGCCACCGGCTCGTCGACCTCTTGCCACAGCACCGAGATCCGCAACGCGTCCGAGGCGTTCACCGCCTGCTGCCAGGCTTCCGCCAACGCGTCGACGTCAAGCTCGCCGGTTGACTCCAGCACGAACGACATCTGCTCGACGTACCCGGACGACTCCAGCGAGTGGAACAGCATGCCCTGCTGCATGGGAGTCAACGGATAGACGTCCGCGACCGACTTGCCGTCGCCGGCAATGCGGTCCACTGTGTCCTGATTCCAGGTCACCAGCGGGAAGTCCGACGGCGTGCGACCACCCACACCAGGCGTCAGGCAGTGCGAGATCAAGTCCTGCAACAGTGCCATGAACCGCTCGGCCAGGGCACTGATCTCCTCAGTGCCGTGGACGGCCGCCGAGTAGTACCAGTCGACGGCCAGCACGCCGCCCTCGACCCGGCTGACGAAGTCAACGAGGTACGGGCGCTCCTCTTCAGGGCTGTGGTCGCCGGTGACGGGCAGCATGCCCTTGAACACGGTCGTGTCCGTGCCGCTGTCGTACTGTCCGAGGTAGTTGAAGCTGATCTGCGGCTCACCCGGAAGATCAAGGCCTGCCAGGTAGCGCAACGCGCCGAAACCGAGGCCGTTGTCCGGAATCTCGCGCAGGCCTTGCTTCACCTGCCGGACCTGGTCACGCCAGTTCTGCCCGGCGGGCAGGCGAACCGGGTAGATCGAGGTGAACCAGCCGACCGTCCGGGAGACATCCAGGCCGGGCATGACGTCGTCGCGGCCGTGGCCTTCGACGTCCACCAGGACCCGGTCGCGCCCGGTCCACTCCCCCAGCGCTCGGCCCAAGGCCGCCAGCAGGATGTCGTTGATCTGGGTCCGATAGGCGCCCGACACCCGCTGCAGCAACGCCTCGGTGTCCGCAGTGGACAGCTCCAGCGAAAACGTCCGCTGTGAGCCGACCGTGTTCACACCAGGTCCGGGCCTCGAGAAGGGGTTCTCCTCAGCCAGGACCGCCCGCCAGTAGTCGGCCTGCCCCCCGAAGGCACCATCCTGGACGTGCTTGGCCAACCGGTCCGTCCACGCCGGGAAAGGCACCGTGACCGGGTCGAGCGAAACCTTGCGGCCCTCGGCCAGCTGGCGGTAGGCGATGGCGATGTCCTCCAGCACGATTCGCCACGACACGCCGTCCATCACCATGTGGTGCACGGCCATCAGCAGCCGTGCCGTACCGAACACCACGCACCGCACCAGCGGCCCGCCCACAAGCTTCAGCTCACGCTGGACGTCGACCTCGGCATCGACCGCCACCCGCTCGACCACGACGTCACCGGCCTGCCCGGCGAACTGCCGCCAGCCTTCGGCGGTTTCTTCGTAACGCACCCACAAACCGTTGTGGTGCTTGAAGGCAGCTGTCACAGCAGCGGACAGGAGGTCGACGTCCACACCGTCGGCAAGCTCGACGTGCATCGACATGTTGAAGTGATCCGGCGCGACCGGGTGCGTCCGCAGGAACCATTGCTGCACCGGCGACAGCACCACGGGCCCGTCGACGGAGATGACCGCCTGGTCGTCCGTGTCGGCGCCTCGGGCGATCTGGGCGAGCCCGGCGACCGTCTGGCGGACGAACACGTCCTTGGACGAGACCACCAGGCCGGCCCGCCGCAGCCGCGACACGACCTGGATGCTCAGGATCGAGTCGCCGCCCAGCTCGAAGAAGTTGTCGAACACACCGACCCGCTCGAGCCCGAGCACCTCGGCCCACGCGCCGGCGATCGCGTGCTCGACCGGGGTCCGCGGGTCGGTCTGGTCGGAGACCAGCGCCGAGAGGTCCGGCTCCGGCAGCGCACGCCGGTCGATCTTCCCGTTGGTGGTCAACGGGAACGAGTCCAGCACCACGACCACGGCCGGAACCATGTACTCCGGCAGCAGGCCCGCGATGTACTGCCGCAGCTCAAGTCCGTCCACAGCGGACTCTACGGTCACGTACGCGACCACCCGGCGGACGCCGGGCTGGTCCTGCCTGATCAGCACAGCGGCCTGGCCGACCAGCGGATGGGTGGTGAGCACCGCCTCGATCTCGCCGAGTTCGATCCGGAAGCCCCGGATCTTGACCTGGTCGTCGGTCCGGCCGATGAACTCCAGCTCGCCGTCGGCCAGCCAGCGCACGACGTCCCCGGTCCGGTACATCCGCGCCCCGCCCGAACCGAACGGCGAGGCGACGAACCGGTCGGCGGTCAGCCCCGCCCGGCCGACGTAACCACGGGCGACGCCGTCACCTTCCACGTACAGCTCGCCCGCGACGCCCACCGGCACCGGCCGCAGCCAGCTGTCCAGTACGAAGACCTGGGTGTTGGGGATGGGCTTGCCGATCGGCATGCCCGTGGCGGCCGGGTCGGCCACCTGGCTGATGGTCGCCGACACCGTGATCTCGGTGGGGCCGTAGGCGTTCATCAGCTGGCGCCCGTGCGCCCACCGCGAGATCACCTCGGCGGTCATCGCCTCGCCGCCCGACAGCACGCCCCTGAGATCCGGCAGGAGCATCTCGGGCATCGTCAGCAGCGCGGCAGGCGGGATCTGGGCGTGCGTGATCCGCTGTTGCAGCAATGCCTGCGCCAGCGTCTCGCCGGCGATCTGGCCGGGCTCGGCCAGCACCAGCGTGGCCCCGGCGTACCAGGACATCACGATGTCGGCCATGGCCACGTCGAAACTCGGCGAAACGCTCTGCAGGACGCGGGAACCCGACTCCAGCCCGAGCGCACGTTGGTGCGCCGAGCCCAGTCCGGTGACACCCCGGTGCGAGACGAGCACACCCTTGGGCACGCCGGTCGAGCCGGAGGTGTAGATCACGTACGCGCCGGAGTCCAATGAGATCACGCCACGCGGCGGCTGCGACGGGAACTCACCGATCGACTCGGCTTCCGCGTCCAGCACGACCATCGGCACGTCCAGCGCGGGAAGTTCCGCCGCGGCCGTGCTGTCGGTCAGCACCATGCTCATGCCGGAGTCGGTGACCATGAAGGCCAGCCGGTCCGCCGGGTAACCCGGGTCGAGTGGCAGGTAGACGCCACCCGCCTTCATCACCGCGAGCAGCGCCATCAGCCAGTTGACGCCACGCGGCAGGCACACGCCCACGACCACGTCCTCGCGCACGCCCCTGGAGATGAGCCACTGCGCGAGCTGGTTCGCCCGCACGTCCAGTTCCGCGTAGGACATCGACTCGTCACCGGCGACCACGGCGAGCACCGACGGGTTGAGGGCGACCTGCGCCTCGAACATGGCGGGAACGCTCACCGCGCCCAGGTCGTCGCTGGTGTCGTTCCATGCCCGCAGCAGCAGTTCCCGCTCGCCCTCGCTGAGCAGGTGGACTCCCGACAGCGGGCGGTTCGGATCGTCGGCCATCGCGCCGAGCACCTGGACGAGGTGCTGGGTGATCCGGCCGATCGTGGCCGCGTCGAAGAGATCCGTGTTGTAGTTGATCAGGCCGGTGAACGCCTCCCTGGTCTCCTCGAACGCGATCAGCAGTTCGAACTGGGACGACTCCGGCTCCAGCATGTGCTCACGCCAGGTGAGGCCACCGCGGTCCCGCAGCCCGGTGGGCGCGCTCTGCAGCAGCACCATGGCCTGCACGAGTGGGTTGCGGCTCGGGTCCCGCTGGGTCACGACAGCGTCGACGACGCGCTCGAACGGGATCTCCGCGTGGGCGAAGGCTTCCAGCACGGTCTCCCGCACGCCCTCCAGCAACTGGGCCACGGATGCCCGTTCGTCGATCCGCGTGCGCAGTGCCAGAGTGTTGACGAAGAACCCGACCAGATCCTCGGTCTCCAGCCGGTCACGTCCCGCGTTCCCGGTCCCGACGACCACATCGGACTGCCCGGAGTAGCGGGACAGGACCAGCTGGGTGGCGGCCACGAGTCCCATGAACAGGGTGACGCCCTGGTTGCGGCACAGGACGGCGAACCGGGCCATGACGTCCGCGGGCACCTCGAACGTCCGGCTGCCACCGGCCCAGGTCCGTACCGCCGGCCGGGGCCGGTCGGTGGGAAGCTCCAGCACCGGTGCGTCCGCGAGCTGGTCACGCCAGTACGACAGCCCTTGCTCGATGAGCTCGGGCGTCAGCCGGTCCCGTTGCCACACCGCGAAATCGGCGTACTGCACGGTGAGTTCCGGCAGGTCCTGGCCTTCGTAGAGGGCTCCGAGCTCCTCCATGAGCACGCCCATCGACCAGCCGTCGGTGATGATGTGGTGCATCGCGAGCAGCAGGACATGCTCGTCCGGCTCGACGCGGATCAGAACCGAGCGCATCAGCGGGCCGGTCCGCACGTCGAACGGCTTGGCCAGTTCGTGGCGGAGTATCTCGGTCAGGTCGCCGTCGAGCACCGGCAGATCGACCGGTGCGGGCGGGTGGATGACCTGGATTCCTTGGCCTTCGTGGCTGTCGAACGTGGTGCGCAGCGACTCATGCCGGGCCACCAGCTTGTTCAGTGCCGTGTGCAGGGCGTCGACGCCCAGCTCGCCGCCCAGCCGGACCGCGGCGCCGGTGTTGTACTCGATGCTCTCCGGGTCGAACTCGGCGGCGAACCACACCCGCTGCTGCGCGAACGACAGCGGCAGCATTCCCTCGCGCGACACCGGGACGATCGGCGCGACACCGTCCGGGGCCTGCAGGTTCAGCGCCGCGATGCCCGCCACAGTCGGGTTGTCGAACAGCTCCCGGACCTGCAGCTCGATGCCGGCCTCCCGCAGCCGGCTGGTGACCTGGATGGCCAGGATCGAGTCGCCGCCGATCCGGAAGAAGTCGTGGTCGCGGCCGATCCGGTCCAGGCCGAGCACACCCGCCAGCACGTCGGCCACGACCCGCTCAGCCGGTGTCCGCGGCTCGTCGTCCTCGCCCACGTGCACGGACAGGTCCGGCACGGGCAGCGCCTTGCGGTCCACCTTTCCGTTGGCGGTCAAGGGGAACGCGTCCAGCACCACGCACGCCGCGGGTACCATGTAGTCGGGCAGGCTCTCGGCGAGAAAGTCGCGCAGTGTGGCGTTGTCGGTCGAGCCCACCACGTACGCGACGAGTCGCTTGACGCCCGGCTGGTCCTGCCTGACCACCACAATCGCCTGCGCCACCTGGGGATGTGTGGCCAGCGCCGCTTCGATCTCCTCCAGCTCGACCCGGAAGCCGCGCAACTTGACCTGGCGGTCGGTCCGGCCGACGAATTCCAGCGACCCGTCAGCCAGCCGGCGGACCATGTCACCGGTCCGGTACATCCTCGCGCCGTCCCCGGCGAACGGGCTGGCCACGAACTTGCCTGCGGTCAGGCCTACGCGCCCGGCGTAGCCGTGTGCCACACCGGGGCCTTCGATGTACAGCTCACCAGGAACACCGACGGGTGTGGGCCGCAGCCATGGATCCAGCACGACCAGGCGGGTGTCCGGCACGGGTTTGCCCAGCGGTACTGGGCCTTGGCCGGTGTAGACGCCGTTGAGGACCGACAGCGACGCGAAGATTGTGGTCTCGGTCGGGCCGTATGCGGCCACGAGGGTCACGCTTGGGATGTTTTCCAGTACCCGCAGGCAATGCCGTGGCGACAGGACGTCACCGCCGGTCATGCACAACCGCAGCCCACCGAGAATGTCCACATCCGTGTCGACGATCTCGTGGAACAGCCCGGTGGTGATGAAGACGACGGTGACCGAGTGCTTCCGCAGCAGGGCACCGATCTCGCTGACCGACAGTACGCGTACGGACGAGATCGCCAGCGTGCCGCCGTTGAGCAACGCGGCCCACATCTCCAACGCACCGGCGTCGAAGGACAGCGTGGCGAGCTGGGCGACGACATCGTCAGACGTGATGCCGAGAGCGGGATCGCGCACGACCCGCAGGACACCGTTGTGCGGCAGGGCGGTTCCCTTGGGACGGCCGGTCGAACCCGAGGTGTAGAAGACATAGGCGACCGTGTCCGGGACGATCGGCACGTCGAGCGGATCACCCGACGTGGCATCCACAGTGGACTCGATCGCGCTGAGGACGAGAATCCCGGCATCGGTGGCAGGAACGGCGTCCGCGACAGCCGAGTCGGTGACGATCAGGCCGATCCCGGCGTCCTCGACCATGAAGGCCAGGCGGTCCGCCGGGTAGTCGGGATCCAGCGGGACGCAGACACCGCCTGCCTTCACCACGGCCAGCAAGGTCAAGATCGCGTCGACACCGCGTGGCAGGCAGACACCGACACGGACACCGGCGCCGACACCGCGCGAGCGCAGCAACCGGGCCAGCTGGTTGGACCGGATGTCCAGTTTGGCATAGGAAACCCGCTGGTCCCCGCAGACCACGGCGATGTTCCCCGGCGTACGCGCCACCTGCTCGGCGAACACCTGTGTGAGGGTGAAGCCGGTGAACCCGGTCAGCCCGGCCAGCACTGTCTCGCTGACATCCGCCACGGACGGCAGGCTGGCCAGAGTCCGGCGAGGATTCGCCACGATCGCGTCGGCAAGCCGGACCATGTCACCGATCAGCTGCCGCGCCTTGGCCGCGGAACATCTGGGCGATGTGTAGCGCAGCTTGAGGGTCTCGCCGACCACCAGCGAGACGCCGTGGCCGGGGTGGCGAAGCTGAACAGGAAGACCCCGCAGCCAGTCCATGACCGTGGCCGACGGATCGTGCGGCACCTCACCGGTTCCGCTGCGGGCGGCCGTGGCCAGCGTCCACAGTCCCGTCGCGATCCTCTCCGCGGTCAGGTCCCCGGCCATCGATCCGATGCTGTGCAGGACATTTCCGACTTCTAGCGTCCGCGACACGTGAACTCACTCCCCGCACATGGAATTCTCGAAGAAAAGGCTGATTCAGCCAAGAAGCCCGGCGCCGGCCTTCGACAACACCCTGGCGCCGTTGAGGTGCATTCCGCCGACCCGGCCGGTGCCGGAATCCCGGATGAAACGGTGAATGTCGACCGATTCGTCACTGCTCAGCCCGCCGGACGCGGCATTCCCGCCGATCTGGAACGCCAGGCTCGGGAAAACCGTCAGCCGGACCGGCACCAGTCCGCCGCGGTGCAGCCAGATTTCCCCGCCGGGCCTGGTTTCGACGCTCACGCTGTCGGAACCCGCGCGGTATTCCCCGGTCAGTTCCCCGGCGATGTCCTGCAACGCCTGGCCACTCAGCGGTTCACCCTGCTCGGCCACTCGGTAGGCGCCGACGTCCCAGCCGATCGCCAGCAGTTCGGCGAAGAACCTGTTGGACATCTGCCGTCCCGAGGTGGCGTTGGTCATCAGCACCATCGCGACGTCACGGTCCGGGCTGAACCGCACCACGCAGGTCGCCCCACTGGTGTTGCCCTCGTGGCCGTACCACTGCCCGCCGGTGCTGTCCTGGAACGTGGCCAGGCCCAGTCCCCAGCCGTCGGCCATGCCGAACGCCTCCGCGCCGTCCGCGGCCTGGCGCATCCGTTGCAGCGCCTCGTCTTCGAGGACAAGCTCGTCAGGGTTCGCACACTGCAGCGCCACAAGCCGCAGCAATCCCGCCGCGGTGGTCGCCAGCGCACCGGCGGGCACCATGGCGCGCGGAACACGCGACTGGTCCACGACCTGCACGCTGCTCGTCGGCAGGTGTACAGCGTGCTGACCAGTCAGGACACCGGCTGGCAGATCGCCACCGAGCGTGCGGCCGGTGATCTCCAGGGGCTCGAGCACGTACGCCTGAACCGCTTCCCACCACGACAGCCCGGTGACCGCCTCGACCGCTCGGCCCGCGATCAGGTAGCCGAGGTTCGAGTACGAGAACACCTTGCCTGGCACACAGACCAGTTCGGCATCGATCGCGGCCGTGACGTACCGGCGCAGCGAGGCTTCCGGTTCGACATCAAGCACGTCAGGCAGGCCGGCGGTGTGGCTCAACAGCTGGCCCAGCGTCGCGACCGCGGCGGCGCTGTCCAGCGCGCCTGCCAGTTCGGGAACGTGCCTGCCGATCGCCTCGCCGAGGTCGACGTCTCCGTCGCTGACAAGCTGCATGGCCAAAGTGGCGGTGACGAATTTGGTCACCGAGCCCAAGGGGAACAGAGTCTCCGCGGTGACAGGCCGCTTTTCGTCCACGCGCACGGCGCCGAACTCGAAGCGCGACACCTCACCATTGCGGTAGAGCGCGAATTGCAGGCCGGGCACGGAATAAGTGCGCGCGAGATCAGTGAGCAGGCCGGTGATCGCGCCGTGGGCGGGCAGGTTTTCGCGCACGATAAAGGAGTCGGTCATGAAATCCATCCGCGGGTTCCGGAGTCCCGCTGCGCCTCAACCCCCGTTTGGACCTGGCGAACAGGACGATCGAATGTCAGGCTAACCAGGGGGTCTTCGCAGCGGCAATGAACTAAAGCTGCGGTTTAACCGCACAGGTCGCGCCATCGGGCAGCCGCGGTATAGCAGGCTATACCTCCGATTGACCACGTAGCTGGTTCGAAGGGTGTACTCCCGGAGCAATACGGTGTGGGGCGTGGGATCGGATTCGATGAGGGGTGGGGCAATGGCGTCGAGGATGGCTCCGGAAGCCGTGCAGGCGGGGACACATGCGATCCGCCTGGACTCGGTGACCAAGGTCTACGGCAACGGCGAGAACGCGGTGACGGCACTGCGTGACGTGTCGATCGGCCTGCGCCGCGGCACGTTCACCGCGGTGATGGGGCCGTCCGGGTCCGGCAAGAGCACTTTCCTGCACTGCGCAGCTGGTCTGGACCAGCCGACGGCCGGCCGGGTCTGGCTCGGCGACACCGAACTGTCCAGGCTCAAGGAGTCGGCGCTGACCGCGATCCGCCGTGAGCGCATCGGTTTTGTGTTCCAGCAGTACAACTTGATGTCCTCGTTGACCGTCGAGCAGAACGTCTCGCTCGTACCCCGGCTGTCCAACCAGCCGGTCGACCGCGCCTGGCTCAACGAACTGCTTGAACGCGTGGGCATGGGCGGCAAGCTCGGACGGCGGCCCAGCCAGCTGTCCGGCGGCCAGCAGCAGCGCGTCGCGATCGCCCGCGCGCTGATCAACCGGCCGGACGCGCTGCTCGCCGACGAACCTACCGGCGCGCTCGACACCCGTACCAGCCAGCAGGTGCTCACCCTGTTCCGCCAGGTCGTGGACAGCCTGCGGCAGACCGTGCTGATGGTGACGCACGATCCGGTGGCCGCGTCGTTCGCCGACTCCGTGGTGTTCCTGGCCGACGGCCGTTTCGTCGACGAACTCGCCCGGCCGTCGGCCGAGCAGATCGCCGAGAAGCTGACCCACCTCGGCGACTGGTGAGGGGCCGGCGATGTTCGACATAGCCTGGAGCACCATCAAGGCCCGCAAAGGCGGGTTCATCGCCGCGTTCGTCGCACTGTTCTGCGGCGCCGCGGTGATCACCGCCTGCGGTGTGCTGTTCGAGGCCGGGCTGCGGTCCGGCGTACCGGCCGAACGCTACGGCGCGGCCACCGTCGTGGTCGGTGGCAAGCAGACCATGGACATCCCCGAGAACTTCGACCCGCACTACGCCGAGCGCGTGCTGATCCCAGCCGGCCTCGCCGACCGGATCCGCAGCGTCCCCGGTGTGGACAACGTCGTCGCCGAGCGGTCTTTCGACATCGCGGTGACCACTGTGGACGGTAAGCTGATCCGCGGCCGTGACGACTCTCCGGTCTACGGCCACGGCTGGTCTTCCGCCGTACTCGGCCCGTTCACGATCGCCGAGGGCAGCCAGCCAGGTGCCGCCGGCACAGTCGTGCTCGACTCCGAACTTGCCGCCAGGGCCGGTGTGACGACCGGGTCGACGGTCCGGATCGCGATCGGTTCCACACCCGTGGACTACACCGTGGCCGGGCTCGCTTCCCCGCCCTCGGCGGGATTGCACCGCCAATCAGCAGTGTTCTTCACCGACCAGCGGGCCGCCGAGTTGTCCGGCCGGCCTGACCAGGTCACCGCGTTCGGCGTGTTCGGCTCCGGGGACGCGGACGACCTCGCCAAGCGCATCGAGGACGCGATGCCCCGCGAGAACGTCGCGACCTACACCGGCACCGGCATCGGTGACGGCGAGTTCCTGGACGTCGGTCAGGCTCGTGGTTTCCTGGTCGTGTTGTCGGCGTCGTTCGGCGGTAGCGCGATGTCGGTAGTCATCTTGGTGGTCGCGTCCACACTCGGCCTGTCGATCCAGGCTCGGCGCCGGGAACTGGCCATGCTGCGGGCGATCGCGGCCACGCCACGGCAGATCCACTCGATGATCGGAGCCGAGACGCTGCTCGTCTCGGTGGCGGGTGGTGTGCTCGGCGCCGTCCCCGGCTACCTGGTCGCCGGTGCCTTGCGAGACGCGTTCGCGTCAGTCGGTGTGCTGCCGCCCGATTTCGTGCTCGCGGTCAGCCCGTTGCCTGGGATCGCCGCGCTGGTTCTGTGCGTCATCAGTGCTCGAGTGGCCGGCATCGTCGCCGCGTACCGCACTGCGAAGGTCCGGCCGGTCGAGGCGCTCAGTGAGGCCGCGGTCGAGCCGCCCGCGCTGGGGCGGCTGCGGGTCAACCTGGGCCGGCTGCTCATCGTGCTCGGCTTCGGCGCCGCCGTGATCGTCCCGCTCGCGGTGCCCGGTCAGCTCGCCATCATCGGCGCGGGCAGCTCGGTCATGCTGCTGATGGTCGGTACGGCCCTGATCGGGCCGACGCTGGTGCGAGGCGCGGCCGGCGCGCTCGGGCCCTTCCTGCGGCGCTCGCGAGTCAGCGGCTACCTCGCGGCGGCCAACACCTACGCGAACTCGCGCAGGCTCAGTGGCGCGATCACCCCGCTGGCTCTGGGTATGGCCATGGCCGCGGTGCAGATCTTCACCCTGACCACGGTCAGTGCGGTCGCGGCCGAGCAGGCGGAGACCGGTGTGACTGCCGACTACGTCGTGACCAGCAGCGCGTCCGGGCTGTCGCCTGACGTGGCGGACGCCGTACGCGCCCTGCCCGGAGTCGAGGCCGTCCTGCCCGTGGCCCGGACCCAGGTCATGGTCAAGTACACCGAGACAGGGCGCCTCGCGGCCCAGCCGTACCCGGCCCAGGGCATCACGCCTGAGACCGTGGACAAGACGCTCGACCTGGCCGTTCGCGAAGGAAAGCTGGCCGACCTGCGCGGCGACACGGTCGCGCTGAGCTGGATGGCCGCCGGTACCGCCGGGGTCAAGGTGGGCGACACTGTGGGCATCAACCTCGGCGACAGCACGGAGAAGAACCTGCGGGTGGTGGCCATCTACGGCAACGGCCTCGGCTTCGGCGACGTCACCCTGCCGCACGACCAGCTGGTCCAGCACACGACCAACCGGCTGGACAGCGCGCTGCTGGTGGCCGCGAAGGGCGATCTCACTCCGGCGCTGAACGAGCTCGCCGCCCAGCGCACCGGGGTACGGATCGCCAGCCGGGCCGAGTTCACCGCGGTGCAGCAGGGCGAGGTGCAGCGGCAGAGCTACACCAATCTGATCGCCAACGCGCTGCTGCTGCTCTACGTCATGATCGCGGTGGTCAACACCCTGGTGATGGCCACCGCGAGCCGGAGCAGGGAGTTCGCGATGCTGCGGCTGATCGGCACCAGCCGCAGGCAGGTGCGCCGGATGGTGTTCATGGAGTCGTGGCTGGTGGTCGGGGCCGCGGTGGTGATCGGCTCGGTGATCGCCGTTCCGCCCCTGGTCGGGACGAGCTTGGCGATGACCGACACGTTCCTGCCGCACATCGACGTCCTCGCGTACCTGTCCATCGTCGGGGTCACTGTGCTGCTCGGTTGCCTGTCGGTCATCATTCCCGCCCGGTCGGTGATGCGCGCGAGGCCGATCGACGCGGTGGACACCGGTGAATAGCGTCGTTACGGTTGAGGACCGGGCAGAGGTTGGGGGGCCGGTAAGCATGACCACGGCCGAGGCAGGCCATCGGACGTCCGGCCGCTTCCGGCCAGCCGCCCGTTACCTGCTGGTCAGTGGCGGTACCGGCATTCTTTCCCTGGTCACCACGCTGGCCTGCATCATCGTGCTGCAGGCCAGCATCGTCCGGTTCGGGTTGCCGCTGTGGGCGCCGCTGGCGCGCTGGATCCAGCGGCTGACCGCCTTCGAACGCCGCCGGGCGGGACAGTTGCTCGGCGAGGAGATCCCGGGCAGTTTCGAGCCCGTCACCACCGGGCCGCTGCTGCCCAGGTTGCGGCTGGCGGTCGCCGACCGCAACACCGCGCACGTCCTCGGCTGGCTGCCGGCGCACGCGATCCTCGCTGTGACCTGTGTGGTGCTGCCGGTGGGTCTGCCGCTCAGTGCGCTGCGCTCGATCATCGAGCCGCTGGTGTGGCTCGTGCAGGGCAAACACGGGTCGTACGGGTCCATCTTCGCGTACCGGGTCGATTCGTGGCCGCTGGCCGTCATCACGATGGTCGTCGGGCTGATCCTGGTCGCGCTGGTGGCCAAGGCGTTGCCGGCGATCGCCCGGGCACAGGCCAAACTCGCGCGGGCCCTGCTGTCTCCCCGGTCCTCGCCGCGGCTGGCCCAGCGCGTCGCCGAACTGACCGCCACCCGGGCTGCGGCCCTGGAAGCGCATGGAGCGGAGTTGCGGCGGATCGAACGGGATCTGCACGACGGCACCCAGGCGCGCATGGTCGCGGTGGTGATGCAACTGGGCATCGCCGAACGGACCATGCGCACCGATCCCGAACGGTCGCTGGACCTGATCCGTCAGGCCCGGGACGCGGCCACCGGCTCGTTGGCGGAGTTGCGGGAGGTGGTGCGCAGCATTTATCCCCCAATCCTCGACGACCGTGGCCTCGACGGCGCCGTGTCAGCTCTGGCCGCGCGTTGCCCAATCCCGTGCACAGTGCAAACTCAAAGCATGCAACGAGCGCCCGCAGCCGTCGAGGCTGCCGCTTACTTCGTCATCGCCGAATCCCTCACCAACATCGCCAAGCACAGCCACGCTCAGCAAGCTGAGGTTCGGCTGCGGACCGCGGGCAACACACTGGTGATCGAGGTCGAGGACGACGGGCAGGGCGGCGCCGCCGAGAACACCGGCACCGGCCTGGCCGGCATCCGGCGCCGAGTCGAGGCATTCGACGGCACAGTCCGGTTCTCCAGCCCAGTGGGCGGGCCGACCCTGATCACCGCGGAGCTGCCATGCGGGTCGTGATCGTCGAGGACGACGCCCTGCTTCGCCGGGGATTGGTCCTGCTACTGGAAACCGAGGGCATCGAGGTCCTCGCCGCGGTCGACAACGCCGACGACTTCCTGGCGACAATCAGCGACTCCCGGCCCGACGCGGTCATCATGGACGTCCGCCTCCCTCCGACGTACCGCGACGAGGGCCTCCGCGCCGCCGTCGAGGCTCGCCGCCGCCACCCAGGCCTGCCAGTCCTGGTCATCTCGTCCTATGTAGAGGACCGCTACGCCTCACAGCTGCTGTCAGAAGGCAACGGAGCTGTCGGCTACCTGCTCAAGGACCGAGTCGGCAAGGTCGAGGACTTCCTCGACGCACTCAAACGTGTGGCCGAGGGCGGCACTGCCATGGACCCCGAGGTCATCTCCCAGCTGCTGGTCCGCCGCAAAGCCAACGATCCACTCCGGACCCTCACCACCCGCGAACGCGAAGTCCTTGCCCTGATGGCCGAAGGCCACAACAACAGCACCATCGCCCGCCTCTGCGTGATCACAGAAACAGCGGTGAGCAAACACATCCGCAACATCTTCACCAAGTTGGACCTACCACCGGACGACTCCGGCCACCGCCGAGTACTCGCGGTCCTGACTTACCTACGGGTCTAGAACGGCACCCAGAATCCCGCCGAACCAAGGGGAAGGAGGCCCTGAACTGTTGGTGCAGGCGGCGTTCTCATAAAGACACCGGCATTAGACAGGACAGGGAAACGAAGGTTCGATTTTACATGGAGTGGAGACGGCCTGAAGCTATCCGGCGAGTTGGCCCGC
>WUUC01028757.1_pt1 | contig 14727 bp, 14 predicted proteins | sample 6278441 | NCBI WGS metagenome assembly WUUC01 (sample SAMN13675441, study PRJNA597444) | soil metagenome | isolation source: soil | place: USA: Washington | collected 2017-10
ACGCCGCGGCGTCGACGTCGCCGTCCTCGTTGCGGTCGGCGAACACGGCCTCGGGGCGGCCGTCCTCGTTCTGGTCCACGTATGCGGTGTCGAGGGCCGGGCCACCGTACTCGTCGGTGTAGACGACCTCGGGACGGTTGTCGCCGTCGCCGTCGACCGCCAGCACGTCGGCGTAGCCGTCGTGGTCGTAGTCGGCCACGGCCACCTGCGAGCCGTCGGTGAACTGCGCGACGATGACGTGCTCGTCGTGCCCGCCACCGTACTCCTCGTGCGTGGGCTCTTCCCGGTACTCCTCGTGCGTGGGCTCTTCGTACTCACTCATATCTGCCTCCGAAGCTGGATTTTGGGTGGTGGTGCCGATGGAGACCACAGTATGGGCGGGTTGCCGACAGCTAATCCCCGGTTTGTGCCAGGTCAGGCGGGTCGTGCGGGCGAATTTCCGGCACCGGCGCGCTCCTGGTCGCGGACCCACGCCCCGAGCAGGCCCCGGAAATGCTCGATGAACCGGTCGTGCTCGGCCGGGGGATAGGTCGCCCGCACCGTGTCCAGCAGCAGTTCGTCGAACTCCGCCGAGCGCACCCACTCGTACACCATCTCGTCGACGTGGCGTAGCCGGGAGGCGCAGAAGTCGCCGTACCGGTCGGTCTCGAAGTACTCGTCGGCCAACCGCCGGTACGCGGTGAGCCTGTCCTCATAGGACAGTCCCGGCCGGTCGGCGACCTCGAAGTAGCGGGCGGCATCGGTGTCCAGCCGGAACCGGCGGTCGGTCACCACGCAGTACACCGACCACCGCAGCAACGCCGCCATGGCCCACGGGAAGTAGTAGTGCAGCGAGGTCAGGGACACGTCCGGGCAGGCGTTGGCGTAGTCGATCGGGTGGACCTCGGCGCCCTTCACCAGCGACTCGCAGGAGTTGAACTCCCACCGGAAGAAGGCGTTCACCAGCCGGGAGATCGTGATCACCTCGGCGCCGGCCGACTCGGACAGGAAGTTGTGGTCCACGGCGTACCGGTCGTGCATGGGAAGCTCCGGCCGGAACTTCATCACCATCGTCTCCGGTCCGATGGTCAGCGACCGGGCGAACGCGTCGTACCCCTCGACCGCCTGCTGCAGGTGCATGAGCCGCTCGCCGGAGGCGTCGTAGGCGGCGTGCAGTTCGGTGCTGTTGCGGATCTTGGAAACGCCGACCCAGGCGCCGCCGTCGTACGGCTTCATGAACAGCGGGTACCCGAGCTCCTCGGCCACCGCGTCGAGGTCGAACGGTTGGTTGTACCGGGCGGCGGTGTAGGCGTACCGGGCGTTGTCCGGCGGGTTCTTGTACGGCACGAGCACGGTGGCCGGCACCTTCAGCCCCAGCCGCATCATCGCGCAGTACGCCGCGTGCTTCTCCATCGACTGGAACGTGAACGGACTGTTCAGCACGTACACGTCGTCCATCAGCGCGATCTTCTTCAGCCACTCGCGGGGGTGGTAGTACCAGTAGGCCAACCGGTCGATGATCAGCGCGTGCCGGGGCTCGTCGCGCAGGTCGAACGGCTCGATGGTGACCCGCCGGGTGTCCAGCCGGTGCGCCGTGCCCTGCCCGTCGGTGACCGGTCCCAGCCGGCGCACCAGCGACTCGAAGGCGCGCGGCCAGTCGTCCTCGGTGCCCAGCAACAGCCCGATGATGTGGTCGACCTCGGCCATCCGGCAACCTCCGATAACGATCAGCAGAACCGCGGCAGGTGGTGGGCGAACTGGGCCCGCCATGACGGCCAGTCGTGCGGCACGTCGTGACCCCACAGGTCGACCTCGTGCCGGATGCCCTTGTCGGCGAGCAGCCCGCCCATGCGACGGGTGGACTCCAGCGAGCCGGTGGTGTCCTCCCACTGGCCCTGCCCGCAGACCAGCAGCACCGACAGCCGGGAGCGCAGCCAGTCCAGGTGCTCGCCGTGCAGGTTGGCCACGTAGTCGACGGGCGTGTTGAAGTACGCCGCGTCGCCCCGCTCGCCCCACCCAAGCCAGGCCGCCGGGTCGTAGTTGCCGGACAGGCACATGGCCAGCGGGAACAGGTCGGCGCGCCGGAACGCGAAGTTGAGCGCGTGGAAGGCGCCCATCGAACACCCGGTCGTGATGATGTCGCCCGCGCCGCCGCTGTCGGCCGAGATGTGGGGCACGACCTGGTCGACGATCCACGACTCGTAGCCGCCGTGCCGCCGCGCCCGGTCCTCCAGAGGTAGGTCGGCCGCCGACCACGACGACGCGTCGTAGGAGTCGACGCAGTACAGCTTCACCCGGCCGGCCTCGACGAGCCCCGCCACGGCGTCGACCATGCCGTTGCCCGCGAAGTCGTGGGCCCGTCCCTGCTCCGAGGGGAACACGAGCACGGGCCGGCCGTAGTGCCCGTAACAGATGACGGTGCCGGCGCCGCCGATGGCCGGCGCGGGCAGTTCAGTGGTGTGCTGGCGCATCGCCGGCTCCCCACACGGTGCGCAGCAGCCCGGTCAGGTGCGGGTCGAGCGCGTCCCGCCAGGCGGTGAAGTTGTGCGCGTCGGGCACCTCCGCCAGCTCCGCCGGATAGCCCTGCGCCCGCAGCGCGCGGGCCATGTCGCGGTTGTTGTGCCGGTTCTCCTCGGCGCTGCCGCAGGTCAGGACCGCCGGCACGGGCCGGATGGAGGTCCGCGACGGCGCGCCGGGCCGGTCGCGCACGACGCGGGCGACGAAGCGGACCAGCCGGGGGTACCGGCGAAAGCCCGACTCGTGGTCGTCATAGCGCGGCTGGAGGAAGCTGCCGGACTGCAGGAACAGCCCTTCGAAGCTGCCCGGGTACCGGCGCTGGGCGTGCAGCATCGCCACGGCGCCGAGGCTCACGCCCAGCCCAACCACCGGCCCGGTGACGCCGAGCACGGCGTGCGCCCGGGGGAGCACCTCGGTGGTCAGGGTCCGCGCGTACTCCGGACTGGCCGAGTACCACTCGTCGCGGTCGCCCGGTGCGAGCAGCAGCAGGTGGTGCGGCGCGACCCGGCCGGCCTCGACCATGGCGGCGCTGTACTGGGTCAGCGACCCGAACCGGTCGTACTCCGGCCCGTCGTGGGCGACCAGCACCCGCGCGGTCGGGGTCAGCGGCGACCAGGTCCGCACCCGCACGTCGGCGCCGAGCCGGGGGGCGGGCACCGCGAACTCGCGGGTCGACTCCAGCGGGCCGTCCCAGCGCAGCCACGCCGGCTCGGTGTACCCGGGAAGCTCCAGCACGGACTTGTCACCGTAGGCGCCGCCGGCCCGCCGGGGGTTCTGCGGATCGCAGACGACCTCCACGCCGCCGTCGGTGTGCCGCAGCTCCAACAGGTACTCCAGCCGCCGCACCGGCGGTCTGGGGACCGCGAGGACCCACTCGTCACCGCCCCGGGCGAAGTCCAGCCGGTCGCGGGGAATGCCGGCACCCTGACGCAGCCGCACCCCGGACAGCCGGCCCTCCGGATCGGCATACCGGAACGTGAGCAGCTCGCCCTCGTCCGCCGTCCCGGCCATGCTGTCCATCCCGGCACTCTAACCGTGCGCGTGCGAGGATGATCCGATGGCGGCCAAGAAGAGCGCTGCGACCCGGGTCTACCTGGAGGCCGGCGCGAAGAAGACGTTCGCGATGGCGCTCGACTGGCCGGGGTGGGGCCGGTCCGGGAAGACCGCCGAGGACGCGCTCGCCGCCCTCGCCGACTACACGCCCCGATACGCGAAGGTCGCCCGGAAGGCGAAGCTCGCCCTTCCGGCCGACGCCGGCGACGCCCTCACCGTGGTCGAAGAGGTGCCGGGCAACGCCACCACCGACTTCGGGGCTCCCGCGGCCTTCGCGTCCGGCGACGACGCCGCGCTGGCCGCCAAGGACGCCGAACGGCTCGCGGCGCTGGTGCGCGCCGCGTGGGACGTCCTGGACGCGGTGGCGGCGAAGTCCTCCGCCGAGTTGCGCAAGGGCCCGCGCGGCGGGGGCCGCGACCGCGACAAGATGATCGGCCACGTCCTGGACGCCGAGGCCGCGTACGCGCGGAAGATCGGCATCAAGCACAAGCCACCGGCGCTCGACGACAGCGCCGCGATCAAGGCGCTGCGCGCCGACATCCTCGGCGTGATCGGGGTACGGGTCCCGGCGGGGCTGCCGGTCCCGAACGGATGGCCGATCCGGTACGCGGCCCGGCGCATCGCCTGGCACGCCCTCGACCACGCCTGGGAGATGCAGGATCGCAATATCGACGGCGGCTAGTGGGCGCCTTCGGTGGTCAGCAGGAGGTCGTGCAGTTCGGCGACGAAGTTGGACACGTCGGCGAGGTGGGCGTTGAAGCCGAGGGAGCGCGGCTGCGGGATGCTGATGTCCAGGATCCGCTTGATCTGACCCGGCCGCGGGCTGAGCACCACGACCCGGTCGGCGAGCAGCACCGCCTCCTGGATCGAGTGGGTGACGAAGATGGTCGTCGCCGTCAGTTCCTTGTGGATGCGCTGCAGCTCACCGGAGAGCTCCTCGCGGGTCAGCGCGTCGAGCGCGGAGAACGGCTCGTCCATCAGCATCACCCTGGGCTGCTGGATGAGCGCCCGGCACAGCGCCACCCGCTGCTGCATCCCGCCGGACAGCTCGTGGGGCAGGCGCTTGTGGAAGCCGCTGAGGCCGACCATGTCGAGAAGCTGGGTGGCGCGGCGCCGGTGCTGCCCACGGGCCCAGCCGAACATCTCGATGGGCAGCAGCACGTTGTCGAGCACCGAGCGCCAGGGCAGCAGTGCCGGCCGCTGGAACATCATGGCCACGTCGCGGCGCGGCTCGGTGACCGGCGCGCCGTCGAGGCGAACGTGCCCGCCGGTCGGCGGGAGCAGGCCCGCGACCAGCCGCAACAGGGTGGACTTGCCGCAGCCGGACCGGCCGATGACGGCGACGAACTGTCCTTCGTGGATGTCGAGGTTGATGTCCTTCAGCGCCTCGACGACGTGATTCTGGGACCGGAAGGTGCGGGACACTCCGACAACTTTGATCATCGTGCTCTCCCCGGCTGGTGTGCGCGACTGTCTGGACTGTACGGCGCACTAGGCGCTGATGTCCCGTGCCCAGGGCAGCAATCGTCGTTCCAGGCCGACGATCGCGTAGAACAGGGAGACGCTCAGCACGGCGAGCAGGGTGATCGCCGCGAACGCCAGCGGGGTGTCGGCCGACGAGCCGGACAGCACGATCACCGAGCCGAGCCCTTCGCTGGGGCTGGAGATCTCGGCGACGATCGCGCCGACGACGGCGAGCGTGATGGCGACCTTGAGGCCGACGAAGACCTGCGGCAGCGCCCAGCGCAGCCGGATCTTCACGAACATCTGCCACCACGACGCCGACATGGAACGCGCCATCTCGGACAGGTCGGCGGGGGTGGAGGTGAGCCCGGCCATGGTCGCCACCACGATCGGGAAGAAGCAGATCAGCACCACCATGACGATCTTCGGCTTCGGGCCGAAGCCGAGCCACACCACCAGCAGCGGCGCCAGCGCCACCTTCGGGATCGAGTTCAGCGCGACGAACAGCGGCATCGTGGTGCGCTCGATCGTGTAGGAGCCGGCCAACAGGACCGCGATGACCAGGCCGCCCGCGACCGCGATGCCGAACCCGACCAGCGTCTCGTACAGCGTCACCCAGGTCTCTTCGAGCAGGTACCTGGGCTCTTCGAGGAACGAGTTGACCACGTCGGGCGGCGCCGGTAGGAAGAACGGCCGGATCTCGAAGATGATCGTGGTGAGCCACCACGCCCCGATCGCGATGGTGGTGCCGAGCACGGGGAGCCCGACGGCGGACAGCTTGGAGTGTCGGGTCTTCGTGGTGCCCGGCTCGGGGGCGCTGCCGGGGGCGGTCGTGATCGTCGTGGTGACCATGCTGTCATCCCGTGGGTCGGCGGCCGATGGTCGAGTAGGTGAAGTGGGTGCGCACCACGAACCGTGGATCTCTCACCAGGGCGACGAGCCGGTCGAGGTCGGCCGCGCTGAACCCGAGGTCGAGGAACTCGGCGCGCAACTGGCCGATGTTGGCCGCCACGATGAGCGCGCCGGGGGTGCCGCCGCGCCACGCCCGCGACTCGATCGCGGTGTCGACGTCGACGAGTCCGGCGGCGAGCATCTCGGCGTGCACGGCCACCCCCCACGTCGGGTCGTTGCCGTTGGGGATCAGGATCCGGTGGATCAGGGTGTCCTGATAGGAGTCGAAGAGCGCGGTGTCGGCGGGGCTGGGGGAGGCGAGGACGATGCTGCCGAACAGCGTCGCCCACTCCTCCAGCGCCAGGGCGCCGCCGGGCGCGAGCGCCGCCACCAACCGGGTGAAGATCTCGCGCCGCTCCGGGAGGTGCATCAGGACCAGGCGGGCGTGGATGAGGTCCCACGGCCCGGCGGGAACCGGGTCGAGGGTCAGGTCGTTGCGCTCGACCTCGTATCCCTGGTCGGTCGGGAGGTGGAGCGTCTTCAGGTCGGTCGCGAGCACCCGCCCGGTCGGCCCGACCCGCCCGGCGAGCCAGCGCGCGACGCTGCCGCCGCCGGCACCCACCTCCAGGCACCGCCGCCCGGCCAGATCCCCCACAGTGGACAGCCGCGCGAACGTGAACTCGTCGAGTATCCCCGCCAGGTGCCGGTGCCGGTCGACCGCATCCGGGTCGTCGTTGTCAAACGCGTAGGACGGAGCCGGAGCTGCCGGATCAATCGACGATGTCGTCACGTGCTCTCCCGATTGGACAATGAGGTAGCTGATTGAGCGTGCGCGTTTTCGGGGCTGCGGGCACGCAGCCCCGAAAACCAAGACAGCACTACGCCTTGGGCGTCAGATCGAAGTCGACCACCTGGTCGGCCGTGAGGCCCGCCGGAATCAGACCCGCGCCCTGCAGGATCGCGATCGCCCGCGACACCCGCTGCTCGTCGATCGCGCCGAAGATCCCGGCGCCCGAGGTCACGTACGGCGTCATGAGCTTGATCTCGCTCACCGCGGCCCCGACGTCGGCGGCCTTCTGGGCCTTGTTCATGATCTCCGCGGCTTCCTGCGGGTTGTCGATCGTGTACTTCAGCGCCTTGAGCATCGCGTCGCGGAACCGCAGCGTCATCTCCGGCTTTCCGTCGGCGACGGCCGCGGTGGTGACGATCATGTTGCCGAAGAGGTCCTTCAGGTAGTCGCTGTAGGGCAGCACGACGGCCTTCTTGCCACCGGCGGCCTTCTCGATGCCGCCGCGGCCGATGAGGAAGGTGCTCACGGCGTCGACCTGGCCGGACGCGAGCAGCGCCGGCACCTGGGCGGGCTGGGTGTTGACCCAGGTCACCTTCGAGGCGTCGAAGCCGGCGAGGCTGGCGTATGCGGGGAACAGCAACTGGTTCACCGAACCCGTCGCGGCGCCGAGCTTCTTGCCTTCGAGGTCCTTTGGCGCGGTGACCTTGCCACCCTCCAGCGAGACGATCGACACCAGGGTCTGCTGGTGCACCGTGGCGACGGCGCGCACGTCCTTGAAGGCGCCCTTGCCGGCCTGGATGATAATGCCGGTCAGGTCGAGGGAGGCGAACTGTACCTGGCCCGCGGTGAGGGCCTTGAGGTTGGTGTCGGTGCCGGCCCCGAGTTGGATGGTCACCTCGAACCCGGCGTCGCGGAAGAAGCCCTTCTCCTGGGCGACCCAGGCCATCGCGTCGCGGCCGACAGCGCCGAATGCGGTGATGTAGGACACCTTGTCGGCGGGTTTGTTACCGGACGAGGCGTCGCTGCCGCCGTCGTCGCCAGAGCATCCGCCCGCCGCGACGGCCAGTGCCGTAGCCAGCGCTGCCACCACGAGTGCGCGGTATCGCCGTGTCATCTCTGTTGGTCCTCTCCGATTCGGCTCATGGGGGGAAGTGTGCGAGTGGGGAGGTGCCCGGGGCGCAGCGTGGCCACGTCCTCATCGAAGTACGCGAATACCTCGTGTCGGGATCCAGTTGGAGCAGGTCGCCCGGCGGCCTCAGCCGAGCAGTCGCCACCTGCCGTCCCGGGCCACGAGCACGGTGAGTGCCTGCGGCATCAGGCCGGAGTGGTTGTTCGGAGTGATCCGGATCGGTCCACTGAGCCCATCCGTCTCTATCGATTCAAGCACGCCCCGGACCGCGGCCCGGTCGCTTCTGCCGACCCGGTTGGTCGCCGCGACCACGAGGTCGAGCGCGTCGGCCGAGAACGACGCGTGACCGTGGTAGCTGCCGTACCGCGACGTGTAGTCCTCGAACCACTGCTTGCGCGCGGCCTTGGCTGGCGTGGTGGCGATGACGTCGTCCATCGCCAGGGTCTGCGTGAACACGAGCGAGGCACCCTCGGCCGCGGCCGAGGGACCGGCGAGGAACAGGTTGCCGGCGGCGCTGCTGTCGAAGTACAGGCGGCCGCGGTGACCGGCTTCGCGAAGCGCCGCCGCGGCCAGCCCGGCCTGCACCGGGAATGCCCAGACGACCACGGCATCGGGCTTCTGGGCGACAGCGATGCGAGCCGCGCCGCTCAGGTCCCCGTCGGTCGGCTGAAACTTTCCGGAATCGGTGATCCGGATGCCGGCCTTCAGCGCCTCGCGTTCCATGGCGCCTTTGCCATCCACGCCGTAGGCGTCCTCGGGCGTGATCAGGCCGATGGTGCGCACACCCGCCCGGACCAGCTCGAGCACGAGCGTGCGGGCGTTGTCGAGGACATTGGGACCGAGCTTGAAGACGAACCGGCGGCTCTCCAGGGGGGTGGTCACCTGCGTCGCCGGGGCGAGCGAGATCATCGGCACGCCCCTTTCGTTGACCACTGTCGCCGCGCTCACCGCGCACTCGGTACACGAACCGATGATGATGGCGGCCACCGACGAGTCGGCGGCGTACCGCGTCACCTGGCTCACCGCGACCGAAGGATCCGTCTGGTTGTCGGCCACCACCAGGCGGAGCTTCCGGTCACGCAGGACACCACTTGCATTGATCTGGTCCACTTTGAGCCGCAACGCGCGTTCGTGCGCGACCCCGAGATCGGCGGCGCTGCCGGTCAGTTCGAGGCTGGCCGCGACGACGAGGTCGGGCCCGTCGGCGGCGTCGCCGATTGACGAACAGCCGGGGAGCAGTAGGAGTAGGACGGCTGCCATGACCCCGATGGCGTCCTTGCGCAGCACTTTTCGTCCTCCTCAGTGGACCGCTGCTGATGGATGGTCGGGCCCGGTGCCAACGGCCCGTGGGCGCGCGACGGTACGCGGTCCGCCGCAACGCTTGATCGGCTCATACCTTGCCAACGCCCGGGGACAGGGTCAAGCGTCGAATTCATCATCTTCTTCATGCCCTCGGCCGTTAAGGGTGGAAGCGAACCGCCGTCCGGGTCGATGTGATACGCATCGGTCCCGGCGAATTGCTCGGGGGTATCAAGGTCCACTACTCAAATCCCGGCAGCTTTGGGTAGATTGCGACATATTTGAGTGCCTCGATGGAGCGGCCTAGGCCGGCAGTAGCGGGAGGCTGACCGTTTCCTGCCCACATGGGGTTCCTTCCGAACCCCGCGCCATGATGGAATGCCGCTGGTGATCGGTCGAGATCGACGAGCACCCGCGTAGCGTGCGGCCGGCACGCCCTGCGGTCCACCCCCAGCAAAACCGCGAACATCAGGTTGTCAGAGGAGACGCGGAGATCTTCATGCCCGCATCACGCATGCCCGCATCACGGTCCGGTGGCGGCAGGTCGCGTATGCGGTGGCCGAGCCTGGCCGATGCCCGGATCAGGTCCAAGCTTGGACTGATCTTGGTCATTCCAGTTCTCGCCATCCTCACGCTGGCCGCGCTGCGGCTGGGCGACGCGAACCGGCAGGCACAGGACGCCCAGCTCGTCGGCGGCCTCACCGAGCTGTCGGCCGACGCGTCGGCGGTGGCGCAGGAGATTCACCGCGAACGCATGGCGGCAGCCGTACTGTTGGCGGTATCATCGACGCCGGTCGATGCATTCAACCGGCAGATCCGCCGCTCCGACGACGCCATCTCCGGATACGCCGCGCAGCGGCGCAGGCTCGGCACCGTCCCGACCAATGTGCGGGACCGGCTGCAGCGCATCGACACGCAGTTCAGCACCCTGCGGGCGATCCGCAACGCGGTGGTCACCAGACAGGGCGTGTCGCTGTCGGAGACCACCCTGCGGTACGGGCTGATCGTCACCGAGCTGGTCTCGTACCGGGAGTCGCTGAGCCAGGTGACCTCCGATGCCCGCCTCGCGGACTCGCTCATCGCGGCGGCCGCGTTCTCCAAGGCGAAGCTGCTCATCGGTGCGCAGGAGGCGATCCTCTACGCCGCGCTGCGCGCCGGCCGCCTCGACGAGCAGCAGTACTCGGCCTTCCTCGCGACGCTGACCGGCCAGCAGGAGGCGTTCGTCACCTTCTTCCTGTCCGCCGACGCCGGGCAGCGCGCCCGGATCGAGCGCACGATCGCCGGTGACGCCGTCCAGCTCGCCGACAACGTCACCAGCGACCTGCGGCGGGTCGGTGGCGCGCCGGCCCGGATCAGTTCCCAGGACGCGTCCAACGCGCTCGGCGCGGTCAACGACCTGATGCGGGCGGCCGAGCAGCAGCTCGACGCCGACCTGGTGGCGAGCACCCAGCGCACCAGCCAGACCGTGCGCCGCCAGGTGCTCGTCGAGGCACTCGTCATCGTCGTGCTGCTCATCATCGTCATCGCCCTGGCCTTCGGCACCGCCCGCTCGATGGCGCGCACGCTGAGCCGGCTGCGGGAAGGCGCCCTGTCGGTGGCCGACCGCCGCCTCGCCGAGGCCGTCAACGAGCTGCGCGACACGCAGTCGCTCGGCGAGCGGACCCCGGAGCAGATCGCCAACCAGGTGCCCGACGCGATCGGCATCAACACCCGCGACGAGATCGGTGAGGTCGCGCAGGCGTTCCACATCGTGCACCGCGAGGCGGTGCGGATCGCGGCCGAGCAGGCGGTGCTCCGCGCGAGCGTGTCGGCGATGTTCCTCAACCTGGCCCGGCGCAGCCAGACGCTGGTGGACCGGATGATCGGCCAGCTCGACCGCATCGAGCGTGGTGAGGAGGACCCGAAGCGGCTCGCGCAGCTTTTCCAGCTCGACCACCTCGCCACCCGGATGCGCCGAAACGACGAGAACGTGCTCGTGCTGGCCGGCGCCGACACCACGCCGCCGCGCCGCGACGACGCGCCGCTGGCCGACGTCCTCCAGGCGGCCCAGTCCGAGGTCGAACTCTACGAGCGGATCGAGTTCGGCACCGTCGACGACGACGTGTCGATCGCGGCCCACGCGGTCAACGACGTCGTGCGGCTGCTGGCCGAACTGCTCGACAACGCCACCCGCTTCTCGCCGCCGACCACGTCGGTCATTGTCGAGGGACGCCGGTTGGGCGACAGCGGCCACATCCGCATCGAGGACCGTGGCCTCGGCCTCACCGCCGACGAGATGGCCGCCTACAACGCGCGGCTGGCCGCACCGCCGACCGTCGACGTGAGCACGTTCCGCATGATGGGTCTCGCGGTGGTCGGCCGGCTGGCCTACCGCCACGGGATCCGGGTCCGCCTGCAGGAGAACCACGGCGGCGGCACGGTCGTGGAGCTCGTGCTGCCGACCAACGTGCTCGTGCTGCCGCTCACCCGCCAGTTCACCCCGGCGCCGCCGCCGTTCGCGGTCGGCCAGCGCGGCGGGGTCGGCCGCCCGCCGCTCGCCCTGGACGGCCGCACGCCGAACGCGCCGAACGCCGGGCCGCACGCCGGGTCCGGGCCGCCGGCCGGCTGGCCGGTGTCGGTGGTCACGCGCCCGGCCGACCTGGCGTCCACCATGGCCGGTCCACCCGCCAACGCCCACCCGGCCCCGCCGATGAACGCGCACCCGGCCCCGCCGGCGAACACCCATCCGATGAACGCGGCGCCGCCCAACTCGCATCCGGTCAACGCGCAGTCGATGGGTCCCCCGGCGGTCAACCCGCCGCCGGAGTCCGGTCGCTGGGCCGATCTGGTGCCCGACCGGGCCGCCGAGGAGGCCGTCGCGGCCCGCGCCCGGGCCGACGACGACACCGCCGAGTTGCCGATCTTCCGGGAGATCGAGGCCGCGTGGTTCCGCACCCACGGCCACAGCGCCACGGGCGGCTGGCCGACGCTGGACACGAGCACCGCGCTGCCACAGCCGCGCCGGCCGGCGGCCGAGCCGGCGCAGCAGTACCAGGCGCAGCAGTACCAGGCGCAGCCGCCCCCGGCAGCGGTGCACCAGCCGGTACCCGAACGTCAGCCCGCCCCGGCACCGCAACCGGCCCCGCCGCCCGCGGCAGCACGGCCGGCCCCGCCGCCGCCGCCACCGGCGCCCGCGCCGGATCCGGCGGAGGTCTGGCGCAGCCGGGCCGACGCCGGCTGGCGGGCCGCGGCCGCGGCGACGGAGCCGCCGGTCAAGGACCGGACCCGGTCGGGTCTGCCCAAGCGTCAACCCCGCGCCCAACTGGTGCCGGGGGGTGTTGGCGGCCGGCCGGCCGTGCGCACCCCGCGCACACCGGAGGAGGTGCGCGGGCGGCTGTCCGCCTACCACCGGGGCGTGCAGCGCGGCCGCGCAGCCAGCGCCGCCGACTCCTCCAGTTCCGTGACCACCGAGGGGAACAATCGATGACCGGATCCGGCGATTTGCGGAGCATGAGCTGGCTGCTCAATAGCTTCGGGGACGAGGTGCCCGGTGTGGCACACGCGGTCGTGGTCTCGGTCGACGGCCTGCTGCTGGCGGCCTCGGACGACCTGCCTATCGACCGCGCCGAGCAACTCGCCGCCATTACCGCCGGTCTGGTGAGCCTGACCTTCGGCGTGGCCCGTCACTTCGATGGCGGCCAGATCCAACAGACCATTGTGGACATGGACGCGGGGTCGCTGATCCTGATGTCGATCGGAGACGGCTCCTCGCTCGCGGTGCTCGCCGCGAGACACTGTGACGTCGGGCAGATCGGCTACGAGATGGCGTTGCTGGTGGAGCGGGTCGGCAAGGCGCTGGTGCCGGGCAGACGCCAGGCAGTGGCGAGCGGAACAGAGCGGTAGATGAGATCGTCGCGATCCACACGCAAACGTGTGACCTAGGGCCGGATTGGGGGTACGCGCGGCATGGGGCAGGCCAACGACGATCCGCGCGGTGCGCTGGTCCGACCGTACGCGGTGACGCGTGGACGCACCGAACCGACCCAGGTCATCGCCATCGAGGCGGTACTTCAGACCAGTCCACGGGGGATGCAGGAGGCGCAGTTCTCGGAGCGCGACCGGCGCAGGATCGCGGGCCTGTGCAGCGAACGCCCCCAGTCCCTGGCTGAGATCTCGGCGTACCTCGGGCTGCCGCTCGGCGTCGTGCGGGTCCTCGTCGCCGATATGGTCAGCGCGGAGCTGCTCGTCCTCCACGACACGGAAGACACGGGCAGCATCACGGACCGCATTGACGTGCTTGAAAGGGTTCTCGTTGGACTTCGCAGGCTCTGAACGGTCGCGCGAGCGGCCCATGCTCCGGATCACCTCGGCGAAGATAGTCATCGCCGGTGGGTTCGGGGTGGGCAAGACGACGCTTGTCGGTGCCGTGTCGGAAATCACCCCGTTGACCACCGAAGCCCTGATGACCGCGGCCGGACTCGGCGTGGACGACCCGTCGGGCGTGCCGGGCAAGACAACCACCACGGTCGCCATGGACTTCGGCCGGATCACCATGAGCGACGACCTGATCCTGTACCTGTTCGGCACCCCCGGACAGACCAGGTTCTGGTTCATGTGGGACGAGCTGATCAAGGGCGCGCTCGGTGCGATCGTGCTCGTCGACACCCGTCGCATCGAGGACGGGTTCGCCGCCATCGACTTCTTCGAAAACCGCGAACTGCCCTACCTGGTGGCGGTGAACTGTTTCGACGGTGCCCCGCAGTACGACACCGAGGAGGTGCGGGAGGCGCTGGCGATCGCCAACGAGGTGCCGCTGGTGCTGTGCGACGCGCGGCACCGCGAGTCGGTGAAGCACGTGCTGATCGTCATGGTGAAGCACTCGCTCGCGCTGCTGCACGCCCAGCAGGCAAGAGCCGGCGCCCGCGCCTAGCCCGGTTCGTCCGGGGTGCCGTCCAGAGCGGCGAGGCGGGCGATGTTTTCCGCCTCGTCGGCGTCGGGCTCCGCCGTGTCGAGGAACGCCTGGACCACCTCGACGGCGACGTCGGGTGAGAGCCGCTTGAGGCTCATCGCCAACACGTTCGCGTCGTTCCACAGCCGGGCGCCGCGGGCGATCCACGGGTCCCAGGCCAGCGCCGCGCGCACGCCCGGCACCTTGTTCGCCGCGATCGCCGTGCCCGTGCCGGTCCAGCACATCACCACGCCGAAGTCGGCCGTGCCGCCGGTGACCGCGAGGCCCACGGCGGCGCCGATGTCGGGCCACTTGTCCGAGGTGGCCACCGGGACGACCTCGGCGCCCCGCTTGGTCAGGTAGTCGACCACGGCCCGGGTGGTCTCGTTCTCGTCGTCGGACCCGTAGGCGATACGCACGCCCCAGGATAGGCAGACTGGCGGCATGATCGGTGGTATGCCGCGCGACGTACAGGTGGCCGTCGACTGCGCCGATCCGGCCCGGCTCGCCGCCTTCTGGATCGAGGTGCTGGGTTACCGGCCGCAGCGCACCGACGGCCCCGAGTGGGTCGCCATCGCCGACCCGGACGGGGTACGCCCGCGCCTGCTCTTCCACCGGGTCCCGGAGGGCAAGGTCGTCAAGAACCGGGTGCACCTCGACGTGCGGGTCAGCGGCGCG
>WUUC01095925.1_pt1 | contig 14727 bp, 18 predicted proteins | sample 6278441 | NCBI WGS metagenome assembly WUUC01 (sample SAMN13675441, study PRJNA597444) | soil metagenome | isolation source: soil | place: USA: Washington | collected 2017-10
ACCAGAAACCAACCACCATCCATAATGGACGATCAACCCGACACGCCGACACCTAACAAAGTACTACTAGACTACCATTGGGAAACTATGCCTAGAAATTCATCAGCCGAGACTTCTTCGGTCGAGGAGCCTACCCGAACATAAAACTTCCCTGCATAGGTCAAAGGCTTACCGATCGACTTTGGTCGGAGTTCCCAGAGGATAAGATTGTCGCAGTAGATCGGCTTCAATGACATTGCGAGCGCGCGACGAAAGTCACTATTCATATCAGCCGTTTGAATCATCTGCTGCCATCGTCGCCACCACCTGTCAACATCATAGCCCAGTAGAGCAATCTGCTCTTCGGTTCCGACCGCCAATCGTCCGCATATACTAACTGGCTCTACGCCAAACAGCTTCCGCACGCGGTCAGCATCCGAAGCTTTATCAGCAACTCCTATGAGGACCATCCCTTCCGCATCACGGCTGTGATTTGCCATAGCAGACGAGGTGGCCAGAACTTGGTCAAGTAGGTTTGCATCCTCGATTGGGACATCTTCGAGTATGCAGAAGCCCTGCTTAAACTCCACTAGCGGATGTTCCACGGGATGCCCATGAAGCAAGTTATCAACGTACATCCTCGAGTTCAATCGGATGTATTCCTTCTTTGGCTCTGGCTTGTAGAATGCCCGCCGGAGCTTCTTCCTAACTTCTGGATACAGCTTCTCCTTTTCTTGTTTTCCCCATGCGCTTCCGCCCGTTGGAATTGATAGACCTTTTCCCCAAAAGTCGTTGAGAACCGACCGGACGGCTTCGGTCGATTTGGGCGCCAGTCCATGAATGAAGGTCAGCTCGAATAGCGCAGAAAACACTGCCTGAAACTGCCGTCGAGTACCCTTCTCGTAAGTTTCAAGCTTAATCATGTGTCGACCTAGTGAGCCGTGTCCGGCCATTACATCGTCACATAGCTTAACTATCGCGAGGGTCTGCTGATGCAGCAGATCAGGTCCGGTCTCCGCGACCGCGTTGTTAACATCATCCAGAGACGCTGTGTTTATCTTCCTCGGTAGACCATATGCGACATCACGGTTTTGCCATCCAGTGGTCGGTCGTTGGTCAAGTACGATGTCAAGAATTAGATCAAGGACGAGCTCCTCATCGCTCGAGGCTCTCAGGTCCTCCTGGGCAAGGATTTCATGCCTGACCCAGAATATGTCATCAATTGAGAGGCCGTATCGTAGATCCTTCCGTGAAATGCTGAGATTTTTCATCTCGGCAAACGGAACAATTTCAGAGAACGTTCCATCACCTCGAATGGAAGCGCTAACCCTTCGAACAAGATCCGGAAGGGGGCCCGATGATCCCGCCTGCCTGATCTCATGAAGGCTAAGCCTTCGGCCGCCGCTGTTAATTCGCCTGAAGACCTCATCGATAGACGATGTTGTTGCTTCACGATAGATGGATACTGGAATCTGATAGTTCGCTATAGCAAGCGACACTTCTCTGGACAGGCGAGGATTCAACTGCTCAATCTTGCCGACATCTCTGCGGTCCTTAGTATCCCCAATAGTCTCCAAGTCGAAATACTGTCCGTCGTAATCATAGGAGTTATCCATGAAGGAAAAGAAGGCCTCAAGGCGTTGCAGTCCGTCGATAATCTCGTACTTGCCCGAGCTTCCGCGGGGACGCTCGGCAATTAGAACTAGTGGAATCGGGAGCTTATTGACAACAGAATCTATCAATTTTTGCTTCTCTTCCACGCCCCAGACAAGCTTCCGCTGATATCTTCGATTTACCAGAAGATATCCGTTGACAAAGAAGTTGTAAAGCGTTTGAAGAGTCTGCCCTTGAACTGACAGTTCGGAAGCCTGCATTGCCAAACCTATATTCCTTCATTGAGACAAGGACCGTGCTGACATGGATCGCGGCCCGCGTCGTGGACGATACCTACGAGGGGATATAGCACAAGGGTTCGACAAACGCGAGCCGACACGCTGGGCACGTAACACCAGTAGAAGGCCACTCGCGCGGGCTGACGATAAGCCAACTTCTCACCGGTTGATGGTGCGACGGGTGAATAGTGGACTTCGGCACAACATACGACAGCAGAACGTCGCTCTTCCTCGGCTCTCGCGGCTTCGAGTCGTTCGCCCAGCATGACCGGACAACCCCAATCCCCTCACCCACCCCATAACGAGCCCCGGCTATGCAGGCCGGCAGGCGCTCGCGGCTGACAACCGCGTCTCATCTGGTGGGGCATCTGGCTCGTGGGATCGAGTCGGGGATGCGTCAGCTGTTGACCTCGATGGTTCCCCGCGATCGGTTAGATGCCTTGCCGGTGGAGAGTGGGAGTGCAGTCCGTCGTGGAAGGACGTGGTGGATGAAATCTGCTCACTGAACCTAGGAGCTCCACACTTCATTGTTCAACCTCATCCCGCCTCAACCAATCCCGCTTCGACCAATATTCGTATCGCTCCTTTCCAAACAGCTTCTCGAGCTCTGTTTCCGTGGGTAGGTTGCTAGTCGGCAACGCCCGGTAAGCGTGAACTGCAACGAAATCATTCCGGTCTTCGATCAGCTTCAAAAGGAGCTTGGTCAGCATAGGGTCTACGATTGCAAATCGCTTGCTTACTCGTTCCACCATCTCGGCGAATTCGCTAAGCACGTGGGGGGAAATCTGATTTCTTACCTTGTCTATCTGCGTCAACGATTGCTCGGCAAGGAGGTCTGGGGCGATCACTCCCGAAGGCGCGTCAATCTGAGCGCGAGCTTGTTTGACAAGGAAATCTGAGGCGATCATCCCAGTGGAGCCCTCAGGTATAAAAGGTCGATCGCTTCGAAATGCAGCCTTGATGACCGTCCTAAGAAGTCTCGAATTCCCTGAATGGTTTCGGAAGGCTACCGCCCAATCGAGTGCGCTGAAGATTTCAGCGATGAAACTCGCAACCTCCTGCGTCGGCTTCACTCCAAGTGTATCTGTATCTCGTTCCGATTGAAGCGTGAGATGAAACCCTAAAGCGGCAAGGTATTCGCAATAGGACTTGTGCCCAAAGTATAGAATTTCTGGCGCTTTGACCTCGAGGAAACAGGCTGCAACCAACTCCCGTTTGACGACCTCATGCGAGTAACGACGTGGACGAAAGCGCTCGATTAGACTTTCCGGTATCGCCGAAATGGCGATACTTCGGGCATCTCCCCGGCGTAGCATTTCACACGCGAGCCTCGCAGCGAACTCTAAGCGCTGACCATCTTTTAGCTCTAACGCCTTGTGACGACGTTTCTCGGACTCTCTCCTTATTGTCTGATCAACGAATGTACCATACAGCCTGCTCCGAGTAAGCTCTGACAGACTCACTTCAAGGGAAGGGAGAACCCTAAGAAGCATTGGAATATGAACTGGTCTGCTTAGCAAGTCGCGGATTCTTGGGTTGACGTCTAGTTCGTCACCTAGCTTGTCGAGCCGCATTCGCATCTGAGGGTCCTTCAGCATGCCCTTCGCACTTGCGTATCCCTCCGCCAATGGAAGGATACGGTCAGAGGGCGTTGGCAAAACGTTCACTGGGATATACCGTGCGGTGTGCTCCATTGGTGACTCCGCGCTAGCTCCCAACAATTCGTTCTGCTCATCTTCGTTCTCAAAAGCAGTAGGGCGGCCGCACAAGAGAACCTTGCTCGCACCAGTTGATAGGCGGTTTAACTGGCTAAAGCTATGAACCATTGCGGATCGCGACATACCATGTTTCATCTCGTCGAAGCCATCGAGGATAATTACGAATCGCCCTGCTTCATTAAGCCTTTGAAATCTGGTGAAGCTTGCGGACTCGACTCCGTGGCGGTTTGCCAGCTCATGGGTAATTAGATAGTCAATGTCGTGATCCGTTGTGAAATTTCGAAGCTCGATAAGCAATGGAACGCGATCTAGCTCGCCATCGATATACATCGTAGCGCAAACCGATGCGAAACGTTTAGCGAACGTGGACTTGCCAGTGCCATACGAGCCAAGTAACGCTATGCCGCATTCGCTCTCTTGATCGAGCACCCAGCGCTTCACTAGAGCTTCGAGATCGGCCGCTCCTTGCGGCCGGCGCGCGCGCCGTAGCGAGTTGAACGACCTTGTTGTGTATCGGCTTGGAAGGTTGAGCATGGGCTTCACTTTTTCGGAAACCGACTTGCCGTACGACCCCCGCCTCAACTTATCAATCCAGGTATCGGCAACGTCGACGAATCTTTCTCCGTAGTGGTGTACCGCAAAATCCATGAATGGATTGAATGCCAGGTCATAATTTCTCGCCAGCAGAGTCAGATCTATGTCCTCACATATTACTGGCTCGTAGTATTGATCGAGACCGTCCAGTTGAAAGATTTGCAGCATGTCCTGTACGAGCGGCGCTAGATCAAGAACCTCAGCTAGCAAATCAGAGTATCTAAGATGTCTGAACCGATCGCCGTCAAACATTTCCCCAGCGTTCGGCACTATGCCATTTCGTGTTACTAAGATGAATGAGTCTGCCGTTCCTTGGTCCAACAATGGGCGATATTCGGAAATTATCCCCGCTGTAATCAATCGGCTTAGAGGTTTACTGTAATCTTTGCACTCGACAGCAATTCGACGCGGCGATTTTCTAGCAGTCTCCTTGACTTCCAGAAAGATATCAGCGACCTTGCCCGACTTTCTGTCTAGCGGAGAAACGATGGCGTTTGGGAGTAGCTTTAGTACTTCCAACACGGCAGACTCGAAAGCTGACCCGTCATTCATGGCAATTTCTCAGTCCCCACAGGCTTGAGCGACCGCCATATTATCTTAACAGCAGGCGCGGCCAACGCGGCGATCGCGCCCGCCGGTGAACTACTCGCTGATTTGCCCAACTCGGCACCTCCGCTCAATTTTATTGGTCGAAATCGCGCTCGGTTCATACTGCTGTCGACTAGATGGTCGTACTTGAAGTGCACAGCGTTACTCAGTGCAGAGTACCTTTCCGGTACTCAGCAACGGCCCATAGACTACCGCGTCGTCGTTTGTCCAAGATGCGGGGTAGTTGGCTTCGGTGATGTGTGGCCACACCGTGTACCTGGGTAGGTGCAGCGCCGACGCTCCATTCGACGACACCCACCGATTGACCTTGATCGACTATGGCCTCACTGCATCGCTCGTCGGCTGGGTAGGCGCAGGGCCGGACACCTGGCCAACGGCCGGGTAGCAAGGGCTTAGACGATTGTCAGGCGTGTGGTTAGTGCGCAACTCCGGCCTCGGACACTCCCCCGTGGCATCCCTGCCCCATTTGACGTACCCGTGTTTAAGCGCACTTGACCACCCTCCCGCGTGGAGGTGGTCCCGGTGACCGCATCTGTCATCAGCCCGGTTGTCCCCGCTGTGTTGCCTCGCTCGGGTGGCCAGGTTGCCACGGGCTTCGCTGTGGTTCGAGGTCCACTGCCCCTCCCGTCGTTGATCTCGGTCCGAACGTCGCACCTGGTCTACGGCCTGGCCGCAGTCGACGACCGCGGCCGGATCGCCGATCGCGTCGTGCTGCGCGCGTTGGGCTGGTCCGCCGGCCAACGCCTGACCATCGCCGAAACCGGCGGCATGCTCACCGTCCACACCGACCCTGCCGGCGACCACCAGGTCACCAACCAGGGCCACCTCCGGATCCCAGCGCCCCTGCGCCACCGGTGCGGACTCACCGCCGGAGACCGCGTGCTGCTCGCCGCCGACCCCGACGAGTCCCGGCTGACCATCTACCCACCAGCAGCGCTGGACAACGCACTCGCACAGCCTGGCGGTGAGCCCCAATGACGACCCGACCCAGCACCGCCGACCTCGACGCCGCCCGACTCCTCCTCACCCGACTCGGCGTCTCCCCCGCCGACTTGGTGGCCTCGCCCGAGGAACACGCTCCCGCACCGACCTTCGCCGAATACATCCCAGTGGTGCACGCAGCCGTCAGCGACGGCACCCGCCGCGTCTACGGGTCCTATTGGAACCGAATTGAGGAACAATGGGGGACTCGGCGACTCGACGAACCCACACCGACAGAGATTCAGCAACTCGCCGAATACACCAAAACCCACGTCGTTTCTCGCCGCAACGCACGCGGCGGACGCAGCGCCGCCGAACACCTCATCGCCGCGCTGCGGTGCATCTACCGACACGCCGAAAACGACCGCCACGTAACCCCAGCCGACAATCCCGCCCGGAAAGTCACCAAGCCCCGCCGACTGCCTTCCGACCGACGCGCCGTCCCCGCCGATCGACTCGCCGAGATTAACCACATCGCCGCCACCACCGGCAGTGACCCAGCACTAGACACCCTCATTCTTCGGCTCCACACCGAAACCGCCTGCCGCCGCGGCGGCGCACTCGCCCTCCGGCCCTGCGACCTGGACCCCGAGCAGAGCCTCATCCGACTGCGGGAGAAAGGCGAAACGGTGCGCTGGCAACCCGTCTCCCCCACCTTGATGGCCCACCTCCAGCAGCACGCCAACCAACGCGGCGCCCCTTCCAGTGGCCAACTCCTTCGCTACACCAACGGCCACCCGATCACCTCCCGCCGGTATGACCACCTGTGGGTCCGCATCGGCCGGCACTTGCCCTGGGTCGCCACTCAGCAGATCAGCACCCACTGGCTCAGGCACACCACCCTCACCTGGGTCGAGCGCACGTTCGGCTACGCCATCGCGCACGCCTACGCCGGCCACACCGACAACGCCAACGCCAGCACCACCGCCACCTACGTGCGCGCCAGCCTCCACGAGATCGCAACCGCACTCGCTGCGCTCACCGCAGAACCCCACCCACTCGCTCTCGGCGAGTCTCGCCACCGGTCAGCGGGTGATGCCCGATGACCGAGACCAGGACCGAGACCACCCGAGAGCGTGAGGTGTGGCTGCGGCGCGGATGTGCGCTGATCGTCGCGGCTGTCGCCGCCTACGGCTCCTATCAACACCAACGCGACTTCGCCCTCCACGGCGGCGCCGACCCGACCACCGCAGTGTTGTGGCCGCTATCGGTAGACGGATTGCTGCTGCTAGCCACCGTCGGGTTGCTCAAGGCCAGCCAGCAGACCAGCCGTCGAGTCCGACTCGCCGTCTGGCTGGCCTTCCTGCTGGGCATCGCGGTATCCCTCGCCGCGAACATCGCCGCCGCCCCAACCCTGGCCTGGCAACCGATACTGGTCGCCGGCTGGCCGCCCGTCGCGCTCCTCCTCGCAGCCGAACTGCTCACCCACCATCCCCAGCAGACCGAGACCCAACCGGCCGCATCCGAGCGGGAGCCAGCCCGCGAGACCGAACACGCCATCGCTCCCGCGGGAGTCTCCACCTCCGCCCAGCCACCTGCCGAGCAGATCATGTGGGAACACTTCCGTCGCGAGCAGGCCCGCGGACGCACTCCAACCGGTGCGGAGTTGGATCGGGTCGCCGGGACTAACAACTACGGGCGCACCGTGCTGCGCCGATGGCGCCAGCAAGGCCGCGTCCCACCAGCAGACCCCGATCGACGCAATGGACACCCGGTGCCCGACTCAGGCAGTGCGCGATAAGCACCCGAGCGAGCAGTCCACTCCGGCTTGCTGGTGCAGTCCGGAGTGGACTTCCTGCGCACCAAGTTGGGAGCTGGCGAGATCTCATTGCGCGTACCGGTCACGGTCCCCAATGCGCTCAGCTAGCTCGTCGCCGTGCACCAGCAGGCAACCTTGGCAGCGCCGATCGTTGTCCTCGGGCTCACCGAGTCGACTGGTTAGTGCGGTGTGCGTGCAGATCGCTTCCGAGGTGATCTCGCCGAGTTCCCGGAAGGCATGCACCCAATGGTCCCAAGGGGATCGTTTCCAGATCAGGCCGGACATGATCAATCTCCAGCGGACGCATCGTCGGCGGCGAAGCCGTGGCGCTGGCCTCGGTGGACGGTCATCCGATCGTCTGCCTCGTGCTGGGTGTCACCGAATGTCCACATGACACAGCCCGACTCCCGGCACTGGCTCGCGAACCGCCGCTCCTCTGCGACTGGCGGCGACGGGCTCCGCAACCAGCTCTGCATCCAGAGCGAGACCGCCATGACGTCTCACCGCCTCCCTGGACGATCCAGATCGACGGTGTCGAGGGACAGGCCGACTGCCTTCGCCAGGAGAGCGAGGCAGGTGCCGTTGGGGTACTGGTGGCGCAGAGCACGTTTGGCCTCGGCGACGCCGGTCTCCGTGAGCCGGTGGTAGTACCGGGCTGGTCCTCGGTGCGCGGTTGACTCTCGGTCGCTGGTCCACCCGGCGTAGGTGAGGTCGCGCAGGATGCGCAGCACAGTGGTCACGTGGCACGGCACCCGCGCGGCCAGTTCCGCGCCGTACCACTCGCGGTCCGGCTCGGCGAGAAGCAACAGCAACACGCACGTCACGCTCGGGGTGATCCGCCGGTCGAACAGTGGCCGGTACTGCGGTGGCGCGGTCATCCCGAACTCGCTTCCGCTCGCGCGACGGCCCGCTCGCACACGGCGCATCGCTCGGCCAGGTCATCGCGGAGCACGTCCGGATGCGGGTACCGCACGCAGTAGGCGATCGGCTCCACGATGCCGTTCTCTCCGGCCGACAGATCGGTGAACGCATGCGCGAGCTGCGACCGCCGGTGCCGCGCCCACGTGACCGCGTCCGCGGAGTTGGTCGGGACCGAGGAGTCCGTGCTCATGTCGGCAGTCCGCTCAGCGCTGGCATGCGACCGGAGCCCTCCAGCCTGCTCAACGACGGCACGGGCCAGCTACATACGGCGGAGACAACCAGCGCGGCCGTACCGTCGACCCGTGCGACCTCCAGTTCCTGTGGGTCCTTGCGCACGGCGTACGTGCCGTCCGGACTCATAGCTACCGCGTCCACCGTCGCGTCCTGCCAGCACCGCGTCAGCGTGATGGTGGCGCCATCCGCAGACGGCACCGGACGCCACCGGTCGTCCTGCTGGAACAACCATTCGAGCGCGACGACGAGTTGAGTCTTCGCGGCCTCGGCTGGCGTGTTCGTGTCCGTGTTCATGTGTAACAAACTTCCTCGGTTGACGGGACAGGCAGCCCCAAAGTGGGCTGGCTTTGGGCGGTGGGGACAGAGGCGGTTGCAATGCTGTTCCATTGCTGGAGTGCTCTAGTAGGAGTCGTATGGGCGCCATTCGATGCAGGTTGGTCGTTTTCGCGTGTCCAGCCACTCAATCAGCGCCTTGCGCGCGTCGGCTATAGGTACTAATGCCGTGCGCGGAAATGTCGACCCTGTCGATCCGTTGAAGATTAGGTCAACGTCAGGTAGGGGGCGTTTCGGGTTGAATGAGTTGGCGATCGTCATTTCTGGGTCGTCGTGGTCCGTGTAGTTGAGTGCCGCGAGGCCGGCTGATGGACGTACGCTGATTCGAAGTTGGTGATTGGGATAGGGTCCATCCTTCGTGCTATGAAATTCGACATCACCGACATAGAGCGTGGTTTCCCACTCGACATGGTCCATCGTCAGTAGCTCATCGATCAGACGCACAGATTCCGACATTCCGTGGGTTACGCGGGCTACGCCTGTGGTGAGCGATGCTGTGAGGATCATGGATTCTGGTGCGCCGTTCGTGGTGCTGCCATCGTTAGGTACCTACCTCGGAGCGTTGTCGTGTCGGACAGTCGAGGGCGGACAACCGGAGGGCTCTGGTCCCGTCTCGACCGGCGGGCCGCCTGCCAGCACACCGTCACGCCGCGCCGGCCGCCGGGTCTATGTCAAGTTCGGCATGCCCCATGTCACGGTCGGAATATCGCCTGGTGGGAGCCCGCTTCGGGAGCGGCATGTGGACCGGCTGGTAGCGGCCTGTCACCGTATGTACGCTGGTCAGAGGCAGATGGGCTTCCAACGTGGCGGGGATCGGATGAGTGCTCCAGGTCCACAGCGGCGACGCCCCACCGGTTCGGCCGGGGGGCGTCGCTGTGAGGGCTGCGGAACGGTGCTCGCTGCGGACAACACGTCACGTGTGTGCGGCAGGTGTCACCGCGAGCAGCGTGACCAACTCCGCACGCCACCGGCCCAGCTCAGGAGTGAGTTCTTCGAGACGGGCGAATTCCGGGCGGCATTTGCAAGCCAGCACATCGGCAAGGTGTTCAAGGCTTATCGAAACCACCCCCACCACCTCAAGGTGTTCGGCAAGGCGCTCAACCAGGAACTTCTCGGACGATGGCTCGCCCTCACGCAAGCTCAGGTAAGCAAGCTGGAAAACGGCAAGCCGGAGCAGAATCTCGACATACTGCGGAACTATGCCAGAATTCTGCACCTGCCACAGCATATGCTGTGGTTCGACTTTCCCGGGCAAAGTCGACTGAGGTCGTCACAGCCTGCGGAGGCTGGAACTGGTGCTGGCGCTGCGTCGGGCGGGCTAGTCGTGCCCGGATCGCAGGACGAGATTCTGGTGGCGAGCACCGGGATGGACACGCTCGAGTTGCTTCGACGCGTACGCACGTCAGCGATCGACTCTTCCACGATTGACGCCGTCAACATCACCGTTGAGCAACTGTGTTGCGACTACCCACATGCAGACGCCCGCGAGTTGATGACGGCCAGCAAAGAGTGGCTTGGCAAGATGACCGAGCTACTCGACAACCATCTGACACTCGATCAGCACCGCGACATCCTCAATAATGCCGGAATGCTTGCCCTGCTCGTGGGGTGCCTCGAATACGACGTTGGCGATGCCCGAGCAGCGGAGGCGACACGGCGCATGGCCCTGGAACTCGGCAAGGAATCTGGTGACCCCAACATCGTTGGTTGGGCTCACGAAATGCTGGCCTGGTTCCATCTGACAGCGGGCAACTACCGCGCGGTCGTCGCCGCAGCGGAGGCAGGCGCCTTGGCAGCACCGTCACACTCTGTCGCAGTACAGCTCTACGGCCAGCAAGCAAAAGCCTACGCGCGCATGGGAATGGTCGAAGAAGTCCATGCGGCTCTCGAAAAGGGCGGCGCTCTGCTGGACAGACTGCCCTACCCGGACCGGCCAGAGCACCATTTCGCGTTTGATCCCGACAAATGGGACTTCTACGCAATGGACACCTACCGGATCGTCGGTGCAGACCAACTCGCGAAGCGCAACGCCGAGGAGGTCATCCAGCGCAGCGTCAATCCGGAAGGTGTGCTGGTGACCCCCATGCGCAACACCGAAGCACAGTTGACGCTGGCCGTCGTCGCCGCCAGGCAGGGCGACGTCGAGGAAGCAACTGCGCTGGGCATTCAAGCATTGCAGAATGGTCGGCAGAGCCGCCCGTCCCTCCTGATGGTCGCCACCGAGCTGGCCCACGAGCTTGACACCTACGGCGCGGCGGCAGGGGCGGACTTCCGTGACCTGCTCAACGATACCAAACGCGCCACGTAGATCAACATTCTCTGGGAGAATATCTGCCCGTTCGATATTCCTGTAGAGAATATCTGAGCGCGCCGACGTGGCTCTGACCTACGGATATTCCCCGAGGGAATACTTTATTCACGTGCCGACATAGTTGTCGTGCTGCGTTGTCGCCTTACTTGATGGCAACGGCTCCCAAACGGCGAGCCGCAACCATCGAGTAAAGGACAACAATAATGCAAACCACCAACTCTGCCGTTACGTCGGCATTGCTCTCTATCCCAGAGGTCGCCTGGCTTCTGGGTGTCGATAACTCGCGGGTCTGCCGGTTGATCCGGGTCGGGTTGCTGCCGGTCGTACAGCGCCGGTCTCGCGTGTTGGTGCCCGCGCACGTGTTGGCCCATCTGACCGACGGCACCTCCACAGGGGTGTCGCAATGAACCACAACAGCGAGGAGTTCTACGAACGGGTTGCGGCCGATCTCGATCGGTTCGCGGACGTGTCCACCGACCATCTGCATGACGCGGTGGCTCGGAAGGGCCTGTGTCAATGGCTGTACACCTCTGGCGACGTCCCGACGTGGTCGGGAGATGACCGGGCCGATCGGGTGACGGCGGCCCGGATCTGTGCCGGGTGCCCGGTCGCGGATGAGTGTCTGGAGTACGAGCTGCGCACCGCCGGTTACGCCACCGACAGTGTGTGGGGCTTGCTCGCGGCCGAGGAGCGCCGTCGGGTGTTCCTGTCCTGGCTAGAGCGTCGGGATGGTGGTGGCCGGCCATGATGACGTTCAACCTCACTCCCGAGCAACTGTTGGCCGGTGTCGGCGTGCTGCTCGCGCTGTTGTGGGTGTGGCGGGCGGGTGCCCGCCGGGCACGGGCGGCAGCCGACGCCGCGCGGGCCGGAGCCCGCCTGCTGTCGCTGTTTGGGCGGGTGGTGTTCACCGCCGGGCTGGTCGTGGGCGTGCAGTGGATTGTGATCACGCATCCCATGGCGAACAAGTGGTTGCTGTTGGTCGTGCTCGGCGTGCCGGCACTGTTCGCGTCGTATGCGCTGACGCGTGCGTTGACGGTGACCACTGTGGACAGTCCGCGCAGGAGGGGTCGCCGATGACTACCCCCAAGCCGAGCCGATGGAGCGGTTCGCAGGATGCGCGACACGTGCCGCTGAGGTCCGTGCCTACCAGACTCACCCGGATGTGGTGGCGCTGCGGGTCGAGCGGGTGCGGGCTCAGGTGGACAGGTTGTGCTGGTCGGGCATCGTGCTCGGGCTGGCGTTCACCATGACCAACGTGCAGGGATTCGCGGCCGCTGGTGCGCGGCCGTGGTCGCTGCCCTGGTTCGCGGCGTGGGTGCTGGACCCAACGGTTTCGTTGGTGCTGCTGGCGATCCTGCGCGGTGAGCAGGTGACCGCGCGGTACCAGGTCCACACCGGATCGTGGGTGCGCGTCGCCAAGTGGTTCACCCTCGGCGCGACTTACCTGATGAACACGTGGGCCTCCTATGCGGCGGGTTCGGCCTCGGCGATCGTGCTGCACTCGGTGCCGCCGCTGCTGGTGTTCGTGGCCGCCGAGGCGATCACCGATCTGCGCGACAAGCTCACCGAGGCCGTGACCGTCGCGTTCACGGAGGCGCGGGCGCGCGTTCATGAACCGGCGCAGCGTTCACGACGCAAGGCGTTCGACGAGTACCTGGCCGAGGCACGCGCGGCGTGGTCGCCGGGCGTGGTGGTGACGCCGGCGTGGGTGCGCGAGGTCACCGACTGCTCGCGCGGCCTGTCCTCCCGCCTGGCCGCCGCGCTCGCCGCCGAAACGGGTGGTCGCCATGCCTGACGCCGTGAACGGCAGCCGGGAACTGGTGAACGCCGTGTTCGACGCCGAGTTGGTCGACGACCCACCGGCGCCGGTGTACCACCAACCACAGTTGGGCCGGTTCACCTCCTGGTGGCTGCGCTCCCCGCGGGTGCCGGCGTGGCTGAAGGGCCGCCGGCAGTTTGTGCAGGCGTTGAAGGATCTCGCGGTGGCGGTGCTGCGCTCGCCGTGGCGCTACCTCGGCGCGGTGGTGCGCGGCCTGGTGACTGCCGTGCGATGGTGGCGGCGGTGGGTGACCGTGCGGGACTTCCGGGAGGCCGCCGAACTGTCGGAGAAGCTGGCCGACAAGTTCACCGAAATCCGCGCGCTGACCATGTTCCGGTGGAAGGTCACCGGCGCCGTGACCGTGACTGCTGCGCTCGGCGTGGCCATCGCCGAGCTGGTGTACGGCGACAGGGCGCTGTGGATCACCAGCGTGGTTGCCTCGGTCGCACTGGCCGTGCTCGGCCGCCGGAAGGACGGCAGCCCAGGGCGTAAAGCGGTGCTGGCCGGCCCGCGCACCCTCACCTGGACCATGGACCCTCAAGTCCTGGTCGACGCGTTCCGTGACGCCAAGCTGATCGGTAAGGACGAAACGCTGCGCCTGGTCGAGCGCGCCACGCACGTCGGTGGTGGGTGGGCGGTCACGGTGGATCTGCCGCCGACCCGCAAGGCCACGGACGTGATCAAGAACAGGGAGGCGCTCGCGTCCGCGCTGGCGGTGGATGAGGTCCAGTTGATCGTGGAGCGGGTGCGCGGCAACGGCGGCCATGCCGGACGGGTGTCGATGTGGGTGGCCGATGCCGACCCGTACGCCGCCCCACCGGTGAGGACGCCGCTGTTGGAGGTGCCGCGGTGGGACGCGTGGCGGCCGATCCCGTTCGGCCGGGACGCCCGCAACCGGGCGATCACGCTGGCGTTGGTGTGGACCTCGCTGTTGATCGGCGCGATTCCGAGGCAGGGCAAGACCTTTGCCGCTCGGCTGGCCGCGGCCGGGCTGATCCTGGACCCGCACGTCCGGCTCTACGTGGCGGATTTCAAGGCGGGCAAGGATTGGGGCTCTGACGACAACGGACAGTTGCGCGGCGCTGCTTTGGTGGCGCACCGGTTCCTGTCCGGCGACGAACCCGAACACATCCTGTCCCTGGTGGACTGGTTGGTGGAGCTGATCGGCGAGGTGCAGGGCCGCTACCGCCGGATGCGCGCGTTGGACGATGTGACCTGTCCGGAATCGAAGGTCACCCCGGCCATGTCCCGCAACACGGCGCTGAACATGCCGATCACCACCATCGTCATCGACGAGGTCCAAGTGCCGCTGCTGGATCGAACCCCGATCACCGTGGACGGCAAGAAGCTCACTGCCGGGGACTACGTGGGCGAGCTGCTCACCTGGCTGGCCAAGAAAGGCCCGGCGGCCGGGATCGTGCTCATCCTGGCCACACAACGACCAGACTCCAAGACCATCCCCAGTGGACTCCGCGCCGTGCTCGGCTCACGGTTCGCGCTGCGGGTCATGGACTGGCGCGACAGCAACATCGTGCTCGGCGAACAGATGAACACCCGCGGCTACGACAGCAGCCGCC
>WUUC01023876.1_pt1 | contig 14720 bp, 8 predicted proteins | sample 6278441 | NCBI WGS metagenome assembly WUUC01 (sample SAMN13675441, study PRJNA597444) | soil metagenome | isolation source: soil | place: USA: Washington | collected 2017-10
GTCCACGTCCTCCGAAGTTGGTTGAGACGGTGTTGGCTGATGGTACGACAGTGCTGACTCCTGAGAGCGAGGGAGTTGTTACGGGACGACCCAAACCGCGTGGGCTGCTGGACAACGCGAAGTCAGTAGCAACTGAAACCGGCGATGAAATCTTTGTGGACGATACAGGCTCACCAATTATTGACCCGCGCACTGGTCAGCCGTTCTACTCCAAGCGCAATCGTCCGACAGTTGAGAAACCAGACGACGCTCCCTTCACCAATAAACAACTACAATCGGTGATTAAAGAAGCAGAGACTGAGCGTGAGGGAATTCGCAGGACGCTCTTTGTAGACAAGAGCATTCCGATGACACTGCCGGGAACGGTTTATGATGACGGCTCACAAGAACTGCCGAAACCAAATCCTGCGTACAACGATTTAATGACTCGCTACCGTGCACTCGATGACGACATTCGCAATTGGAAGTTGCAGATGAAGCCAGAACGACCGCGTACATCGGGCCGCACGTGGAGTACGGGTCGTTGGGCTGCTGCTAATCCCAACGGCGATGTAAATGCTGCGAAGGCTCAAGCGCGGCGGCAGGGGCTGACAGTGATCGATTAAATGAAATGCCTGACCTTGATCTCTCTGCTGGCTTCATAACTCCTGCACCTCGCAAGACTAAACGCTCGCGCCTTGACGATCTAATCACCTTCGCTAAAGAACATAAGCTCACGGTTGGCTCAACTACAGGCGGCAGGCACAATCGCGGCAGCAAGCATTACAGCGGCAATGCCATCGACATTCGCGGCTCCGGTAATTTTGACGACGCCCGCGTCAATCAACTAAAACAAGCCGCTGCTGAACGCGGTCTACTCGTGCGTGATGAACGCCGCCGCCCACCGAGACAAAAAGTCTGGGGCGGGCCGCACCTGCACGTAGAAGCCGCCGACATCGACCTGCGTGGTGGTCTGGATACGCCACAGCAAATCGACCTCTCCGCAGGCTTTGAAGATCAGGGACAGACCCCACCGCCGACTGAGACAGTAAACACGCAAACACCCGCTACTACCCCGCCACGGCAACAATCTGTCCCTGTTGATAATTGGGAACCACAGGCGATTCGAGATCAGCGGAAGTTGTTTGATGCCCCACAGCAGCCTGTCAGGAAGCGCCCGTTGTCACAACTTGCTACTGCTGGCGTTCAAGGCGTCGATCCTTGGAAGCCACAGGGACTGCACCAGCAGGAGAGGCTGTTTTGGCCTCCAGTTCAAACTGACGTGATGAGTGCTGCACCGCCTCAAGGCGCATTGAGCCGATTGAAGGACGCGGCTCTCGAATACATGCCGGGGATTCGCAGTCTCGATACTCCTGCCGGAGTGAAGATGGATGCTCCGCGAGGGTTCCTGCGCGGCGTTTCTATCGGCGCACTCGGCGAATCGCGCCCCATCACGCAGGAAGATTTGCTGGTTGACCCGGAAGCTGAGACGAGGCGCGACGTTGCTGAGATGGCTGGCGAGACTGTGGGTGCAGTTGTTCCCTACGTCGGCACGGCCAAGGCGCTGACAACGATCCCGCGTCTGGCGCGTCCTACAGTAGCCGCCCACGTCGCTCGCAACGCGCTGACATTCGGTGGAGTGGAAGCGGCACGAGAAGGAATTCACGCAGCGAAAACTGGTGAGTCTGTTCAACCAGCCGAAATCGCCATCTCCACCGGAATCGGCGCAGCAATGGGCGGCATCGCAGGCGTCAGCCCATCAATGAAACGGCAGGTGGTAGCGTTTCTGACTCCGGGAGTGGCAGTCGATGTCGCACGTGGCACGCCGCCTGAGCAGGCGATTCAGAACGCTTTGACTAATCTGGGGTTTGCGTTGACTAGTGGAGCGAAGGGGCCGACTGAGGCGCAATTGCGGGCGCGAATGCGCGTGAGACCGAGTGAGCCAGAAGTGGTGCAGAGGCCGCGTCCGATTGAACAGCGAGGTGAACCGGAAGTTGTGGAGAGAGTTGAACCTGCTGCGGCACCCGCTGTTGTCCCGCCTGCTGTCGAAGCAGCGGAGCGGCGGCAGATACGACGTGAGTTTGAGAGGATACGTGAAGGAGAAAAGGATGTACAAATTGAACCTCAAGCGACTACGCAAGTTAGCACGGCAGAAGCGTCCCCCACCGTGGATGTTTCGAGGATTCCAACCGCTGCCGCCATTCCACCAGCGGTCAAAGCCGCTGAACGCCGTCAAGTGAGACGAGAGTTCAGCAGGATTAAGGAGAGGGAAGATGCGAGAGCGATTGAAGCGCAATCTATGGAAAGCAGAACGACTGCTCCAGAAAGACAACCCATTACAGACCGTGAGGCACCCGTTGAAACTACGGCTGTTAGGTCAGAGGCTGCTGCCCCCGAACTACCGCAACGCTTCCAACACCTCCAATTCGGAGAAGTCACCGCCACCGGCAACCAATCCGGCGTCCCCCGAGGACGTGTGCGAGTGATGGACGCTGAGGGTGTTGAGCACGTCATTCAGAAACCAAAGGGAACAGGTGCTGGTAATCAGTACGCTGTTCCAATTAGAACCTTGGTTACTTCCGGTGTCAGGCGCGTTCCGTTTCAAGAAGTAGTTGACACGTGGCGGCAGTTACGTGAAGGGAGTATCAGTAAAACTCAATTACCCATCAAAGATTTTCCCTATGGTGAAAGCCCTAACTGGGTGGAGGCGAGAATTCCACTGCGCGATTTAACGTCAGACTGGAATCGCCCATCTCCGTTCCGTGACATGCGGCTGGAAGAAGCGGCACAATACGCAACTAGAACCACCGATCTTCCCCCCGGAATCGGCAAGCTCGACAAGACTGGCAGTGGAATAGAACTGCAGGACGGAAATCGTCGGGCTATCGCAGCCCAAAGTCGTGGGGAAGATTCGTTACGTATGCTGATCCCTGAAGCGGATTACAATACGTACCTTAAATCTAGAGATGCTCGTACTGCTACTGCCCAGCCCGCCGAGACCTCATTAGGCGAGCAGGCCACGACTCCGCAGCGCGTCCCGGATACAGGAAGAATCAGTGCCGAGGGCCTTAGCGATATAGTAGAGTCCCCTGCCTTCCGCGAGCAGGGACTTCGCGGCCTCGATATCCCAACTCAGCGGGTTGTGCTCTCTCGAATGCTCTCCGCGATCCATGACCCGCAGGTTAGAAAGCGCGTTGTTGAGCTTGTTCCCGTCGATGTGGTGAACCGTCTCATCAATGTGAAGTCGCCGTCCCAAGTGCTGCTCCATGATCCAGCGGTGCTCCCTGTGGAATTTGCCTTTAATCCAAATGGTTCTATATCCGTCAGGATGGACGTAGCCGACGCTTTGCTCCGCACGGTAAGTGTCCCGGCACGTAACGCTGCAAAAGGAACGGAAGTACTTTCGGATTTGGGAGAGTCTTCTGTAGGTGAGAGTTCCACATCTCGTACATCGAATATAACGTCCAGATCGCAAGCTCATACGACTATTTTACCACAATCTGCCGAATCCCCTGCCAGAATGTCTGCTGGTAAACCGCTGGTTCCCGCTGAAAAGGAGGCTGTGCGTCCTGCCAGACCACAGCCTCTCTCACCTGCAGAGGCTCAAGTCGAATCTCAGCAGCCTTCCCCTCAAGGAGAAGTAGTCAAACCACCAAAGGAGGTCATTCCAAGTGAAGCCACCGCGTCATTGGCTGAAAGTAGCCAACCTAAATCATTTGATGTAGGCAAGGCAGAGGCGGCACCCAATAAGCCTATTACAACCTCTGCCGTGTCTTCTCAATCAGTCGAGTACAACAACCGCACCTACACCAAGCAACCCGACGGCAGTTGGCTGCGCGGAGACGGACGCAAAGTAGTTGGTCGCGTTGAGAAGCAGTTGAATGAGTTGGCTGCTAAAGGGAAACCGCCTACTGAGACAATCACTCCAGCAGAAGACGCTTCTGTTGGAACCAATGACGCAGGTGAACAGCTTTACGAGCGTGCTGACGGGTCGCGGTACCGAATGCATCGAGGCCGTCCTGATTTTGGAGGCGATCTTGCGCCGGTTAAAGCGTCGTCTGAACCATCTCCCGTCACCCCCGCCCGCGAGCGTCCACCGGAGCCTGCTGTTGTCGCTTCTGAGCCTTCCAACGTCAAAGAGCCGCTTAATTGGCGTGAGCAGGCAGCTTTAGATCGTACTAATGCAATAGTCGAGATGCACGGCCCTGACATAGCAGAGCGCCAGCGAATTAGAGAAGAAAACGCTCGTGAGATTGAATCCGACCGAGAATATCGTCGTAGTAAATACCGACAACTGGTTGCTGAGTTGAAGCGTACTCAGAATTGGCGTCTACGTGAGGATGTTGTTGCTCAGGCGAAGACAACGGACATCGGACGTGAGCAAGTTGTGAAAGATTTAATTGATGCGGGTATTCCGCGAGAAGATGCAGTGGGCGCGACTCAGACAATTAAATCTGCCGCACCAAAGTCTGGGCCTGCCATCGCTGCTCCTGCCCCCAAACCATCCAGCGTCACAGAACCACCAAAGAACGCAGCGCCCAAGCCGGAAATTGCTGCTCTCCGCGAAGTCCGCGTCGAGTTAAAAGAGGCTTATGCCGCACATCGTAAGCGGCTCAACGATGTGAACGAGGAATGGCGGCAGTTAAACATCAACGCACCTAAGTGGCTGGACAACGAAGCGCGCCGGGTATTCGGGAAGGAGAGATCGGAACTCTCGCGCCAGCAGTTCCAACAGTTATCGGCTGATCTTACTCGTAAACAGAAAGCGCTTTCCAAGGAACAAGGCGATTTGGAGGAGATGAAAGCTGAGTCTGGCAATCCTTTGGTCAAGCGTGTGATAGATGCCAGCCTACGCGAATCGACATTGCTGAAGGAGCTGGAAAGTCAGGGCGCAGCGGAACCGACTGCTGTGTTGAGCGCCCGTGAGCGCAAAGCCAAACGCACCGCAGAGAAAAAGGAAGGAATCGAATACCGCCGCAGCGGTGCAGACCCCATCGAACTCATCGACAACATCACCATCCGTGGCTGGGAACTCTACAGTGAGAAAGTGAAGCCTACGTTTGATGAATGGGCACAGCGAGTGCGCAAGGAATTCGGTACAGCCTCCGACCCGCACCTCCGCACCGTTTGGAAGCAACTCGGTGGAGAGAGTGAGCTGACGCCGCCGCGACCTACCGCTCCCAAAGATGCTGCGATGGTGGCTGACCGTGAATCACTGGGCCTGCCGGAACTCGAACGGTTGCCAACAGTCTCAGCCGAAGAAGTGCTGACCAAAGCGAAAGCTGCCAACACCGCCGACCCTCGCGCTCCCAACATCCTCATCGAACAGGCACTCAAAGGCGGCAAGAACTTCACTAACGTCGAAACCATGCAGGTGAATCTCCGCGCACAGGAGATCAAGAATCGTCACGAGAGTTTGATGAAGGAGATTTACGAATCGAAGGACGACGCGGCGATAGCGAACAAAGCGGTGGAGGCGGAAGCGTTGCTCAATGAGTTCGGCAGGCTGTCCGAGGGCATGGACGTTGCGGGGGCTGAGTGGAGCCGCGCAGGTCATGCGAGACAGCGGGCGATCAACGAAGACTACTCCCTCGTTGCTATGGCCGCACGAATGAAGGCAGCGAAGCGCGGGGAGTTGACACCAAAGGAACGCAGCACTATCGACACGCTGCACCAGCAACTGACCGCAGCAGAGGCGCGAGCAGAAGCGGCTGAGGCGAAGGCTGCCCAGAACCGCGCCGCACAGCAGATTGAAAAAGTGCGGCGGCAGCGAACGCGAGCGGAATCGAAAGAGGCGTTGGACAGGGAAGCAGTGGTCATCAAATCGAGCATCGCTGCTGAGTTGGCGCGACTGCGATCACAGAGCACGCAAGCCAGCGGACTCGCAGGCATCGACCCCGAAGGCCGTCTCACCAAGGAGTTGATTCGCTACGTCCACAACCGAGCCAAGGCAAACGTCGGACTCAAGGCCGAGGCGTTGATCGACGAAGCCCACACTCTCATCAGCGACCTCGGCGTCTCGCGTCGTCAAGTGGCTGAAGCTCTTGTCGGCTACGGTGACACTCCCAAGCAGCGTTCAGCCGCAGCGAAGCGAGTTGCTGAGGTGAACAGTGAGATCAATCGGTTGTTGCAGAGTGAGGACGTTGCTGCTGGACGCCGCTCTCCCCGTCAGGAAGGCCCGAAGCGCGAATTCAGCCGCAACCAAACCCGCCTCAAGCAGTTGGAGAAGGAGAAGGCTGATCTGGAACGCCGCATGGTTGAGGGTGACTTCGTTCCTCCGCAGCGCGAACCTCCCCGCTACACGAAAGAGACGCTGGCGGCGCAGAAGGAAGTTGACACCATCAAAGAGCGCTACAACCGGATGCGCTACAAAGCTACGCGAGGACGCGGCGGCATGATTACCGACGAACTCGCCAAAGCTGCTAACGTTGGAAAAACAATTAAGTCTATAGGAGATATCTCAGCAGTGTTCAGGCAAGGTGGTTATTACGCTCTCACACATCCAATCGAAGGCGGCATCAAGCCGACGCGGGCGATGTTGAAATCGTTCACTGAACTCGGTTACAAGAACGTTGAAGCAGTGATCAAGAACGATCCGTACTATGAGACGCTGAAGAAGGCAGGGACTGAGTTCACTGGAGTTGAGAAGGACAATCCGAATCTCAGCCGCCGCGAGGAGGGCTACTTGGGCCAAGAGTACCTGCAGTACGTTCCGGTAGCCAAGCAGGTTGCCAACTTCAGCGAGCGCACCTTCGTCTCATTCCTCGACGCCCAGCGCCTCTACATGGGCCGTCAGATGATCGAGGGGCTGACCAAGCTGCAGCAGCGTGATCCGGCGGAACTCAAAGCGATTTCTCGACTGCTCAATATTGGAACCGGACGCGGGCCGCTGGGCAAATGGGGTAACTCGGTTGCTCCGGCCCTCAATATCGCCATGTTCTCCCCGCGTCTCCTTGCCAGCCGCGTGCAACTCCTCAACAACATGATCAATCCGGTGACGATTGCGCGGATGCCTGCGGGAGCACGCGCCCGGATGATTAAGGACAACGTGAAGTTCCTTGCAGGGACATTTGCGGTGATGCAGTTGGCCCAAGCAGCCGGAGCCACTGTCAGCCTCGATCCTGACGACAGCGAGTTCCTGAAAATCCGCTTCGGCAACACGGTCTACGACCAACTGACTGGACTGCAGCAGCCACTTCGTTTCATCATCAACATGGCGCGAGCAGCGAGTCCGGTGGATTCAGAGACGCTGCAGGCTGGGCCGGAGATGTTCACGGGCCAACATACAGCAGAACAGATCAAACGCTTCTCACGCTCCAAGTTAAACCCCGGTTTGTCTCCTGCTGTGGACTTCTTCGCAGGTGAGGATTTCATGGGCCGCAAGTTCGACGCGGGGCGCACCGCACGAGAATTCATCACGCCCCTTCCGGCCAGCGATGTTATCGAAGCAATGCAGCAGGAGGGACTGATTGCAAGTTGGTGGCCTCCGTCGATTCAGTTCGAGAAGGGCGCTGGTGCAGTTGCTAAAGGTGCAGCAAAAGCCACTCCCTCTCTCGTCGGCATCGGTGTCGGCAGTTATCCTCCCGCACCGGAGAAGCCGACGACTCACGCAGAGAAATTGGCGCGCAAGTTCATCCGCGACGCGATTCCCGACGACGTGAGAACTGAGGAGAAGATTGAAACTGATAAGAAGAAGGCCGAGTTGCGTGCACGGTCGAGAACAGGTGAGGATGTGACAGCGGAGATGGACAAACTGCGACTCAACGAGAAGGAGCGGAAGGCCATCGAAGACGCCAAGGGACAGACGCGGTTGCAGCAGGACGTGAAGCGGCTCAGTGTGAAGAACGCTGCTGCCGTCTACCGCGTAATGACTCGGAGTGAGAAGGAGCAAGTGCGCGACATCCTCGAAGACAAAATCAACCGCATGGACGAAGGCGATGAGAAGGATGAGTTGATCAAGCGGCTGGCCCTGACTCCGCGCACCACTCCGCGTCAACCCAAGGCTCCTGTCGCACGCCGCCCCCGACCACCGCGTCAACCCCGCATTCAGTACCAACTCCAATGAAAGTGAAAACTATTATGACTAATTACAATGTTCAAGATGCTGATGTTATTCTCGACGGGAATCACCCCTATCATCCCAAGCGGACACATGAAGCCCTGCGACAACTGGTAGAAGCTGTGCGTTGGCGAACGGAGTATCTCGGGGCTGGGGAAGACTTGACACCTGATGAATTAGTAGCATTCGATGACGCAGATGCCTTGTTGAAAGAGACAACTAACCTGAATGAAGGCTGAAGCATTCGTACAGAAGCTGGAGCAGCAACTCCTGCAACTCACCGCAGGCAAGTCTGACGAGGAAGCGCGGCAGATTTACACTGAAGCTCTCTCCAAGCTGAAGAAGCCTGAACTCCGCATCTTCCTCGCTGCTGAACAAGCGCGTGAGAAGAATTCGCCCATCACCGCCAACCTCCGCGACGTGCTGCAGTCCTGCATCAAAGCGCGGGGACTAATTGAGTCCGAACAGGCGAAGATTCTGCCGCTGATCAGAGATGCCGCTAACCCCATCGAACAAGCCGCCCGCCAGTACCAGCACGACCTCATCGCCCTGCAACTCAATCGCGCGGCGGACATCGCAGAGAAGCGGCTGCGTTACATCCGCAGCATCACCGATTTCGCCGCTGAGAACAAGAAGTGCGCTGAGGACACCGTTCACTGGTTTGAATACTACGCATGGACGGTTGACCCGCGAGTGCCTGCGCTCTCGGTGATGCCACTGGGGTTGTTCCCGTTTCAGGAGAGATATATCGCATGGTTGGATTCGATCACCTTCGAGTTGCAGTCCTCGGGAGTGGTGGAGAAATCCCGCACGATGGGAGCGACCGAGATTGCGCTGCGCTGGATGCTGAAACACTGGCGCTACCGCGACAACTTCTTCGGGATGCCGCTGTCAGCCAACGAAGACCTCGTGGACTCCAAGAAAGACCCCGGCACTCTGTTTGAGAAGCTGCGCTTCCAGCTACGATTACTCCCTACATGGATGCTGCCCAAGGGATTCGATCTCAACCGCGACATGCCGTTCATGCAGTTGTCGAATGGGGAGAACGGCTCAGTGCTGCAGGGCGACGCCCCCACCATCAACGTTGGACGCCAGCGCCGCGCTACTTTCGTACTCAAGGACGAATCAGCCGCATGGCCCAACGGCGGTTACCAGCAGCATACGTCGCTGTCGCGCACCGCTCTCACCATCTGCGACGTGTCATCTGTTCAGGGCAAGTTCAACAAATTCGCTGACATTGCACTTGATGGCCGGACACCCAAGTTCGAGATGGACTGGCGCGAGCACCCGTGGCTGGACGACCGCTGGTACGACTCGCTCCCCTTCGGATACATCGGCCCGGCGATGACGCAGGAGGAAATCGCACAGGAGATTGATCGTAACTACGACTCCTCCCAGCCCGGTCGCGTCATCACCAACTGCAAGGAGGAATTCTCCTTCATCACATGGAGTGAGATGATCGCGGGATTCGCTGAGAAGGGCCGACAACTAAGCAACGGCGTCGTCCCTGCCGGTTGGAACTGGGGCCGGGTGTCCGACTACGGCATCTCCGCCAAGACTGAGAACGACACCCACATCTGGGCGTATAATTTGTTTGCGAGACCGAGCGAGGGTTGGCCGCTGAATGATTCGCTATTCTTCTTCCTTGCGCTGCCTATCGAACCCATCGGTGCAACTGAGCTACAGGCGTTTCAGTTCTACAGCAGCCTTGAGCGCGAATTCGGCGTGCGTGGTGCAACGAATTTCACCCGCCGTCCCACCGTCAACGATATGTCGCATGAGGCAACCGATCCAAAGGAAGTCCTCCTCACTCAATGCGGCGACAACTGGAACATCCCCGACCTCGACTTTCACAAAGGCGTATCGAAACTTCGATTCCATTTCGAGCTAACCGACACGCACCTGAAGAACCCCTTCCGCCCGCAGCTTGATGGCCGCTCGCGCATCTATTTCGTGGCCCCTGACGGTGAGTACCAGATGGCCTACAACGAGCGCAGCGGTACTCACTTCGTTACGCCGTCACAAACGCAACGCGGCTACAAACGCCTGCGCGCCGAGATCAATTCGTGGCACTTCCCACCGGAGGAGCGAGGAAAACCTGTGCAGAAGATGCGTCCCAAGTCGATATTTGACGACATCATTACTACTGTCCGCTACGCCCTCGCCCGCTGGGGCGTCCAAGCCGCACCGATGTCCAAGGCGGAACGAACCGAGCGCAAGCTGCGGCCTGAGTTGCAGATGCCTGCGATAATGGCTGAGGAGAATCCTGATATATTGCAGGCGAAGATAACGAGTCGTGTGTTGTATTTGAGCCGGATGCAAGCAGCGGAGGAGCAGGCGAGAGGAAGACGGCTGAGTGTGCCGAGTGTAAGATTTAGTCGATAAAGCGAAAGGCGGTAACCATGAAAACGTATCGAGGACTTCCTATTCCATCGTCTCCAAAACTTGAGTTATTTGTACAGCCTAATCCCAGCTACGGATTTATGTCAGAGAATCTTACTGATGCGGAGATTGCGGCCAACAAAGCGGAGCGGCTACACGAAGAACGCCTTGAGCAGTTGGAGCAAGATGTAGTTGATGCAGCGATCCTGTTGAGAACGATAAATAAACCTCATACTCCCGCTCATGCTTACAGTCATGCCTATGATGATTTGATGAATGCTGTTGATGCGTTGCTTCGTGAGCGAAAGGCGGAGTAAGAGGAAAACTATTGCCCCACTGACCAAACCGTGTAATCATTACCCCCTGACGGCGGCAACTATCACAAAGGAGAACTGAACCGATGGTTAAAAAGACTGCGACAAAGAAGCAAATTGAGAAGGCGCATACTGATCGTCCTGTCTCACCAACCGAAGACCCGACCGATCACAGCGTCTCGGCAACTGAGTTGGCGAAGTCGGTTGATCCAAAGGGCGACAGCGGCGCGGCTGTCAACGCGAAGTCGATGGATGCTGTGAACCGCGACCTCGACGCGAAGGAAGATGCGGAGCGGTTGGAGGAAGACCAATCGGTATTCGGCAAGGCGCGGAGGATGGGGTTGTTCTTCGTGCGTGACCATTCACGCGGAGGAGCGGCGTACATCGGCATCAGCCCGCAGGTTGACCCGGATGCTGATCGCGCCAGCAAGGAACGCAGTCTGGTTGAACCCTTAGAATTGCACGCGCCAGCGACAGGGACTGAGGTGCGAATGCCGGACGGTAAGTCGTTCACCATTCCTGACGGGTTCGGCCCCGGCTCGACTCCTGCTGACTGGGCCAAGGTGGTCAATCCTGAAACCAAGAAGCCACTGTTCGGATAAGTCAGTTCTCCAACCTTTAATCGTCCTACTCAGTCTTCGTGGCGGGTAGGACGGAGGCGTATTCAAATGCCGCTCGATGGCAAGCATCGGTTCAGTAAAGACGAACACGACCGCGCTATGAAGATCAAAGCGTCGTACAAGAAGCGTTCAAAACTGAGTGATGAGGAAGCCGAGCGTCGAGCATGGGCCACAGTTCAGTCCCAGAAGTCGAAGCGGAGTGGTACAGGGTTTCTCAAAAGGTAAGCAACAATTTCTGCTGCGGTTGTAGGTGGGCCAAGAGAAGTCGAGTCTATGAAAACACGCAAACCTAAAAGGTAGATGTGACACAGCAATACGGCGGAGCGTCGTCCGAAACAAATACGGAACGGTACTACGACCGCAGCAGATTACAACCTGAGAGGGGTCTGACGCTGAGAGGTGTGTGCATCTGATAGCCAGCGAGCTATGGCCTGAACCTTTGCGCTGCTCCGTAACCAGCCGGAGACTGGCCCTTCCAGTAACTTCGGGGAAAACAATGAGTGAACTTCGCTACCTGATGAAGAAGTATCTAAAAGAAACTTTTGGAGAAACTGCCCACGCGCCCTATGAAGGAGTTCTCGCAGATTTTGTGAATTGGGTTGAGTGTAAAAAGGACTCTGAAATTTTAACTAACTACTTAAACGACAAGTTGTCAAGGACGACTTTAGAAGGTAGGGCGCAAGTATCGGTTGAATGAGACTTCCACGAATCATAATTGGAACCAGCACCTTCATTCGCCTCTGGCAGAACGAGCGGCGTGAGAACGCTCGCCTCAAGCGAGAACTAACCGGCTGGCAGAACCTCGTGCTGCAGAAAGCCAATTTGCCGCAACTGCATCAGGCTCCGGTGGTAGTTGAGCAGAGGCGACAGCCGCCGATTGGCCCAACTGCCAAAGCTGCCTATCTGAAAGAGGAGCAGTCGAGTGCGATTCCTACTGCTGAAGACATCTTGAACAATCCCCGACGTAATGGCCGATGAGTGCTGCGCCAATTCCATTTGAATCTCTCTCCGGTGCTCTCGCTCCACGCAATCCCGACGAACCGAATGATCAGTTGCAGCAGGAGCGAGCGGAAGAACGCCTCAACGCACCAAGACTTGAGAAATTTTTAAATCGCTGCTTGGATAGTATCGCCTCCCTCGATCAAACCGACAACCTGAACATCCACAACGAAATGGTACGGGCTGCTGCGTACTACGATGGACGTTGGGACGGCGAAGTGCGTAATGGAACGTGGTTCGACAACCGGAAGATTCCGGGGGAGATCGCGCCAAAAGATAATGACATAAAAAAACATGTCGATAAACTCAACATGGAGATGTGCAGGTCGCGGATTGAGTATGCAGTGGAAGCGGTTGACAAATCGAATGCTGCGAAACGTGAGGCGGCTGAATTTGCCACGAGACGCATCAAGGTCAACCAAAGCCGAATCGAAACCGAGCCGTTCATTCAAGCTGAGAATCAATCGCTGCTGCTGAAGACGTGGACGCTGCGGTATACGTTCTTCGATCAAGACGCTGAGAGTCAGGAGAAATCAACTGAACTCCGCGTCACTGCCAACCTCACCGATGCGCAATCGGTCACTGTCTGCCGCACCTGCGGCATGAGCGGCGTCCCCGATCAACCCTGCGGCTTCTGCGGCGACACCGGCACCAAGAACATTGTCTCATCTCCCGGTCAGCGGCTGGAGACTCAGGGTGGGAAGAAGTCGGCGGGAAGGGTAGTGACTATTCGCCCCGATGCGACGATGGTTCAGTTGGACTTGAATGCGCGAGATATTCCGTCGTCATCCTTCCTCCGCTGGCGACTGGTGATGCGACGCTGCGATTGGGAAGCGATGTATCCGAACACGCGGATTCCGTCGAGTGAGGAATCGGATGAGGCGCGTCATCGGGCCGAGGCGCAAGGTGCTCTAGGCTGGCGGGGAACAACCAATGAAAGCGGTGAGGATCAATTTGAGAAGATCGAGGGTGAGTTGGTGTGGCTTGATCCACGTGTCTACCAGCGGTACGTCAATAAAGAAAACGAGACGCTGGGAGGCGGTGAACTATTCCCAGCGAACGCGAAATTAGCCGATGTCTTCCCACACGGCGTCTGCGTAGCCCGTGTTGGCAACAAAATTCTCGACCTGACACCATCGAACAAAAACACCCGCTGGACAATGTGCGTCTACGGAATTCGTGAACACGCGCTGCATGGCTCAGGTATCTTCTCGTTGTTGGGGATTCAGGACATTCTCAACGAACTGAACGCGCAGATTCTCGCCAATCAGGTTTACAACTCAGTTGGTAGAGACCTCGTGCGCAGCGGTGTAATCGAGGGCGGTCAACTTCCTGCTCTCGATCAAGTAGCTTACGTTACTGCACCTGAAACAGTCGGTGACATTGCACGATGGGCCGCAGGCAAGTTGGCACCTTCTCCGATGTCTCCTGAAGTCTACGCCTACCGCGAAGCTATGCGCGGCAGTATGCAGGACGCGGCGGGAACCTCGTCGCTCTCAACCCAAGGTGCAGCGGACATGAAGGTGCTGGGAACGGCCACTGGAGTTGAAGCCTCCCGCGATCAAGCCGTGGGTCGCATGATTCCCAATCGCAAGCTGCAAGCTCACATGGGAGTCGAGTGGGCGCGTCAGGTGCTGGAACTGGAGCGGGAGAATTACGACGAGAGTGTGTTTGCCGACTACGCAGGGAAGGCTGACGAACGCGGCAGCGTGGAGTTCACTCAGCGCGGCGTCGCCACCTTCTTTGAGATGGACGTAGCGACTGAGTTCATTATCATGCCCGTAGAAGGCAGTTGGACTCCCTCGACTCCGATGCAGGAGAAGGCGAATGCCAGTGAGTTCGGCCAGATTGCTGCGCAACTCAGCCGTGCGCCCCACGCCGATCAGATTCTCTCCATCATCGCTCCCAAGTACGGTCAAGACTTCTCGGTCGATGAATTCGGTGCCGCCCAGCGGTCAGCTTCAATTCGATTAGAGGAATACGCGAAAGTCGCCAAGGCTGTAATGGAAAGCGGCGCACCCGCCACGCCGGAGGTCGCCGCTATCGTCCTGCAGAACTGCGCTGAGTGGGCACAGGTTGATCCTGAGATGGACAACCACCAGGGATTCGGCAACTACTACCGCGACTGGTTCACCTCAGATGAGGGCCGCAATGCGAATCAGTTGCTGCGCATGGTAATCCGCAGCGTCTACCAACTGCACCAGCAGGGCAACGTGGAGCAACAGCAGCAGGCTGTAGAGGACGAAATTCAAGCCACGCTCCCTGCGAAAGTAGCCGCATCAGTGGAATCGGATGTCACTCACTCTCAGGAGTTGGAGCATCAGGAGGAGGCTGAGGACGCCAGAGACGAACGGGAGATGGCAAAGA
>WUUC01117780.1_pt1 | contig 14709 bp, 12 predicted proteins | sample 6278441 | NCBI WGS metagenome assembly WUUC01 (sample SAMN13675441, study PRJNA597444) | soil metagenome | isolation source: soil | place: USA: Washington | collected 2017-10
CCTCCATCAGCTCCGCCTCCTCCCAGGTCGCGAAGGCGGCCTCGCCGAAGACGCGCCGCAGCCAGATCAAGCCCGAGCGCACCAGCGGCAGGGGGACGTGCACCACCGGCCTGGTGCGCCCGGCCGCCGCCGCGATCAGGCGTGCCATCTGCTCGTAGCTCAGCACCTCAGGGCCGGCGAGCTCGTAGCGGGTGTCGCCATCGCCTCGGAGCGAAGCGATCACGCAGCGCGCGACGTCGTGCGCCCAGATCGGCTGGTAGCGAGCCTCGCCCGATCCCGAGATCGGCAGCACCGGCAACAGCGCCAGGCGCCTCATGATCGTCACCCATGGGTCGTCGCGGTCGTAGATGATCGAGGGGGCGAAGATCGTCGTTTGCAGCGGCGATTCGCGCACTCCCTCTTCCGCTAGCGCCTTGGAGCGGAAGAAGCGGGTGCGCTGGAAGCGGCTGGCGCCGATCGCGGAGAAGAACACGAAGCGCTCGACTCCGGCCCGCTCGGCGGCGCGAAGCAGCCGCAGGGTGCCGAGACCGTTCACCTCCTCGACCCGCCGCGGGGGCTGATCGCGGATTGTCGCGGCGAGATGGACCACCGTGTCCGCCCCGCGAAGCGCGTGGCGCAGCCCGTGCGGATCGCCGAGGTCCGAGAACGCGAGCTGCACCCGAACGCGGAAGGGACCCAGCTTGCGTGGATCCCGCACCAGCGCCCGGACGGGCTCGCCCTCCTCGATCAGGGCCGAGAGCAGCGCCTGCCCGACCGTGCCCGTGGCGCCCGTGATCGCGATCACGCGGGCACTCTAGCCATGCGCCTCCACGCACTCGGCCCGCGCCGAATCGAGTGCGGGCGGACGGTTCGCCTACAATTTGCGCTCCGCTCGACCGGGTGTCCGGAGAGGGCGGACGACCAGCCGCACCCGCCAACCAACCCCAGAGGGGGCCGAACGAAATGACCTATGTCATCGCGGAACCCTGCATAGGCGAGAAGGACAACTCGTGCATCGAGGTGTGTCCGGTCGACTGCATCCACCCGACGCCGGACGAGGCCGACTACGAGCAGGTGGAGCAGCTCTACATCGATCCCGACGAGTGCATCGACTGCGATGCCTGCGTCGAGGCCTGCCCCGTGGACGCGTGCTTCGCCGAGGACCAGCTCCCGGAGGAGTGGGCGAAGTACACCCAGGTCAACGCGGACTACTACGCCAAGTCGTAGCTACTGAACGACCGGTAGCTCGGTCCCGCCCGCGGGGGCGCCGGCCGGAGCGGCGGCGGGCGGAGGCGCCTGCATGACCGGCAGCTCCTGAGGGGTCGCCGCGACGATCCCGCGCGCGGCGTCTCGGATCGCCTGCGACGCGGGCGCGTCCGGCTGCTCGATCGCCAGCGGAACGCCGGCGTCCGACTGCTCGCGAAGCTCCTGCTGGAGCGGGACCTTGCCGAGCAGCGGCACGTCAAGCTCATCGGCGAGGAGCTGGCCGCCGCCCTCGCCGAAGATCGTGAAGCGCTCACCGTCCGGCGTGGTGAAGCCGGACATGTTCTCGATCACCCCGAGCAGCTCGAGGTCCACCTTGGCGGCCATCTCGGCGGCCCGGCTGGCCACCGACTGGGCGGCCGGCTGCGGGGTGGTCACGATCAGGATCTTGGCCTGCGGCAGGAGCTGGGCGAGGGTCATCGAGACGTCCCCGGTCCCGGGCGGGAGATCGAGCAGCAGGTAGTCGAGCTCTCCCCAGTCGACGTCCTCCAGGAACTGCTGGATCGCCTTGTGGAGCATCGGACCGCGCCACACCACCGCCGCGTTCTGCTCCAGGAAGAAGCCGATCGACATCACCTTCACGCCCGAGGGGGCGTCCAGGGGGAGGATCTTGCGCTGCTCGGAGACCTCGGGCTTGCGGTTCACGCCGAGCATGCGCGGGATCGAGTAGCCGTAGACGTCGCAGTCCAGGGCGCCGGCCGCCTGTCCCTCGGCCTGCAGCGCGGCCGTCAGGTTGGCCGTCATCGTGGACTTGCCGACCCCGCCCTTGCCGGAGGCGACGCAGACCACGTTCTTGACCTGGGCAAGAGCCCCTTCCGGGAGGCGACCTCGCCCGAGCTTCTTCTGCAGGCCGCTCTTCTCGTCGTCGCTCAGCACGTCGAAGCCGACCTCGACGGAGCTGACTCCGTCCAGCTCGGAGACGCGCTGGGCCACCGCTTGCTGGAAGTGGTTGCGGATGGGACAGCCCGGCGTGGTCAGCGAGACGACGACCTCCACTCGTCCGCCCTGGGCGATCTCGATCGAGCGGACCATGCCCAGTTCGACGATCGAGCGCCGAAGCTCGGGGTCGATCACCTCGCGCAACCGCTCGGTTATCTGCTCCTGAGTTGGCTGTGCCATCACGGTTGATTGTCGCAGAGGGCCCTCGCGAACCCGGAATGACAAAGATCGGCGGGCCCAGGGGGCCCGCCGATCGGGGAGGAGAGGTTGCTGCTTCTGCTCGCGTTAGCGCGAACAGATCTCTCCGGGCGCCCCCGCCCTCTCCAGCGGGGACCCGGGCTAAGCGGTCCTAGAGCGAGGGGACCCGCTCGCCGACCCGCGCCCTCGCCTCGCGGAAGCGCTGCTCCGCGCGGCGGCGGTTGGTCCGCAGCGTGCTCTCGGCGCGCCGCCGACGCTGGGAGACCTGCCGCTCGACGCGGTTGCGAGTCCGCTTGGCGCGCTGGGTCGCCTTGCGGCGCGCTGTCCCTCCGCGACGCTCCACCTTGTTCAGCTCGCGATCGAAGCGGTGGCGCAGGCTCTTTACCTCGTCGGTGGCGGTGTCGATGTTCCGCCACGGCTTCGCGAGCTCCTCGACGCGGTCCTTGACGCTGAGCGCGGCGCCGACGGGAAGATCGACCGCCGTCTCGACGCGGTAGCGCGACCTGGAAGGGACGGTCCCGGCCGTGTCCTGAGAGGCGTTGGTCCTCGTGTTGGTGGGCATCTTGGGTGACAACCTCCTGGTTGCTCGTGGTTAACCCCGTCGAGCAACGTACTTAGCTCTAAGGAGATTCGGCACTGTAGCGCCGAACGCGTGTTTGTACCCCTTCGCGCGCCTCCGGTTACACGCGCCTCAATCCACGCCCGCCCGAGCCATCCAGCGCTCGGGATCGGCAAGCTCCTCGGCGGCGGGCATGGCCTCCGGGGTCCTCCACACCTCGTTCAGTCCCGCGATCCCGGATCGCTCCGCGATCGAGTCGGCGAATCGCTTCCCCAGCCTGTACTGGCGGAGCTTCATGTCCAGGCCCAGCAGCCTGGCGGCGATCAGGTCGAGGGTGCCGCGCCGCTCCCGCTCCGTCTCGAGCGCCTTCCGCAGGCGCGCGTACCCGGGATCCAGCCCGCTTCCGATCGCGTCCATCACGTGCTCCGAGTAGCCCTCGATCACCGCCATCGCCGCCTGGAGGCGATGCAGCAGCCGCGCCTCGCGGGGTCCGGCTAGGAGCCGCACCAGCCCGCCCTCGCGCAGCTGGTCGGCAAGCCGGCGCGGGTCAGGGGTACGCAGGACGCGTCTCAGGGCCTCGCGCAGCTCCGACAGATCCGCGCCCAGCGTGGCGCCTTGGAGCAGCTCCTCGACCATCCCGCCGAGGTGCTCGCGGAGCCACGGAACGGAGGCGAACTGGAACGCGTGCGTCGCCTCGTGGAGGGCGATCCAGTGCAGGAACAGGTCGCGCTCGCCCCCGAGTCTGCCGTGCACCTCGGCGAGGTTGGGGCTCACGAACAGAAGCCGCGGGGGTCGCGCCGGCCCGATCAGGGCGACGTCGTACTGTCCGAGCACCTTGCGTCCGATGTACCCGAGGGCGAGACCCACCTGGGCGCCGCCCACCGTGCCGGCGAGGGTGCGCACGAGCCCGCGAAAGGGCTCGGGGATTCGCACCGACTCGCTGAGGGCCCGCTCCACCTCCCCGCTCATTCCCCGAAACGAGGACAGGTTCGCCCGGACCCACTGCGGTCGATCGACCGCCTCCGCCCGCGGCAGCTCTGCGAGCGGCTCCAGGCCCGTGTAGTCGCCGACGTGCGCCACCGCTCGGTCCGCCGCACGGTCGACCTCGTCCGGGCGCACGGACTCCGGCTCGGGGCCCGAGCCCGCGACCGTGACCGCGAGCCGCTCGGCGAGCCCCCAGTCGATCAGGGGACGCTCGTCTGGGGCCCCCTCGCTCACCCCGCCGGCGCCTGCACGGCGAGCATCACGTCGAGGGCCTCGCGATCGAGCCCGGCGGCGACGCGGTAACGGGCGTCGAGGGAGAGAGAGGCCTCGGCGAGGTCGAGATCCTCGAACTCGACCAGCGCCCCCGCCTCCCTTGCGATCAGCTGGCCACCCGCGGCATCGACGGACCGGCAGGGCCGCGCGGTCAGCATGCCGTCGAACCTCCCGGCGGCGACGTAGACGAGTGAGATCGCGATTGCCCCGATCGCGCGGACCCGAAACGCCTTGCCCCGGAGCCCCTCGATCGCCGGGAGGAGCCAGCCGGGCTCGGCCGACTCCAGGCCGACCACCTCGATTCCATGCCCCGGCCCCCGGGCTCTGAGCGCGGCACCGTTGAGCTGGGCGCCGTCCCCCCGCTTGGCCATGAACTCCTCCGACGCGCCGAAGTCGTACACGTAGGCGAACTCGACGTCCGCCATCGAGCCTCCGGAGCCGACGGCGATGCTGAGGCAGTGGGAGGGAATCGTTCGTCGTGCGTTGAGCGAGCCGTCGATCGGGTCGATGACCACGCGCGCGCCGTCGCCCGCCGCGTCGAAGGACACCTCTCCTCTCTCTTCGGAGATCGCCGTGAACTCGTGCCCGTCGGCGTTGAGGCGCTCGAGCTCGGCGAACACGATGTCCTCGCAGCGGCGGTCGATCGCCAGCGCACGGTCGCCGCCTTCGCCGATCCCCTCGTAGACGGTTCTCTCGCCGATTCCCGACTCGGTGGCGAACAACTCCCGTTGCGCATCGACCATCCGCCGGCAGGCTCCGATCCAGTCCGCCGCGAGCACCCGCTCGGCGCTCGCGCTGCCGGGCGCCCCGTTGCTCTCGCTGGGCACGGCCGCCATGCTAGCCAGTGCCCGCATTCCCGCTCCGCCGTGGGCGTTAGCGTGTATTCGAGTGGCCTCCGACGCCGACTCCAGTTCCGCGCCCAGCGAGGCGCAGCGCCGGGCGATAGAGCATCGCGGCGGCCCGCTGCTGCTGCTCGGCCCGGCGGGATCTGGCAGGACGGAGACGATTGCCCGCCGGCTGGCCGTCTTGGCGGAGGAGGGGACCACGCCTGAGCAGGTGCTCGTTCTGACCCGATCGCGTGCCGCCGCCGCGCGGCTGCGAGAGCGCTGCGAGGCCCTGCTCAGCGGCCCCTACGAGGAGCTGTGGGTCGAGCCCTATCCCGCACTCGCCGAGCGGCTGCTCCGTGAGCACGCGATCGAGGCCGGCCTGAATCCATTCTTCGCGACGGTGGGGGCCGCCGACCGCCTGGCGATGTTGCTCGACCGGCTCTCGGACCTGCCCCTGCGCAGGCACGAGATCCGCGGCAACGCGGCGGGGTTGCTGGGGCGGCTTCTGGAGCGGATCGACGTCCTCAAGGCCGAGGCGGTCAGCGCCGCGGCCCTCCGCACGTGGGCGGCGGAGCGCGAACGCGAGGCTCGCGGCGAGCCGGAGCGCGAGGCCGCCCGGCGCGAGCTGGAGTTCGCGGAGTTGTACGAGCGCCACGACCGGATCCTCGCCGAGGCGGGGAGCATGGACGCCGGAGACCTCGTGCTCAGCCTCGCCCGCTTGCTGCGGGACCGCTCCGACGTCGGCGAGCTGCTCGGCAGCCGCTTTCGCGACGTCATGGCCGACGAATACGAGGACGCCGCCACCGCGCAGTGTGAGTTGCTCGAGCGGCTCGCGGGGAGGGGAAGCCTCTTGGTCACGTGTGACGACCGGCAGGCGATTCGCCGCTATCGCAGCGCGGGGAGCGCGGCGGACCGCTTCCGCGAGCTTCATCCCGGGTGCGAGGAGGTGGTGCTGGGCGCATCGCTTCGCGGCGGTCCCGAGGTGGAGCGGGCGGCCGGGGCGGCCGCCGGCGCTCGAGGGAGCGCCGAGAACGGGAGGGACGCCGGAGTGGTTCGGTTCTGGCGCTCGCGCAACCGCCGTGCCGAGGCCCAGGCCGCGGCGCGCGAGATCGAGCACCTCCTCGCGACCGAGGAGGTGCTCCCCGAGGAGGTCTGCGTGATCACTCCGGCGGCGCAGCGGGAGGGGAGGCTCGTCGCGGCCGCGCTCGAGGAGCGGAGCGTTCCCTTCCGCCTCGCGGGCGGCGCCGCCTTCTTCCAGCGACCGGAGGTACGGGATGCGATCGCCTGGCTGCGCGTGCTCGCGGACCCGAACGATGCGCCCGCCGCGGTGCGCGCCCTCACGCGGCCGCCCGTCGAGCTTCGCTCGGTGGACCTCGCACGGTGCACCCTGATCGCACGGCGCCGCAAGCTCGACATGATCTCCGCGGTCGAGGCGGCGCTGGAGAGCCCTCAGCTTCCCCCGGAGGCGCGCGACCGGATCCACGCCTTCCTCAAGCTCTACCGGGCGGCGGCCGCGGCGCTGGAGGAGATGCGGGCGGACGTATTCGTCCGGCGGCTGATCGAGCGGATCGGGTTGCGACGCCACAAGCTGTTCGCGGCCTCGCCCGAGACCGCCTACCGGCTGGTGAGCCTGTCGCGGCTCGGGGATCTCGCCGCGGCCTGGGCGAGGCGCGAGCCGAGGGCATCGACCCGCGACTTCGTCCGCTACCTGACGGCGGTGGCGGAGGCGGGCGAGCTCGGCGATGACCCGCTCGCCGAGCCGCCACCCTCCGGGGTCCTGCTCGCGGAGCCGGAGCAGGTCAAGGGGCTGGAGTTCGACCACGTGTACGTGCTCGGGCTGCAGAGCGATGCCCTGACCGACAGGCACGTGCGAGACGAATGGATCCCGAAGGAGCTGCTGTCCGAGCCGGGGCCCGGCTCCGGATCGCAGCCCAGCGCGGTGCACCGGGCGCGGCTCGGCTACGTTGCGATGAGCCGGGCTGGCCGATCACTGGTGCTCGGTTGGCCGGAGGAGACGGCGCGCGGCCCGACCCGACCCTCGCCGATGTATGAGTCGACTCGGGAGGCGCTCGGCGGCGAAGAGGAGATCCACGAGGAGGAGCTGTTCGGTCCCGCCGAGGGGCTGCACGCCACCTACCGGATGCTGCGGGACGAGGTGCTGGAGGCATCGTGGCGGGCCGGGGCCGCGCTCAGCGAGATGCGGCTCGACACCGCCGGGGACGTCGATCGCGCCGTGGCGCGGTTCCTCGAGATGGTGAAGCTGGCGGCGCTGATCCAGCGGCCCGGCTCCGAGCCCGCCGCCGATGCGCTGGAGGCCCTGAACCAGCTGGTCGCCCAGGCCGCGACGCCGGAGCAGAGCGCGATGATCGAGGCCTCTGCGCTCGACGAGTACGTCGTCGATGAGGAGACCGAGGAGCGCCGCCGCCGGGAGCTGATCGCATCCCGACGGGAGCCCTCCCTGGAGGCCTTCATCCCCAAGCGCGGGGAGGGGCTGGCGCTGTCGGCCTCGGATATCGACCTGTACCGGATCTGCCCGCTCAAGTACAAGTTCGCGCGGGTGTTCGCGATCCCCGAGGAACCGACCATCAACCAGCGGTTCGGGATCCTGATCCACCAGGTGCTGGAGCGCTTCCACGCCGACGAGCTCCGCCAGGAGCAACCCGTGGAGGGCGGCTCCGAGCACGAGAGGCGCGAGGGGCTCGACCGTCTGCTGTGGCTGTTCGAGGCGGGGTGGCGCCGCGCGGGGTTCGGCGCCAGCGACGACGAGCTCCAGTACCGCGACCGGGCCGTGGCCGCGCTGGCCCGGTACTGGGAGCGCCACGTGCGCTCGGAGGCGATGCCGATCTGGCTCGAGCGGGCGTTCGCCTTCGAGATCGGGCCGCACCAGCTGCGCGGGCGGATCGATCGGGTAGACAGGCACTCGGAAGGCGGCTACGAGCTGATCGACTACAAGACCGGAGAGCCGAAGACGGCGGGCGAGCTGGCTCGCGACCTCCAGCTGGCCCTGTACCGGGTCGGGGCGCGCGAGGCGTGGAACGTCGAGGCCGAGGCGGGCAGCTACTGGTACGTGCTCGAGGACGAGAAGGTCCCGGTCCCGAGCGCCCCGGACGATCGCGAGCGGGTGGAGCGCACGGTGATCGACGTCGCCCAGGGCATCCAGGCCCAGGACTTCGAGCCCCGCCCCTCGTACGAGATCTGCAGCTGGTGCGATTACCGGCTGATCTGCCCGGCCTCCGAGGCCTAGACGTTTGCGCCGCTGAGGCCGTCTTACGCGCGCAGAGTGACTAGTCCGTGTTCACCTTCCCAACGATCGCATCCGCGGGAACTGGTCCCCAGAATCGGCTGTCCTGACTCACGCCACGGTTGTCTCCGAGGAGGAAATAGTGATCGGGCGGGATGGTGATCTCCTGGGGCAGGTCGCAGGCGCCGCCAGTTCCGCAAGGGGTGATGAAGTCCTCCCGGGCAACTTCGCCATTTACGACCGGCTGCCCCTCGCGGATGCTCAGCTCGTCACCGGGACCTGCAACGACTCGCTGGATGAAAAGCAGGGCGTCTGACTGAGCCGGCGTGGGCTCGGGGCAAGGCTCGCTTGGCGATCGCTTGACCCCACACCTGTCAGTGTCGGCCCCAACCGGCGGGTGAAAGGTGACTACATCTCCGACCTCGGGAGCGTCCGACTCGTAAGCGTCGGTATCGACCTCAACCGTCTCGCCAACGTCAAACGTCGGCTCCATCGCTTCGCTCGGGATCTCGTACTCCTCGCCTGCCTCATCCCCGCACGCTCCGATCGCCAGCAGGAGGATGATGCCGCAGATCGTTGCCCCGATTACGCGCGTACGGATCACCCCGCCGACTGTATGCGAATGCCCATCATCCGGCCGCGTCCCGCGCCCGGGTCTCTGGCGCCTAGCCGCCGTTCTCCTGGTCGCCGCGCTGGCGCAGGAAGCGCTGGAAGTCGCTCGCGATCGCCTCGCCTGACGGGACGTCGTCAAGCTCGATGGCTTCGGCCTGCTCCTGCTCGAGCCTTTGGACCAGCTCCTCGATCTCGGGATTGGCGGCGACCGCGCGATCGATCTGCTCGTCGAACCGCTCCGAGGCCTCCTCGAGCTCGGAGGCCTCGATCGCCACGCCGGTCACCCCCTCCAGCCGGCGCAGGAGGGCGAGCGCCGCCTTCGGGTTGGGGACCGCCGCGACGTAGTGGGGCACCGCCGCCCACAGGCTCGCCGAGGTCAGGCCGCGCTTGCGGCAGGCGTCGTGGAGCACGCCGACGATCCCGGTCGGCCCCTCATACTTGGAGCGACTCACGCCAAGCTCTCGCGCGAGCTCGGGATCGGAGGCCAATCCGGTGATGGGGACCGGTCGAGTGTGCGCCACGTCGGCGATCAGGGCGCCTAGGGTCACCACCGTGTCCACCTCGAGCCGCTCCGCCGCACCCACCACCAGCTCGGTGAAGCCCCGCCACCGCAGGCTGGGTTCGGTGCCGCTCAGCAGGACGAGGTCGCGCTCGGACGTGGGAGAGGGAGCGGCGATCAGCGTGTTCGCGGGCCAGTCGATGCGACGCGTTTGCCCGGCGGTTAGGCGGATCGTCGGCCGGTTGTCCTGAAAGTCGAAGAACTCCTCCGGATCGATCCGGGCCACCACCTCCGACTCGAGCGACACGGCGACGGCCTCCAAGGCAGTGGTAGCGGCGCTCGCGGCGTCGTTCCAGCCGAGGAAGGCCGCAACGAGGATCGGGGACCGCAGCTCCGGCGGATCGCCTTCCCAGATCATGGGATCCACAAGACGAGCCTAACGGGTGCCGGATGCGTCCGGGTGGGGTTGCAACATCGGGGTCGTGGAAGCCGGCACCGCCAACGGTCGCCCCGCGGTGGCCGAGCTGCGTCCGGGACAGCGATTCGAGGGCCGGTTCGCGTGCGCGCGCAAGGACAGGCTGACCGCCCGCAACGGCTCTCCCTACCTGGCACTGGAGCTGCGCGACCGTACGGGGGCGCTCCCGGCGCGGGTGTTCCGCGAGGTGGATCGGGTCGCGGCGCGCTTCGAGGCCGGGGACGCCGTTCGGGTGCGCGGAAGGGCCGAGCGGTTCCGGGGCGACCTCCAGGCGGAGCTGGACGACGTCCGCCGCCTCGACGCCCGCGAGTACGAGCCGGCCGAGTTCCTCCCCTCCGCGTACCGCTCCGTCGAGGAGCTGGAGGGATTCCTGGAGCATTTGGCGCGCGAGGTCCACGACCCCGGCCTGCGCTCGGTCGTGGACGCGGTCCTGTTCGGTGGGCCAGTCGCTCGCGAGTTCCGCCGCGCTCCCGCCACACGCGCGGGCCATCACGCCTACCTCGGTGGCCTGCTGGAGCACACGGTGTCGGTGGCGACCCTGGCAACGGAGCTCTGTCCTCTGCACCCACGACTCGACTCCGACCTGGTGATGGCGGCGGCCCTGCTTCACGACGTCGGCAAGGTGCGGGAGTTCACCTACGGGGCGGAGTTCGGGCTGACCGAAGAGGGCCGCCTCCTCGGTCATCTCGCGATCGGGGCGGAGATCATCGGCGGGGCGGCCGGCCGGCTCTCCGAGGAGCGGAGGGTGGCGCTCCTGCACTGCGTGCTCTCCCACCACGGAGCCGATCCCACGCGACCCGGCGGGTCCGGGGGCGGGATGAGGAGCCAGGGATCGCCCGAGGCGATCGCGCTGTACCGGCTCAACGCCCTCGACGCCTCGGTCAAGGGCGCGCTCGAGTTCGGACGCTAGTCGTCCTGTGAGGGAGGGCGGCGCTCGCGCTTGCGCCGCGACCGCGCGCGCTTGTCGGCCAGGCGACGCTCCCTTGCCGACCGGGAGGGCCGGGTGGGCCGGCGCCGCTTCGGCGTCGCCAGCGCCGAGGCCAGCCTGTCCCGCAGCCGCGCCAGGGCGAGCTCGCGGTTTCGGGCCTGCCCGCGGGCTTCCTGGGCGACGGCGGTGATCCGTGGCCCCGCCCGTTCCGTCACCCGCCGCTTCTGCTCCTCGCTGAGCGCCCGAGACGCCGCCACGTCGAAGACCGCCTCCACCCGTGAGGCGGTGACGTTCGCGTGCTGTCCGCCCGGCCCCGAGGAGCGGCTCGCCCGAAGCTCGATCTCCGCAAGCGGCACGGACACCTCCGCTGTGACGATCATCGGATCCTCCAACCCAGCGGCGATACTAGGGACCGTGCACGCCGCCACCCCGCAAGCCGGGAGCCTGGAGGAGCTGCTGGCGCCGCTCCGCGCGGACCCCGGGGCCTCGGCGGTGTTCTGCGACATCGACGGCACGCTGGCCCCGATCGCCGAGCGGGCGGAGGACGCCGCGGTGCCGGAGGAGACGCGGGAGGCGCTGGGGGCACTCACCGGCACCTACCGCCTGGTGGGGTGCCTGTCGGGGCGGAGGGCCGCCGAGGCGCGGCGGCTGGTCGCGCTCGATGAGCTCGCCTACGTCGGAAACCACGGCTTCGAGCGGTTGCTTCCCGGAGGCTCCGCCCCGCAGCTGGATCCCGCCCTCAAGGGGCACGAGGATGACGCCGCCGCGTTCCTGGAGCATCTCGACTTCGCGGAGCTCGCCTCCGCGGGACTGAGGATCGAGGACAAGGGGCCGATCCGGGCCCTTCACTGGCGCGGGGCCGACGACGAGGAGACCGCCGAGGCGAAGGCGCGCGAGATCGCGACGGACGCCGTGGGCAGGAACCTCGTCCCCCACTGGGGCCGGAAGGTGCTTGAGATCAGGCCGGCGGTGCACCTGGACAAGGGCATCGCGCTGGCGGAGCTGCTGGAGGAGCAGGGGGTGGCCAACGCGCTGTACGGCGGCGACGACCGGACCGACATCGACGCGTTCCGACACCTGCGGGAGCTTCGAACGGTGGGCGCTCTCGACGCGGCGGTGTGCGTGGGGATCTCGTCCGAGGAGGGCCCCGCCGAGCTGAACGAGGCCGCCGACACGCTGGTGGATGGCCCGGAGGGCTTCCTCGCGGTGCTTCGGCTCCTGGGCGAAGGTGGCTAGATGCTGTTCACCGATTTCCTGCGCCTAACCGTGCTGCTGGTCGCCGCCGAGGCCACGGCCCTCGGGGCCGTTGCGGTCCTGATCGCGAATCGCGACGGCGACACCGTGACCCTGATCGTCGCCGGTGGCTGGTGGGTCGCCGCGGCGGTCGCCGGACTGTTCCTCGGCCGGGCCGAGCGTGCCGCGGCCGGCCTGTCGCGCGCCCTGGCCGGCGCCCGAGTGTCGCCGAGCCTTCCCCCCGGGAGCTCGCTCCGGATCGCGCTGATCCGGCTGTGGCCACTCGGCGCCTTCGCGCTCCTGGCCGGGGGGCTGGCGTGGATCTGGCCGCAGGTCGCGGCGATCGGGGCGGGCTACGCGCTGCTCGTCGCGCTGATGTGGCGGAACCGCGAGGCCGCCGTCACCGGGGTCGAGGATCGGGACGGTGTTCGCTTCTACGTCGAGCCGTCCTCCGCTTTCGAGCCGATCAAGCTGGTCCGGACCCCGGGGCTGGGACGCGATCGCCAGCCCGCAGGCCATCCGCCGCCACCGCCGCCCGCCGAGCGGGAGCGCGCCCCGGGTTAGCGGCGTACCCGCTTGCGCAGCTTCGAGAACTCGCGCCAGCCGCGGGTGTTCGCCACCTGGTCGGGGGTGAGCCATGCCCGCCGCGCGGTGGCGACGCCGTAGCGCATGTTCTCCATCGTCCTTACCCGATGGGCGTCGGTGTTGATCACGATCGTCACGCCCACATCGGCGGCGAGCCGCGCATGTTGCTCGGAGAGGTCGCGGCGGTTCGGGTTCCCGTTGATCTCCAGCATCGTCCCGTTGGCGGCAGCCGCCTCGGCGATCCGCTCCACGTCGATCTCGTAGGGGCGGCGTCTCAGGATGTACCGGCCGGTCAGGTGGCCGATGCAGTCGACGAGCGGGTGTTCGATCGCCGTCAGAACCCGCTCGGTCATCTTGCGCTCGCTGATCCGGAACGAAGTGTGCACGCTCGCGATCACCCAGTCGAGTTGGCTGAGCACTTCATCCTCGTAGTCCAACGACCCGTCGGGGAGGATGTTCGTCTCGGTCCCGGCGAGCAGCTTGAGGCCCCTGGTGCGCCGGTTGAGCTCGCGGACCTCCTCGACCCGCTCGAGCAGAGCGTCGGGCTGGACGTCGTTGCCGAACCCGTGCGAGGCCGAGTGGTCGGTGATCGCGAGATACGAGTAGCCGCGCTTGCGAGCAGCCTCCGCCATCTCCTCGAGCGTGTTGTGACCATCGGAGAGCGTCGTGTGGCAGTGCAGGTCACCCCGAATCGCCTCCCGGGTGACGAGCTTCGGCAGCGACCCGTCCTCCGCGGCCTTGATCTCCGCGCCCCCCTCGCGCAGCTCCGGCTCGATGTAGGTGAGGCCGAGCCGCTCGTACACCTCAGGCTCGGTCGCGCACAGGGTCACCGCCCCGGTCTCGGTGTCCTTGATCCCGTGCTCGGAAACCGAGAGGCCCCGAGCCACGGCCCGCTCACGCAGCTTTACGTTGTGCTCCGCCGAGCCCGTGAAGTGCTGGAGCAGGTTGCCGAACTCCTTCGGTTGCGCCATCCGCAGATCGACCGTGATCCCGTTGTGGGTCACGATCCGCGCGCCCGCCTCGCCGGCTGCGTGCGGCTCCGCGACGAGCTCATGCTCGGCGAGCGCCGCGGCCAGGGCGTCGGGGTCCGTGGCGGTGGCGATGAGGTCCACGTCCTTGCAGGTCTCCGTCATCCGACGCGCCGACCCCGCGATCGCGACCTCACTGCCCGCGGGACTCTCGCGCAAAGCAGCCGCGATCTCCTCCGCGACCGGTAGCACGTCGGAGAGCAACCGCCGCTCCGCGACTCCCTCCTCCTCCAGTCGCTCGACCGCTGCGATCACGTTCTCCTCGGCCTTCGGCCCCAGCCCGCGCACGCCGCGCAGGCGCCCGGACTCCGCAGCCTCACGGAGCTGCTCCAGGCTGGCGATCCCCAGCTCGTCGTAGAGCCGCCGGGCCGTGCGCGCGCCGAGCCCGGGGACGTACGTGACCTCGATCAGCGAGGGCGGAAATCGCTGCTTCAGCTTCTCGGCCGCGGGGATGGAGCCGGTTTCGACGAGGGTGAGGATCTTCTCCTGAAGCGTCTTTCCGACCCCTGGAAGCTCGGTGGCGCGCCCGGCGCGCGCAAGCTCCTCCACCGAGACCGGGCTGTCGCGAATCACCCGCGCGGCTTCCCGGTACGCGATCACGCGGTAGGAGACCGCCCCGTCCAGCTCGTACAGCGTGCCGAGCTCGGAGAGGGCATCGGCGATCTCCGAGTTGCGCATGCCCCTAACTTATTGCGGCTGTGAGCGTGCAGCTCGACAAGGGTGATGAGAGCGCCGCTCCCGCCACCTGGGTGGTCGTCCCGACCTACAACGAGGCCGAGACGATCGAGCCGCTCGTCCGGGCCGTCCGCGAGGCGCTGCCCGCACCGCGCCGGGTGCTGGTGGTGGACGACCGCTCGCCCGACGGGACCGGTGAGATAGCCGACCGCCTCGTCGCCGAGCACGAGGACGTCGACGTCCTGCACAGAGCCGGCAAGCGGGGCCTGGGCCCGGCGTACATCGCCGGTTTCCAGGCGGCCCTCGAGGGCGGGGCGGAGCTGATCGTGCAGATGGACGCGGACTTCTCCCACGATCCGGCCGAGCTGCCGCGGTTGCTCGACGCGGCCGGGAGGGCGGATCTCGTCATCG
>WUUC01023814.1_pt1 | contig 14707 bp, 28 predicted proteins | sample 6278441 | NCBI WGS metagenome assembly WUUC01 (sample SAMN13675441, study PRJNA597444) | soil metagenome | isolation source: soil | place: USA: Washington | collected 2017-10
CTGCGCGGGTGTCTACGGTAGCAGCTCGGTGGGCCACAAGAAGCGCGTTGGTGATCAAGTCTTGTAGCTTGCTGAGTTGTTGGACGATCTTCCGTTCAGGTTTGTGTCTAATGTTTTGTGCTCCGAATACTTGGTAGATAATGCTACCTGCCTGATTGCGAATCCGTGACTCAAAGAAACTGTCCAGTTGAGCACTAGAGACTGATGGAGCGCGGGGGCCGCTGCGGCTTTTAGATTCGCGCAACGCTCGTTTTGCGGAGCCTCTAATACAATCACAGGACTCAGGCGGGTCTAACAACGAGTCGCAAGATGAATAGTGTGGTTGCTCCGCTAGCTTTTGCACAAATCGTACAAGCGGGGAGTCGCTGTCTACGGTGGAAAGCAATTCAACGGCAACCTGCGTCGCACTCTTGCCTTCCGGCCACTGGAAGCCGGGACGTGATTTGTTGATTGCATCGTAGAATTGGTCATCAATAAAGTTGAAGCCCAAGCCGATTTCAGTCAGCGTCAAGTCCAGTGGATCGCCACTATCGCAACCTGCGCCATCAATTACATGATCAGGCGCACCGGAGGCTTCAATTACTTTGTCCCGAATAGCATCCTGCCATCGGCGTAATTCATCGTCATCACCGTCGCTGTCTACGGTAGAGACGCGGGAGCTTACAAGATCATCGCAGAGCATGATTAGCTGTGGCACCGTGAGCGGTACTTCACCATTGTAGATTCCAGCTTTTTGCGCGGCTTGCGCTATAGCTTCAGCTAAGACGTTGCGTTCAGCGATTGAATTGTTATCGTTGCTCATTATACGCCTCCATTGCCTGATACCGCGCTACTCCACAGGCTGCACAATTACAAACACAATGGCCGTTCGGCATCACAGGAGTTTTATAAGGCAGACAGCATCCTTTGTAGGTGTCGGCGCAGTGACGAACTATTGGCGTCACGCGTGCCAGGCCGCCCTTGTCCTGAGCGGGAAGCGGAGAGCGATCAACGTTCGCTACCGAGTTCTGTTCATCATTACTAGAATTATTATTTTCGCTCATCGGGCAGTCCTTTGAGCATCTTCCACTCGGCACTCTTTACACCTCCCTACATCGTTAGCGATGTCGTCAGCATCCAAAGGGTCGGCGCATTCCAAGCACGTCGTTCTCGGTGCCCCTTCTCGCCCGCTGAGGTCAACGGGAGAATCGCTTGCGTGCCCTTCAGCGTATTGTCTGAAGCGGAATTCGTCGGGGTCGTGGCTCATTGATCTTCTCTACTTTCTTTACTTACAGCGTGTCGTACGTTCAAGTCTCTGCCACAAGTACAGCAGCATCGCTACTAACAAGACGATTGGAAACATATAAGATTTCCTCAACCGTTCTCCTTCATGCCCGCGCATCCTACACCCGCTTTACACGGTTGTCAACCCCTATTTTAGAAATAAATTGACACGGCAGTAAATAGGTGTAAAATGGCGCATCTATGATGGAATACTGCACAATTCAGGACGGCGCAAAGTTGCTGGACGTGTCTCGCCCCACGGTTTATAAGCTGATTAAGAAGCGTAAGCTGAAGCGATATAAGGTACTCGGTCGGCCTGCGTTAAAGCTAGTTGAAGTGGCTGACCTCAAAACCAAACAGCAGTCGTCCAAGAATTCCAACGGCAACGGAAATCGCAAGTAACGATCTTCAATGGCATCCCCGCACATCGAAGTTAGGGATCGCTTTATCAAAAAGCGCAACGGCGATACCTGCTATGGCCTTGGAGAGTGGCGTCGATATGAAGATGGCATCTGGGCCGCAGTGCCGGAGTTGAAGATCAAGGATGAAGTACAATGTTTAGCAATCAAGACGCCAACTGTCACCGTCACTAACGGTGTTGTTGTTTCTGTTACCGAGTTAATCCGCCAGCGACTCTCAATCTCCGACTTCCTGTTCGACTCCAATCCAAACATCATCACCTTTGCCGACTGCGTACTCGACCTTCAAACATGGACAACCGTTCCACACTCAGTCGCGCATTACAGCACGAGTAAGTTGCCATTCGCTTATGACCCTACAGCAACGCTGCTTGAGTGGGATCGATTTCTAAGAGCATTGCCGTTTCCTGAGTTCATGCAGCGGTTCGCCGGATACTGTCTTACATCTGAGACGAAGTACGAGACTGCGCTGTGGCTTTGGGGGCCACCGGGCGGCGGCAAGAGTACCTACATCGAGGCGCTGTGCGCGATGCTGGGTGCAAAGGCTTGCGTGTTGGGCCTCAGTGAAATTGAGCGGTCACAATTCGCGCTGGCACAACTCCCCGGTCGCACATTGGCTGTCTCAACTGAACTTCCTGCCCGCATCGTTCGTTCCGCCAATATCATCAACGCCATAATCTCAGGTGAAGTAATTCCCATAGAGCGTAAGTACATCAATCCTTACTCCATCCGTCCCCACGCCAAAATCATCTGGGGCATGAATCAGTTGCCCGCAGTCAGCACCGAAGGCGTCGGAATGTTCCGGCGCATCGTACCAGTTCACTTCGCATCTATCCCTGAGCCTGAGCGCGATCCAATGCTGAAGGAAGCGATTATGAAATCACCGATGGCAGTAGCGAACTGGGCGATAGAAGGATTACGTTCCGTGCAATCAACAAACTCGCTACAAATACCAACAGAGTTGATCGCTGCCCGTGACCAGTACCGCGAACACAACGATCTGACTCTCAATTTTGTCAATGAAATGTGTGATCGTGATCTCGAAAAGAGGGTAAAAACGACCTCACTTTATACTGCTTACAAGGCTTGGGTTAGCCAAAATGGCTACCGGGCCGTGTCTATCCGCAGCTTCACGTCCGACCTCGACCGCCTTGGTTTCATCAATGTTAAACCCCATAACGTCAGCTATTGGACAGGTTTAGCTCTGTCTGGCGATGACTCTGCTCTCGATTCTGCTGTCGTAGGGGATTAGGGTTAGCTGTGTTAGGTTAATAGTCCACAACACTTGTACTATTAACAGACGCGTACATATAGGTATGGAGTAACCCGTTTACCTAACCTAACCTAACCCGAGTGTTACTTTTCTACACACTTGCAGCCTCAGTCGCTCCCCTCCACAACGACCGCTCCCTTTACTAAGCCACAGCGAACCGAGGCAGAAAGTGACCTTCCAACTCTCCGGTCGAACGATTCAGGTGCCGCCTGATGCCGAATACGTCATGCACAAAGTCGAACTGCTCTGCCGCTGCTAACTCGGCCAGTTGCAATGGACAGCCGTTGGCATGGACGGCAGTTATGTCCATCATCGCGTCTTGAGTTGGGTACTCCAACTCAAATTGAGAAGCAAGCGCGGTTGCTCGATCCGCAATCTGCATAATTGTTCTATGTTCTTGTTTGCTTACTTTGAAACTGATCATTATCGTTGTTCCTTTCGTATCGTTAGTTGCTGCGTGTGACTACAATTCAGATTCAAACACTTTCCCCGCTGCGAGTAGTCGTGTCGTGATTCCCACTCTGAAATGCGCATTGCTTCTGCAACTTCCCGCCGCCTGTCAGCCTCGAAATCAAACTCCGGATGCGCGTACATCGTTTTGATTCTGGGAAACGGCCCTCCACGTCCTTTGCTCAGGTAGCCGCGCTTGACCGCTGCGTTCAGCTCCCGCTTCTCAGTCGCGGTCAGTTGGCCGATGTCGCAGACAGGTTCAACCATTGCGCGTTTTACGATTTCAGTCAGCATTCTGGTTTAACCTTTCTAGAATTTTCTCCAGCGTCGTCACAATTCGTTGTCCAACGACACCTACCGTCACCATTATCGCAATGGTGCAGATGAGTACCGATAAAGCCATTCTGAAAAAGTTGTCGTCCATCTTTATTCTCCCTCAGTCGCCATGCACCCCGATTTTAGGTGCGGGTGCGCGGTTCAATTTCTCGGCCATCCTGGTAGCCTGTTCCCGCGTCGCGTAAGTAATTACACTGTTGCGTTTGCTGCGTCGGTACTCAACTTCGCCATCAGTGTGCCGGATGAGGAAGTAAACTGTGCGCCTCGGTTTCAGCCATATAGGACTGTCGTTAGCCCATTCCCATGCTTCAGTTGCCATTGTTGCTCCTGTCTGTGACCCTGATTCTTGCCACCTAGGGCTTCGCAGGGCGCATTTGACCCCTGAGATTGACCACGGATGCCTTGAAACGCTTCTGAGGGCGTTTGTGACCTCAATTTCACAACTTAACTTAGAGTTGGAAACAATCTGAGCCAAGTTAAGTTACCCGTCCTCAGTCGCTCCCGGCCTTCTCAGCACCATAGCCGTCGTGTTACTCGATACAATCGCCGCGTAGCCCCGGTTGACTGCACAGAGCGCGTCGGCTGTGCAGGCCGGATGCAGTCGCAGCTGCTCGCGCTCCTGAAGCATGAGGCGAATCAGTTCTACTACATCGCCCTTTCTCAACGCCCGCTGCGTGCTGGTACATTTGGCGTTCATTTTAACACCTACTACTTTCTGCTTGTTGCCAATATAGCTTCTGTCTGACTGCTCCGTGTAACGCCTCAGTCACTTGCTCGTAGTCGTTGAGCATCTGAAGCAGCCGTGGCGCAAATTCCGGCGACACCAGCGCATAGATGTTCTCTGGATTGGTAGTTGATTCGATTAGTTTCAAGCCATCGACCTTTTCCTCCGAACCAGTGCACATCGTTCCGCGTAGCTGAAATTGCGGTTGCTCTGTATTCATTGCGCCCTCAGCCGCGTCTCCCCTCTCCCCTGCTGCCAATGAAGTTCGATAGGTTTCTTGTGTTGGCAACGGCTCACCATTTAGGAGCTTACGAGTCAGCATTGCATTCAGCCGCCATGCCTCATCACTGTGATCGTGGTTGCCGGAATCGTGCAGATACAGAAATCGCTTCAATAATTCATGCTCAATTTGCATTATTTCGTCTCCTCTTGGTCGGCATTTTTAGTGACTGTGAACTCTGGCAGGTATCCATTCTCGTTGTAGAAGCTGAGAAGCTGTTGATATAGACCAGCACGACTGGCTTCTGCTTCAGGCGGCATCGCATTTAAGACAATGTCTAACTTATCGTTAATGGCTTTGCTGAGTGTGTCAGGAACGATAACGAAATTCATTTCGCCTCCCCTGCTGCCAGTGCGAGAGCAGCGTCCAATTCCTTGATAGCTTGATCCGCTTGTTGGCGAGCGTTGTTGAGTGTCGCTTTGTCTGATAGTTCGATTATGTATTGGCACATTTTGCGAACACGGCTCGCCGCCTCGATCAACTGCTCATGGCCGTTAAGTGCATCGGCAATCATCTCAGCATCCGCGCCAGTCGAACACAGTGCAATCTTGACGCTGTTGGAGTCGTATACTGATACTCCTGATACTTCAAATTGTTCTCTCATCTCGTCTCTCCTTTCTGCTGCCTGACAGTTGAGTAACGAGCGCATCTCAGTTGCCAACTCATTGCGCCCCTGCTTGTTGCCACGTCTTAATCCTGCGGCATACCATCGCACTAACTGTTCTGCCTGTTCCTTGACGAGGGGACGCCCAGCAACAGGAAGTCGTCACTCTCGATATAGGGATAAGTGAATTGCGTAAACGTTTCACCCAGTTCGATTTGAAACCCGCCATGATGAAATATCATTGTTGTTCCCCTTCTGCTGCTTTAAGTGCAGCGCGAACTAAGTCACCGCCCGATACGGTTTCAGGATGCGGGCGCAGTTGTCGATGGTTTCTAGCCCATTCGGTTATGTCGTCTGCCCATCCTGCGCCATTAGCAACCGCATTAGTTATTGCGTAAGCCAATGCATCCTGCATTGCAACAAGCGGCGTATGCTGCTGTTGTTGTTCCCTCATCGAATTGCTCCCTGTAATAGTCATCTGATTGTCACCGTGACAGCGAGCGTAGGACAAAGCATCTTCCAATTCATCTACCAATGCTTTCGGCTGCTCGCCGTTGGCAAACGATTCTTCAAGCCAAGTCAACGCATTCTCCGCTGCACTGAATAACATTGAGTATGAGTGGTTGCGGCCTCTTGATTCTGTTGCTGTAATAGTCGGCCTGAATCCGCTGCAAGGCAGGTGCATTTTAGGTTGTCCGTGAACCGCTTTGCCGTAGCCCCAATCGGCGCATGTTTCTGCTGCTGTCGTAGTCATTTGATTTATTCTCCTTCTATCTGATCCAGTAAGTGAGTAAGACTTACTAGAGTAAGTGGTGAACACGCCTCGGTGCTGTATCCGAAAGTGCAATAGCAGTTGCGCGGCGTCGGGCTTCCGCTTCCAGCGCATCAAGCCATTGTTGCTCTGCCTCAGTTGTGGCAGGAGCGAAGCCGCGAGCAAAGGCCAGTTCCTTTACCAGCTTCGCATCTGTAAATCTGCGTATGCGTTTATTCATTGATTCAATTCTCCCTTTCTCAGTAAGTAGTTAAGTAACTAAGTAATTGAATGCGTTGATAAGTGAGTCGCATCCCTCGCAGCGGGGTCAGCGCCCGCGTTAGCGATACCAGTAGGTGACGCCGTCGAAGTCAACGGTTGTATAGTCAACCTTTAACTGGTCGGCAGCTTCTTCCCAGTTGATGCAGGTTGCAGGCCAGCGAGCATCGCTTGGAATCAAGTCAAGTTCATCCGCTAACTCTTGTGCGTAGTCCTTAAAGTAAGAATCGCGGACAAGCGTTATCGGATACCAGTCTCCGCGCCACTCCTCGTCGCCGCCCCTGCCGCGCAGGTCGTCAAGTAATTCAATCAGCTTGGACAATTCCTCTCGCTCAGTGTCGTCCGTTTCTTCGTCAACTTCTTCCCATTTGCCTGAGCCATGAAGTTCGTCAAGCTGTCCAGCAGCAAAGCGGTTGGTGTCGTCTCTGCAATCGCTGGAGAAGAACAACGGGTGATATTGATTACAGCCGTCACACTCATAGAATGCGGGCTTCAATTCCCTTTCCAACTCTTCAACCCGCGCAATCACATCGCGCACGTCAATTACATCGTCACTGTTGCTGATTTCAATTATTCGTGTATTTAGTTGTGTAGACATTTGCGTTGACCCCTCTCTTTGTTTTTGTACGCCCGACTCGCGTTCTATAGCCAGCGTTGTTGCAGCGCGTAGCCGCCGTCGTTGTGCCAGTGCTTCTTAGCTGTGCAACTCTTTGGCTCTCTCGCGCAGATATGATCCGGTGATGTAGCGTGGTTCACGTGCGGCGTATAATCCCTGTCTCCGTTGCTGTGGTCGTTTGACCTGCAACCCTCTCCGGTGCAGCCGAAGCCGCTGGGGAACAGTGTGCGGCTGAGGTTGTAAACAAGATGAAATCCCATGTCCATTCCCGCCCCGTCAGTGACGATCCCCTGCCGATCATCGTAGCGATCACCCAGAGCCTTAGCCGCTGTGTATCCGATCCAGCGTGGCTCGTTGTCAATAATCACATTCAGATCGATTACTCGCTGCATTCCTGAGCGTGAGACATGGCGCAGAGTTGTGTAGATGGTGTCGCCGGGTTTGATTAACTGCTTGAGGTTGACTATTGCTTCGGCTTGTTCTGCTTCCTTAGCTTTGGGGAAAGCTGCACACCTGCTGCAACTGATAATTGGATTGCTTCTCTCATCACTTTCAACTTTCCAATCGTGTGAGTAACATTTCTCAACAGCGACGGACTGCGTTGTTTTCGCGTCTCTCGTCATGGTAGTTGTCCTTTCGATTTTTGTACGCACGCTCCTCTGCTGCGTTCAATTTGTGTTGTGCCTCAGTCGCGACGTTTAGCACGAGACGGTAAATCTCACGTCCCAAGCACCACCGCGCATTAATCCGTCAACGAATTGGTGAGCTTGAGCAGCATTGCGAAAGCGCCGCGTGACGACTTGTGTGCGCCAATAACGCGGATGAGAATAAAATGTGAAAGTGTAAGCCATCATTTCAAACCTCCATTACTGGGTTAACGAGTTGCTGCGTGTTTAGTATACCGTGTACGGCAATCGTAGTTTGTCCAACTGCCATCGCTTTCACGTCGGTAATAGTTGATGGTTGCGCCAAACCTCAGCCATACAAGACCGTCGCTTAACTTGCCGCCCTTGTACTGAGCGCGGTCGTACTTCTCAAAAAACTCTGCTTCTGTGAATTGTCCGATCATCGTCTTTCCCTTTCTTTTGGTGGTGGTTGTTAGTTGTCGCTGATTTTACTTACCGCTTGCGCTTCTCCTCACGCCAGTGACTTATCTAGGCGTCAGTGCCCGAATAAAACTCCGCATGGTTCGCTTTACTGGCGGCTTGCTTTTCTTAACTGTCAAATTGCTCGCTGAGTGCAATCCTGTATCGCCTGTACTGAGAGTGATTTTTACTAAGCTGTCCGTGACACGTTCAATGGCTGTGACATACGCCTGTCCATGCAGCGGATACAGCGGTTGCCCATTTTCAAAGTGGTTGATTGCTTCTGCGCTTGTCATTGCTTGCTCCTTTACTTTCGTTTCTCATCCTGCCAGCGATACAACTTGCAGCGTGGGACAGTTTAGATTTCCTCAAACTGTAAGCCTGTATCCACAATACTTGGATATGCGTCAACGACATCAAACGTTCGCTCTTGGCCGTCCGCATACTGCAAACTCAGCCACCAGTGGCCATGCTCAAACACGATGCGCTTGTACTTCACGTTGCCAAAAGCGTAGAAAGCTGCTCGCTTGATTAGTCGCTCAACTTTTTGTGTCTGCTGCTCAGACAGTAACTTTTTGCTCATTACTTCAACCTCCATACAGTTACCGAGTTGCTGTTCCGACGAGACGGCTTACTTGCTGCGTTTTTCTTCTCTCCAATACGGCGATTTACATTTGGCGCAGCGAATAGGACTCGCGTTGAGACTTCGCCATTGGTGCTGACACCGCTGGCAGGTGTGTTCGTAGGCTTTTAGCGTTCGTGTGGTCATTCGTTGATCCCTCAATACGGCATCGCGGCTAAAGCCGTTTACTTGGTGACTCGGTTGAGCCAAGAGTTAAAGCGCGTTGGATTGGTTCCCACTACGCGAAAATCTTGACTCCTGAATGTTGAGACGTTCCAATTGTGCGTATCCGGTTGTGACTTATCTACGCGGTAAGTAACCCCTTCATGTTCATACGCTAATCTAGTGACTGTGACTGTTTCGTCAATCAGAAAATAGTTGCGCGTGGACTCACTAAACCATATCTGACCCACTATCGGAGGCTGCGTACTGGCGATTTGTTTTTGATTCAGCATTAGAATCTCTCTTTCTGCGATACCGTATTCAGTTATCAAAGAGCATCTATTTAAGTTACGCGGAGTGTACACTTGAGGTAAGAAGCTGTCAAGCGGTTGAGCCTTTATTTCCCTGAGAATCCACTTTAACTATTCAGACAAGTGAAAATTGGACTTGCGTGCGGTCACTACAGAGAGTTAACCTTGCCGCATGGCGGCTTTAGAAAACGACTTAGTACCAGCGACTCAAACTGTTATCAGCGCACGGCTTACGCTGAAGCAGGAAATGTTTATTTGTGAGTATTTGAAGACGCGGAATGCTACGCTGGCAGCTAAGTTGGCAGGCTATAACGGTGATGATCTGACATTAAAATCAATCGGCTCGGAAAACTTATCTAAGCCTGCCATACGTGCTGAAATCGATAAACGCGTGCAAAGTCGCATACTTTCATCGAATCAAGTGCTGGCAGAATTGTCTGACGTAGGCTTTGCAGACTGGCGCGAATTTGTCGAAGTAAAAATGAAAGATGGAGAGGTTGTTGACGCCTCTCTGCAACTGAAAGACAAAATAAGAGCGTTGGAGTTAGTTGGCAAGTACCACAAACTGTTCACCGACCGCGTAGAGACTGAAATCTCAGATGGCGACGTGGATCGCATCACCTCCGGCTTCATCGAACGGTTGATGGAGTTGCGGACGGCGCAAGTCACTGATGGCCCAGATGGTCCTACTACGGATTGAGCTTTGTGCTGCAAAGTATACAAGATGGAGTGGATTACCGATGCAAGTCTATTACAACACTATCACGATTGAATGGCCGCTACCTCGTCAACTTACTACTGAAGAAGAAGCGGAACTCGTTGACATCATGGTTGAAATGATTGACGACAACGCCATTCTCTCAGCGGAGTTTGTTAGTGATGAGTAGTTGGCCCACCTCGCTGCCTGCACCATCACTGGTAGTAATTCCTCGATAACATAATGTAACTAATCGGACTCACCATTACATCTACACATGGGCCAACTGTAGCACCATGCCTCATCATGGTCCATACACCATCTAGTGCTTGAGGCTGCGCTGGCCCATGTTGGCCCATGCTACTACATATAGTGATGACGTTGGCCCACGTCGATCAGCGCCACAGCAGCCGACTGCGACGACCTGCTGCAAAGGGGGCCGGGTAGGGGAGGGGCATCCCCTTCGACTCATCAGGTACCGGACGGTGCGGGGATGGTTGTGGTACATCGGTGTGTGACAGGTAAAATTTGATTGGCACATATCGACGCGGCTGCTAATTTTCACCACCATATTATTTTTTAAAAATTTCCACCTGCGCCTCTTTGACACCTTACTCCATGATGTTGTAGTATCCGTCGCATGAAATTAGGATTCACTGGAACGCGGGATGGAATGACTGCGGCGCAGCGTGAGGCGGTTGCTGAATTCCTGCGTGACCACAAGCCAACTTCGGTTCATCACGGCGACTGCATTGGTGCGGATAGTGAATTTCACGACAGCGTGTTGCTGTTGTCTCAACCGACGTGGATTGAGACACACCCCTGCACATTAACTAAATTTCGTGCTTACCGAAAAGCTGATGTCGTGCATCCGGTTAAGCCGCCGAAGGATCGTAACAAAGACATAGTAAGAGTGAGTGATCACTTATTAGCTGCGCCCAAGACTACGGCTTCTGAATCACCACGTTCCGGTACATGGCAGACCCTTAGAATGATGATGTCATTCAAGAAAACGGTGACTGTGGTATGGCCTGACGGAACTGTTCAGGCGTGGGGCTATACGACTCTGGAGGAAATATTCAGTGGTCGATAAAGTAAAATGCCGTCACTGTGGCTACCGCTGGGTTCCCCGCGTGCCGGAGCCGAGGAAGTGTCCTGAGTGCCAGAAGCGATGGCCGCTCGGTAAGCAGTCGAAGAAGTCGTCCTGAGCCGTCCGAGGGTGTAAATAACTGCCGTCCGCCGCTGGAAAAGCGGTGCAGCGAGTGGAAATGAGCAGATATGAATGCTAATCAGTGTGAACAATTTAATGCCCGTCTTCGGCAACTGTTTCCAGTCTTACGGGAACGGCTGCGAGCGCAGGGCGGGGCCAATCTGGATGCGTGGTTGGAGCGCGGGGAATCAAAGGCTGTTTTTGTCAGCAACCGCACGGACGTGTATGGCAGTTCGTTGTTTCTGGACGCAGATGATATCCAAGAATATGCCGCAGAAACTTATTGTCTTGACATGAAAGGATGGGATGGTTTTTCTCCAGCTAGTCCAATCAGTCCCGAAACTGTTGAACACCTTCAATCGGAGTTCCAGAAGCACATCGCAAATTTAGTTGTGCCTGAGATGCAGAAAGGTGGATTGAAGCAGTTAATTCAAGAGGTGATAAGTGGCTATTGGGACTCCGATTCAGAAAACAAGCGAAATGCTGTGTTCTTCGTCTATGGAGCCATTATTCACGACGGGCAGCCAGAATCTCTTGCCGACCTTTGGGTACTAGAGCACTCGCCGGAAATGTGGCACGATTATATTTTTCTGCTGGAAGATGGGGCGCATTTAAATCAATCATGGCGACTGTGTGCAGAAATCTTGCCGCCTGAAATCGTAGCAGTTCTTGACGTAGATTACTTGGAACTGGACGAAAGCGGGGTCGATGGGGGTGGAAGGAAGTAAATGCGCAACTGGATTCCGTTAATTGTTGGGCTGGCATCATTCGTCGTCTTCTTTGCACTGGGACGGCTGACGCGGTGGTGGATTGATGCAGGAAGGGGCCGAAGTAATGAGCGAGAGGCCAGAAGTTAAAGTTGGGCAGGTTTGGCGTGAGAAAAGCAAACGATTCGCGCGCTATATTCGACTTGTTGGATTTGTTACTGCACCGTTAAAAGAGAATCGCGTGCGAACGCGACCTTGCAATGCCGATGGCAGTAGTCGATCTTATGGCCCCACCACCAAGATCAAGGTAAGCAATATACAGACGCGGTTCGAGTTGGTGATTGATGTGTAGGTGGGCCGTCTGTAAGTGGAGTAAATGAGCGAGGAAGTTCCTGTCTGTAAGGGTTGTAGCTAGCCGCTTGTATTCTGCCCATCGTGCGGCGGTGCCGATACTACTGACTACGCTGGGCGGGGACAGCAGGGTTACCGCATCTGTCACAATAAAGACTGTGATGAGTACGAGTTTTGTTGCGGTTGTTAGAATCCAGTGATAGTGAGTCGCTGGGTCGTAAGGAGAAGTGATGCGGAGACTGATCACAATAGTAAAACTCTGGAGGCTTAAGCAGCGCATTATGCGAACACATCAGCATCGTTTTCAGAAGTGGTGCTGTGTCGATGATCTGCTCTGCTGGTGTGGAGCAACGCAGCAGTCGTCGCTGAGGAGGGGTGGAGGGAAGTGAACGCCGACTCGCTTGAGAAATTCTTATCCTCGTCGGCGGAGTATCAGCGGCAGGTTATTAAACAGCAGCGTGAGACGGATCGACTGCAAGCTAAAATGGCTGAGTTAGAGCAGAAACATTCGGCGCAGTTGCAACAAAGATGGCTTCGTGTTCCAAAGTGGCGTAGAGCAATTATCTTGGCGGCTCAGTGGGTGCAGTTTAAGTTCACGCCGAGGTGGTTATAGGCAGCAACCAACGCAGCAGTCGTCCTGATTGGGAGAAGGAATAATGGGAGCGAAGCCGAAGCCAATCGTAATCCTTCGAGTTGCCTGCGGGGCCTGCTCTAACAGCCGTGGAATATCTATAGACAAAGACGGCACGATTACAGTAACTAACAGCCGGAGACGCTGCTCGAAACACCGTAAAGAGGGACATCCGTTTTTGGATTGGGATCAAGAGGCGTCGTAGTCGCAGCGGTCGAAGTCGTGAAAGGTGGTGGCAGTAGTGAGTAAGCTGAAGAAAGAGATCGAAGCGGCAGCAGTCGCAGCAATTAAATGTCCTACCTGTAAACGAGATGCGGGATTAGGTTGTATGACTATTCGAGCGGAGGGGCATCTTGGGTTTCAGTTTCCTACTACTACACACAAGCGTCGTCTCAGTAAGTATGTTTCTGAGAATGTGGGAGAGGCGTCTACCTTGCGCAACGAACCCGAACGTGTGGGAGAGGATGGGGAGTAGTCGTCTCTGATAGAATCTTCTAGCAGGAGGAACTTCAATGAGCTTGATCACAGTGATAGTAATTCTCATCGTCCTCGGCATCGTGCTGCAACTGATCCGCAGTTGGCTCGACCCCACCATCTACCGCATCATCCTCGTGCTCATCGTGTTGGCTGTGTGCCTGATGATCCTAAGTGCGTTTGGGTTGTTTAGTATGGGAGGGTTGGAGTTGCGATGAAATATGCCACCTTGGTTGTTGTCGTTTCTTGCTGCGTTGGACTTATTTTGGATTTATCTGGCGTGGCGTCTCCGCCGCTTTTCTGGGGACTGGGTTATTTTACTGGAGTTGTTGTGGTCATACTGAAAGCTAACAGCAGTGTTAACTGACACCCAAACCCTGAAACTCTCGCGCATCTACCGCTCCTGCGTCAACTCCATCGAAGATATCCTCGGTGTAAGTATTGACCACAGTGATGAGCAGGTGATTATTGAAGTGTTACAGGAAACTGTGGAGAAGGCAGTGGTAGTGATGGAGGCGAGCGATGATGTGTGATAAAGATCGTGGCGTTCACTACTTCGATGTAATCGACGGAGAGATTGCCGTCGTCTGCCGCTGTAAAAACTATCGACGGAAACTGATGACGTAGAAATTATGACCAAACGAACACTTGAATTGGCGCTGATTCATGCAGAACAATGTCGAATGCCTGATGGAGCACATCGCTGTGCGGGACATAGTAATGACATGGTGCTGCTAGCTGACGAAATTCATCGCCTAGACCATGAGAACAAACGGTTGTCTGAGATGGTACTGGAATTACGCCGTGAAAACTCTATAGATTCAATTCCTAAACAGTAGTAGACTGCCCACCATGTACGCCACTTCCACTCGCCGCCGCCTTCGTTTACCGCTCGCCGTAGTTCCGTGGAACCCCGACGATGATGAGGTAGAGATTGATCCGATGCTGAGGCCGCGTCCGGTGCTCGTGCCACCTGCGACTGTCTCCACTGTCATCCCATCTCCAGCCATCGGCCCACCGCCCATCGCTGTCAACCGCAGCCGCCCGCAGCGCATCCCGACGCTTCCCGGTGAAGAACTCGCTGCCGAGCAGCAGTACGGCCAAGCGGTAGATGCGTTCCGTCCCCAACCGAGAGGATGGAAGTCGCGGCTGGCATTTGCTGGACTCAACGCACTCGCTGGGCTGGGCCAAGGCGGTATCGGTGGGGCAATCGGGGGTGGGCTGGCGTCTCTCGGTATCGCTGCAGTCGATCCAACCGTCCCCGATAAATTCTGGAAGTACCGAACGCAGGCAGAATCGGAAGGACGGCTGCAGCGACTGCGTGGTCAACGGCGCGGCGACTTGCAGGATCGACTGCTGGAATCACAGGTGATTGAGAACGAAGCGCAGGCTGAAGCCAGCAGGCGTCCACGTCCTCCGAAGTTGGTTGAGACGGTGTTGGCTGATGGTACGACAGTGCTGA
>WUUC01019131.1_pt1 | contig 14705 bp, 18 predicted proteins | sample 6278441 | NCBI WGS metagenome assembly WUUC01 (sample SAMN13675441, study PRJNA597444) | soil metagenome | isolation source: soil | place: USA: Washington | collected 2017-10
ACCACTTACCTACCATAAAACCATCTTTGACAATCTTTACCTCATCATGCCAATTAGTAAAGTCATACATGTTCATCTGATCTGGTGTAAGAACAACCTTAGAGATTCCCCTTAGTAAGCCTCCAAAAGTGTATCGCATTTGTAATTTTCCAATATTATCTTTGGTATAGATGAATTCTTGTGTTATGGGTGTTAATGAACTATCAGAAACCAATTTTCCATCCCATCGCCCAATTACATCATTGGCAGAAGGTCCCCTGCTGTAAACTTGATATATTGTTTGATGATCCTCTTCAGTCATAAAGTCAACACTGTAATTTCGTGACATACTAAAGTTGAGGATTTGAATACTAAAAGGAGCAACACCTAAAAATGCCTTTCCAAGAACGACGTTTTTATCAACTAACTTCAATAAATCATAGAAAAGAGAGTATTCCGGACTGGTATATTTAAGACAGATAACTTGTCCTAGTCCTTTGTGGTTTTCCTGTATTTGAGGCAAATTGGGTGCAAACACTGATGGCACTTCGTATGGATGTGTAACCCCTTTTATTATCCCATCTTCCTTGTAAAAACGTTTCCAAAATCCACCAAAATATCGTATAGCATCAAAATTCTGATCTATAGGAAAAAATCCCTTCCAGTATTTGTTGTTATAGATCGTTAATGAATTTTTATCAAATGCCCATTTATTTTCAGAGGTCGAGCCGTCATCGGCAGAGTTTATTAGTGTTTCTATAGGATATTGGTTCTTCGCTTCATTGAAAAATGTATCTAGTTTTTTAACACTACAATACATGGGCCATGTAATAGTGCATTTATCTTTCGATACCAAATGGCAGATGTATCATGGGATGATAGATAAGTCTTCCTAGGCTCTATAATAAAGAGTTATAACGTAGGAAATTGTAGATTACAGAAAGTTTTCAATTACGGATGTGACTTGGAAAAATAAAACCTGTGGGAAGCTTTTAGGGAAGGTAATCTTTATTTTTTCCTACAATATGGAATGCTATCCTAAATGCCAAAGCAATTATAGACAGGGAAGGATTAACACCTAAAGAGGTTGGAATTATAGATCCATCAGCAACATACAAGCCATCATGTACTGAATTTTTGTTTTCTCCCCTCCTGAATACTCGTCCGAGACTATCTACCACACCATTAGTTGAGTCAGAGCCCATGGAACATCCACCTAATGGATGAGCTGAGATTTGGCTATCCCATAGAGGGGTAATAAGACTATCATCTCCTTCTTTACCTATTTTTTCAGCAAAAAGTCTCATGCCATTCAATATTTGGTCATAGACAGGCTGCCTCAAATTGTATTCATTATCTAACTCAATTTTATGTCCATCACCGAGAAATAGTCTTGAGGTATTATTATAATCTCTTCCAGTTCCAAATAAAACCAACATGTTTGAAACACGCTCTTCGGGAGTTAGGTTACTTGAGAAAATTTTTAACAAGTTAGAATAGATATTTCCCAAACTATATAATATAGGCAAATTAAAACCATGCATTAATTTCGCTAAAATGTTCCCCGTCTGAGGATCATTTATATTTATATTATTGAGAACGAGTTCGCTAAACAAAGTCGTGAATGATTTATGTGGTCTAAATGTTGCAGATGGAATGGTTCCTTTTTGTTCCCTCATTTTATTAAATATTGTAGCAAATACATCCGCAAACATTTGTGGAATTCCCACATCTTCTATCGAAAAAATAAATTCATTATTACTATCTTTAAACCTGGCAACAGATGTTTGTGTTGGACCTTTGCTTGAGTCAACATTATATTTTGTAGGATTTATTATTCCAAAGAAATTACCGTTCGTAGAGAACCTTTCCCCTAGTGTGTCACTAAGTTTTAGTTTCTTTGATCTTAATAAAATCTCAGTTGAACCGAGCGTACCTGCAGCCAGGATCACTTGATTGGTTTTTATGACTTTAGTTAGAGCCGCTCTTTCCTCATCCTTCAAGTCTCGAGATGGTGCATAATCTTCTGCATCGATAAGATCCCGATAATCAATAAATTTTATGGCATATTTGTATGATTCCTCAGAAGGTAATTCTTCTATCTCTAATACCTGACACAATGGATGTACATCTATTGGATATCCTAAATTGTGGATAGCTGAAAAGATGTGTTTATTTAATGTGTGTCTTGCATATGGAATACATCCAAGGCCACATCGTCCTTGGCGTTCACAAATATTTCTTTCTATGGGAGCAGTATACTTTTCAATATCTTCCTGATTTGGACGCCCCGTCTTACGATCAAAGACCTCAGTAGAAATGTCGGTTATTGATAACTTTGCATCCATATTATTTAGGCAGACTTGGAAGATCTTTTGTCACGTTATGTAAACAGTAGGGAGCCAGCGTTATCCTCTAAGCGATATAATCATTAGCTATCAGCGGGGAAAGGGAGGAGATAGCTAATATGGCTCCTATTCCATAGTATATTCAGATCACATACGAACGTAGGAGCCTGCAAGTATATTCAGACCACATACGAACGTAGGAGCTTGCACAAATGGCGTCGGTCGTGAGTGGTGAAGTTGCGATTCCGGTTGACCGGTAGCTAAAACCTACTGTTTATATGATTTAATCATCTAATGGGATTATACAACGATGCATAAACAAATCTTTACGATCACTTACGCTCCAAGTGGCCTGTCTTCTACATGGGTCCAGCAAAATAAGTATACTTAGTCGGTGTTATAATTGAATAATTACTATTTGTTAAATGAAGGAATAAAGTTATGGCAAAACTATAATAGATTTTTGATTCAATCCTCATTTGATTTTTTCAATGGATATAGGGATTGGGCTAAAAAATGGCTATATTATGGGAGTAATCCTACTCTAACTAATGTCTTTGGACTTGTTAGCTTGGTAGAAGGTGGAGATGTTGTCGGTTCTAGTATAACAGGAGAAAAACAAATAACGGTTGTGTTAAGATATCATGGACAAAAAAATTCTCCAGGGGTCATAATAGAAGTAGGTGCTATCAAATTTGAACCTCAACGATTTACAAAAATGTTTGATGATATAATAGAAATTATGAAGAGAGGAAATTTATCCTCTAATTTTAATTGGCCAAGTCATTACAGTGATGCCCTATCCCCACCTTTCTCATTTAAGAATGACTTAAGATTATCTGGAATTAGTATAGTAAAGATGAATTGGGTATCACCTAATATGGTTAATGTGAATTTATCTGGTAATACTCTTTATGACGCAAACATTATTGGTATACGAATTCATAATTGATAAATCCAATCCACTTAAATCATTTGATATTTGAATGGCAAACCCCAGGATCATAATTACTAAATTTATTTGGACAATATCTAAGTATTTAAGAGGAAACTGGTAATGTTAGAGAAATATAACAAGAAAAGAAATTTTGTTAAAACACCTGAACCTGAACCAAGCGGGAATGCAATACGATCTAGAGATAGCAAAAGCAGATTCGTGGTGCAAAAGCATGATGCGACCCGATTGCATTACGACTTTAGACTTGAGGACAAAAAGGTAGGGGTACTGAAATCTTGGGCCGTACCTAAGGGTATTTCCCTTAACCCTAAAGTGAAGAGACTTGCAGTGTTAACAGAAGACCATCCATTAGACTATTTGCTCTTTGAAGGTAAAATACCTGAAGGAAGTTACGGTGCCGGAACAGTAATTGTATGGGATACAGGCACATATACATCAGAGCACGAAATCTCAGACCAATTTAAAAAGGGAAAGATTACTTTCTCGTTATTCGGTCAGAAGCTGAAGGGGAGGTTTACCCTGGTCAGGATTCGACCAAGAGAAGAGGGAGAACAAGAAAATCAGTGGCTTTTGATGAAATCATCTGATGGATTAGAGTCAGAAGATGATTTGACTATCAGCAGACCGGAATCAGTTTTAACCGGAAGAACAAATAATGATCTGGAAATAGGAAATAGTGAAGATGAAAATAAAAGAAACAGAAGACTGAAAAATTATTCTATTGCTAAAGCCAAATTGAGTGTAAAAGGTACAATCAAAAGACAATCAAATGGATCTCCAAATGCAGATGCTAATAATTTTACTACAATCAACCACTATCAACAACAGAAAGAATTTCCTACCAAAGTCAGGCCAATGTTATCAACACTAGTGAATAAGCCATTTAACAGCAAAGAGTGGGTTTTCGAAGTCAAATGGGATGGTGTGCGCTCAATACTATTCTTGCACAAGAAAAAAGGAATATTACAGTTGCAATCAAGGAATGGTAGGTCGATTACTCATAGATATCCTGAACTGATAAAGGCATTGAGCTTCTCAACATCTTCTTCCTCTTCAATGATAAAGTGTAAAGAATCAGTAGTATTGGATGGCGAGGTTGTGGTATTAGATAAGAAAGCTGGTACTCCAAGTTTTCAAAGTCATCAAAGAAGAATGAATGTTGACTCTATCAAAGAAATTGAAAATTTGTACAACGAAATACCCGCGACCTATTACTTTTTTGACGTTCTTTATCTTGATGGAGCTGACTTACAGGGTCTTCCTTTCTTAGAGAGAAGGAGGATCCTATCTGCCGTTATAGGTAAAGAGAATGCAAGGATAAAAATATCTCACTTTATTGAAGAGCGGGGTCAAGAGGCTTTTGATAAAACTAAAAGCATGGGTTTAGAAGGACTCATAGCCAAAAACAAATCAAGTAAATATGTTCAAGGACTAAGGTCTAGAGATTGGCTGAAGATTAAACATATTAAAACTCAAGACTGTGTTGTTATAGGCTATACTAGAGGCGAAGGAAATAGGGAAAATTATTTTGGGTCACTTCTTCTTGCAGCATTCGATCCTACGAACAATAAATTTAGATTTGTAGGTCATACTGGAAGTGGATTTGATTTTACTCAGATTGATGAAATATACAAAATGCTGCTGCCTATGCGGATGGATAAATGCCCAATTGACTATATACCCTACACCAATAGAGACCCAACCTGGGTAAGACCAGAGCTTGTAGCAGAAATAAAGTTTAGTGGTTGGACTAGTGAAAAAATCATGAGAGCTCCAATTTTCCTTAGATTCAGGGAAGATAAAGCACCCAAGGACTGTCTCATAGAAGGAGAAAAACTAACTGAAAAGCTGGTAGAGCCCGTCAAAGCAGAATTTAAGGAAGAAAAATTAGTGAATAACCTAGTTAATAGCAATAATACTTCTACTTTCTTCTCTAATCTTGATAAAGTATTCTGGGATAAAACTTCAACTCATCCACAACTTACAAAAAAAGACTTGATCACATATTATGAAAAAATTAGTTCTCACATCCTTAAACATCTCAAGGATAGACCATTATCTCTCAGTAGGTACCCTAATGGAATAAAAGGAAAGTCATTCTATCACAAGAACTGGAACCTGAAAAACAAACCACCATTTGTACAAACTGCAAAAATTTATTCTGAATCAAGAGATGACAATATTATCAACTACATTATATGTAATAACAAAGAAACTCTTCTATGGCTTGCGAATCTGGGTTGCATAGAGATGCATCCATGGTATAGCAGAATTCATAATTTTGAGATGTGTCAAAAAAGAGATGACATATTATATGAAGAAAAATGCGGATTGAATTTTCCTGACTTTATTATCTTTGATTTAGATCCATATGTCTATTCAGGACAAGAAAATAAAGGCCAAGAACCAGAATATAATCAAAAAGGATTCAGGGCTGCAGTTAATGTAGCATACCATCTAAAAGATTTCTTTGCCGATTTGAGGATTGAATCATTCATAAAAACATCAGGAAAAACAGGCTTGCATATTTTTGTTCCAATTGCTAATCAGTATACTTATGAACAGACTAGATCTTTTGCAGAAGTCATAGGTAAAATTCTACTTAGACGATATCCTGAAAAAATTACTATGGACTGGGATACTACTAAAAGAAAAGGCAAGGTTTTCTTTGATCATAATCAAAATGCCAGAGGAAAAACAATAGCGTCAATTTTCTCCGCCAGGCCAACTGAATCTGCTACTGTATCTGCACCTATTAAATGGGACGATTTATCAAGAGTACTTCCAACAGATTATACCACTTTAAATGTTCCAGACATATTTGGCAAAAAGTCAGCAAATCCCTGGGACAACGTGTTAGAAAAGAAACAAGATCTAAATAATATCTTGGAAAATATTTCTCAACTCTTTTAAAGATAAATCTTACCTGGCCTATCGAGCTCGATAAAAGATTATTTAGTTTCCACTTGCTAAGTCAGTTCTAGAAAAAGCCTAATCGTCTGAGTTTAACAATTTCTCTTGTTAATTCTTCTCCCTTTCGATTAGCACTATATTCTGCATCTAGAATTTAATCAAATATGTGATTCCTTAAACGTGTTTCTTATTCTGGTTCGTTCGTCTTCTGACAAATTGACATCATTTGTGATATTACGCAATAACTCTTCGGCTTCATTTTGTCCAAGGATTTGCTTCAGTTTGTTCGCAGATATTTTACCTTCCCAGGAATTCAATAATCTAATGATACTATCCTTAGTGTCTGGACTAAAGTCCTTTACGGCATTCTCTATGACTTTTCGGTTACCACTTCCTAGGTCTTTAGGTCTGAATACAGCACCCATAATATATTATATATTTTGTTAGTAATAAGACTATTTGATAATCTGAACCTAAGGGAATTTGTCTTCATACTCTGAAAAATGATCGATACATAGTTCCTATTCTAGTTTTAATCTAGAAATATTCAAGTATCGTACATTTCAACCGATTCCCCATTCTTGTAGTTTTTAGTATCAAATATCATTTCAACAATTTTCTCCCCTACATCCTGAGCATTTAGCATCTTTCTTTTATTCTTCTCATAATAACTATAATCAAAATCCTTCCACATCCTTGTAGCTACTTGTCCAAGAAATATTGTCATTAATCTGATATTGTATCCATCAACTTCCAGGGATAGACTTTCTGCTAAACCCCGGAGCCCAAACTTGCTTGCACAATAAGCTGATAAGGTACTAAAGCCAACCTTTCCAGCACCGGAATTGATGTTAATTATGACTCCTGCTCTTTTTGCAAACATGAAAGGAAGTACAGCCTTTGTAAAAAGAAAAGCTCCTTTCAAGTTAGTATTTATTGTTTGGTCCCATTCTTTTTCGGATGTATCTACTAATTTCTTGTTAAATGCAACTCCTGCGTTATTGACAAGTATGTCTATATTTCCAAATTTTTCTATCGTTAATCGAATAAGAGAATTAACTTGATAGGGCATGCTTACATCACACTTTACACCTACGACATTGGATTTACTATTTACCTTTTCAATTTCTTCTTTTACCGAATTGACTTCACTATAAGTCCTGGAACAAACAACCACATTTACCCCACATTTTGCCAAGAGAATTGCTGTTTCCCTCCCTATACCTCTTCCACTACCTGTGATAATTGCAGTCTTCTCTGCTTGTCTCATTTAGTGTTGTACACTTTAGAATACAAAACAAATTTGGTTGCTATCAATTACTACTAAGATTCTTGAGCCCACATAGTTTTAAGTTTATTAGCAGAGGATTTTGCATCATTACTATTTGTAAAAACCTCAAAAATCAATCCAATATGCAGTATGGCCAATTGGCTTTTGATTAAATTTCTGAAGCAGCTTTAGGATTTCATTCTTTTTCTTCTCAATTATTAGAGGGTTCCCTTCTGGTCCTTCTATACCAATTTCTACATATTCAAAATCTAGTTCATATGCTTTGGTTATCTCATCTAATATTTCGTTTGAAGGATTAGTAAGCAAGCCATAACACAGCATAAGGTTTACCTACCAATATGATTCTCTGCTTATTTATTTACCCTAGCTTTGAATTACAACGTCATTAGGTTAATGAGTATCTAATTTTCATAATTCATCTTTCTTCATTTGATCGATTTTGATACTTACCTCTATTGCATCCTTGATATTTGGAGTAAACTCCAAAAAGGTTTCAATAGTATTACTCTTGTATAGGCCAGAATATCTTACATACTCCAGATAATCCAGCATTTCATTTTTAGACACTTTTACATTGTCTGCGACAACTACCGCATCTTTTTCAAGACATTTATTTTCAGCTGACTTGAGATAGCCCAGATATTCATCTTTGGCTGCATCTAAAAACATTAATTGGAATCTCTGGTCAAGCTTCGGAATAACATCCAAAGCGTTACCAATTATTATCTCTATATTATCTGATAGGCCAGCATCTTCTATATTTTTGTTTGCGGCTTCTGCAACTGACTTGTTTATTTCGATAGTTACTACTTTTCCATCTGAGCTAGAGAGCATGCTAGCCATAAGTATAGCTGAATAGCCATACAAAGTCCCAATCTCAAGGATGTCTAGTGGTTTGTATCTTTTGACAATTTTCGCGACAATTTTACCCTTTATGGGACCTATAGATGGGACAAATTCCTTTTCAGCCATCTTTACTAGAGACATTAAAACCTTAGAGGTTTTGTTATTTCTGATTTTGTTGTTATGCATTATTGATATCAAGAAGAACTTAGTCGAACCTTGGATAGAACAATCGATCAAATTCGAACCAAGGATCCAATATATTTTTTTTGTTGGACAAACCAAGGATGGCTACCTAATACTAAAATTTAAGGTCTCCGATCTTGGATATTGTAACATTTGATTTGAGTCTATTCTTATTCTAATTTGCGAGAAATTCTTGTAAGTTTTTTTGATTATACTTTCAGTCACATACACGATTCCCGTCCTCTTGATATTGTAATTGGATGTTGTAGGATACGCACCTTTTGGTCACGGCAATTTTTCATCTCCAGATAGTGCTACTGGGAGGTTACTTACAGAGATAGCTGAGCGACACGGCCGCACTTCACGACAGGTAGCACTAAATTTTCTAACACGTCATCCTAATGTCTTCACTATTCCAAAGTCAACTCGTTCGGAGCGAGCAAGAGAAAATAGTGGGGGTACAGGCTGGGAGCTTGCTGAAAAAGACATTCTAGCAATTGAACGGGCCTTTCCCGTCCAAGAAAGTGATATGCCTCTGCAGATGATTTAGGTTATGGTCTGATGTGATCTTTAGTTGTATTATCTTAAATAAGGAGACTGAAGCGTAGGTATCAGGATGTACTCGTATCCGTCTCGCCGAAAATCTTTCGAAGGTTTTAAGAAAAACCCTTCTAACCAATAATTTTTCTTGATATTACCATGAAAGGTTTTATATTTATGATTGTAACTAAGTCGCCAAATGCATGACCATAGTGCAGTAAGATAAAAAATTAGAGTGTATTTTTTTGGCGTTGATCTGTCGGTAATTGGAGAACTAATTTATGTTTATCATTAGTCATTCTTGGGAATAGCTCTTCCTTATCCGTCAATAGCTGATGTATTTTATTTGTCAGCGACGGTATTTCCAACGATTGATGCGAGGATAAAAAGAGGGAGACCATGAGTAGCTTTTTTTATTCTAGTCGTTCTGCGAGCTTTAGAATGTCTGTACTATTGGGATCTTGTATCTTTACATCATATTTAGCTCAATAAAGGATTATAAACATCGTACTGTGGTTTTCGCTACTGCATGATTGTTCTCACATCACTGGTAGCAATTGATGCATTAAAAAGCGTACCAGCATATAGCATATATTATAAGTACACTTAAATTCATATAAGTATATACTACGTATCTGGGTGCAAGAATTGTTGCTACTTGATCTTGTAATGCAGATATTTGGAGCTGGTGGTTTTGAATGGATACTCATTATTGTTATAATTGTAGTATTGTTCTTTGGGGTTAAGAAAATTCCTCAACTTGCAAGGTCATTTGGTAAGGCATCCTCAGAATATGAGAAAGCTAGAATTGAGGCTAAAAGAGAACTGCAACAGATTAAAAATCAGGAAACAACTAAGGCAGATAGGGAAAAACTTGAAGCAATAGCTGATACATTGGGAATTGATTACACGAATAAGAATGATGATGATCTAAGAGTAGCCATCGAATCTGAAATTAACAAAGGTAAAAACAAGGCCTGAACCTTTGTAGATAAATATCATCGATTATTATTAGGTAAAGAATAATATCTCGTCCGCGAATTGTTACTTTTCATATAGCCGAGTTACTTTTACTATTTAGAATATCTTTTACCCGCTGTATCAAGTCTTGACTTGCAATAGGTTTTCTAATAAAGCAGTTTGTATCTAATTCAGGAAAGGTTTCCTTTCTAATTTCCTCATCATACATTTCACCTGCAGTTAAAAAACATACTTTGACTTTATCATCTAATTTCCTGATTTTATAATAAAGCTCAAACCCATTCATCTTCGGCATGGTTACATCAATCATTATTAGATCGTATAATCCGGATATGAAATTATTAAGAGCAGCAAAAGGTTCAGTGAATGAATCTATCTTCAGTCCAGCGTCTGTTCCTAATATCATCTCAAATAACATTACTATATCGTCTTCGTCTTCCACAAGCATAACTCTTTTATTTTTAATAGTTGTATTGTCAATCTGTTCTAATTGATACTGTCGTATAGACTGATTTAGAGAGTCAAGATTCCTAAAATAGTTGAGTTTATTCGTAATTGTTCTATCATAATTTTTGCATGCTAAGTAATGATTAATGATGATGCAAAATGAGGTCTTGTTCTTTTTCATCTATATCGTCGGAATCTTCTGAGAGCAAAACATCGAGTCCCTAAATCATAAGCAACAATTTCTTAGATTAACTACAGTTAGGTATCATGGTGTTTAATCATATTCAATAGTTATTACTCAGCATTCTTGCTGACTAGAATTAATAGGATAAAGCATGGTTATATTAGAGAATGGATACAGAGGGGACACAAACCGAAGAGCCAGATAACAACAGGCAAATCAAATATGAAAATATGGGTAGTCATGGCCAAAGTTGAGGAATTGCAGGCTAGAGTAGTTGAGAGGGTTTTCGACTCGATAGAAAAAGCAACACAATATTCCGAAGACCAATACAAGAATGAAATAAGGCATTTTGTAAACATTGGAGGTATTGACCGTTCTATAGAAGAATGGGAAGTTGAATAATATTACATGAGAAAACCATTTTTGGAATATTTGATAAAACAAGTTAGTGAAAATTGGGAGAGTTCTGATTCTAACAATATAACAAATAAACACTTGGGAAATTATACTCCTCGGCAGAACGAATGGGAGCAGCAACAAGTAGAAAGATCTCCTTTTACCAAACAAATCCTTATAGTAGACGATAATCCAGATATTACTATAACATTCAAAAAGGCACTTGAGGAAGAAAATCGAAATGATAATAACGGGATTTCGTTCCAAGTTAATGCATATAATGATCCTCTCCTGGCTCTAATTGAGTTTAGACCAGATTTTTATGATTTAATGCTAGTTGATATTAACATGCCAAAAATGAATGGATTTGAATTCTCGACAAGAATATTGGAGCTAGATGTCAATCCTAGGATTTGCTATATGTCATCAGGTCTGATAAATCAAGAAGCATTAAGAGAACAGTATCCTACGCTAAGTATAGGATGTTTTATCAAAAAGCCTGTCACGATAGAGTATTTGGTTGGAAGAGTAAAAGCAGAATTGGAATAAATTCATCCTGGGTAAAACTTTCTTTGTGAAATGAAATTTGAGTGATATTTGACAGTTTATGTAGTAAATTCAATATGTGTTGTAATCGAAGTTACCATAAAACAGACTGATTTTTCTAACCCTATTGCTATTCGAGAAGAAATGGTTCAAAATCCTGAAGAATCGCTGTGGATTCATGGAGATGAACCTGAAGATGTATTTCCGTTATAAACCATTTTTGGTCTGCATCCATTATCTGTGGAAGCGGTAACACATCAGAATCAACCTTCAAAGATTGAAGGATATGACGAGTATTTGTTTACAATTATCGACGGAGTTAGGTATGATGAAAAGGAACAAGAACAACAGCAAACCATTAACAACAAAAATGAATATGACAAATACAACCGCAACCTCAGACTCATAGAAGACGATCTTTACATATTCTTTGAGCGACGTTGGATAATTACTATTAATTTTCATAATCAAAAATTTCAAGAAAACGTTAGGAGGAGAATTAAAAATCTACTACAACAGTTAATGAAGGGACCGGAGAGTAAACTACAACTACCTGATAACAAAAGTGATAGAAAAGGTCAAATGACATATCAAATGAGCGAAGTTATTCATCGTCTTGCAATAGAAGAGAGTATTGCAAGCTACTATCCTATAGTGGATAAGACTAACAAACAGCTTGAACAAATAGAAGAATCCATTCTCAATGCCAGCGTCTCAAAAACCCAGTTATCCAACATAATTTCGCTTAGAAGAAAAATTAGTTTTCTAGAAGGAACGCTAGGGATGGTATCAAGAGCTTTTGACGACATTATAAGCAGCAGCGGTGGTGGAAGTCTTGAGCAGACAAAACTTAGCCGTGATTCTAGAAGACAGATACGTTCTCTAAACGACAAAGTTACCTATCTAAGAAGGGATATAGAGAATATGCATCAGAGAGTTATAGGTCTAAGAGAAGCTTATAATTCCTCACTTACGGCCAATCTGAACGAAACAATCAGAACGCTTACGGTGATTGCCACAATAGTTCTTCCACTTACACTCATCTCTGGCATATATGGAATGAACTTTGATGTTATGCCTGAGCTTCGTTCTCCGTATGGATATTACTTTGCTTTAAGTCTAATGGCGGCGGTGGGAGGGGGCATGATAGGATATTTTAAGAGGAAGAGGTGGATTTGAAGTATCTTGTCCATGTTTGTTTATTTGTTTGTTTTGAGTATTTTAACTGAACTCAATTATCAAAAGGCTTAGCAAATATGTTTTTGATATATTTTTTGATCTAAGTCATTACTCGTATTATTATATTCTGCTACTGCTATCATTACATTATTATTTCTTATTGACTTTTTGAGTATACATAATATCACCTTTGTCAGGTTCTATAAGATTATTTCTTTTAATATATTTCACTAGTTCGTCGTCAGTATCTATTCTATAGTAACGTTTCATATTTTCCAATGTTTTATCATCATAAATATTATGAAAATTATTATTGTATTTTCTATCGCTCATATAGTAAGATCGAAGTTATGTTATTTAAGACTTGAGTAATTGAACAAGTATAGTTTCTCTTATGTAATAAAGCTTGTTGTTCCAATCTATACTTTTTCTAATCTTATAAAATGAGTGATCTGTGTTGGAGGTAAATTATTTAATTTTGTTGCCGAAATTTGAAAATGATATAAAGTCATTATTCTACACCGAATTTCCCTAGTTTTTCTTGCCCTTCTGTAGGCTCCACTGACCAACTGTAAATGCACCAGCAAGTAAAGCCATTGGAATAGAAAGCAACATCGAATACTTGTAGATCTACTCCAGCATAAATCAAGTCAAATGAAACCACTTTTGCAAGACTTCTTACATACACTGTGGTCACGACATCCGACCTAATCCCCAATTTGATCAATATGCGCCCACCCCCACTAATACGACATTAACATAAGTAGGTCTGCACATCAAAGAATGAATCAAAGGTAATGGCAGTTTGCATGTAAGTAATGATACTATTATTGGCAAAAAGTAGGCCAAGCGAATTAGAAAATAGAGAGAAGATCTGGGGGAGATAATTTCTCCTAATGTCTAAGAGTCCGCCTTTGACAGCGGCATAATACTGATAAGTATCAATGTATCTGAGAGGCATACATAAAATCTTATACCCTCTAAGAAAATGAACAAACTAAAGCCATCCTTTTATTTGAGCAGATTATGTATGATGTTTATGGCATTCAAGTGCAAAGAATGCGGTTTAAAGTTTGAAGAGAAAAGACGTCTAGATATTCACAAACAAGTACATGGACGAAAACCAAAAATTAGTGAATATGGTAGTCCAGAATTTAATCAAGATAGATTAAGAGGTTGATGCTTCTCTCCCTGAATCGTAGTAATATCAGTTGTAGAGCCCGATAATTGTTATTAAATAAGAAGACTACTAATTTTGCTTAATAGTGCATGTTACTCTAAAGAGGAATAGGAGATCTTAAGAAAGAAAGATTCGAAGGACAGATGCACTTCGATTAATCGATTCAGATTACAACCATTTTTCCATTTCTTATAGCAAATATAACGAACAAAACCCATTGAAGAGATTCAATCTTCGTTCAGAATTCATCAGTTTCTGATCTTACCATAGCCTTCCTTCCTCTTTTCTAGGTCTTTAATTGTTGCTCGAATAATGCTCTCAAGTCTATCATTAGGAATCTTGTTTACTTCTATCTTATGTAAGGCCCATTCAATGCAATCTATTTCTAATTGCATGACATGATTAAACCGAATTCTTTGTTAAACTTTTTATCAGCTCTGTCACCTACCGCACAAAGGTCATATAGTTCCATAGTTAATTATGAGTAAAACATGAGCAAGATACGACCATTTCTAATAACAAATTTTGTTATGGCCGTACTTACGATATCTAGTTTAGTTTCAGCAGGACTTTTATCGAACACTAATATGCAAGGCTTAGGGAATAATTTGACTTTTGGCGTAATGATTTGGCCCGCGGTTGCATCACAAAGCGGTGGCGATAATTACAACAGAACTAGAAAGAATACTTGACGAACTAGCAGAAGGTCAATCACAAATATCGGTAGAGTATGA
>WUUC01162330.1_pt1 | contig 14705 bp, 13 predicted proteins | sample 6278441 | NCBI WGS metagenome assembly WUUC01 (sample SAMN13675441, study PRJNA597444) | soil metagenome | isolation source: soil | place: USA: Washington | collected 2017-10
GAGCGAGAACGACGCGCTCGCGCAGCGGGCGGCGCTCTGGTTCTCCGGCACTCCGATCTGGCTCGGCCTGCACGCTCCGGCGAGCTCGCCCAACTTCGCGTGGAGCGACGGCTCGGCCTTCGCGTACGCTGCCTACGCGCCGGGCGAGCCCGCGGGTGACAGTTCGGAGGGACGCTGTGTGTCACTGCGCCCCGAGGACGCGCTCTGGACGGCGGGCGACTGCTATCGCGTCTTGCCTTACGTCTGCAAGCAGTAGAACCTGCGTCTGCATGTGGTCGGCAGCACGGGGCTCGCTCACGCTCCTGGACCCGAAAGGTGAAGCGCGAATGAACAAGCTGCTTGTGGCCCTGGATGGCTCCCCACGGCAGCAGGGTGTGCTGAACGCGGCGATCACCCTCGCGCGCAGGACGGGCGCGAGGGTGGTGCTGTTCCACAGCGTTGGCCTTGCCGAAGAACTGCCGCCCGAGGCGATGAACTGCGACCCCGGGGCTGTACCAGACATGCTGGAACGAAAGGCGCGCTCCATGCTCGAGGAGCTCGCTGCGCGTCTTCCCGAGGAGCTGCGCGGCGGCTGTCGAACCGCCACGGGCACGGCCTGGCAGGCGATCACGGAAGTGGCCGTCGAAGAACAAGCGGACGTGATCGTGATCGGGTCACATGGCTACAGTGGGATCGATCGGGTCCTCGGCACAACCGCCGCCAAGGTCGTCAACCACGCAGACCGCTCGGTGCTCGTGGTCCGTGCACCGGAACGCTTCACGGCGGACTGATCGCGCCGCGAGAGGTGCTCAGCACACAGCCCGGCGAAGGCGGCGGCCCTAGATGGTGACACAGCGCACGCGCGCGCGTTCCGACGCAGCGCGTCAGCGCAAGATATTCACAACGAAATTTCGCGGTTGCCTGCGCCACTTGCACACATTTGCAGACATCCACCCCGGGCTCGTGCAAAAACGCCCAAGTGCCTGGACTTCGCCAGGCGGCCGAAGGAAGCGTCCTGAGCAGGAGTATTTGCCGATGCGCTATTACGACCACTCGCGCCCTCGTCACTTCGAGAGCTGGATCTTCGACGCGCTCATCGAAGAGCTTGCAGACGATCGAGAAGACGCAAGTGGGATCGATCTGGTGTTGGATCGCCTCTTTCGGGATGGCGCAGAGCCGCTCGTGAGCCCGAGCGAGCCGCCCGCGAGGCCGGCGTTCTGTGAGGTCGCCGAGCTGAGCAGTCTACTCGAGGGCGACGATCGAGGCTGAGCAGGCGGTCACCGCGCGCGCGGGAGTACGCCCAGAGGACGCCCTGGCGTCCGTGCGCTCATCCACGTCCACAGCGACTTCTGAACAACCCGTTCGGCTCGACGTTCGCGGGCCAAGAGTCGGCGCGCCGCTCGCCCCACTGGCGCAGTGTCGCTCGCGCGTGCCAAGCACAGGGGTATGGCCCAGCGCTTTCCACTGAGCTCCTCGCTGAATCCGCCGGAACCTTTGCGAGCGTTGATGCCGCACCTGGTGCGGGCAGCGGCACAGCTCGGTCCCCTGCCAAGCTGGGTGGAGCGCTATCCGCTCACGGCCATGAGTCCCGACGCGCGTCAGCTGGCGTGGGCAGTCGGACGTCGCATCACCGGCAATCCGGATCACGGCTTCCGCATCGCCGCGCGTGTGCCTGCCGAGGCGGTGGGTTCGCTGTGGACGCTGTATCGGGCGGCCCCGGACCTGGCGGCGATCCACCGGCGCTATCCCGAGTTCAGCGCGCTGTTGCTCGAGTGCATGCTGCCCGGCATCGAATTGAGCGCGAACAGCGTGCGCTTGCGCCTCCAGCGCGGCTCACTGCGCAGCGTGGATCGCGCCGAGGAAGACTTCCGGGCTGCGATGCAGGTGAAGACCTGGCGCGGGCTTCTTCAGCGTCCCGATTTTGCGCCGACCGCAGTCCACTTCACCTACGCGCGCCCTCGCTCCACCAGCATGCACAGGCAGATGCTGGGTACGTGTACGCTCCACTTCGAGCAAGCGGCGTTCGGGTTCGAGCTTCCCAAGAGCGCGTGGAAGGAGCGCCTGCCGGGCGCGGATCCCGAGCGCTTCGAGCAGCTCTGTGCGTTGGCGCGCGAGCAAGCGCGCGCGCTGAGGGAGACCCAGCACGCGGTGGAAGACAGGGTGATCGAGCGCTTGGCGCAGGGGCCTGTCGCCAAGTCGGTGGCCCTCGCTCTCGGCGTCAGCGAGCGCACACTCAGGCGGCGCTTGGCCGGGATCGGCGACTCCTTCCGAAAGGTCGTGGAGCGCGCGCGTAGACGTGAGTCCGAGCTGCTCGACGGTGTGCGTGAAGTGGGCGGAGCGCGCGCGGTCTCGCGTTACCAGCTGGCACAGTTGCTTGGCTTTGCCAATCCTGGCGCGTTGCGCAACGCGCGCCGTCGCGACAGCCAAGTCCACCCACCTCGGGGGGAGTGACCGGTATTAATCCGATGCCAGGCTGGGCGCGTGCGTAAGAGTTCCGCATGCGTCCTGTGGAAGGTCTAGATCGCCCGCGTCGGCGTCTGCTGCTTGCGGTTGTCGTCTCTCTGCTGTGCGCTCCCGCGCTGTTCAGCGGCTACGTGCTGGATGACCATGTCATCGGCACGCGCGTGGTCGACGCCGCGGGCATGCCGCGCTGGCAGGGCTTGTTCGACGCTTTTGCCTTTGCCGAAGCCGGCCGGACGCCGCTCCTGCGCGCGTACGGCACGTGGCCTTGGTGGAGTGACGATGCGTTCAAGATCCACTTTCTGCGCCCACTCGCGGCGCTCACGCACCTGCTCGATTTTTGGCTGTTTCGGCAGGATCCCTGGCTCATGCACGCCGAGAGCCTGCTCCTCCTGCTCGGCCTCAACCTGGCCGTCGGATCCTGCTACGCGCGGCTCCTGCGCGGCGCACCGCGCGCCCTGGGCATCGCTTGCTTACTTTACTTCGCCTCGCCCGGGCACGGCTTCGCGGCGAGTTGGCTCGCCAATCGCAATGCATGCCTGGCGGCCCTGTTCGGCGTGCTGAGCCTGTCCGCCCACGACCGCGCGCGCAGCGAGCGATCTGCCGGCATTCAAGCCCTCTCCTGCCTGTTCCTCTTACTGAGTCTGCTATCCGGCGAGATCGGTGTCTCGAGCCTGGCGTTGCTCGCCGCCCACGCGCTGTGTCTCGATCTGCGAAGCCCGCGCTCGCGACTTCTCGGTCTCGTGCCGGCGTTGGCAATCTGCACCATCTGGCTCGTGACTTACAAATGGCTCGGCCTCGGAACCGCGAACTCCGCGTTCTACGTGGACCCGAGCGACGACTTGGGCGCGTTCTTGCGAGCATCGGCCACGAACCTGCCGATTTTGTGTTTTGGGCAATGGCTGCTTCCCATCGCGAGTTTCACGGCCTTGCTCTCTCGCGCCGCAACGTGGGCATTTGTGGCCGTGGCCTGCGCTTCGTTGTCCCTGCTCGCACCCTTCGTCGTGCGAGCACTGCGCTGCGACCCGCGCGCACGCTTCGGGGCCGTGGCCAGTCTGCTCGCGTTGATACCGGTCAGCGGTACCGTTCCCCATGATCGCCTACTGATCATGGCGGACGTGGGAGCCTGCATTTGCGCGGCACTGACCTACGAGTCAGCAGCACGAGGGACGATGCTTCTCGGTCGTCTCGTGATCGTTCCCCTGGCCACGCGGCTCATCGTCTCGGTATTGCTCCTCCCCGCCTATGCCGCCTCGCTCTGGCAATATCCTCGCCTCACGCACGATGCTTTCGTCCGCGACTTGAGCGGTCCCATGCTGGCGCGACAGAGCGTCTTTTTCGTAAACCCGCCCGCCAGCTTCTTTCCCGCACAGCTCGCGCCCATGCGGCGCCTGATGGGCGGCCCCATGCCACGCTACGTGCACAGCCTCGCGCCCGGTGTGTATCCACTGGAAGTACTTCGCGTCAGCGAGCGTACGCTCTCGATCCGTGCGCGAAGCGGCTTCTTGCAAGAGCCGGGCACGTGGCGCGCAGTCTGGTCGGAACAGCCCGGACCACTCTCTCCCGTGTACCTCGCGCAGTGGCTCAACCATGGGTCGCGCCGGCGGCAAGCGTTCGTTCCAGGGCAGCGCGTGGCACTGCGCGAGCTGGACGTCGTGATCGACGCGGTGACCACGCGGGGAGCGGTGCGCGAGGCCAGCTTCCACTTCGCGCGACCGCTCGAGGACGCGAGTTACCTGTTCGTGGTCTGGCGCGACGGAGAGTACCGTTCGATCGCTCCGCCCGCCCTGGGCGACCTGCTGAGCTTGCCCCCGGCGCTGCACTGACCCCGGCCGTGCAAAAAAACCGCCTGCACCGACCTTCAGCAGCCGTCGCCGCGCCTGTGGCGTCGCCGGATTACTCGTCGGACCAAAACGTGACGCTGTCCGTCACGCCGTACCGCTGCGCGAAGTGTTGATACACGGCGGAGCGCTGCCGGCGATCTCTCGCTCGAGCTCGCTGGCAACGATGGGCATGCCGTTCACCTGGGCGACCACCTGGTCCGTAGGTACTCGTTGCGCCCGCGCGGCCGGCAGCTCGGACCAGCCCACGTAGATGCAGAGAACACTGGCGAAGACCTGCAGGACGCGGCGGTGTTTCAGGTCAAGCCGGCGCTCTCCCCGTGCAGTACTCAGCTTTCGGAGCGGTAAATGCGTGGTGGGCACGAGCGGAGTCTATGCACCACGTGTGCGGGTCCACAAGGCACGCTTGGGCTGATCGGCGGACTTTGGCCCAGGCGGCGTCTAGATCATGGGCAGCTGTACTTGGTCCAGCAACGCTGGTCCGAAAGGGCAGGTGATCGAGCTCGACGCGCCGATGCGCTCGCGCGGGCGTGCGAAGTGTTGCCTCACTCCTCGCCCAGCTTGGTCAGCGTGAGCGTAGAGTCGCCCGACTCGAACTGCGCCGGCTCGGCAATCTGACCGAGCACGACGGGCTGGCTCGTTCCCGCCAGCACGACCGCAAGCGCGCGCTCTGGCTCGCCCTCATCGAGCCGGCGTTCCCAGGCCAGCGCGCCGAATACGCCGGTCAGGCCGGTTCCCGCGCCAGAGAAGCCACAGCCATGTGAGCCGGCCGACTCGAACATGCTGATCCGACAGTGTCAATCGACCGTACAGGCCGGGTGGCGCGTGAGGGATCCAGGCAGACGGACCCGACACTTGGGTGAGTCGGTCGCCACACCTTCCGACCGCTCCGTCGGCATGCGGAATTGACGAGCGGATCCGAAGAGGCTTCGGCGAGCTACATCGCCTAGGACGGTGGCAGACCGCCGAACGCGCGCGCAAGGCGGCTTGCCCGCGCATTCGGGCGCAATGCGATGCACACCTCTGTGAAGCGGCGCCGTTCCCTTACATGACGCCCGGTGCGCTGTTGTTGGCTCCGCGGAGCGGCACGCGTCGGATATGGGCGCGCAGCCGCTATGCGCGACGCTGTGAGCGACGACGCAGAATCCGGCACCTTGGTCACTCACGCGACGCACAGCCGGAAGAAGATCGCGCCTCATGCACTTCAAGAAGCGCACTAGTCCCAGGTCACCATGAACGTGGCGAATAGTGTGCAGCGACATGCCAAGCAGATTGCACCACCGGCAAGATCTGGCGTCTGCAGAATGAGCAGCTCAGCGGGCGTGCAAGGGACGTTTCGCGCGCGAACGTTTACGACAAGGTCCTCGCCTCGTCGTATACTGCCGATGCGAACAGACGTTCGGGGAAGTGGCCTGTCGTTCGACGAGCGGCACTTCGGCTTGCAGGTCTCACGAGGCCTCGTGCGCGGACGTGCGTCGCAGGTGTGAGCGAAGAGTGGCGCCTCGCGCCGGAAAGGCCACGCAACGTGAGCCACTGGATCCGATTCATCAACAAGGCTGATCCCACGGTCGGTCTTCAAGCGGCCGAGGAGCCTGCGAGGGTGTGAACAGCTCGGTCGACTTCGACGACATGGGCGACGTCGGGGCCGGCATGGAGCTCAAGGGCTACGAGGCCGGCAAGATCGTATCGGCTGACAACTAACGTGCCCGAACCGATCAAGGGACGGGCGGTGGAGAGGCCATGCAGGTCGTTATTGCTGGACAGAGCTACGAGTTCCCAACCGTGTGGGACATCGTCCGCGATATTAGAAAAAGGACGGAGAAGCAACTAGCATCTCTGCCAGCCGAGCTCCGGGACGCTACGGCGTTGACCGTGACCGAACTAGCTGAGAACTTGGCCAAGTACGCAGACAACAGCGACGAGTCCGGCTCACACCTCGAGCTGAACATCATCGGAAACCGCATTCACGTGTACTCCGAAAATCGCGTCGACTCCGACGAGCGCGCCACGAGGGTCCTTACGGCGCTCGAGCGCATTGCGTCGCATACGGATCCGACGGAGCTGTACGCCGAAGCGATCCGCAATGCCTTTACGCTGGGTGCTGGCGAGAGCCAGCAGGGATTCTATCGGATTGCCGCGGTCGGCGGCTTCTCGTTGACGGCCAAATACGAGCCGCAGCGAAGACTCAAGATTTTCGCGGAAAGGAACATGCGGCCATGACCAAGATTGCCTTGCAGTCTCTCGCGATCGAGGTCGCCGGCCGAGGAGACCCAGTGCTGGTGATCTGGTCAGGAGAGAGTGACGCGCTCGATCCGAGCGCCGTGCTGCGACCTCATTTCGACCAAATGATGGAGCACATGAAGGCCAAGAACGTGCACATGAAGTTCGATCAGCTCACGTACATGAACTCCGCCACTGTGCGTCCGATCATGGAGCTGCTCGACCGGCTGAGCACCGTCGCCAAACACATCCGGGTCGAGTACCGCCGGGACGTTACGTGGCAAGCCGCGTCGTTCAGGGCGATGCGGATCGTGGCCAAAAAATGGAATAACGTGGAAATCGTCGGGGTCTGAGTGTGGTGACGCGGCGCAAGCAGCTAGGTCTTCCATCCTGGCGCGTGCATGGGCCGCGCGAGCTCGTCGAAGGCGTCTCTGCGTCCCGTCCGATCAGCACGGTGCAACGGCGGACCCTGCGAGGAACTCTCGTGCGGACGATGCTCGCGACGCTGGCGGCGGTGGCGCTTCTTACCTCGTCAGCCCTAGCCTGGATGAACTACGAGACATCGTACGACAACCTCACTTTGATGCGCGATAGCATCCGCGACGCGCTGGTCGCGAAGGGCAACGTCTTGGTCGAGAATCACGCCTTGGCGCTGCGACAGCTGGTCCTGGACAATGCGTTTGCAGACATCAAGAGCATCGTGGACGAGGCGGTGAAAAACGACGGCGATCTCGTCTACGGGATTTTCCTCGGTTCCGACGGGATATCGTGGGCCTTCGCCGCCCCCGGCGTTCGAGCCGACGCCCCGGCGGACTCGAGCGCCTGGCGCGTGCTGAAGCTCAAGGCGGACGATCTGAAGAGTCGCAAGCGGGAGGTGCGCCAACTCGACGTGTTCGGTCAACACGTGTACGAGTTCTCGATGCCCGTCCTAGGCGAGTCGGAGCAGGACCTGCTCGGAACCATCCGCTACGGGCTCTCTCCGCGCAGGACCGAGCAGGCACTGGCGCAGGCGCGCGCCCGCTCCGAACGGGATCTCTGGCGCACGCTGGGGTTACTGGGCGTGATCACGCTGCTCACCATGTTCTTCGGCGTGGCCGTTACCGTGCGCCGCGCCCACCAAATCACCAGGCCGCTCGATGAGCTCACCCAGGTGGCGCGGACCATCGCTACCGGCGAGCGGCAGGTCCGCGCGCGCATCGACTCTGGCGACGAGATAGAGGTGCTGGCAGGTGCCTTCAACCAAATGGTCTCGGAGCTGAATGAGTCCTACACGCACCTGCGCGGCGCCAAAGACGCGCTGCAAAGCATGAACGAAACGCTCGAACAGCAGGTGGCGCAGCGTACCCAAGAACTGAAGCGTGCGCACGACGACCTGTGGGGCGAGATGGACCTGGCTCGGAAGATCCAGACCGTGCTGCTTCCTCAGGACACGCGCGCCCGGGAATGCGAGATCGGCGCGAAGATGGTCCCGGCCGACGCGGTCGGCGGAGACTACTACGATATCCTGGATGTGGATGGCGCCGACTGGGTGTTGATAGGCGACGTCTCGGGCCACGGCGTTACCGCCGGCCTGAGCATGATGATGGTGCAGACGGCGGTGCGCTCGATGGTGGCCGGGTACGGAGCCGACGGCCTCGCTCCGGCGCAGCTCGTCACACGCGTCAACGCCGCCGTCGCGCAAAGCATGGAGAAGATGGCGCCTTACCAATACATGACGATCGCCGCGCTGCGAATTAAGGGCGGCGTCGTGACGTTCGCTGGTCTGCACGAGGAGATCATGGTCTATCGCGTAAAGACCAAGGTGGTCGAGCGCTTCCAAACACAAGGCATGTGGATCGGCCTGGTCGAGAACGTCTCGGAGGTGACGAAGGACGACAGCTTCCCAATCGAGCACGGCGACCTGATTCTGCTTTACACCGACGGTCTGACGGAGACCGTGCTGACGGAACGCAAGCAGCGCCTCGGTGCAGACGGCTTGGCGAACATCTTCCGGGAGCTCGCCGAGCGGACTCACGACGTACAGGCCATCCTCGGGGGGCTACTGGCCAACGTGGCCGGCGCGGACATCAAGGACGACATCACTGCGATGGTCATCAGGTACGCACCGAGCTCATGAAGAGCAACGGGGGGCAGAGCCCGCTTCGTGGTGAAGCAGAAGTGACAGGCTAATGTCGCTCCGTCGTCGGGCGCTTGCTCGCGCATCAGCTCGCGCCTGCTCCGCAGCTTCGTGCAGCAGCCACCCGCACGCCATCCGCCAATCAATCCAGATGCCTCCGCGAACGTGAGCTGGGCCTGGTGGCGCAGCCGCCGGGACCGAGTTATGGATTTTGCACGATTGCGAATGGGGCACCGGATTCGACAATCCAGTTGGCGCTGCCGCTCTCGAACCCGGGATTGGCGATCAGGTTCGGGCCGCCAGCTGACAAAGTCACGGAGGCATCGTCCATGTAGAGGGTACCGGCGGTGCCGCCCACAGCATCGTAGAGCATATAGTGGACGATAGAGTTGCTTCCGCTGTTGAAGGTCACGGACGCCTCCTGCCAAGCGCCGGTTCCCGTAATACTGACGGACGCCAGCGTGGCGTTCCAGTTGCTGTTTTGGACCAGCAACTGCACTTGGCCGGTGCCCTTCACCCATATCTTGGCGGTATAGTTCGCGTTCGCAGACACGTTGGTGTCGTAGGCGATGAGTTTCTTCCAGCTGGCGCTGTTGGACATCACACCCCGGACGGCCCAACTGCCACTGTGCGTACCACCAGTGCCGCCGCCACCACCAGTGCTGCCGAAGGTCTCGAGGAACTTTGCTTTGGCATTGGGGAAGGGGGATACGTAGCTGCCGTTGGCTCCGGGCCAGAGGCGATGCGTATTGGCTCCGAAGTTGTAGTCAAAATACGTCTGCATGAATACGTTGTGACTGTTCATCCAGTCATACATGTTCTGAATGTAGATGGGATTGTCACCGCCACCGGCGTTGTTGCCAGGCCCCCACAAACCCCACTCCGGGAAAATGATCGGTTTGTTGTGCGCGGTAGCGAATGATGCGAGCCAGTTTAGACCATGCGGCTTGGACAGGTGATTTGCCCAGCCTGCGTTCTGCTGCGCGGGAGTGGCCTGCTGGCCCTGCGTGTACGCGCCGTCGACGTCGTAGTGATCCATGCCGATGTAATCGACAAACGCGTCGCCGGGCCAAAGGCTGTCTGGAGACGTCGTCATTGTCCCGTGGTTCGGGTTCCAGCAGAACTTGAGATTGGGCGCAATGGGCTTCATGACATTGTAGATCCGCTGGTAAGCACTGATCCATTCCCCAGGATTCGAAGGATTGGCGGACCACGGAAACCAGTCTCCATTCATCTCCCACCCAATACGGATGATCGAGCTGTTGAGACTGCTGTTCTGGAGGTTCGTTGCGAACGCCGCGAATGAAGAGTCGTGAGACCCATTGGCCACTGAGGCCAGCGTCGACCCGTCGTCCGGGACCATGGGCAAGGCGATCATGAGCTTTCGACCCGCTTGAGCGGAAACCCACGCCGGCCAGCTGTTGAGTATCCAGCTTGGATTCTCTATGTCTTGCCAGCCACCGCTGAACGAGCCGTTGTCGCTGGCCCAGACATTGGGATGATTCGACCACGCGCCGTACGCGGTGATGTCGTTGACCGCTGCCGGAGCGGCGCCCACAAAAGCGCTTGGTTGTGGCTGCGCGTTTGCCGCCGACGCAAAGCCACCGACCAGCCCCACGCAGGTCAGAAGCAGGACTGGCCGCGCCAAACTCGACACGTGGGTCGCGCCGTGGCGCATGCTCGCCACCATATCCGTCAACATTTCTCGCAGGTTCATTTCACGGGCTCCTCTTGGTTCAACGGCTCGCGAACCGCGCATCAACGGGTGGCCAGCCAAAGCAGACATCGGTCCAGCCTTGGACCGGAAAACGGGGCTCTCCGCCACTGCAGCGCGACGAACTTGCAAGCGCGCGCATGACGCGAACCGGCCACCTCTTGGTCGCCGTAGTGAGTACCACGCTGCCTGTCTCGGGGAGCGTTAGCTTTGTGTCAGCCTTTCGTTAGCTCTGTGTCAGGGTCGGCCGTTGTGCCCCGCGGATAGCCAAGCTGGCGGGCAACCCCTGTACCGCACGCGCTTCCAGGACGCGCCGCGGCCTCTATCTCTTCGATGAGACGCTCAAGTGGGGCCTGGCGCAGGAGTGGGTTGTTGAGGCGCGGTCTGCTCGCATTCGTGCACGAGCTCCAATTTCCGCCGGAGCCGAGTTCGGCAATTCGAGGTCTCAGAGCACCACGCCCTGAATGGGCTTGGGCCTGACAGGCAGGTCGCGCTCCCGTAGCATTTCCTTCAGGTTCTCCTCGATGCCCACGCTGATAGCCGTAAGCGGCACGTCGAACATGCGGTTCTCGAAGGGGTCCTCTATTTTCTCGCCGATTTGGTCGAGCGCAAAGAACACGAAGTTGATGGTGATCGACAGCGGAATGTTCACCCACGTCAGCTCCTCGATGAACGCAAACGGCACCAGGGTCCCGTGGATCAACACGAACACGCGCGAGTAGAAGCTGTAGGGCCGCGGGAGCGGCGTGTTCTTGATGCGCTCGGCGCGTCCCTGGTGGTTGTTGAACTCCACCAGCGTCTCCTCCAGGCGCAGGTGCCGGAAGTCCGACAACCAGCCGCGGCGGTAGCCGTCCGCGAGCGCTTCGCCCTGCAGCTGGTTGAGGTAGTTGGGCGGGTTTCGCTTCGTGGTCAACTCGGCTAGCTCCTCCTCGGGGAGGAAGGCGCGCAGGTCGTCGTAGCTGTTGCGCGCCTCGATGGGTTCGTCGACGCCGTCGTCGTTGTACTCGAACTTCCGGCGCAGGAACACGCGCAACGCGTGCACGAAAGCGATGTGGCGATAGATCACGCGCTCCTGCCAGCTACGCAGCTCGCCTTGCGCCGTCGGATCGTCACTCATCGCCAGCGTCAGCACTTGGCGCCCGAAGGCGCGGCTGTAGTTGACCAACAAGCCCCAGATCTGCCGCGCCTCCCACCAGCGGTCGTAGGCGTTGTTGTTCTTGAATGCCAGATACACGCCGAGCGCGGCGCTCAGCGTGGCGACCGCATTGAACGGGATTGTCAGCTCGCGAATGTCGAAAAACGCGTGCAACGTGTACACCGCGCAGGACAGCGCGGTGAAGTAGAGCATCTCCTTCCATGCGTAAACAACCACGTGAGAGAACCGCAAGGTCCTAGAGATGATCATGGTGGGCGCTTTCTCCTGGGCCGGGCGCGCCAACATCGTCGCGCCCCATGCAGGCAGGCTTACCGCGGCTAGGCTGCGTCTGGCAGCAGGCGCGCCCGCTCGAGCAGCGGCAGCGCGGCGAATGCCTTGCCAATGCCGCAATCGTGCACCGCCCGAAGCGGCCAGGGCGTGGTGCGCGGTCTGAGGCGCAAGCTGGGGCCCACCGTGGTTCCGCTTCAGTCCTCGGCTGTCTTCAAACGAAGGACGGTCGGTTGAATCGTTTTCCTAAGTTCCACTGCTGGCACGGGCCGGCGCTTACGTCCGACGAAGGGAAGAAATCCGCGCTCCGGAGCCGATCGGTACGCCGCTTCCCGCGAGTTGCAGCGGTGGAGGGCAGCGGCCCTGCCGGCTCTCTTGAGCGACGCCTTCCGCGCTTCTTGCGCTGCTATCCTTGCGCACGGCTTTGCTGCTTTCGGTGGGTCACGTGCCGCCATGCACACCTTTGCGCCCTTGTCGTGCAAGAGCCACAGGCTGTGCCGTTCTGCGACGGCGCGCATGGCCGAGCTCACCTGCCGATGGCGCTCGGCCCACGTCGCGACCGACTGGTGATGAGGCTCGCCCGACCCGCTGCTGCACGTAGTCGGTCGCGCGGACGAACACGTGCAAGCGCGGAAAGCCGTGCCCACATCCGCGGCTCTGACCTCCAGGCAGCGCCCATACCCGCCATCGTCTGCGAGGCGCGTGACCGCAACGCCTCGGCCTTGCTCCTCGTCGCGCAGCGGCGCGTGTTAACATCAGACGTTCGGACGGAGCCCGAGAGCATGGTTATGCGCAACGCCCGGAGCATGGCACCTTCTCCGAAGCGCGACCTCGTCCTGCTGCACGCGGAGGCCGGCCACTTCAGCTGCCACTCCTGGCAAAACATCATGTTCACCTGCTGGTTTACGCGCGCGACCGGGCCTGCGGTCCAGCGCATCGCAGAGCTGCGAGAGGTGATGGACAGGGAGCACCCCGAGGGCCTCTCGGTGGTCTACCTGATCGCAAACGACGCCGGACTCCCCACGCCGGAGGCGCGGGCGGGCGTCAGCCAGCTGATGACGCGTTATCACCGCAAGCGCGCCTGTCTCGCCATCGTGGTGCAAGGCGAGGGCTTCTGGGCGGGCGCCATGCGCGCCGTCATCACGGGCGTGCGCATGTTGACACCGGAGCAGTTCTCCATGGGCGTGTTCAGCCGCGTCGAGCAGGTGGCGGCATGGCTTCCGGCGCAGCACCTGCAGCGGACCGGAACCGAGCTACAGCGCGCTGAGTTTCTTGTCATTCTGCGCCAGCTGGTGGCCACGCTCTAGGCGTGCCGCATGAGTGCTCAGCGAGTCGTCGGACCGCGCCAGCGCGACGTCTGCTTCGCCTCTCCGTGCTGCGCGCGCCCTCCGGGTGGGCGTTGTACGCGCCCGACGCGGTCGCTCGGAACAGTCGCCGGCTCGCCGCGCCGCGCGCGCGATTGGCGAGGATCCCGCGATCTTGCGCAGGTGAAACATCCAGGAAAAGCGGGACGCCTAGCGTGCCCGGATGGATGGGCACCGCCTTGCGTGTCGAGCCGGTCGATACGCTCCGAGACGCTGCGGCTGCGTAGGCCAGAGATCCAACTGGAGGACAGATGGAAACCGCTGAAATGTCACGCATGCTGCTCGAGGCAAAAAAACGCAAAGGCCTGAGCTTCGAGCAGCTGGCCCAGGCCGTGGGCATGTCCGAGATCTACGTCGCCTCGGTCCTGTACGGTGAGAACTCGGCTTCCGAGCAGGTCGCCAACAAGCTTGCGCAGCTTCTGGACCTCGCCGAGCCGGTCAAGCAGGCCATGCTCGCGTACCCGGTGAAGGGCAACAGCATCGGTCCGCGCAGCATCCCCACCGATCCCTTGCTGTACCGCTTCTACGAGATCCTCGCGGTCTACGGACTTCCACTCAAGGATGTGATCCAGGAGAAGTTCGGCGACGGCATCATGAGCGCCATCGACTTCACGATGCAGATCGAGAAGGTGTCGGATCCGAAGGGGGATCGTGTACAGCTCACGATGAGCGGCAAGTTCTTGCCTTACAAGAAGTGGTGAGCGGGCGCCTTCCTATCTAGAATGCCAGGCGCAGCTGCAGAGAGGCATGGCCGGGAGCCACGCCGAGCTGGGCGCCCAGCCGTGAAATCAGGGCGCGCCGCTGGGTCGCGAAGTCCTCGAGCTGATAAGACAGCATCCGGTGCTGCTTGCGACGCTTGCGCTCCAGCATGGTCGAGAACACGCCCAGGCCGATGGGCACCACGCTGCTGAAGAGCAACGCACGCGCGATGCGCCGAGAGTGCCGCTCGTCCTGTTTATCCACGTCGTCGTCGCGGTCGGTGTCGTAGAACTCGTCGTCGCGGCCGTCCTTGAGCGCCTTTTTCACCGCTTCGGCACGGCCGTACGCGTTGAGCGCGCTGGAGAGAAACAGCGCCGTGGCCGTCCAGGAGAGGTACTTGCCGATGCGCACGCCGATGAAGCGGATGCGCTCGCGCTCCTGCTCCACCTGCTGAGTGCGCCGCTCGATCTCGAGCAGCTGCGCCGTCCAGGCGCGCACCGCTTCCAGCTGCGCGGCCTCGAGGCTGAGCGGCGGCACGGCCGCGGGCGGCACGGCGGCCGGCGGTGCGCTCGCGTCGGTATCGGAACCAGCCGGCCCGGGGCTCGGACTGCCCGCCGGCGCCTGCAGAGGCACGAGTGGCGGCGCGGCGCCGCGCGGGGGTGCGTCTTGGGCTCGGGCACTCGCGGCTGCGATGGTGAGGCACGCGGCGCACAGCATGAGCGTCCAGCGCGAGAGCTCGGCCCTTGTGGACCGCTCGGAGGGGAGACCAGTCTTCAAGTCAGTGCACATGCGGCGACCGTGGCGCGCTTGACGAGGTCCGGCAAGTGCACGTGGCAGGAGCTGCGCACGCAGACGCGAGCCACGCCCCCATTTCGCCACCGATTCGCGC
>WUUC01041404.1_pt1 | contig 14696 bp, 14 predicted proteins | sample 6278441 | NCBI WGS metagenome assembly WUUC01 (sample SAMN13675441, study PRJNA597444) | soil metagenome | isolation source: soil | place: USA: Washington | collected 2017-10
AACCCCCACACGCTTGCGCGCACTGGCACCTGAAGCCAGCGTGTCTGCCATTCCACCACTCGCCCGGGGGGCCGGGGGGACGCCGTCCCGGCTTTTCAAGACTAGCAACGACGGGCAAGGGGTGACGACTTCCGGCGCGGGCATAATCGTCGCTTATGGGTGTGGCCAAGAGCATCGAGCAACGGCTCGAGGGGCTCGTCGAGGGGTTCTTCACGAAGGTCTTCCGCTCCGGCCTCCAGCCCGTGGAGGTGGGGCGCCGCATCCTGCGCGAGATGACCGGGGGCAAGACCGTGTCGGTCAACCGCATCTATGCCCCCAACGAGTTCCGGGTGCTCATGAGCCCGGACGACTACGCGAGGTTCTCCCAGATGGAGGCGGGGCTGCAGCGAGAGTTCTCCGAGCTCGTGATCGAGCAGGCGAAGCAGAGCCGGTGGAACCTGATGGGCGTCCCCCGGATCTCGTTCCACGAGGACGAGTCGATGGGCAGGGGCGAGCTGCGGGTCGAGGCGTCTCTGACGGCGGACCCCGATGCCCCCTCTCGGGTCTACACGCGCGAGCCTCAGCCGCAGGACGCGTCGAGCACCCGAGCGGTCGCGTCGGACACCGCCGACAGGCTCGGGCTCCCCGGCGCCGGTGCGCGCCTCGTCGTCATCGGCGACTCGGGTCGAGAGACCGAGACGATCTCGATCACGAAGGCACCCGTCGTCATCGGCCGCATGTCGACGAACGACGTGGTGCTGTCGGACGCGAACGTCAGCCGGAGGCACGCGGAGCTCCGCCGCAACGGCGACCGCTGGATGCTCGTCGACCTCGGCTCGACGAACGGCACGACCGTCAACGGCAAGCTCGCGCGCGAGCACGAGCTCGAGCACGGCGACCGGCTCATGTTCGGGAGCACGAAGATCCGCTTCGAGACGGGGAACGCCTAAGTGCCCGACCTGGTCCTCGTGATCATGAAGTACGTCTTCCTCGCCATCCTGTGGATCTTCGTCGCGCGCGCCGTGCGCGCGGTGCTCGTCGAGCTGCGTCCTGCAAAGGCGGCCGCTCCGGCGCGCGGAGGTCCCGTTCCGTCGCAGCCGCCGCCGCGCAAGACGAAGAGGCCTCCCGCGAAGGCGGTGGTCGTCGAAGGCACCAGCCTGCGCGGCAAGTCGTTCCCGTTGGGGAGCGAGCTGACGATCGGGCGCTCCGAGCAATGCCACGTGCGCATCGACGGAGACACCTACGTCTCGTCGGTGCACGCACGCATCTTCCCGAGAGACGGCTCCTATATGGTCGAAGACCTCGGATCGACGAACGGCACCTACCTGAACCGGCGGCGTATCACGGCCCCGGCGGAGCTCCAACGGGGGGATCGAGTCAAAGTCGGCAAGACCGTGCTGGAGATGCGCAAGTGAACGTCGCGGTCGGGGTGCAGACCGACGTCGGCCGTGTGCGTCAGGGCAACGAGGACTCCTACCTCCTCGAAGAGCCGATCTACGCGGTTGCCGACGGCATGGGGGGTCACATCGCGGGCGACGTCGCGTCCGCCACCGCGGTCGACGTCATCTCCGAGGGCATCCGCAGCGAGCATCCTCGAGACGGCTCCGCGCTCGCCGACCTCGTGACCAGCGCGAACGAAGCGATCTGGGAGAAGGCGCGCTCCGACCCGGCGCTGCGCGGGATGGGCACGACCTGCACGATCCTCATGATCGACGGCGAGGTCGCGCACATCGCGCACGTCGGCGACTCGCGCGCCTATCTCTTGCGCGACGGGTCGTTCCGCCAGCTCACCGAAGACCACACGCTCGTCGAGCGGATGGTGCGAGAGGGCCGTCTGTCCGCGGAGGAGGCCGCCAATCATCCGCAACGGAGCGTCATCACGCGCGCCCTCGGCGTCGACCCGCACGTCCAGGTCGACGTCCTCGAGGAGGAGCTGAGCGAAGGCGACCGCATCCTGCTGACGTCCGACGGGCTCACGGCGATGGTCGACGCGGCGGAGATCGCCGGTGTGCTGGGACGCGAAGAGGACCCGCAGGCGGCCGCCGACCGCCTCGTCGAGCTGGCGAACGCGGCCGGGGGCGAGGACAACGTGACCGTGCTCGTGCTCCACGTCGAAGAGGACGGGAGCCCGGCCCCCCCTCCGCCGGCCCCGGCTAGGCAGGAGACCCGGCCCGGGGCGGCACTACAGGTCGACGCTCCCGTCTCTGCCCCGCCGAGACGGTGGGTTCGCCCCGTCGTCTGGGGCGTCGTGATCCTGGTCGTGCTCGCCGTCGCAGCGACCGTCACCGTGCGATGGGTGCTGTCGAACTCGTGGTACGTGGGGATCGGCTCCGGCGGCGCCGTCACGATCTACCAGGGCATCCCCGAGGAGATCGCCGGCCGCAGCTTCTCCGACGTCGAGCGCACGACGGACATCACCGAAGACGACCTTCCGGAGTCCTTCAAGGACGACCTGGAAGAGGGCAAGAAGGTCGAGTCGCTGGAGGAAGCCGAGCTCTACGTGAGCAACATCGAAGAGCGCATCCGCGAGATCGAAGAGTCGACCGAGCCGCCCGAGAGACGGAGAAGGAACCGCTCGTGAGCGTGCAGCCGTCGCTGAGACGCAATCGCGAGCTGTCGCTGCTGGTCCTCGCGTTGATCGTGGGGGCCGCGGCGCTGACGCTCGTCGCGCTGGCGCGCAGCACCGAGAAGGTTGCGCTCGCGGCGCCGCTGATGGCGATCGTCGCGCTCGCGTACGTCGGCGCGCACGTCGTCACGAGACGCTTCGCGAGACAGGCGGACTCGCTCGTGCTGCCGCTCGTCGCGGCCCTCAACGCGATCGGCCTCGCAGCCATCTACCGCCTCTCGCCGAATGGGTTCGGCACGACGCAGGTGACGTGGACCGCGCTCGGGCTCGCCTGCTTCGCCGCGACGCTGGTCCTCCTGAAGGACTACCGGCTGCTGGCCCGCTACAAGTACATCCTGGGCTTCGCCGGCGTCGGCCTCTTGTTGCTTCCGATGACGCCGGTGGGAGCCGTCGTGAACGGGGCGCGCCTGTGGGTGAAGGTCGGCGGCTTCCAGTTCCAGCCCGCGGAGCTCGCAAAGATCTGCCTCGTCGTGTTCTTCGCCGCGTACCTGGCGGAGCGCAAGGAGCTCCTCGCGATCGCTACGAAGCGCGTCGCCGGGTTCCACGTCCCCGACTTCAAGCACTTCGGGCCGCTGCTCGTCATGTGGGGGATCTCGCTCGCGGTGATGTTCTACGAGAGGGACCTCGGATCGAGCCTGCTGTTCTTCTCGATCTTCCTGCTGATGCTCTACGTCGCGACGTCGCGCGTCGTCTACACGGCGTTCGGCGCGCTGCTGTTCGTCGCCGGCGCGGTGATCGGGTACCAGGCGTTCAGCCACGTGCAGAGCCGCGTGCAGGTGTGGCTCGACGTGTTCGACCCGGAGCTGATCGGGGGGCCGAGCTACCAGCTCGCGCAGTCGCTGTTCGCGCTCGCGACCGGCGGCCTCTTCGGCACCGGGCTCGGACAGGGACGGCCCGATCTCATCCCGGTGGCGGAAACCGACTTCATCTTCGCCGTCATCGGCGAGGAGCTCGGGCTCATGGGCACGGTCGCGGTGCTGCTGACGTTCATGCTGCTCGTCGGACGCGGGTTGAGGATCGCACTGCGCGCGCTGGACGACTTCGGGCAGCTCCTCGCGGCGGGGCTCACGTTCATCCTCGCCCTGCAGACGATCATCATCCTCGGCGGCGTCACGCGCCTCATGCCGCTGACCGGGATCACTCTCCCGTTCATGTCGTACGGGGGCTCGAGCATCCTGTCGAACTTCATCCTGGTCGCGCTGCTCGTGCGCATCTCCGACCAGACCGCGGCGACCCCGCCGCCCGCGCACACCGCGGAGATCCTGATGGGCGGGCGGCCGTGATGAGCTCTCAGATCCGCAAGGTCGGGATCGGGCTGCTGCTCGCGTTCGGAGCGCTGTTCCTCCAGCTCAACTACGTCCAGATCTGGGCGGCGGAGGACATCGCGTCGAACCCCGCGAACATCCGCGCGCTGATCGCGGAGTACTCGGTGAAGCGCGGCGACATCTCGACGCTCGACGGCGAGCCGGTGGCCACCAGCCGGGCGACCAAGGGGCGCTACAAGTACGAGCGCGTTTACCCGGGCGGCGAGCTCTACGCGCACATCGCCGGCTACAAGTCCCTCGTCTACGGGACGACGCGGCTCGAGGCCGCGTACGACGAGCAGCTTCAGGGCGAGTCGAGCGTGCTCTCGATGCAGGACATCGAGGACCGGCTGCGCGGCTCGGAGGAGCAGGGCGACGACCTGCGCCTGACGATCCACTCGCGCCTGCAGGAGGAGGCGCGCGCCGCGCTGGCGGGCCGCGACGGGGCGATCGTCGCGCTCAACCCGCAGACGGGAGAGGTCCGCGCCATGTGGAGCAACCCCTCCTACGACCCGAACCCGCTCGCGTCCCACGACCCCAAGGAGGTCCGCCGCTACCGCGCGACCCTCGACCCGAACTCGCGCACGAGCCCCCTGATCAGCCGCGCGACGTCGCGCAGCTTCGCGCCGGGGTCGACGTTCAAGGTCGTGACGACGGCGGCGGCACTGGAGTCCGGCAGGTACAACGAGCGCAGCACGTTCCCGGACCCCGTCGAGCTGGAGCTCCCGCTGACGGACGAGACCCTGCAGAACTTCACGCGGACGTCCTGCATCGGTGGAGGGGAGATCGACCTGTTCACCGCGCTCGAGATCTCCTGCGATACGACCTACGGGATCCTAGGCATGGACGTCTACGACGAGCTGTTCGATACGGCCGAGGACCTCGGGTTCAACGAGCCGATCCCGTTCGACGTCGTGACGGAGGCGAGCGTCTTCCCGCGCATCCCCGACGACGAGGAGCCGCTGCGGGCCTTCGCCGGCATCGGCCAGGGAAGCGTGTCGGCCACGCCGTTGCAGATGGCTCTGGTCGCGGCGACGGTGGCGAACGACGGCGAGGTCCCGCGGCCGCGCCTCGTCAGGCAGGTGATCGACCCCAGCGGCGGCGTCGTCGACCCGTTCACGCCAGAGACGCTCGGTCGCGCCATGTCGGCCGAGACCGCGGCGACCGTGACCGAGATGATGGAGGCCGTCGTCGCGAGCGGGAGCGGGACGGGAACCGCCGCGCAGATGGACGGTGTTGCGGTCGCCGGGAAGACGGGAACGGCTCAGACCGTGCCGGGCGAGGATCCTCACGCGTGGTTCATCGCGTTCGCGCCGGCGGAGGACCCTCGGCTCGCGGTCGCGGTCGTGGTCGAGAGCGGCTCCGCGGGCTCGGAGGCCACCGGCGGCGCGGTCGCGGCCCCCCTGGCAAAGCGGATCCTGGAGATGGACCGCTCGCTGAGCCCCGAATGGTAGGGCGCGTCCTCGGAGGCCGTTACCGCCTCGAGGAGACGATCGCCGCCGGGGGCATGGGGACGGTCTTCGCGGCGACCGACGAGAGGCTGCACCGGCGCGTCGCGGTGAAGGTCCTCAAGGAACACCTCGCCACCGACCCCAAGTTCGTCGAACGATTCCAGCGAGAGGCCCGCGCCGCCGCCGCCCTGTCGCATCCGAACGTTGCGAGCGTGTTCGACTTCGGCGAGGACGACTCGACGCCCTTCATCGTGATGGAGATGGCGCCGGGACGCGACCTAGCCCGGGTGCTCCGCGAGGAGGGGCCACTCGCTCCCGAGCGGGCCCGCGGCATCGCCGCGCAGATGTGCGCAGCGCTGGCTCACGCGCACGCGGCGGGTCTCGTGCACCGCGACGTCAAGCCCGCGAACGTGATCGTGGACGACGGCGGCCGCGTGAGGGTCACGGACTTCGGGATCGCGCGCGCGTCCGGCGACTCGACGCTCACCGCGACCGGGTCCGTCCTCGGGAGCGCGCACTACATGGCGCCCGAGCAGGCGTCGGGCGCGCCGGTGACGGCGGCGGCCGACGTCTACTCCGCGGGGATCGTGCTGTACGAGATGCTCACGAACGCGCTTCCGTTCACGGGAGACTCCGCTCTCGCCGTTGCGATGCGGCACGTCTCCGACGACGTGCCGCCGCCCAGCCTCGTCAACCGGGATGTGCCCCCGTCACTCGACGAGATAGTCGCTCGCGCGACTGCCAGGGACCCCGCAGCGCGCTGGACCGGCGCGGACACCATGGCGCTCGCCCTGCGAGGCGCCGGCGAGGAGCCGACCGCCCCGATCGCCGCGGGAGCGACCCAGGTCATCGGGCCGGAAGGTGCCGGGACCGCGACCTCCGTGTGGCCGATCCCCGGAACGAGGTACGACCCGCGCCGGCTGGGGATCCGCGTGCTCGCGGGAGCCGCTCTCCTGGCCTTGCTCGCCGTGGGCGTATGGGTGTGGCTCCTGACGAGGTCCGACGAGCGTGAGCCCGCGGCGTCGCGTGCCGGACAACGCGGGAACCTCGCAACCGAACCGACGCAATCTGCGTCTCACGCATATGAGCTCGACGACTTCACGGGGCAGAGCTTCGAGGATGCGGAGGATGCGCTGCAAGAGCACGGGCTCACAGCCGTACCGGTAGAGACACCGAGCGACGCACCCGAGGACCAGGTGCTGGGATCGGAACCTCCTCCGGGAACCCTTATGCCGCCGGGTGAGACCGTTACGCTGCTCGTCAGCACGGGGACGCCCGAGGAAGACCCCGACGAAGACGACGAGGAGTCGGACGAGGAGGACGGCCCCGGTCGCTCCGACGAGGCCCCCGGGCACGCAAAGGACAAGCACGAGGACAAGGACGAGGATTGAGCACGAACCGTACCTACGGCGGCCGCTACGCGGTCGTGGAGCGCGTGGGCTCCGGGGGCATGGCCGAGGTCTACCGCGCGCGCGACGAGCTGCTCGGGCGCGACGTCGCGGTAAAGGTGCTCAACGACCGGCTGTCGCACGACAGGTCCTTCGTAGAGCGGTTCCGGCGCGAGGCGCGGTCGGCCGCCAACCTCAACCACCCCAACGTCGTGTCGCTCTACGACTACGGCTCCGACGAGGGCGCCTACTACATCGTGATGGAGTTCATAGAGGGCAAGTCTCTCGGCGACATCGTCGCGGAGAGCGGCGCGCTGTTGCCCGAGCGAGCCGCGGAGATCGCATCCGACGTCGCGGCGGCACTCGAGCGTGCGCACTCGTCGGGGCTCGTCCACCGCGACATAAAGCCCACGAACATCATGGTCACGCCCTCCGGGCAGACGAAGGTGACGGACTTCGGCATCGCGCGCGCCCTCGGACAGAGCTCCGAGCAGACGCAGATGACGCAGACCGGGATGGTCATCGGGACCGCGGCGTACCTCTCGCCCGAGCAAGCGCAGGGCAATCCCGTGGATGCACGTTCAGACGTGTACTCGCTGGGGTGTGTCCTCTACGAGATGCTCTCCGCCCGCGCGCCGTTCACCGGCGACACCCCTCTGGCGATCGCGTACAAGCACGTGCGCGAGGACCCCGTCGCCCCGTCGACCGTCAACCCCGACGTGCCGCGCGAGCTCGACGCGATAACGCTGAAGGCGCTGTCGAAGAACCCGGACAACCGCTATGCGAGCGCGCACGAGATGCGCGAGGACCTGCAGAGGTTCGTCAACGGGCAGCAGGTGCACGCGACGCCGTTGATGGCCGCGCAGACCGCGGTCGCGGGGCCGGTTTCGAGCGGCACTCAGGTGCTCACGCGGACGGAGACCGAGTACGAGCCTCCGCCCGAGTCTCGCCGGGGCGTCTGGTACGCCCTGGCCGCGCTGCTGATCCTGGCGCTGTTCGGCGTCGTCGCGTACCTGCTCGCGAGCAACTTCCTCGGCGGGGCGCCGGACGCCGCCGTTCCGAACGTCGTCGGATTCACCGAGGAGGATGCCGTCGACCGGCTCGAGAGACGCGAGTTCGAGGTCGACGTCGAGGAGCGCCCCAGCAACAGGCGCGAGGGCCGGGTCTTCCGGCAGGATCCCGAGGCCGGCGAGGAAGCCGAAGAGGGGTCGACCGTCACGATCTTCGTATCTACGGGGCCCGAGCCGTTCGAGGTCCCTGACGTGCGCGGCGAGCTGCTGGAGGACGCTCGCGACATCCTCCGGGAGGCGGACCTGAGGATCGGTCAGATCACGCCGCAGTCGAGCGAAGAGCCTGAGGGAACGGTCCTCGAGCAGTTCCCGGAGCCGCCCACTGAGATCGAGCCCGGGGAGTCCGTCGCTCTCGTGGTCTCCTCCGGACCCGAGGAGATCCTGGCGCCGTCGGTGATCGGGCAGTCGCAGGACGATGCCGAGGCCGAGATCGAAGCCGCCGGGTTGGGAGTCGACGTGATGACCACGGACAGCGAGGCACCCGCGGGCGAGGTGATCGCGCAGGATCCGGACGCCGGCACGCCGATGGAGCCCGGCGACCTCGTCACGATCACTGTTTCGACCGGCCCCGCAGAGAGCGAGATGCCGGACGTTCGCGGTCAGGACGCGGACGCGGCCGAGAACTTCCTCGAAGACGACTACGGGTTGCTCGTCACCCAGGAGGACGGAGCCTGCGCCGAGCCGCCCGGAGCGGTGTGCGACCAGGACCCTGCCCCCGGTACCCCGGTGTCGGAGGGCGACACGGCCGTGCTGTTCGTGCAGCCCGGCGGCGCGGTCCTGCCGCCGGACGGGTTGTTCGCGTTGCTCGGGCTCTTCGCGTTGTTCGCCTAGGCGTTTCTCGCCGCGGCGACGAAGTTCGCCAGCAGCGCCGGGCCCTGCTCCGTGAGGATGGACTCTGGGTGGAACTGCACGCCCTCTATCGGCAGCTCGCGGTGCCGCACTCCCATGACCACGCCGTCCGTCGCGCGGGCGGTGACCTCGAGCTCGTCGGGCCATCCGTCGTCGTCGATCGCGAGCGAGTGGTAGCGCGTCGCCTCGAACGGCGACGGGAGGTTCGCGAAGACGCCGGTGCCGTCGTGCTCGATCGGCGAGGTCTTGCCGTGCATGGGGCCGACGCTCGCGCGCCCCACGCGGCCCCCGAACGCCGCTCCGATGCACTGGTGGCCGAGACACACGCCGAGCACGGGGACCTTGCCGGCGAACGCGCCCACCGCGTCGATGGAGACGCCGGCATCGGCAGGGGAGCCGGGCCCGGGAGAGATCACGACCGCATCCGGCCGCTCGGCCATCAGTTCGTTCACCGACGCGTCGTTCCGGACGACCACGGGCTCGGCCCCCAGCGCCCCGAAGGCCTGCGCGAGGTTGTAGACGAACGAGTCGTAGTTGTCGACGAGCAGCAGCTTCATCGGCACCATCCTCGCGTGGGTTAGAAGTTCGGCTCCGGGAGGATCTTGTCCGACAGCGAGATCAGTATCGCCGCCGTCGCGACGGCAACGGCCGCCCACAGCAGCAGCTCGAGGAGACGCGACTTCCACGACCTCTTCATCTCGCCGGCCCCCCTTCGTCTAGCTCCGCGTACACGATCAGCCGCTCCGCCGCGGAGAAGCGCGGGTTGCAGGTCGTGAGGACCAGCTCGGCCTTGTCCCCTCGGACCACGATCGCCTCGGAGTCCGGTGGCACGATCTCCTTGCCGGTGACCGAATACGTGAAGTCGCCCCATTTCGTCTCGATGTGGATCGGGTCGCCGCGCTCCATCTCGTTCAGCGACCAGAACGGCTGGCCGTACGTGGTCCGGTGTCCCGAGACGATCACGCGACCGTCCTCCCCCGGGAAGACGTCGTCGTACGGCGTGCACAGCGGCCGCTCGAACCCGGGGCCGCACTGCGGGTAGTGACCAGGCCCGAGCTTCAGCTGATCGTCGTCCACCCCCTCGACGACGAGCATCGGCTTGTCCTCGATCGTCGGGAGGTGCATCCGGAAGACCGGTGCGCCGGGCCCGGGGTCGTAGCCGGGCGGCGGGCCCGGCGGCAGCGGGTCACCCTCGGGCGTCACCCGCTCGAACGAGGGGAGCCGGTCGAACTCCTCGGCGAGCCTGTCCTGCTGTCGCGCCGTGTAGATCCCCGTCCCCCAGAGGATCCATCCCACGAAGAGCAGGACCCCGATGCCGGCCGAGATCAGGAACTTCCCGAGGACGCGCAGCCACGTCATGAGGGAAGTATCGGTCAAGCGATTAGCATTCTTGCTCTATGCCCAAGAGCAAATCGAAGAGGGTCACCCGCCAGCCGCCGCCGAAGCCCAAGCCGAAGACCTCGCCGCTGTGGGTCGGTGCGCTGTTCTTCACGCTCCTGCTGACCGGCGTCGTCATCATCATCTCGAACTACCTGGGGCTGCTGCCCGGCGAGAACGCGGCCTGGGCGCTCTGGTACGGGCTGGGCCTGATCTCGGCCTCGTTCGTCGTCGCGACCCAGTGGCACTAGCGCTCGGGGGCCGAATCACAAGGATGTGGTTTATCCACGGCTGTGGATTGCGCTGTGGAGAGCTCATCCGACCGGTCGCCTCGGCGAGCGGCCAAGAGCAGGCATGAGGCGCCTCCGGCCGGGCGCGCTGCTGCTCATCCTGGTGCTGATCCTGGTGGTGGGGCGCTATTTCGGCTACCTCCGGGCCGCCGGCGCCGTGGCCATGGGAGCGACGATCTTCTACCTCGGGTTCAGCTACTTCCGCAGCGCCGGCGCATCGCAGCCCGACCCCGAGATCGAGGACGTGAGCGACGAGAGCCTCAGGTACGTGTGCACGATGTGCGGCCTCGAGCTGAAGATCGAGGTCGCCGCGTCCGACCGGGCGCCCTCCCACTGCCGCGAGAAGATGGTCCTGGTGCAGGGCCCGCGCCGGCCCCCGCTACACCCGGTCTAAAGCCTCTCGAGGATGGTCGCGTTCGCGAGCCCGCCGCCCTCGCACATCGTCTGCAGCCCGTAGCGGCCGCCGCGTTGCTCGAGCGCGTTGACCAGCGTCGTCATCAACCTCGCCCCCGACGCGCCCAGCGGGTGACCGAGCGCGATCGCGCCGCCGTGGACGTTCACGTGCTCCTCGAACCACTCGTCCGAGATCCCCAGCTCCTTCTTCCACGCGAGCACGACGGAGGCGAACGCCTCGTTGATCTCGACGAGGTCGATCTCCTCGAGCGACAGTCCCGCGCGGCTAAGGGCCTTGCGCGTCGCTGGGATGGGGCCGGTCAGCATCGTCACGGGGTCGGTGCCGGCGAGCGCGAACGACACGAAACGAGCTCTCGGGCGTAGGCCGAGCTCCTGCGCCTTCTCGGGTGTCGTGATCAACAGAGCCGCCGCGCCGTCGGTGATCTGGGACGAGTTCGCCGCGGTCGTGACGCCGTCGGGCTTGAACGACGGCGTCAGCGCGGCGATCTTGGCCATGTCCGGCGTGCGGATGCCCTCGTCGCGGTCGAACAGGACCTGACCATCCTCGGTCGCGACCTTGATCGGAAGGATCTCGTTCTTGAACGCGCCGGACTCCGTCGCACGGGCGGCGAGCGTGTGCGAACGGGCGCCGAAACGATCGAGCTCCGCGCGCGTGAGGCCCCATCTCTCCGCGATCATCTCCGACGAGATGCCCTGCGGGACGAGACCGCCCTCGTAGCGGGCCATCATCCTGTCGGAGAAGGGCCAGCCGCCGGTCTGCGCGCTCGTCCCCATCGGGACGCGCGTCATGTTCTCGACGCCGCACGCGATCGCGACGTCGTACGCACCGCTGATCACACCCTGCGCGGCGAAGTGCGCGGCCTGCTGGGAGGACCCGCACTGGCGGTCGACCGTCGTCGCGGGGACCTCCTCGGGCAGGCCCGCGGCGAGCCACCCGTTGCGCCCCACGTTCAGCGACTGCTCCCCGATCTGCGAGACGCAGCCGCATACGACGTCGTCGACGAGAGACGGGTCGATGCCCGATCGGTCCACGGTCTCGTTCAGCACCTCGGCGAGGAGATCGACCGGGTGCCAGTCCTTGAGACTGCCGTTGCGCTTGCCCAGCGGGGTCCGTACGGCTTCGATGATGACGGCTTCACGCGCCACGAGAGGCCTCCTAGGGTTCTTGACTGAGTAGTCAAGTATCCCACGACCGATCGAGTAGCTAAGCTAGATCGCCCGGCGCAGGACCACGTTAGTGCCGCGCTCGGACGTCTCGAACTTGACGTCGTCCATCAGCTCCTTCATCAGGAAGAGCCCGCGGCCCCCGGAGGCGAACGGATCGGGCAGCTCCGTGTGGTCGAGCTTCGACATGTCGATCCCCGGTCCGTCGTCGGCGATCGTGACCGAGACGACTCCGTCCTCCGCGGCGCAGCGGACGCGGACCTCGCTGCGGCCTTCGACGCGCCGGCCGTGTCGCGTCGCGTTCGCCGCGGCCTCCCCGACCGCGAGCAGGATCTCCGAGGAGACGTCGACCGGCGCCCTCAGGTCGACCAGGAACGCCGAGACGAACGCGCGTATCTCGGCGTTGCGCGCCGGCTCGTTCGGGAGCACGAGCTCGCGCACCAACTCGTCCACTGCGGTGTCCGGCACGACCTGGCAGACGAGCAGCGCGAGGTCGTCGCGCAGCTCGCCTTCCTGCGTCCACGCCTCGACCGCGCGCCGGATCGCCTGGACGAGCTCGCCCGGCGTCCCCATGCCCCAGTCCTTGATGAGGTCCATGAAGCGTCCCTGCCCGAACGGCTGCCCGAAGCGCGGCGCCTCGGTGACGCCGTCGGTGTAGAGCACGAGCATGTCGCCCGGATCGAGCTCGACGTGGCCGGACTTGTAGCGCGCGTCCTCCTCGACCCCGAGCACGAGACCGCCTTCGCCGAGCCACTCGACCTCGCCGGTCTTGTGCCGGTAGACGACGGGGGGGACGTGGCCCGCGTTCGCGTAGTCGAGCGTCGCGCGCTCCGGGTCGAGCGCGCCGTACAGCAGCCGGATGAAGCGATCCGGCGGGAGGTGCGCGCTCGTCCGCTCGTTCACGCGCCGCAGGAGCTCACCGGGATCGGAGCTCTCCGGGGCGAAGGACCGCAGCGTGTAGCGCGCGAGCGCGGCATCGTTCGCGGCCGCCGGTCCCACTCCGCAGACGTCTCCCATCACGACCGCGACGCGTCCGTCGGAGAGCGACATGAAGTCGTAGAAGTCACCGCACACCGCGCGCCGGCCCGCAGCCGCGACGTAGCGCGCCACCATGCTGAGGCGCGGGAGCTTCGGGACCGCCTTCGGGAGCAGGCCGCGCTGGTAGCTCTCAGCGGTCTTGCGCGCCTGCTCGTAGAGCTCCTCGACCTCCGCCTCGCGCCGGACGTTCTCGGAGATGTCGGTGTAGACGTCGATGCGCCCGACGAGCGCGCCGGCGTCGTCGAACGCGGGGCCCGAGTAGAGCCTGAGCTGGCGACGATCCGGGAGGATCTGCTCGACCTGTACCCGCAGCTCCAGCTCGGGGTCGTCGCGCAGCTGCTGGAACAGCTCCATGAAGTCCTCGGGGTCCTCGGTCTTGCGCGCGACCGACCTGAGGAGCTGCACGACCGGTTCACCGAGCGGCTCGTCCGCGTCGATCTGGAAGAGCTCCGCGGCGCGCTTGTTCACGACGCGGACGACTCCTCCCCGGTCGGAGAACACGATCGCCTCGTCGACCGCGTTCAGGACCGCGAGCAGGCGATACCGGACCGCGGTGGCAAGCCGGTGCTCCGCCTGCTCACCCCGGTAGTGCGCGCGGAGCTCGCGCGCGAGCAGGCCGGCGACGACACCGGACAGTAAGAAGACGCCGGAGTTGAACGCGAGCGGGAGCGGGCGTGGGGCCGGGCCCGTGACGTTCGCGACCGACCAGTAGCCGATCGTCGCCAGCACACCGGTGAGAACCGCCTCGGGGACGAAGCCCAGCAGCGACGTCACGACGATGACCGGGACGAAGATCAGCTGCGCCGACGCGACCTCTCCGCGCAGCAACCCGTAGAACCCGCACGCGAACCCCACGGTCACGAACGTGCCGAGCCATGCCGCCGGGCGGCGCGATCCCCAGCGCGGGAGCGCCTCGTGGAAGAAGAAGTAGATCCACGCCGCGAGGGCCGCGGCGAGACCGAGCCCGAGCCTCAGGTCGGCGGTGTCGAGGCCCGCGGCAAACAGGGCGATCGTAACGAGAGCGACGGTCCCCCACGCCGCGAGCTGCGCGACGTGCACTGCCCACTTCCAACTTCCCTTGCGTACGTCCCGGGAATCCGTGGAGATCAACTGCCTCGACTCGGGTGGGGGGCTTGGTCTCTAACCCTACTCAACGTCGGTGAGGGCCCAGCGGTGATCTGCGGATCTCACGCGGCCTTGCCGCGCGAGCAGCTCCAGATGCGCCCGCGCGGACATGGCGGCGGCAGGGTGCAGCTCGACCGGAGTGTCCTCGTACGCGCGCGCGACGATCTCGTCCATCGTGGCCGCTCCCGCGGACAGCGCGTCGAGCACGCGCCGCTCGCGCATCCGGCGGTGCTCGAGGTAGCCGTCGATCACGTCGCGGCCCCCACTCAGGGCACGGAAGTGCCCGGGGAAGATGCGCTCGACGTCCAGCTCGCGGAGACGTTCGAGGGAGTGAAGGTAGTCGCCCATGTCGCCGTCCGGCGGCGCGATGACGGCGGTGCCCTCGCCGAGGACGCAGTCGCCCGAGAACAGCGTCGCCGCTCCGTCGAGGTAGAAGCAGACGTGGTCGGACGCGTGGCCGGGAGTGTGGAGCGTCCTGAGGATTGCGCCGCCGGTGCGGAGCACGTCTCCCTCTCCTAGTGGCTCGGGGGCGATGCCGTCGACGGCGTGGTTCCCCCACGCGCGCACCGGGACGTCCTTGCCGAGCGCGTCTCTCAGCGCGCGGACGCCGCCGGTGTGGTC